>Ga0208695_1000447_pt1 | contig 45110 bp, 37 predicted proteins | sample AD_UKC111_MetaG_FD_184449 | JGI IMG/M metagenome (GOLD analysis project Ga0208695, IMG submission 184449) | Active sludge microbial communities of municipal wastewater-treating anaerobic digesters from Hong Kong - AD_UKC111_MetaG (SPAdes)... | ecosystem: Engineered > Bioreactor > Anaerobic >... | reverse complement strand
GTATCTGGATGAGATCGAAGCCGGCCAGAATGACCGGAGCTAAGACTGTCGGATTTTTCTCTGGCGGTGGAGCCTGAAAGTCACATTTTTGTGGCGGTCAATGACGACCTGGCCGCCAATTGGCACGGCCATCATATCTCGCGGGACGTTATGCCCGAAGTTGGAAACTGACAGGATGGGCAGGGGATTTTTCCGCTCTTTCCTCTTGTCAATGATATCGCTTAGATAATTTCGGACGAAGCGCAAATTTTCCTTCTGAACTGCCCGGTAATTCCCGTTTTTGTTGTAGCTGGCTAAGGAGCCAATGACCAGCCCTTTAATCTCTTTGAAAACCTTATGACGGCGAAGGGCAGCCAGCAGGCGATGGAGGTCTTCGACATCAATCTGAATATCCTCAAAAAAGAGGATATATTTTTTCCAGTTAAAAGCCGGTGGCTCTTTTCTATTCAAAAAATTGACGAAAGTGGACAAATTGCCACCCAGCGGAATGCCTGATAGTCTCCTTTTCGGGGGATCGGTCAGCCAGGCTGTCCCGTGGTACTGAATTGGCCGGTCAAAAAACAGGTCTTCTATTTTCTTTAAATTCCCCCGCCCCAGCCGCAGGGTAGGAAAATAAACAGCCGGGATATGAGAATTGTAATAAATTTCATTTAGAAGAAAAGTAAAGTCGGAAAAGCCAACCAGCAGAGGTTTCCTTTCTCTCAAAATCCGGTAATCTTTTTTATCAATCTTAAAGAGAATATCTTCTGCTCCTGTTCCACCGGCCACCGAGATAATCAGGTCCGAGTTTCTAATGGCTTCCTTGAAGCTTTCTGCCCGGTCATCGAGCGGGGCGGTCACATGGTCAATCAGTTCATCACTGGAAAAAAGATAGGGACAAACGTCAATTTCGACCTGGCCCAGAATGCCGGTGAGATAGCGGATAGTCTGGGTGACCCGGCTTTTTTCAGATCTGGGCAAACAGGTAGAAGGAGCAATTAAACTGACCCTTTTTATTTGAACCCCGGTCATCTCGAGCAGTATCCATCAATGATTAGATTAGTTTATTAGACTAACAGAAAAGGCGTCCTTTGGCAAGGAAACCCGGTACCAGGGAAGCTTCGGACCGGGTAAAAACAGGGTTAACTGATAGATAATAAAGAAATTAAGATGCCTGAAAAGACTTCAGAATCTCTCCTGCCTGGGACTCCCTTATCCTTCTTAAAGCCCGGAGCTCTATCTGCCGGATTCTTTCCCGGGTAAGATGAAATTGCCGTCCGATTTCTGACAGGGTATATTCATGTCCGTCTTTCAGGCCATAGCGCCTGGTGATAATTTCTCTTTCCCGGTCAGAAAGAAGGTCAATAGCCTGGTTCAGGTTTTTCCTTAAACTGGCCTTGGTATATGATTCAACCGGGTTAACTACCTGGTTATCCTCAATAAAATCGGACAGAACTGAATCGCCTGAGTCATTAACCGGAGTCTCCAGGGAAATTTCGTCCTGGGCAAGAGTGGCCAGATCAAGCACCTGGCTGTTGCTTAACCCCAGTTGGCGAGCCAGCTGCTGGTCGTCCGGCTCCTTTCCTTCTTTCTGAAAGTGCTTCTGAGCCAGTTTTTTCATCCGCTGGATGGTTTCGACTAAATGGACCGGCAGGCGGACAGTTCTGGCCTGATCAGCGATGGCCCGGGTAATGGATTGCCTGATCCACCAGGTGGCATAGGTCGAAAATTTGTGTCCGCGGTGATAATCAAATTTCTCAGCGGCTCGGATCAAGCCCAGATTGCCTTCCTGAACCAGGTCCAGCAGGCTTAGACCATGATTTTGAAACTTCTTGGCTATCGAAACCACCAGCCTCAAATTGGCAGCAATAAGCTCATTCATCGCCTGCCGCCTGAGCTGATTAGCCCGTTCGATCTGCTCCTCAATTCTTTGCAATTTAAGCTGTTCAGCTCTGGAACTGACCAGGGCTTTATCTCTCAAGTTCTGTTTTATTCTATCCACCAGCTCATATTTTCGGTCCCAGCGGAGGTCAAGTCCGAGGACCTGTTGCCTGATTCTGAGGGCGAGCCTGGCCCGGTTAAGTCTATTTTTCTTATCAGCCGGCATAGACTTGAGCTTCAGGGCCAGCTTCCGGATGGAAGCCAGACTGGCCGAAGCCCGCTCGGCCGTTTTTTTAACGTTGGCCGGGCTGTAATCATTGCCTGGCAGGTTAAACCAGCGTCCTGCTTCCTCCGGGCTGGCTTTTACTTCCTGGTAAAGGGACTCGAGTTCGGTCAGGGAAAGATCTGTCTGAAGCAGCGCGCTCACCAGAGCCATTTCGGCCCTCTCTATCTGGCGGGCCAGTTCAATTTCCTGGTCCTTGGATAGAAGCCGGACCTGACCCATATCCTGGAGATAAATTTTGATCAAATTAGAAGAAAAGGCCTGGTCTTCCCGGTCATCAGCCGGACTGGTAGCCTGGTCAGTTGCCGGTGAGAAGGAGCTAAAAGAGCTCAGCTCTTCAGAACTTGCCGGTTCCAGCTCCTGATCAGCCGGCCACTGGCTTGAGGGGCGAATTGTTGATTCTGGATTAAGTCCAGGTTCAATCATTGGTCTCTCCTTATATCCGATAATTCCGATAGGAATAATATAAATATAAGCCAATTGGCCAAAAAATCAAGTATTTTTTTAAGAAAGTTATTAGCCAGCTTGTCTTTGGGTAGCGGCTATTATAACCTTCTATCCGGGAAAGACTACTCCGGCTGAGGGTAGTAGCTGGAACTCAGCCAGTATTTTCCCGGGCAGGGCCGGTTGATTTTAGTTGAGGCAGCCGGCGGCCAGATTTAAGGTTAATGGAGGAAAAGAGTGATAGTCTCTTTTGATGTGGATGGTGTCCTGGTTGAGGTCAGCCAGACCTATCACCGGGCTTTAGCCGACACAGTCAGCGAATTTTTAAATCAGCGGGTCAGCCAGAAGGAAATTCTTAACTTAAAAGCCGGCCTGAAGCTCAATAATGACTGGGATGCTACGGTGGCTGGCCTGGTCTTTTACCAGAGCGGCCTTAATCTCGATGATTTTATCAGCCAGGCTTTGCCTGGCCCGCCTGATTACCGGAAGTTTTACCGGCTGGGCAAAGAGTGGCATCTTGATTTACCCGATTATTCAGAGATAAAGACCATTTTTGAAAATATCTATCACCGCTATCAATCAAGGGAAGGCTTAAGAATAAGCCCTGAGATTCTGGCTGAAGTCAGAAAGATGGCCAGGGTCATGGCCGTTATCACTGGCCGGATAAGAGAAGATCTCGACCTGACCTTCCGGCGCCACGGGCTCAACCGCTATTTCGATTATTTTATTACCGAAGATGACCTGCCTTCAGTTGATTGCCGCAAGCCGGCGGCCTATCCATTAAGATGGCTTTTAAACCAGGCCGGTTTCGAGCCTCCCGTCTGCCATGTGGGTGACACCGAAGCTGACCGGTTGATGGTCGAAAATTATGAACAGGAAGAAAATAAAAGAGTGATTTTTATCTTATTTGAGCATCAATTTAACCAGCAGGTGGCAGCAGATTTCAGACTGAGTAAGGCAGAAGACCTGCTAAGCATTTTAACCAGGTTGACCTGAGCTTCGAGCTAACAGCGGGTGGCCAAAAGTATATATTGACACCTTCAAAATCTATTGATTATAATCAAATTGCTGGCTGGAGAGGGATCCTCCTTAGCCCCGCTTCCTTTTCCTTTGAAACCTTGGCTCCTCACCAGCCAGCCTTTTTTTATAGGCCAGACAGGTTTGAATCCGGTTGTTGTCCCCTCAAGTTGATAAAAAGCCAGTATTTTCCCCGACCAATTTAGAGAACAGTCAGCTGGCTTCAGCCGCTGGCTCAGGAACCGAAAACCGAATGAGGAATAAGATAAAGGGCCAGGGTCAGGAGCGAGGCAGCCAGAACCCAGCTCCTTTTTGGTTCGGTTTTCCGGCCGCTAAGGAGGGCGGCCAGCCAGCCAATCATGATGACCAGAGTTTTAGTATCAGTTACATCTCTGCCCAGCGGGAAGCCCGTCCAGAAATAACCGAAGGCTATTTTCTGGATAATTGGCCCAAAAACAAATCCACCGAGAAAGATCGTGACCGCGGCCAATTTAGCATAGGTGGCTGTCTTTTCGGCCGGGCGGAGAGCAGCCAGGCCGGCTCGCATCGAAAAAAGCATGCCGAGAAACATGACTAAAATGTGGGCCAGAAGGACGGGAGTAGAAACTTTCCCTTTAAATCTGATTACCACCGGTTTTTCACCGGTGAGCGAAACTTCCTGGCTGTCTTTTACCAGATGAACAAAATATTCAAATTTTCCGGCCGGCGGTTGCTTGGGCAGAAAACCTGTCAATTGCTGGCCATTGGCTTTCATCGAGAGGATATTCCAGGGTTTATCTTCTTTTGGCCGCCGGAACTGCAAATATCCCTGAACCTGGCCAGCCAGGCCAGGTGGCAGGTTAATCACCACCGGACAGTCAGTTAGATTTTCGGCGCTTCTTGGCAATTTGAAGCTAATTTTCTCGCCAAGAAAAGAAATCTCTCCCTTAGCCGGATAGGTAGGACCGGTCAGTCTCTGATAAACGGCCAGCCCAATGGTCAGCAGGACGGCCAAAAACCAGACAAGACCTGATTTTTTATTAAACCTGCTGATTGGTGTTTCCTGTTTCATCTGATGATTCAGCTTTCTTTTTTGAACCTGGCCTGAAAAGTAACCACAATCCGACCAGAATTAAAAGCGATGGCCAGAGATAGCGCTCAATCTTTTCAATTTTAACCAGGATCATAAAAGTTCCCAGAAGAATAAGAAACAGGGCTGCCCCTGACTTTTTGAACCCGCGGGCAATGTAGATCAGGAGGCCAATAAGGATGAAGATGGCTGGCCAGTAATTAACCAGGGTCTGGCCAAAATCAATTATATCGAGTTCTTCGAGCAAAAAAAGGATGCCAACAATAATTAAAAATAGCCCCCAGAAAATCTGTCTTTCTTTGGCCAGGCTGACCGTCTTTTTTTCTTTTCGATTCTGTTCCATGGCTTTCTCCTCTATAACATAAGCCAGAATTTTTTGCCACTAAATGTTTTCCGGGCCGGCCACTCAGTCAGCGGTCAAGATCAGGAACGGCTTCTGATAGAAATTCTTATACAGTGGCCGCAGCCGCTCCCGGTCGTAATATTTGTCCAGGTCTATCCGCTTTTTATAACTGACGACTGTTTCAAGCGGAATATGGTCGTATTCACCGTTTCGCAAACAGACCATCCGCCCCATCTTATTCTCCATGACCAGGTCCAGGGCCAGATTGCCATAAGCCATGGGCACAATTGAATCAATAGCATCCGGGTCGCCACAGCGGACCAGATAACCCAATTTCTGATTGATGACATTAACCCGGCGTCCATGGTTATATTTTGGCGATAATTCCCTCAACACCGAAGATACCCGGTCGCCAATGCCACCGAGTTTTTTATGGCCATACATATCGGTTTCTTCGCTTTCAAAGATCATGTCTTCGCCTTCGAAAGCTGCTCCTTCCGAGATGAGGGCAACAGAGTAATGGCTGGGATTGGAAAAACGGTCTTCACTCAACAGTTCGCAGAAGTGTTCGACGCTGAATTTATATTCCGGGATAACGCAGCGGTCAGCGGCTCCGGCCATGGTGGGCAGAAGGGCAGTGTAACCGGCATAGCGGCCAAAAACTTCAATGACCAGAAAACGTTCGTGCGAGCCGGCTGTTGTCCGGAGAGCGTGAGTCAGGCTGATCGTCCTGGTCACGCAGGTCGAATAACCAATGCAGTAATCAGTCCCAGGGACATCGTTATCCATAGTCTTGGGAATGGCCAGAATTTTCACTCCCAGCTTATGAAGCTGAACAGCATAACTCAGGGTATCGTCACCGCCAATTGGAATCAAATAATCTATGCCTAAATAATCGAGATTCTTCAGGACTTCTTCGGTCAGATCATTGCTTTTCTGATTGTATTTGTCCCTCAGATGAACAGGCACATTAACATCGGGGACACTGCTTGGCCTGGTGCGCGAGGTGTGGAGAAAGGTCCCGCCGGTCCGGCCAACCCGATCCACAATTTCTTCAGTCAGTTCCGTATAATATTCCTGATTATCGGCTTCTTTATCGGGGGTCATTTCAATCAGTCCAGCCCAGCCACGGCGGATGCCAATCACCCGGTAGCCCTCTTTTATGGCTCTAATGGTGATGGCCCTGATGGCTGGATTTAAACCGGGAACATCTCCACCGCCTGTGAGGATGGCAATGACTCCCTTCTTGTTTTTTGAATCAGTCATCGTCTTTCTCCTTCTTACCTTTCAGGCTTACTATTTAGGTCCAGTGTTTTTAGCCAGGCTAATAATATCAAGCCCAACCGGCAACTCTCCAGCGGTAAGTCTCAAGGTTTTTACTCCAATTTGGCTTAAATTATAAGCCAATAAAATTACCTTATCAAGGCGGGCAGCGGAAAATACCGGCGGAGGTGCCGCTTTCTTTAATAAATAGCCAGGAAGGCACCCAGAAAGGCCATCAGGACGGCGATGATTCTGGTTCTGGTTATTTTTTCCTGGAGGAAAAGGGCAGCCAGAATAAAGACGAAAATAGTGCTGAGCTGGCTGAGGGCAGCCGTAATTGAAGCAAAAGCATATTTAATCCCGCCGATCCAGAAAAGAAGCGATAAATAAGTCCCCAGGAAAGAGGCCGGAGCCAGATTTTTCCAGTTATTTGGCTTCAAGAGCGGCCTAAACATAGATCTGAACTGAGGGAAGAGAGGCAGGAAGAGCAAAGGCAGAGTTCCCCCGGCTAATCTGATCCCGGTCGCCCAGACAACCGGCACCTCGTTTAAAACGGGCTTGATGATAATGACCGCCACCGCTACCAGAGCCATGGCTACATTCCCCAGGATTAGACCCAGGATGAAGTGGCGGCGGGGGGCCGGTCCATCAGGGTTATCAGATTGACTTCTGGTAATAATAATTATGGCCAGAACAATCAGGGCAACTCCAGCCAGCTGCTGCCAGTTGAGCCGCTCACCTAAGAAAACAAAAGACAGAATAATGACAAAGGGAGTATAAACGCTGTCGACGATGGCGGTCAGGCTGGCTCCCAGCAGCTTCAGGGTCCAGAGAAAAAGAGTATCCGATAAAGCAATGCCCAGGAAACCGCTCAACAGCAGTAACCAGGTGGTCCTGGCAGGTACTGCCGGCCAGAAGCTGGCCCCGGTTATCAGACTGGTCAGAACAATCAGGATAAGAGCCAGGAGGTTTTTGCCCAGATTAAGACCGATAGGATGAATGGTCAGGCTGCTTTTCCTGAAGAGGATTACAGCTATGGCCCAGACCACAGCCGAAGCTAAAGCTAACCATTCGCCCGAATATTGAATTGTGTTCATGGCTCTTTAATCTACTGACCTGTCTGGTTAATCAGATTAAAACCCGCCGGTTGAATAATGGTTTATAGCAGATAAGCGTCCAGCCGTCAAACCACCCTTTTTTATTTTTGTTGAATTAACGGAAGCAGTTGAATTATGCTATAAGAAAATATTTTTTGGAGGAATAAATGAATATAAAATTAAAACAGTTACTGCTGGTGTTGGTAGTTGTTTTTTCGCTTCTCTGGTCATTTAGCTGTCAGGGCCAGAAACAGGAGACACCGGCTCCGACTGTGCAGAAAACAGTTCTTCAAATCGGCCAGCAGGAAGTCCAGACTCTGGATGAAGCCATTTACAAAAGCCGGGAATTTAACGGGCAGAAGAGAGAATATCTGTCCATTGATTTTTCCGCCATCAACCATCCGGCGGCGGTGACTGACTTTCAGCAGGTTTTCCACCTTCCACCGGTCAAACAATACCGGACCGGAACCTGCTGGTGTTTCGCTACCACTTCTTTTCTGGAATCTGAACTGAAAAGGCTGGGCCGCGGCGAAATCAAATTATCAGAGATGTATACCGTTTACTGGCAGTATGTGGAAAAAGCCCGCCGCTTTATCCGGGAAAAAGGCAAGTCCGCCCTGGGTGAGGGCTCAGAATCCAATGCGGTGACGGCCATGATGAAACAGTATGGAGCCCTGCCGGAAAGCGCCTATACCGGGCTTATGCCGGGACAGACTGAACATGATCATTCCAAGCTGTTTGATGAAATTCAGAACTATCTGGCTTTCTGTCAGAAGAATGAATACTGGGATGAAGAAAAAGCTGTTGACTACGTCAAACTGATCCTCAATAAATATCTGGGCGAACCTCCAGCTACGGTCGAAGTTAATGGCCAGTCAATGACCCCGAAGGATTATCTCGAAAAAGTGCTCCAGCTCCCGCTTGACGATTATGTCTGCTTCATGTCCTTTAAATATGTACCTTTTTACACCAAAGGTGAGTACAAGGTGCCTGATAACTGGTGGCACAATGAGGATTATTATAATGTTCCTCTCGATGAATTTTATCAGGCAATTGTTAATTCTTTAGAAAAGGGTTATTCCGTGGCTTTTGGTGGAGATGTTTCCGAACCGGGAATTAGCGGTGATGAAGGCCTGGCCATTGTCCCCAGCTTTGATATGTTACCTGCTCTTATTAATCAGGATAGCCGGGAATTCAGATTTTACAATCGCACCTCGACTGACGATCATGCCATTCACTGCGTGGGAATGACCAGGCAGGGGGACCATACCTGGTTCTTAATTAAGGATTCCGGGGCCGGTGCTCACCGGGGGCCTTATAAAGGTTATGAACTGTTCAGAGATGATTTTGTCAAACTGAAAATGCTGACCTTTATGGTTCATAAAGAGGCGGTCTCAGATTTGCTGGCTAAATTCGAAGCCAAAGCTAAATAGTCGTTCCGGGATTTCAGTTTGGCCTTAGAGCGGCGGCAAAAGATGATCTTCAGGGGCTTGCTCGAAGACAGCAAGCCCCTTTTATTTTGGCCGGCTAACTCTGGCTGGCAGGAGAAAAAATGAAAACCTCAGGATCAAAACTTAAGCTTTTAAGCTATTTAAAATGGGTGCTGGCTTCTGGCCTGGGCTTGATTTTAGTCATTTCTTTAACCGGCGGGGAGGTTTTTGATCAGAAAGAGCCGACAACCCGGCCAGAGCCGGTCAGTCTGGAATTTGATTCCTGCACCAGTATTATCGTCGGACGGCTGGCCTCAACTGATGGTTCGACCATGACCTCCCATTCCTGTGACAGCAATAGCGATCGGACCTGGATCAATATTGTCCCGCGCCAGAAACATCAGCCCGGAGAAAAGGCCGAAGTCTATTTTGAGCCCAAAAGGCTCGAAAGTTTTGACGATCCAAACCGCCTGGCAGTTGGCGAGATACCCCAGGTAGCTGAGACCTATGCCTACTTCAATGCTGCTTACCCTTTTATGAACGAATGGCAGCTGGCTGCCGGCGAGACAACTATTGGCGGCCGGCCCGAGCTTAAAAGCGATGAAGGTTTGCTCGATGCCCCGGAACTTTTACGGTTGATGCTGGAGCGGGCCAGAACAGCCAGGGAAGCCATTAAGATAGCTGACGAACTCACCAGAAAATACGGCTATAATGACTGGGGCGAATGTCTGACTTTAGCTGATCCGGATGAGGTCTGGTTATTTGAAATTTATGGCCCGGGTAAAGGCCGGAAGGGGGCCGTTTGGGCAGCCCAAAGAATTCCCGATGAGGAGATCGGGGTTTCAGCTAATGCCAGCCGCCTGCGGCAGCTTGACCTGAAAAATAAAGACTATTTTCTGGCTTCGGCCAACGTCCTGAGCCTGGCCAAAGAATTTGGCTGGTGGAAAGAAGAAAGCGGCCAGCCTTTTGAGTTTTGCTATGCCTATGCTCCGGAATCAAGATACAGCCTCTATTGCCGGCGGAGAGAATGGCGGGTCCTGAGCCTGCTGGCTCCTTCTCTTAAACTTGACCCCAATGCCGAAAATTACCCTTTTTCAGTTAAACCCGAAAAAAAAGTGACTGTCAAAAATTTACTTGAAATCTTCCGCGACACTTATGAAGGGACCGAATATGATCTGACGGCCAGCCTGCTGACGGTTAACAGAAAGAATCAGGTTGTGAAAAGCCCGGTAGCCAATCCTTTTATGAGTGCTGACTGGCGGGAACTTTTGCGGCTAAAACGGGAAAGGACCATCTGTTCTCCAACCGCCACTTATCTGCAGATTACCCAGTCGAGAAAATGGCTGCCGCCGGCTATCGGCGGGATTGTCTGGCTCGGCTATGATAATCCAGCCACCACGCCTCATCTGCCTTTCTATGCCGGGATAAAAAATATGCCTGCTTCCTATGAAATAGATGGCCGCGGAGCTTATCGCCGCGATTGTGCCTGGTGGGCATTTAGAACAGTCAGTAAACTCGTTACTTTCCGCTATCAGGAAATGAAAGAAGAAGCAGCCCAGATCTGGAGGCAACTTGAGGATAAGGCTTTTGAGCAGCAGGCGGCGATTGAAGCCGAGGCTCTGAAGCTTTATCAGGAAGATCCAGAAAAAGCCAGAGAGTTTCTCACCAGTTACTGCCAGCAGCAGGCCGGTCAGGCGGTGGCTGATTACTGGCAGCTGGCCGGCCAGCTGTGGGTAAAATATTCAGCCAATTTCTAAAGTAAAAAAAGTAAAAAAAGTAAGAAGAAGAAATAGAAGGGCTAAGAAAACCGACCCGGAATCTTGCTGGCCGGCTTGAATTTCCTTAAACTTAAAGGGTCTTTAGAAGGAATAGCCTGATGAGCGATAAAGGACTTTTAACCTCCTTAAACCGGGCCGAGCTCGAAGCCTATCTCCGCCAGACCGGACAACCCTCATACCGGGCTGGTCAGATTTTCAGGTGGGTTTATCAAGCAGGGAAGAGCCAGGCGTCCGAATTTACTGATTTGCCGCTCGAGTTGAGGCAGCAGTTGGAGGCGGATTTTATAATTAACCCGCTTAAGCTAAAAGAGAAAGCGAGCTCTAAGGACGGGACGATCAAATATCTTTTTGAGCTTCTGGATGGCAATTTTATTGAGACCGTCATGATCCCGGCCGGAAAGCGGCAGACCTTTTGCCTTTCCACCCAGGTCGGCTGCAAATTCCATTGTGCTTTTTGTGCCAGCGGGCTCCATGGTTTTAAGCGGAATCTGGAGGCCGGAGAAATTGTTTCGCAGGTTTTAAACCTCAAATATAACTATGGTCATCAACCAACTAACCTGGTGCTGATGGGTATGGGAGAACCGCTGGATAATCTGGATAATGTGCTTAAAGCCATCAGAATTCTAAACGACCAGCACGGGCTGGCCATCGGAGCCAGGCGGATAACTATTTCTACAGTCGGTCTGATACCGGCTTTAAAGAAGCTGATGAACTTTGAGTTGCAGATTAACCTGTCGCTATCCATTCACAGTGCGATTGAGGAAAAAAGAAGCAAACTGATGCCGGTCAACAAAAAATATCCCTTAGAGGAGCTAATTAAGGCGGCCGAAGATTATCTAAAAGCTGGTGGTCGTCAGCTCACTCTGGAGTATATAGTAATCGGCGGTGTTAATGATTCACTCTACGACGCCGAGGCCCTGGCCGCCATTTCGCGCCGGCTAAAAGCTAAAGTAAATCTCATCGCCTACAGTCCGGTTGCGGGCTTTAAATGGCAGCCGCCAGCGAAAGAAGATGTCGAGCGGTTTCAAAAATGGCTGGAAGAAAGAAAAGTCAGGGTGACCATCAGGCAATCAAAAGGGATAGACATTACTGCCGCCTGTGGCCAGCTGGCTGGAAAATTTCAATAAGCAGCTAAAAAAGGTGAGCGGCCGGAATTAATCTGCCCGCCGGAGGCGGCTTAATACTTCCAGGTTCGGCGTTCTGGGAAAAAAATCAAAAGCTCTGATGGTTTGAGGCTCAAATTCTGGCCGAAGCCGGTTTAAATCACGAGCCAGGGTAGCCGGGTTACACGACAGATAAAAGATGGAGCGGACGGGAATCTTTTTTAGAGTGGCAATAAGCTCCGGCTCAAGACCCTGACGAGGAGGATCAACCAGGGCTGTGTCTGGCCTAAAGCTGACAATTTCTTTTAGTCTCTTCTCCACCCGGCCAGCCGCCAGCCGGATCTTATCGGCTTGATTTAATTTAAGATTCTCTTTAAGGTAAAAAATATTTTCATCACCTGATTCAACAGCCAGAACCTCTGAAGCCAGGTCAGAAAGAAGAAGACCAAAGGTACCAACCCCGGCATATAGATCGAGAAGGCGGGCCGGCTTGCCCTCCTTAAGCCAGGTCTTAAGTTCCCCGGCCACTTTAAGTAACTGAGGCGGATTAACCTGGAAAAAGCATTCCGGGCCATAGTGCAGGTTAACTTTTTCGAGTCTTTCCTCCAGATCGAGCTGGCCATAAATAGAAACAGGCCTGATCCCGGAGTGGTGATTGAGCAGGCCGGCGACACCTGTCAGGCCGGGATGGGCCTTCAACCTGGGCAGCCATCTGCTGGCCGCTTCAGTCAAGCCCTGTTTGTTTTCACTATAAAGGATGGCCAGAAGTGCGCCGGAAGAAAAACTCTGGCGAATTTCAACCTGGGTGATGGCTGGAAGGCGAAAGGCCTGGATTAATTCTTTAAACTCAGAGAGTAAGGAGTTTGCTTCGCTACTGACCAGAGCGCAGTTTTCAACCGGCAGCAGGTCAGTTTGAGAACCTGGTTCATGATAGGCCAGAAATGGCTGCGGGGTGTCCCAGACCACAGCCAGCTTGATTTTGTTTCGGTAACCGTAGATTTGAGGTGAAGGAACGAGATCAGGCAATTTCCCACCGGCTGGAGGGTATGGAATCTTAAAACGGCTGAGAATTTCAGCCAGCTCGCCGGATTTGACTTTAGTTTCAAGCTCATAAGTCATGATCTGATAGGGAGAGCAGGCGCGGTAATGAGAGCAGCGCGGTTCGATTCGATGAGGTGCCGGTTCAATAATCTCCACGGTGTTTGCCTCAAGAAAGTTTTTTCTCCCGGCTACAATTTCGGCTCTGATCAGTTCGCCCGGCAAGCCTTCATCGGTAAAGACAACCTGCCCCTGGTAAAGGCCAAGCGACCGTCCAGGATAAACTATTTTTTCTATTCTGAGTTCCATGGCTCTTAATTTTATCCCAGCTGAAGGGACAAAGCTAATGGTTCGGATTCAGGTCCAAACAAGTTTTTTCCCCTGGTCAAAAAGGGGAGAAGAATTCTTAAGCGGCCAGCTTTTTCAGGCAACGGGCAGGCAGGGTCAAAATCGCTTTAAGCAGGTCAAAAACGGCTTTGACGGTAATGCCCAGCAAGCGGAAAGGCAGAGACAGAAGCCAGACTATTGGATATAGAATCAGAGCAACCAGAGCCAGCGGCCAGCACAGCACGAATAAAATCAACCATAATAAAAATTTTATCATTTCTTAGTTTTTCCTTTTCTTTATTTTAATGTTAGACGGAAATCCGCTAAAAAAAGTTTACCGGTTTTTAATTTACTGGCCGCAAAAGCTGGTAAAAGGACAATAGGAGCAACTATCTTCGGCCTTGAATTTGGCCGAAAAAGGCTGGCTGCCATCAACCACCTCGAGGAGCAGCCGGTCAATTACCTCTTTTATCAACCGGTAATTGTCCTGTCGGGTTGACTTCTCTTCATCCGATTCCGATAGCGGGAAAATTTTCCCTTCTTGGTCCCCGGGCTTCTTTCTGGTTCTGGCTTTAAGCGGCGAATATTCAATCTTCTGGCTGAGGCGGTTCTTGCCCAGAATAATAACCGCTGAATAAATATCTTCCGGTGGCGAATTGTATGGGGCCTGGACCAGAAGCTGATAAAAAGGCAACTGCAAACTCTTAATAGACTGTGGCCAGGTGGTTCGATCTCCAATCTCGAGCTTATTAAAGTTAATCAGCTGGCTCTGGTCGCTGGCTGAAGTTTTATAATCGAGAAGGCAAACAGACTCACCGCGCTTTTCTATCCGGTCAATCTTTCCCTTGAGATGAAAGGTTCTTTGGCCCAGCTCATAATCGAGTTTAAAATCTTTTTCCAGCTCCAGCAGGGTCAGACTCAGGCCGCAGGAAGCCAGATCGTTGACTACTCTTGGCTGGTAGTCATGGAGAAATTCCTCTAAATGCTGTTCTATCTGTTTTCTCATCAAAAAGAAACTGCCAGTCAGGGGCGAGGGATAACGCCGCTGGCTGAATTCGTCATCAATCAGTTTTTTTAACCTGGCGGTATCTGGCTCAGGCGGCAGTCTTTTCTTCAGGTCAGGCCAGAAATACTGTCTTAAAATGGCATGGACTAACGTGCCAATTTCATCTCTTTCTAAGGATTCAGTTAGTTCTTCTTTTTCACTCAGCCCAAGAACATGGGCATAGAAAAACTCAACCGGACACTTCAGATAGGTATTCAAGCTCGAGGCACTGAAGGTCAGATTATCGAGATAGCTGAGGATTTTTTTTGTTTTAGGGATATCAGGCGGGTTTGGCATCTGTAAAGCCAGGCGGTAGCTGACTTTCTTAATATATTTATTTTCGTCTGTCTCTTTTTCTGCCTTTTGCTTTTTCCAGATGGCTTTTTCCACATAGCGGCTTTTCTGTTTTTCATCATTTTCGGCAAAGAAATAATGAACTTTCCTGGCTCCGGCTACTAACAGGCTGAGATAATATTCAATTCTTTTCTCCAGACCTTCATAATCGGGAAGGCCCAGAGTCTTTCTTAAAGGTGCGGGCAGAAGCGAGTCAACTTTGCTCGTCCCGGGCAGGACATCATCATTCATATCGAGAAGATAAACTTCATCAAAGTGGAGGCAGCGTGTTTCCCAGAAACCAAGGATCTGCAGGCCGCGAAGCGGTGTACCTGGAAAGCGGACCCGGGCCCCGGAAATCAGGCGGCGGAAAAGTTGAAAATAGCCGGAGCGCTGGCTGAATTTCTGGCTGGTAAGAAGCTGGCTCTGGAAGATTTCCAGCTGCTGGTAAAAAGCCCGAGCATAAGGCTCAAACATAACATGGAGAGGAGCGGTACTTTCCTCTGAAATAAAATCCAGCAGGCCAATTAATTTGACGGCAAAATCATTGATATTTTCGAAACTCAGCAAGGGAATAATAGTCTGCTGATGTATCGAACGAAGGTGCTCAATGAATTGAGAGCTCCGCGGAAACTCTGGATTTTCACCGGCGTATTTTTCCAGGCTGTCCTTAAGATCAGGATCCTCAGTCATTTCCCTGAGCGACCAGAAAAGCCTGCCTTTTTTCTGGTTAAAATTATTTTCCATAAGGTGAAACAGTATTCTGGTGTGTTCGGCTGTCCTGGGTATCGCCGGGAAATAGATATTTTTGGTATAAGGATGAAGCACAAAATTAAGATAGTCGGGGACATAAAGCCTGTACCTTTCTTCCGGCCTCGGCGCCGAAGCTCCGCCCGACTCATCTTCTTCAGCCGTTTCCAGCAGTTTAAAAAGAGAATCAAAGAAATTATAGAGCGGGGTTCTGGTCAGGGGGTAACCGACAGAAATATTGTAACTGGTCTCGGGCAACCGGGCCAGGGTTTGTTCAACAACCGGAATCAGAGTTTCAACTGCCGGGAGAACAATGACCTGTTTTTCATTTAGCTCCGCCGGCCGGGAAATCTTATCCTCAAGAAGATTATTTAGGGCGAAAAGCTGGCCATGGCTGTCCGGGCTCTGACAGAATTCAAGCTCAGGCTCAGGCTTTTCTTCCGGTTCGTCAATTTCTTCTATCTCTGACCGGTCGGCTCTAATTTTTTTAAGCATTTCCTCAAAAGCAGTTCCCTTGAGAATAAACAACCGGGTTTTTTCGGCCTCCAGCACTTTATTGAGCAGTTCAAATTCGGCAGCGGTCAAAAGGTAAAAACCGGCCAGAATAACTTCGTCCAGGGAACTAAACCAGTCAGGTTCAATTTTTTCCAGAACCTTTTCCAGCCGGCTGGCCCGGGTGGAAAAGCTGCGGTGCTCCACCTCCCGGTAAAAATGCTCATAAAAATAAGACATTTTCTGCAGTCTGGCTCTGGTCTTCTCCGGAATTTTTTCACCGGCCAGCTCGTCGACGGCCAGAAACTTATCCGGGGTTATTTGTCCCATTTTGAGTTCTTCGAGGTCCTGAAAAATCTTATGGCCGATGGGGAAAAACTCATCAAAAGTCAGTTCAGACTTTTTCTGCCCGGAAAAAGAATGCCCGGGGCTGCTCTGATTTAAATCAGATAAGAGGCTGACCGCCTCCACCGTTTCAAGCAGAGGTTCATCTCTCCGGAGAAAGCGGCTGTAAAGGAAATCAATAAACTCATCCAGAGAATAAATGGAGGGTGGCAGGAAACTATGGCCGGTCATTTCGCCCAGAGTTTTCCTCAAGTAATGGCCCGGCCTCTGCTCCGGGAAAACGACCAGGGTGCGGCTGAAATCAGTTGAGGAAGCAGATAAATGCCTGGCTAAGAGAGCAATGAGATTAACGCCGGCCGGCACAATGGTCACTTTCAAAGAACTTCCTCCAGTTCACCGGAATCAATATAAAGAAGCCAGCCTCTGACTTTCCGGCCTGGATATATTTCTTCGAGAATTGTCTTATAATTTTTTACCTGCCCGGCCTGACTTTTTTTAATAGCCTCATCAGGTAACTGCCCCGTTTTAAAATCAATGATGGAGATGACCTCAGGCTCAATGAGCAGCCGGTCGGTCCGGTAAAGTTCGCCCCGTCTGTTCACCATTTCAGCTTCAGTCCTTACTTCCCGCCCCGGTTGCGGTCTGAAAAATTCAGCCACGTCCGGTCTCCTTAAAAACTCAAGGAGAGATTTTCTGGCCTCTGCCTTTTCTTCCGGCTGATATTTCCGGAAGGCCCGGTCAGCGATGATCTTTACCAGTTGCTCTTCGGGGTTATCTTCCAGAAAATCAATTTTCTGGAGGATGGCATGAATCAACTCGCCCCGCCGCTCCTGGCGGTAATGAGGAAGATTTTTGACAAGATGGAATCTGTCCTGAGTTTGATAAACAAAGTCCAGAGGTGGAGTAGCAGCTTCAATCCGGCCGGGCCGGCGGCCGGCTTTTCTGGCCGGCTTCTCTTCAGCTGATTGATATTTATCATCGAGTGAAAAACCTAAGCATTTTAGAAAATTAAAAGGGAAAGCTAAGTTCTGGCCACGCTGCCCTAAAATATAAAACTCTTCTTTAGCTCTGGTCAGGGCGACATAAAAGGTATTCAAGCGATTGACCAGTTCCTTCTGAGTAGCTTCTTCATAGATTCTATTTAGTTCTTCATCGCCGGAAATAATGTCTTTGGAAAGCTTAAGAACTTTTACCCGGGCTGGTCCCTGACCGGTCTCTTCTTCTTTCAGGAAAAAAGGAATAGGCAGGTCTTTTTCGGAGTAAAGAAGCAAAATGACCACCGGCGACTCAAGCCCCTTGGCTTTATGGATGGTCATAATCCTGACCGCCTTAATACTTTCGGGCACATCTACTGTCCAGACCGAATTGTCCTCTGTCTCTTCCCCGGAAAAGCGGATAAAATCCCTGAGATTACTTCCACCCTCGCCCTCAAATTTTTTTATAACTTCCAGGAGTTTGATCAGCGCAGATTGCTCATCACCGGTGAGGGCAGGATCAAAAACAGAAAAAGTGCGGTAAATTTCGCTGACCAGATCATAAAGAGGCAAATAACCAACTGTCCTGTAAAGAGACTCAAAGTATGACTCCCAGAGATTCTGATATTTTTGCTTGAAATAAGTGTAAAGGGGATAATCTTTCTGGCCGCTGCTCAGCCTGGTTTCCAGGATAAACTCTGCCAGTTTTTCTCCTTCTTGTTCTGACTGGCCATCAGCCCGGAGCTTGTTCTGGAAGAGACTGCCCAGAAGAAAAGTGGAGAAATTTAAATTATCGAGTGGAAAATCAAGAAATTGAAGAAGGGCCAGAATTTCTTTGATAATCGGCCGCTGTCTGATATCAAGTGAAGAAAAGGTAACAAAAGGGATCTGTTTCTCATTTAACCAGGAGGCGGCTCTGGCCACCGTCTCATTTTTGTAGGCTAAAATGGTTATCTCCGGGAGGTCGTAGCCGCGCTTTTGAAGATCGGCCACAAGTTCCTGGACTCTTTTTTTGAGGGCTGAATCTTCCCCCTCGGTCTCTTCTTCTGCTTCTGACCCGGATTGCAGTTCTTCACCGGTATCTTCGGCTTTTTCGCCTTTTCTATTTGATTTTTTGGGAGGCTGGAAAAACTCCATTTCTACATAGCCAGGGAAAATGTCCTCGCCCCCTTCTGCCCGGTCATCAACTCCCTGGCATTTAAAGTCATTCAGGCCGCTGCTTTTGGCGGCTTTCTTCCAGGCCTCTATCTTTTCAGCCATTTTCTGGTTATCCTGGCCGGCGTGCAGGTCCTTAATACCTCTGGGGAAAAGGCTGGAAACAAAGTTAAGAATAGCTTGACGGCTGCGGCGGTTGATCTCGAGTTCCTTGAGTTTCGTTTTGACCGCTGGAAATTTATTTTGCCCCTCAATATAGCTGACCATAATCTGGTAATCTGCTTCCCGGAAGCCATAAATAGCCTGCTTGGTGTCGCCGACAATGAATAAACTTCCTCCCTCGGAAAGGGCATTGTCAATGAGCGGGAGCAGATTCTTCCATTGAATAGGGGAAGTATCCTGAAACTCGTCAATCAGAAAATGATAAATCTGGCCGCCCAAGCAGAGATAGATATCAGGCACAACACCGGTGTTAAGGTAATCAGCCAGATGGCGGTTGATATCGTCCAGAAAAACCAGATCCCTTTCTTTCTTTATAAAATCAAGATTGTCGAGGAGCCGGTGATAAACCTGAAGATGAGGTTGAAAATAAGAAGCGGCATAGAGCCTTTTATACTGGTTTAACTTTTTTTGAAACTCTTCCAGGCCCTGTCCGACTTTCTCAAACCTCAGCTGGAGAGCAGGTGATTTAGCTGGCTTAACAGGGAAAGTCTTAAACGAGCAGTCAAACCAGTCTCTTATATTATCTGACTTCAAACGCCGCCAGATCGCCGAGCGCTCAGCTTTGTCCAGAGGAGTATTTATCAACAGCTGGCGCAATTTCTGCAGAGAATCGCGCCAGTCACTTTCTGCTTTCTTGAGCTCCAGCTCAAATTCTTGTGGATCATCAATTTCAGGCTGACGGTAAAGAGCTTCGAGTTTCCGGTAGAACTGAGCAAAGGTCTGGAGAATTTCGTCACCTGGATTCCAGAGGAAAGCTTTATCGCTGCCTTTCATTTCTCCGAGGCTGTCCGTAATCTTGAGCAGTAACTTCCCATCTTCTGATTCAGCTGTAATGTTTCTTAAATAGCGGTAGAAAGCGTAGTTAATAACCGGAGCAATATTGAGGGTCAGGTCAAAGTCAGGACTGAACCCCATCTCTATGGCCGAAGACTTAAAAACATCGGTCATAAAGCTGTCAATGGTGGTGACCTGAAAGTCACTGTAATGGTCAAAAAGATGTTCCAGTTTTTCTTCTGCCCGTCCGGGAAAAGCTTCTTCCGGCAGGCTGACCAGCTCTTTTATCTGCTTCAGCCGTCCGGCGTCCTGGGCAAAATAGGTGGCTTTGAGCCAGCCAATTATTCTGTCCTTCATCTCATTGGCCGCATTATGGGTGAAGGTGATGGCCAGAATCTGGTTGAGCAGGTTGTCGCTGATTTTATCTGAGAGTAAAAACTGAGCAAACCTTAAAGTCAGAGCATGAGTCTTACCAGTCCCGGCTGAAGCCTTAAGTAAGATAAACTCCGGCCTGGAAACCTCGGTATCTTTTGGTAGAATTAACTCCCCATCCATAAGATTAGGATATTAGCAGAAAGATGACTGGAAAAAAACTATTTTTATCCAGCGGCAACTCAAAGCGCCTGGCCAGCCAGTCTAATATTGGCAAAGGCTGAAATAAAGGTGAAGATGGCAAAGCCGATCAAAAGGAGCCCGAGAATAATGAATAGTTTCTTAAAGGTTGTCTGTTGAAATCTGGTTTGATGATGAGAAACCAGCCTGACCAAAAAGAAGTACCAGAGGAGAGCGCCCAGGCCGCAGGACAGAGAGAAAAAGATGGCTGGCCAGAATCCGTTCTTAAGCAGGCCATGAGCAGTCACCGCCCCGGCCACTCCAATCCAGAAAGCGTAGAGAGAAGGATTGGAGACATACAACAGAATTACCCCGAAGAGAGGCCGGGCAGTTTTGGTCACCGGACCATTTTTTTCGGTATTGAGCTTAAAAGCCCTGGCGTCGTGAAATAATTTCAAGCCAAGAAACAAAAGAATAGCTCCGGCCGCCAGTTTAAGCCAGAAACTGTAATCTGAAAGATTTAGAGAAATATGAAAGAAACCAATCAGAGAAACTAAACAAAAAGTCAGGTCAAGCAGGGCCGTAGATAACCCGGCCATCATCCCATGAAAAAAGTCTCTTTTGAGAGTCTGAGAGACAATGTAAATATTAACCGGGCCAACCGGAACAGCTGCAAAGAACCCGATCAGAAAGCCAATAAGCATAAACATCTGGGTATCCAGGGTAAAATTTAAAGTATAAAAATACCCTAAACAGAGCTATTTGGCAAGACAAAACCCTTTTCCCTCTCGGTTTTAAGGGTCAATCGAAAGAAAGGTGAGGCTCTGGCCAGGTTGCTTCTATACCAATGATTACATCTTTGGGATGCTAGTCTCGGCCGAGTCGTCTTCCAGATCACTTTCGATTCCGAGGAGCTTGGCAATTCCTTCATAAACCATCTTCAATGATTTTTTCTGCTCCTGCAGTTGTGCCAGTGTTTGTCTGACCCGCTGCAGCTCTTTTTCTACCTCGGCGTCAATATCTGAAAGCTGGCTGCGCACATCTTCCAGAGTCTTCTTATAAAGCTCTTCTTGATCTTTCGAGATGCCCATCTTTTGACTCCTTACTTCTCTCCGGTCTATTTATTTAAACCGAAACCAATGGTAATTGGTTTCCAAACCTTTACTTTAACACCATCTTTTTCGGCTGGCAAGAACTTCCATTTTTTGACGGCCGAAACGGCCTCTTTCTCTAAAGTGACTGAGCCACCGATTCCCCTAATTACCACCGCCTCCAGGACATCGCCATTTTCTGAAATCAGGGCGTTGACGATAATATTACCCCTGACGCCGGCCCGTCGGTCAACTTCGGGGTAGATGGGGTCTATACTCTTAACTACTTTTGGTTCGACATCAACGGCAGAAAGGGGAAAGACTTCCCCTGGCTTAGCCCTCTGGCTGGCCAGGCTAACCGGCTGGTCTTCAGTTTTGGCCTGATTGTCCTGACTGGCTGTGACCGGAGGCTCTTCACTGTTTACTTTTGTTTCTTCAGGTTGAACGGAGGTCCCTGGAGCTGGATTAGATTGAGCTGGAACTGTGGTTTGTTGTCTGCTCTCCATATTTACCTCTATTTTTGGTGTTTCCTCAGGAATAATAGGTGCAGCCGGAATAGCCACCGGTTTATTAGAAGTCCGGCCGGCCGGGCTGCCTTTCAGGTTCTGATTGGCGGCAGAGGGAGCATTTTTATCTGCCCGGGCCTGCTGACTGCGGTATTCGGCCATCTGTTTTTCGATTTCTTTATTTATATCTTCTTCCTTACTAAGATTGTCTTGAACTGGCAGGCTCTGGTTCTGATCAGCTCCAGCTGTTTGCAGGGCAGCTGTCTGGTTGGCCGGCTGGCCAGAAAATTCTGGAGTTTTTTTCTTGTTCAAAGTTAAAAAGGCAACCAGCCCGATGACGGCCAGGGCCGAGGCCGCCAGGCCAATATATTTGGCCGGACTCTTCCTGGTACTCTTTTTCCCGTTGCTTTCGGTGTAAGCCTTAAAAGGATTAACGGCAGCCGGTGCTGGCCTGGAGGTCTCTTCGAAACTGGCCGCCGCCGGAGGATTAGTTCTGGGCTGATCAGATTTCTGGGGAGCTCTTGGCTCAGGTCTAATGGTTTGACTGAGACCGGTAGTCTTTGCTTCTTTTTCAACCGGCCTTTTGACAGTCTGGCTTCCGGCTGAGGCTTGACTTACAGCTGGTTCCGGCTTTTTGGTTTGAGTCGCCGGTTCAGGCCTGGGGGCTTCAGCCTTTTTAGGCGGGGCTGAAGCCGGGGCGTGGTGAACGGTGGCTGGCGCTGCTTTTTCTTCTGAAGTTGAAATCAGGCCTTTAAGTTTTGATTTCAAAATCAGGTCTATTTCATCATCCTGGGGGGTGGGTGGTGTCTTTCTAATTTCTTCTCTTCTGGGAATTTTTTCCACTGGTTTGCCAGCTGGTGAAGATTGAGCAGGAGTGTAAGCGGAAGCCAGAGCTTGTTTCAATAGCTCATCCAGGTCTTTATCTTCTTCAGTCTTAACCTGATGTTTTTTGACCTCTGGCTTACCGATCAGCTCATAAACCCTGGTCAGCAGGGTTTCGAGATTCAATGGCTTTTCCAAAAAGGCTGAAGCTCCCAGGCTTTTTAAAGCCTCGGTTTTATAAACAGAATCTTTGTAAATACCGGTGACGATTATAACCGGTGCTTTTTTAGTCGGATGGGAGGTAATGCGTGAACAGAGTTCAAAACCGTGGAATTTGGGCAGCATCGCTTCCATGATGACCAGATCCGGTTGAAACTCAGAAAATTTTTCAAAGCCGGCCAGGCCATCAGTTGCTGTCTGGATTTCATACCCTTCCTGGCTTAGGGCCCGGCTCAGAAATTTCAGGAACTCGTTGTCAAAGTCTATCAACAGGATTTTGTTTTTTGTCATGGTCTTACCCTCTTTCAAAAATTAACCCCAAACTGGGATTTCGGCCAATGCACTTATGGTATCTCACTTCGGTTTCTCATCTTCAATCACCCTTAGAGGTGAATCTCCAGATGAAATTCCCCCTGCCCTGACAGTTATCTTTTTTTCAGGCGGAGATGAGCGCGGCTGATACAGAAATGCCCTGAACTTCACCCGGGAATCTGCCCGGACGGAAAGGCTTTGACCTTAATGATCCCGGTTCTGGAAAAGAATCTGAAGGATTTCCAGTTCATCAGGCTCAAACCAGATCAACTGGCATCGATAGCATTTATAGACAGGGAAAACATAATAGTAATTAAAAGGTTTAACCACCAGTTGAAGTCCACAAGCCGGGCAGGGGAGAGGCTTCTTTTTGGGAAAAATTAAGGCCCTTTGGCCCGGGTTTAACAGTGCTTCCTGATAAAGGCTGGCTTTCTCTTTAAGAGCTGGCGAAAAATCATATTCCTGCCGGGCCAGGACTTTTTCAATGTCAGCCATTCTGATCAACTGGCCGGAGCAGGCCGGACAGGTTTTGATCTGAACTCCTTCGTAAAAAGACTCCTGGAGCCCGGTCTGGCAGGCCGGACAGCGATTGGCTAAGGCCGGCTCAACTGGCTGATTTTTGGCCTGGCGATAGAGGGCAAATCTGATTTGAGGAAATTCCAGGGCCCGGCCCTGGCGGTTTTCTTTAAGGTTTCTAACCCTGATAGCCGGGCTGAAAGACGGCTGGGAAACCAGGGCCCCCAGGGTAAAAGGCCCAATCCATTGTCCTCCGGCCTGTTTTATTTCCCAGACCTCAGCTTGGTGGAGCTCAATCTCGGCCTGTTCTTTTAAATTTAAGATAGCTTTTTCCCTTTCCGGGTAATCACCTTCCAGCGAAGCTTTGATGACCTGGCGGCTATTTTCTCTTAGCTTTTCTTGCTGTCTGACCTCATTTTTTATTTCTTCTACCGTCCGGTGAGTCATCCCGGCCAGCAGACTCAGCCTTTTTTCTACGGGTGGATGAGTACTGAACAGCCGGCTCCAGCGGCTATCTGTGGTCTCTTTTGAGTCTGGTGGGACCAAAAAAAGAGGCGTCAGTATAGAGGTATCTCCCAGGTAAGAATTGGCTATCCAGGCTTTATAAATAACCCTGGCCAGAGCAGCAGGATCCCGGCTTAATTCAACGGCGGTGGCATCAGCCAGCAGCTCCCGGTTCTGCGAAACCAGCATGGTAAAAAATTTAATCAAGAGAAAGGAGATTGAACTGGCCACATAAGCTAAAGGAGCCGGGCTGGCCTGGTGGCCGGAGCGGGAGAGCTGGAAGTGCTGATAATCTTCTGGTTCTTTTTCCAGCGAATCTAAAAACTGTTCATAGAAAGCGGTCAGAGAACAGATCAGAGTCAAAAGAAAAGTGTCGCCCTTCTGGATATGAGCAGCTTCATGCGCGGCTACCGCCTGGAGTTCGTCGCGGCTGGCTTCAGCCAGCAGCCCTTCGGTTACAGCTATGGCTGGAGTATTGTCCTGATCGAAAAGCGAGAGCGAATTAATGTTGACCGAAGGGATAACATAAGTCTTAAGGCGGGGAAGCCCGGCGGAAATTTTCATCTCTTCAGATACGTTAATAAAACTCAGATGGTAGCGGTCATCAGGGTCTGGCGGGTAGGCCCGGAGGTTACTGAGGATATAGTTGGACCCAGTCTTTCTGGCCTGGCCAAAGTTAATGACAGTGACCACTGCCGCTACTAAAATGAGGACGGCTGCAGACAGAGCTGAATTCGTAGAGGAAAAAGGATTCGAGCCCGGCAGGAAAACCTGTAGGCCCAGAAGAATGACCGCCAGCAACAAGCCAAAAGCAACTAAATAAAAGATAAAAAGCAGAAAAAACAGAAAAGTGGAAATAGCCTTTTGTTTTTTTTGAAGCTCCCAGTAGGAAACCGGCAGCGGTGTTTGGGTTTTAGCCATTGGTTAACCTGCCAGAAATTTTACAACTTAATACTAAGGAAAAAAAGATATAAATGAATTAATAAAAAAAATTTTTAGCCAGTTTTGGCTCTTAGATATTGTCTGGGCCAATCAATTTCAGCCTTTAACCTTTTAGCAGCTTCCAGCGGCCAGTAGGGATGACGCAGAATTTCTCTGGCCAGCAGGACAACATCAGCCTGTCCGCTCCGGATCACAGTTTCGGCCTGCTCGGGTGAAGTGATAAATCCGACTCCGCCGGTCAGAATCTTCACTTCTTTTTTTATTCGCTCCGAGAAAGGCAGTTGATAGCCTGGTCCGGCTGGAATTTTAGCCTCGGGAACATTGCCACCGGATGAGCAATCTATTAAATCCACCCCGGCTTCTTGGAGACCCCGGGCTAAATAGATGGATTGTTCAAGGTCCCAGCCGCTTTCAACCCAGTCGGTTAAAGACAATCTGACCAGAAGAGGCAGGCTGTCAGGAATATTATCTCTGATTCCTTTAGCTATCTCCAGAGCCAACCGGCATCTGTTTTCCAGGCTGCCCCCATAGCTATCGGCTCTCTTATTGGACAGAGGAGATAAAAATTGATGAATTAAATAACCATGGGCCTGGTGAATTTCGATCAGCTCAAAGCCAGCCTGGACAGCTCTAATTGCGGCTTGGATGAACTTTCTCTTGATAAGCTTGATATCTTCAAGCGACATTTCAACCGGAACGGGGAAGCCGTGATCAAAGGGAACAGCTGAGGGGGCAATGACCGTCCAGGCTCCGTCTTCAGGCCTGAGTGGCCCCTCCCCCTTCCAGGGTGCATAAATTGACGCCTTGCGGCCAGCATGGGCTAACTGAATCCCGGGAACAGTCTTCTGAGCTTTAATAAAATCAGTCACTCTTTGGAAGGCTGGGATAAAATCATCAGACCAGAGGCCCAAGTCATCGGGCGAAATCCGGCCTTCAGGCGAAACGGCTGTAGCTTCCATAATCAGGCAGGCTGCTCCACCCACCGCCCGGCTGCCATAATGAACTAAATGCCAGTCAGTCGGCCGGCCGTCTCTGGCTGAGTACTGACACATCGGGGACATGAAAATTCTATTCTTAAATTCCTGGCCACGGATTTTAATTGGGGAAAACAATTGACTCATAACTACTATCCTCCTTTGATGTTTATATTGCTCTGTTCCTTTGCTTTATTTCCTCTGTTGCTTCAAGATTTCCTATTAATTATATCATTAATGTATTCTTTTATAACGCGACCGGCCGGGTTGGTAACCTTCTTATTTTCTTTATTTTCTATTTTACTTTTTTCCCTTCTTCTGGCATGATAGAAAACTCATTACAGGGAAAGGAGAAGACCAGCATGTTAAAAAGAAACGTTCGGCGTTTTCGCCTCTGGTTGTTTTTGACCAGTCTATTGAGCCTGCCCGTTCTGGCTCTGGCCCAGGAGAGAACCGGCAGCGGCGGGGGACAGAGCCGTCAGGCTGCGCCCACCTTTCTTCAGTTTTTAATGAGACCCAAGTTCCTGACCATGCTCATCATCGCCGGACTGGTTCTAATTTTGCTCCTTTCCAGAAAAATGAACAACCGGCTGAAAGTGCTGATTTTGCTGGTTTCGACTTTCCTCTATGGAGTTTCTGCTAACTTAGGGATTAAGTTCTTTTCTGGTTTCTCGATGCATCCCTCCCCGGTCTGCACCGTGACCAAGTCCATCCTGTATGGCTTTGGCCGGCCGATGATGGTCTTTCTGGCGGTCATTTTATTTCTGACCTTAATCGGGCCCAAGCTTTTTTGCGGCTGGGTCTGCCCGGTTGGGGCCATCCAGGAACTGATCTCCATGCTGGCCGATAAATTGAAAATAAAAAGACACAAGCTCAATTTCCGGCTGACCCAGACGGTCAGAATCCTGATTTTTCTGGCCTTTATTTTTCTGAGCTGGACGGCCGTTATCCACACCGTTTCTAACGGCCGGGTGGTGCCGCTGTCGCTTTATGATTATATCAATGCTTTTCATGGCTATGAATGGAGCTGGGCAGCTGCTTTGGTTGATAATCTCATCAACTTTTTGCCGCTTATTTTGACTATTATCTTTGCCTTTTTTACCTACCGGCCTTTCTGTTACTTAATCTGTCCGGTTGGCCTGATGACTAACCTGGTTGAACAGATTGCTCTTTTCCGGGTGATTAAAAAGAAAGATGACTGCACCGACTGTCAGGCCTGTGTGATTAAAGCTCCCTGCCCGGCGGTAGCCGAGATTGTTAAAGACTCAGCTTTAAGGCCTGATTGCTTTTCCTGCACCAGATGCACCGGTAGTTGCAGCCGGGGGTTGCTGCGCTTCGGCCTCAAATAAAATCAGACAATTTAATTTTCAGTCAAGAATTTTTCCGGAGATAATTAGAATCAGTCCATTGTTCTCAGCTTGAGACCCGCCGCCAGAAGTCAGCCTGGAGATGCCAACTACGGCTCTTTCGCCTGATTTTAGATTCAGATGACTGTTGATTAACTCCACAGGGTCAATTTTGACCCAGGGTACTTCTTCCGTTTTTCCCTGTTTAACTACCAGCTGATTGGCTTTGGTCTGGCGCAACCGAACTTCAATTCTTATGTTACCCTGAGGAGTTCCTTCTGAAGTTTCAGGCAAGATAATGACATAAAACTGACCATTAGCCCCAAAAACAGCTGTTGACGTTTGTCGGTCTATAGCTCTCAACATAGTGGCATCAAGCAACCGGTAGGTTTTATACCTGAGCAGCTTTTGAAGCTCTTTAATTAGCGGATCGCTCTGAAGTTCAGGATCTGATTTTTCCCCAGTTTCTGAAGCTTCTATAAGCTGGACGGTAAAGGCCAGGTCCTTGGGTTTGACATCTATTTCTTTTATAGCCGCCAGGATTTTTTCCAGATTCTCGGGTAAATCACTAATGACGAGAATACCGTTGCCAGAGCTTGAACTTAGCCTGGTATATGGACCGGTATAAGGAGCCAGAAGATTTTTCATAGACCCGGCATCAATATATTTCAACCTGACCACTTCCTCTTTCAGGTTTGGTATTGATTGGCCTGCTTGAGAGTTTAAATCAGCCAGAAGATTGACTGGAATTAACAGGAAACTGACCAGAAGAAATGATAGCCACAGCCTTTTTCTTAAGATATTTTTCATTTTTTTTCTCCTTCTAAATTAAAATTCCGGTCAAGAATCCAGACGACCTGAATCCCTGATTCCGGCAGAATAAAAGCCATTTCAATTCTTTCTTCCAGCTGTTCAGATGTCTTCACGGATGATAAATCAGAGACCTGAGATGCCTCTTTTCCTGTTGAAACCGGGGCCTGAGTCTGAGCGACCTGTCTTCCCTCTGACGGCTGTTTTCCAGAAAGACCTTCTTTTTGCCTTAAAGATTGCTCTTGTTCCGTTTCACCCACTGGCGAACTTATTTCTGCCTTTTTGGCCTGGGGCCCTGGTCCTTTTGGTAGCCGGCTGACTTCAGCCTGAATCCTGGCCGGCTGAGTCTCTATTTCAGGCCTGACCAGATCCTGATTGGCGGCGTTCGTAACGGGTGGCTTTTCCGCGGCCCTCTCGGTTAACAAATAAGCCAGGATACCTATGAGAAAAATGCCCACCGCCGTGGCCAGCCCCAGTGCGTATCTTCTTCGCCTTTTGGTGGTCTGAGCCGGTTTGGCCCGGCGGTTAACTGCGGCTAGCCCGATTTCTTCCCTGATAGCCAGCCAGCTTTCTTCATCCCAGCTGGCTATTTTCTGGCTTTGAGCTAAGTCCGCCTCTTTTATTCTTCTTAAAGCCTCTTCCAGACTTTTAAGCTCCTGCTGGCAGTCTGGACAGCTGCCTAAGTGGACCTCAACTTTTTCTTTTGTCCGGCGATTGAGGTCAGCCGAGACATAAAGAGGCAGTTTGTTTTTAACACTCTTGCATCTCATGTCTTTCCTCCCTGGCCCGGGGCTTTTATTCTTTCTCCCTCTATGGCCTGTCTGATTTTTTTCCGGGCAGAGCTGAGATTAACCCGGACAGAGATAGCCGACAGGCCGAGCGTAGAAGCTGTCTCCTTGATGTTAAATCCCTGAAGGTCGCGCAGGATGAAAACCTCTCTTTCCTTAGGACTCAGATATTGCAGGCATTTATTGACATCAAGTTTAAGCTCTGAGCTCAGGGCCGGGGCCGGCTCAAAACCGCCATCTATTTGGGCCTTACTATCTTCTGGATCCAGTTCTGGGCTTTTGCTCCTCCTGCCAGTTTGCACCCGGTATTTTTTCTCTTTTCCGGTTTTTTTCAAGAAATCACGGCATTCATTAGCTGCAATCTGAAACAACCAGTTGCGAAAGCTTTTCTCCGGCTCGAAGCGCCTAAGATAACGAAAAGACTTAAGCAAAGCCTCCTGGGTAATATCCATAGCTTCTTCCCTGTTTCCGGTCATCCTGAAACTCAGATGGAGAAGAGACTGCCGGTAGGGCCAGACCAGCTCTTCAAAAGCAGAGCCATCTCCGGCCAGGGCTTTGTCCAGCAGCTCCTTTTCTCTTTCATCCATCTAATCATCTATACCACTCAATCGAGGGAAATGTTAAGAAAAACAGATTTTTAATGGCCAGAGCTGCCAAAAACAAAAATTTGTTTCCTTTAACCCGGTTTTTGTTATATTTAAATTCAGGGAGATTTTGATTATTCTAATCAGGATAACAGATCAGATGAAACGTAATTTCTTTTTGATTGGTCTGGTTCTCACCGCGATAATTTTATCCCTCACTTTGAATTTATTTTCTGCCGATAAATCCGCCCGGGTCCACCCTTCCTGCCAGTCTCTCGATATCACCAAAAAAGGGCCTTTTGTTTTGATGGCTGATGAAGCGCTGGCCACAGTTGATGAAAAGGGATTTTACTTGAGTTATGATGGTGGCCGCAGCTGGTCGGAGCCGGTCTTCGTTTGCTCGGGCCTCAATTCTAAAGAACCTGCTTCTTATTATCTTCTCCGCACAAAAAGCAATTTCCTCATTCTCGTTTATCTTAATTTTAACGGTAAGAAATTCAGCTGGGACCAGGAGAAAAATGAACCTGCCGGCGACTGCCAGCTGGAAGTCTGGTCAATCCGGAGTCTGGATGGCGGAAAAACCTGGGTTGATAATCAGAGGCTTCTCTCCGGCTACAACCCGAACTTTTTTGGCCTGATTCAGACTTATTCTGGCCGGGTGGTGGTGCCTCTCCAGCATTTAGTCTCTAATCCAGGACGGCTGGTCGTTTGCTCCTTTTATTCTGACGATGAGGGACTCTCCTGGAGCCGCAGCAACTGGATTGATTTAGGCGGACATGGCCATCACGATGGGGCTTTTGAACCGACTATGGCTGAACTGCCGGATGGGCGACTGCTGATGCTTATCCGAACCAGCCTGGACCGATTCTGGCAGGCCATCTCGGAGGATGGTCGCTACTGGCGGAAAATCGAGCCATCGGTGGTTGAGGCCAGTAGCTCCCCTGGTTATCTCCTCAAACTTCAAAGCGGCCGTTTTGTTCTCGTCTGGAACAGGCTTAATCCTGAAGGCTGCATCTGGCCAAAAACCAGGCCAACTCCTTTTCATTCTGAGCTGCCGGCTTCCTGGTACCGGGAAGAGTTGAGCCTGGCTTTTTCTGACGATGGCTTTAACTGGTCCGCGCCAGTGGTTATTGCCAGGCAGCCAGGTGGTCAGCTTAGCTATCCTTATGTTTTTGAACCGGAGCCAGGAGTTATCTGGGTCATCGCTGGCTTTGCTTTTAAAAAAACCTGGGAAGAGCCTTTTGAGCTCAAATTAAAGCTTCTAGAAAAAGATTTCAGTCCAGATTCCAAAAGTTAACTGATCTGGCTGGCGGCCAGCTTAGGGTGAAGGCCAGATATCCTTGTCCGAAAAAGTCAGGGTGCTATCGGCCTCAAGGTTTAAAAATATAGTGCTTCTCTTTAAAGACCCGGAGGCAGGCCTCAACCACCTCTGGATCGTAAAGCCGGCCACTGTTCGCCACCAGCTCTTCCAGGGCTTTCTCTACTCCGAGCGGTGGCCGGTAGGGGCGGTGAGAAGCCATGGCTTCAACCACATCAGCTACCCCCAGAATTCTGGCCTCCAGCAAGATATCCTGACCGGATAGACCCCGGGGATAGCCAGAGCCATTCCATCTTTCATGGTGTTCGTAGATAATCTCCGCCACGGGCCAGGGAAATTCTATATCCTTGAGAATATTGTAAGCCACTTCGGGGTGAACTTTGATGAAGTTAAACTCTATCTCAGTCAAACTGCTGGGCTTATTGAGAATATCAGCCGGAACATGTATTTTGCCCAGGTCATGTATGATAGCAGCCGACCTGATGGCTTCAATCGAGTCCTTGGACAATCCCATTTCCGTGGCTATGGTCCGGGCTAAATCGGCTACCCTCCGCTGATGCCCGGAAGTAAACGGGTCCCGGGCTTCAACCGTCAAAGCGATGACATTGATGGTGCCGTCCAGTGCTTTCCTCAGATTTTTCATCATCTCCTGATTCAGTTCTTCAGCTTTTTTACGGTCAGTAATATCCAGGAGTTGAGCTACTGTCCTCATTTTACCGGCCGCATCCTTAATCACCTCGGAGCTAATTTCTACTCTTCGTTTAACTCCGTCCTTCCTGACCACATTAAATTCATAGCGGGGAGGGACTTTTTCTCCTCTCTGCCTTCGGCGGTAATGGTCAGCCACCAGCGGGCGGCTTTCTTCATCCAGAAAGTCCCGGAAGTCATGACCCAGAATCTCATCAGAGGAATAATCCAGATTATGGTTTAATTCGTTGTTGGAATAGATAATCCTGTAATTCTCATCAATCAATAAAATCCCATCATGCGAATGTTCAACAATGGCTTGATAAAGGCCTTCTCTCTCCCTCAAGGTTTCTTCGGCTTTTTTGCGTTCAGTTATATCCCAGAGGTAAGATCTGGTTCCAGCCGCCTGCCCATCTTCTTTTATAGCTGCACTGTTGACTTCGACATAAATAATGGAGCCATCTTTCTTCGTTCCTTTAAATTCATACCTGTCCGGCACTTTTTTCCCCATCAAACGTCCCCGGTGATAGGACCTGACTTTCTCCAGGTCATCAGGATGAACCACTGAAAAAATTGATAAGTTTTTTATCTCGTCGGCGGGATAGCCAAAAATTTCAGCATACCTCTTATTGGCGTAGATAAAATTTCCCTGCTGATCATCGATGAGAATTGCAATTCCGGCTTTTTCCACCAGGTCCTTATAGCGCTCTTCGGTTGTCCTCAGGTCGGCTTCTATCTTCTTATAATCTGTTATATCGAACATGGTGCCATAAACACCGGTTGGCTTCCCCTGGTCATCCCGCTCAATCAGGTCATTGACTGCCAGCTGGATTTTTGAACCATCCTTTCTAACCATAATTCTGTCTTTGATTTCTGGCAGGGGCTGACCGGCTAACGTTTGCTCGAATCTTTTTTTAGCTTCGGCCCGCTCTGCCGGGAGAATAAAATTAAAAATTGGCTGGCCGACCAGCTCCTTTTTTTTATAACCCAGCAGCCTGGCTTCTGTCTGGTTGAGGTTAGTGATGATTCCTTTGGTGTTTAGAAAGTGGCAGGCACAAGGTGCCTGATCCCATAGTTTCTGATAAAACCTCCCCTCCTTCAGAGAACGTTTTCCGGTTCTGTTAACCTTCTTCTGTTGTCTCTTAACCGGTTTCAAGCGGGAAGTCTTTTCCAGGTCAGCCTCCTTAATCATCAACAGGCCAGATGGCTATCAGTATTTTAGTAGAAACTAAAATAAAAAGAAATAAAAACTTAATTCTTCAGCCCAAGGCCTGGTAAACAAGAAGGAAGATAATTTGCAGTTGCCTGTTAAGTAAGTTAAGATAAAATAAACAAAAAAAATCCCTGCGCCCGTAGCTCAGCTGGATAGAGCGAAGGACTTCGAATCCTGAGGCCGGGAGTTCGAATCTCCCCGGGCGCGTTTCTGCCCAAAGGGAAAATGGCCTGATAATTTGACAAGCTGAGAGGGAGGAATTAAATTTACAAGGGGAGGGGAAAATGGATGACTCGACAGCTAGAGAAAATCAGCTGAGTCCTTTTTCCCGGAAACTGGTGGAATTAATTGAAAGGGATGCCCGGGAATTAGCTTTAGCCTATTTGCGGGAAGTGAAGAGAAATCCCAATATGGCTACTTATCAGTCGTTTCCGGAAAAGGAGGTTTATGACCGCACCTATGCGGTCTACAGCCAGCTGGGGCGCTGGATTTCCTATAAGCTGGATTCCAAGGAAATGCAGGACAACTGGATAGCTCTCGGGGAGAAAAGGCGCCAGGAAGGCTTTACCCTGCCAGAGATTTTCCTCTCTCTTTGTCTGGAACGGAAACAGGTCTGGCACAAGATTCAATCGGAAGGCCTGCTGGACAACGCTCTTGACCTTTATCAGGCTCTGGATCTTTATGACCGGCTGGTGACTTTTTTTGACCGGGCCCTTTATTATGCTATCATAGGTTACTATCACCAGATTTAAAATCGTCCCCAGCCAGCTGGGCAGGCGGAGTATCCAGGTTTCAAAGTTTCAGACGGAAATGATTCTAAGTCCCGGCCAGCTCAAAGGAAAGCTTAAAATCAAAGAGAAGAATCTGAAGGCTGGCGCCTATTTCCATTATCCTTTCTGTCTGAAAAAATGCCCTTACTGCCATTTTTATAGCTATCCCGGCCAGAAAGAAGACCACCTCCTCTGGCTGGCAGGCATCCAGCGGGAAATCAGCCTGGTGGCTGAGCAATTATCCGGCCTGTTTGAAATTGATACAGTTTATTTTGGCGGCGGGACACCTTCAGGTTTGAGGCCGGAAGAAATTGAAGGCCTGCTGTCCAGCCTGAGTAAAAATTTCAACTGCGATCTTAAAGAAATTACCCTGGAATTTAATCCAGAAACCTCTGGCCGGAAGCTTTTGGGGTTCAAGCAGGCCGGGGTAAATCGCCTGAGCTTTGGAGCTCAGTCTTTTTCTGACTGGCTGCTTAAAAGCCTGGGCCGCCTTCATTCCGTGGACGCCATCTTTGAGGTCATCAACCAGGCCAGAGAAGCCGGATTCACTAACCTGAATCTTGACCTGATGATCGGGCTTCCCGGAGAAGATGCCGCAGTGTTCGAGGGCAATATCAAGGGGATTAAGATTACCAGGCCGGAACAGGTGGCAGTTTATATGCTGGAAGAACTGGATGAAGTTCCTTTTAAAAAAGTCTGGGAAGAAAATCCGGTTCCGGAAGAAGAACTGGCTCGAACTTATGAGAATTACCAGGCTGCTCTGGGCCAGCTTGGTTATGAACAATATGAAATTTCCAATTATGCCCGGCCTGGTCATGCCTGCCGCCACAATCTGAAATACTGGGAATATGAACCGGTCATTGGCTTCGGACCATCGGCTGCCTCTCACTTAGAGTTCCTCCGCTGGCAAAATGTTCCCGACCTTAAACTCTGGTCTGGAGCTATTCTTAAGGGACAGATGAATTTGAGTGAATATATGGTTTTGAGCCAGGAAACAGCTTTAAAGGAAAAGCTGATGTCAGGTTTGCGCCTGGCGGCCGGAGTTAACTGGGAACTGATAAAGGAAGAATATGCTGGCCTGGATTTTTTACCTTACGAAGAAAAAATCAGGGAACTGGCAGCCTGCGGCAGTCTGGAGATAACTGGCTCCAGACTCAGGCTACCTCCCGGCCGGTTTCTGGTAGCCAACTCAATTTTAGGCGAGCTTTTATTTTGAATCCTGCCTGTTCTTGTCTTTAATTTCTCTGGCCGCTAAAATATAAAAAAAATAGTTGAGGTGAATTCAACATGGATGAAAGAAAGGTTAAAGTCAGTTGCTTTAATTGCGGTCAGACCAATTATTATCCAGCTGAAGCTCAGGAGAAAAAAGTTGTCTGCGGACGGTGTCACCGCCCTTTGCCCCGTCCTGGAGATGTCCTGGAAGCTGGACCTGAGCAGGCCCTTAACCTGATTTCCCGCTCCGGGCTGCCAGTTCTGGTCGATTTCTTTTCGCCAACCTGCCGTCCCTGCCAGCTGATGGCTCCAGTCCTGGAACGGCTGGCCAAGCGGCGGGCTGGAGAAGTTATGATCGTTAAAGTTGATATTGATAAATATCCCGGGCTGGCCAGCCGGTTTGGCATTCAGGCTGTGCCCACTCTAATTGTTTTTCATCATAACGCCGAAAGGGGACGAACCTCAGGAGCCATGCCCGAAACAGACCTGGCCTTGTGGGTGGCTAAATTAGCCTGATTCTTATTTTTTTAATAAAGAAAAGAAATGCCGAAGAGGGGACTCGAACCCCTACTCCCATTTTTGCGGGAACTAGCCCCTCAAGCTAGCGTGTCTGCCAATTCCACCACTTCGGCATAAGTTGCTTCTTGCTTCCGCTTACTTTTTAGTCTGATCGGTCTGGGGCTGCTCTGTCTGAGTAGAGGTCTGGTTGGTTTCAGCCGGAGCTGTTGGATTAGCTGGTTCCTGCTTTTGAACCGGCTGTTGAGCCTTAGTGGCTGCCGGCTGAACCGGAATATCCTTGGCCACAGATGAAGTTTTACCGGATAAGATCCATAGGCCAATGGAAGTTAACATAAATAAAACAGCGCAGATAGTGGTGACTTTACTCAGAATGGTCTGGCTGCTCCGTGGCCCAAAGGCAGTTTGACTGCCGCCTCCGCCGAAGGCCCCGGCCAGGTCAGCCGCCTTGCCCGATTGAAGCAAAACAGCCAGAATCAGCACGATACAGATAATTACATGGAGAACAATCAAAAAAGTTGTCACTTCTAACCCTCATTCGGGCGGCTGGCTTCCCTGACTATGCCCAGAAAGGACCCGGCATTGAGAGAAGCACCGCCGACTAAAAATCCATCAACATCTTTTTCTTTTATCAAAGAAAAGGCATTGGCCGGTTTAACCGACCCGCCGTAAAGGATTATAGCACAGGCTGACAGGCTTTTACCATATCTGTCCGCAATTAACTGGCGGATATAGCCATGGACTTCTTCAGCCTGTTCTGGAGTAGCATTCTGCCCTGTTCCTATCGCCCAGATGGGCTCATAAGCCAGAATGACCCTCTTAAATTCTTCCTCCGGCAGGCCAAACAGGCTATTTTCCAGCTGGTTCTTGATTTTATTCAGGGTTTGACCGTTTTTTCTTTCTTCCAGATTTTCCCCGAGGCAGACAATTGGGATAAGATCATGGCGGAGGGCAGCCAGAACTTTTTTCCTGACCATCTCATCGGTTTCGCCAAAAATCTGTCTTCTTTCTGAATGGCCAACCAGGACAAAATCGCAGCCTGCTTCCCTTAACTGGCAGGGAGAAATTTCACCGGTAAAAGCTCCCTCTTCCTCCCAGAAGAGATCCTGACCGCCAACTCTGACACGGCTATCACCGGTGGTTTTTTTTACTTCCTGAATAGCGGTAAATGGCGGGATAAGAATCAGGCTGGCTCCGGATAAACCGGCTGCCTGACTGACAATCTCGGCCGTTAATTCCCGGGCCTCGCTTATGGTCTTGTACATTTTCCAGTTGCCGGCGACTACCGGTTTGACCAGTTCTTCCATTGACCTGACTCCCATTTTGGCCCGGGGCTCTTATTTCAAAGCTTCAATCCCGGGCAGGGTTCCGTAGGCAATATATTCAAGTGAGGCCCCGCCGCCAGTTGAAATATGGCTGATGCGGTCAGCCACCCCGGCCTGATGAATAGCGGCGATCGAATCACCGCCGCCAACCACCGAAAAGGCACCGGAGCTGGCTACCGCCCTGGCAATTTCTACTGTTCCTTTAGAAAAGGCTTTGACCTCAAAGACCCCCAGAGGACCGTTCCAGAAAATAGTTCTGGCCGATTTTATATATTTTTCATACTCAGCGATCGTTTTAGGACCGATATCAACCGCCATCAACTGGTCAGGCAGCGGATAAGAATCAGCCACCAGGGCTATTTCCTGGCTGTCAAGGGCTGAGGTCAGAATATGGTCAAGAGGCAGAATGAATTTCACTCCGCTGGTTTCAGCTTTTTTCATAATGCTGGCTGCAATCTGAAGCTTATCTTCTTCCACCAGGGATTTTCCGACCCCCCGGCCCTGAGCCTTAAGGAAAGTATAAGCCATCGCCCCGCCAATCAGCAGGACATCAGCTTGACTGACCAGGCTTTCCAGAACCGGAATCTTATCTTCAATTTTGGCCCCGCCCAGGATAGCCACATAAGGCTTTTCCGGGTGATGGGTTATTCGGCTGAGGTGTTCAACTTCTTCCTTGAGCAGGAAGCCGGCAACCTTATCTGGAATGTAAGCTGTAATCCCGACGACCGAGGCATGGGCCCGGTGACAGGAGCCAAAAGCGTCGTTGACAAAAACCTGGCAGCCTTCAGCCAGCTTTTTGGAAAAGTCGGGATCATTATCGGTTTCCTGTTTATAGAATCTGACGTTTTCGAGCAGCAGCAGCTCGCCTGGTTTCAGGTTAGCTTTCAACTGTTCCACTTCCGGACCAATTACCTCTGGAGCCATGATGACTCTGGTTCCGGCTAAAAGCTGCTGCAACCGCTCAGCCACCGGTTTGAGGCTCATTTTCGGATTGAATTGACCCTTGGGCCGGCCCAGATGAGAAGCAACCACCAGACGGGCGCCTTTTTCCAGCAAATATTTAATAGTCGGGAGAGAAGCCTGAATCCTGGTTTCATCTCTAATCTTGAGGTTTTCATCTAAGGGAACATTGAAATCCACCCGGAGAAAAACCAGTTTGTCCTTATAATCCATATCTTCCAGAAATTTCATCAGGTCCTCCGGTTCTCTTATTTGGCCTTCATCACATATTTAATCAGGTCAGCCAGGCGGCAGGAATAACCCCATTCATTGTCATACCAGGCTAAAACTTTGACCAGGTTGCCTTCAATAACCTTGGTGGACAGGCCATCAACAATGGAAGAGTTAGGATTGGCCATAAAATCAACCGAGACTAAGGGTTCTTCGGTATAATCAAGAATTCCCTTTAGCTCACCCCCGGCTGCTGCCTTTAAAGCGGCGTTAATTTCTTCTGCCGTCGTTTGTTTTTTGACCAGGGCCACCAGATCAACTAAGGAGACGTTGGGAGTTGGCACCCGGATGGAAATGCCGTCTATTTTCCCTTTTAGATCGGGCATGACCAGGCCGATAGCTTTGGCTGCACCGGTGGTGGTTGGTATTTGCGAGATGGCTGCGGCCCGGGCCCGTCTTAAGTCCTTATGAGGGGCATCAAGGATTTTCTGGTCGTTGGTGTAGGAGTGAACCGTGGTCATAAAGGCTTTTTCAATGCCGAATTTTTCATGGATGACTTTGGTCAGTGGAGCCAAGCAGTTAGTCGTGCAGGAAGCATTGGAGATCAGGTGATGCCTGGCCGGATCATAATCTTTTTCATTAACTCCCATAACGATGGTTATATCCGGGTCAGTGGCCGGAGCGGAAATAATCACTTTCCTGGCTCCGCCAATTTCGATGTGCCTGATGGCGTCAGGGCGTTTGGTGTATTTGCCGGTTGATTCAACTACCACTTCTACCCCCAGGTCTTTCCACTTGAGACCGGCCAGGTCCTTTTCCGCCAGGACCTTAATCTTTTTCCCGTTAAGAACAATGGCGTCTTCGGTCGTCTGAATATCTTCTTTGAAACCGCCCAGGACGGAATCATACTTTAGTAAGTGACCTAAAGTCTTAGCATCGGTAATATCATTGACGGCCAGATATTCAATCTCAGGATCGTGAGCCGAAGCCCGCAGCAGGTTCCGGCCTATTCTTCCAAAGCCGTTAATTCCAACCTTGATAGTCATAGAACACCTCCTTGTTCCAGTTCAATTTCTGATTTTTTACTTTTTATAAATTTAGCATATAAGAAAAATTGAATCAAGGTTGAGCCGATTTTAAATTGTCAGATTAATTGTTATCCGGACAGCCATTTTATGATAAAATTTTTCTTCTGAGAAAAGAGGTCAGCCATGAAAATTCTGACTGCCAGCCAGATGAGAGAAATAGACCGGCAGGCGATAGAAGACCTGGGAATTCCTGGCCTGGTTTTAATGGAAAACGCCGGGCGGGAAGTGGCCAGCCTTCTCTCAAATGAGCTCAAGATTGGCCCGGGCTGCCCGGTTTTGGTCATCGCCGGAAAAGGCAATAACGGCGGAGACGGCCTGGTGGCTGCCCGCCATCTCTTTAACGTTGGAGTTGACTGTGAAGTCTTGCTGGTTGGCCGGGAAGAAGAAGTCAAGGGCGAGGCCCTGGTCAATCTCAAAATTGCTAAAAACACCGGGATAAAAATCAAAGCTGTCACTAGCCCTGCTCTCTGGACCAAATACCGGCCTCTTTTAAAGGAAACCCCGGTCATTATTGATGCCCTGTTTGGCACCGGGCTGTCCAGCCCTCTCTCCGGGCTGTATGCTCAGATTATTAACGACCTTAATAACTCTGGAGATTTGATTGTGGCGGTGGATATTCCGTCCGGGCTATCGGCTGACAGTTTTGAACTTATCGGCCCGGCAGTTAAAGCTGATTTTACAGTGACCATGGCTGCGCCCAAGATTGCGCATATTTTCCCGCCAGCTGAAGATTATACTGGCGAACTCTATGTGGCTGATATCAGCGTTCCACCTTTTCTTTTCAACCGCCCGGATTTTTCAATGGAGCTGGTTGAAATTGATTCCCTCCAGCCATATTTTCAACCACGGGAGAAAGACACTCATAAAGGCAGCTATGGCCATTTACTGGTTCTGGCTGGCTCTTATGGCAAAACCGGAGCCGCGGCTATGGCCGGAAAGGCCGCCCTGAAAATGGGGGCTGGCCTGGTAACTGTAGCCACGGCTGACAGTTGCCTGCCGGCTATCGCTAAAACCAGGCCGGAATTGATGACTGAGCCCCTGCCCGAAACCAGTGCCCGGACTATTTCTGAGCGGGCCTTAAGCCGGGTGCTGGAGCTTCTGGAGGGCAAGGATGCTTTGCTCCTGGGACCCGGTCTTTCCACTCATCCTGAGACTTCTTCTTTGGTCTTAAACTTATTAGAACGGATAAAAAAGACCAGACTGCCGGTTATTATTGATGCCGACGGGCTTAATATCATCTCCTCCAGGCGGGAAAGTCTATCGTCTCTACCGGCTAAGACAGTTTTAACTCCTCATCCTGGAGAATTTTCCAGGCTGTCTGGAATTCCAACTGCCGAAGCCCTCCGCCGCCGGCTGGAAGTTGTACCTGAGTTTGCCGCCAAATACCATCTGCATCTGGTTTTTAAAGGCTACAAATCTCTGATTGTCTCTCCCGCCAGAAGAGTCATGGTTAATCCAACCGGGAATCCGGGCATGGCCTCAGGCGGAAGCGGCGATGTCCTCTCCGGTTTTATCGCTTCTGAAGTCATGCAGACTAAGGATCTTACCCAGGCGGTGGTCAATGCCGTCTTTGTTCATGGGCTGAGCGGGGATTTAGCCGCGGATAAGATAGGGGAGAGGCCTCTCCTGGCCACCGATTTAATTCGCTATCTGCCTTCAGCCATTTCCTTAGTGGCCCGGGGTGGAGAGGATAATGAAGGCTGACGGCTCTGATTTGATTTTTACCACCGGTTCGCCAGAAGAGACCTTCGACCTGGCCAAAAAGCTCGGTCAAAGCCTCGACGGAGATGAAGTCATCCTGCTCATTGGCGAGCTCGGGGCGGGTAAGACCCTGATAGTCAGCGGGCTGGCTGCCGGTCTGGGGGTCAGCGATGAAACTTATGTCTGCAGCCCGTCCTTCACTCTGCTTAACATTTATGAGGGCCGGGTGCCTGTCTATCATCTGGATCTTTACCGGCTGGGAGAAGCTCAAGAAATTGCCGACCTTGGTCTGGAGGATTTATTGGGCAGCGGGGTGGTGGCTATTGAGTGGGCAGAAAAATTACCTTTTGAAATCAAAGGGGTTAAGGTCATCAAGATTTTTATCGAAGTCATTGGCGACAAGGAGCGGCGGATAAAATTTTCTGGCCTGGAGCCCGGGACTGGCTTTTTCCCCAGCCAGAATAATAACAGAAAAAGAAGAGCCGGGAAGGAAGGACGGAAAGAGACTGATTAAATTGCTTGAATCAGGGTGCACCTGTTTCTTGAATATACCTGGATATATTAGACTGAGGAGCAGGCAACTTTTCAACTGAAAGGATGGGTATCATGTTAGATCTTAAATCAATGATTGTTGATGTTCCGGATTTCCCGAAGAAGGGAGTAATCTTTAAGGATTTGACACCGGTCATTCAGGACCGGCGAGCTTTCAATCAGACGATTGACGATCTGGCGGCCATCGCCAGAGAATACTCGCCTGACAGGATAGCGGCCATTGAATCGCGAGGTTTCATTTTCGGCGCGGCCCTGGCCCGGGAGCTAAGGCTTGGTTTCAGCTTGATCAGGAAAAAAGGCAAGCTCCCCCGGAAATCCCTGACTATTCTGGCTCCGAATGAATATGCCGTCGAGTATTTCGAAGCTCATGTGGACAGCGTGGGCCAGGGCGAAAAGGTTATCATTATTGATGATTTAATCGCCACCGGTTCTTCTGGCCTCAGCGCGATTGAACTGGTTGAAAAGCTCGGCGGGAAAGTGGCCGCTTTCGAAGCGGTGGTTGAGCTGACCTCACTGGAGGGTTCGAGCCGGATGGCGGCGGCTCACCCTGAAGTTCCAATTTATAGCCTGATTAAATTTTAAATTTTGTCAGTCTATTGCTGCCCAGCGGGCGAAAATTACTTTATCCAGCCAGTAGAACTGATTATAACCACGATGACTCGAAAGGAGGCGGGAGAATGAAGTCCTGGTTAGCAAAAACCTTTAAGCTCAGTGAAAACCGAACTGACTTCCGAACAGAATTCCTTGGTGGCCTGACCACCTTTATGACTATGTCCTATATCATTTTTGTCCAGCCGGCTATTCTGGGAGGAACCGGGATGAATACCGGGGCGGTTATGGTGGCTACCTGCTTGGCCAGTGCCTTGGCCACCTTGCTAACCGGGCTACTGTCGAATTATCCCATCGCTCAGGCCCCGGCCATGGGTCACAATGTTTTTTTTGCAGTCACCGTCTGCGGTCTGATGGGCTATTCCTGGCAGGTAGCTCTCGGGGCTAATTTTATTTCCGGTTGTATTTTTACTCTCTTAGCGCTGCTGGGTGTGGCGGGCAAGCTGGTGGATATCGTGCCCGAGTCTTTGAAGCAGGCTATAGCTGCCGGCATCGGGTTGTTGATTGGCCTGGTCGGATTGGAATATGCCGGGATCGTGGTTGCCACTCCCGGGGTACTGGTCGGGCTTGGCCGGTTGGGCAGCCGGCCGGTTCTGGTTTCTCTCTTCGGACTGGTGGTCATAGCTATTCTCCTGACCAGGAGAATCCCGGGAGCTTTACTCTGGGGGATTTTATCTTCAGCCCTGTTAGGTCTGGTTCTGGGAGTGGTTAAATTCCAGGGCCTGTTTTCGGCTCCTCCTTCTCTCTCCCCGACAGTTTTTAAGCTGGATATAGCCGGAGCCCTTAGAGGCGGGCTGATTCCAATTATTTTTGTCTTTTTCTTTCTTGACGTTTTTGATACGGTTGGGACGCTGGTCGGGGTCTGCAGCCCGGCTGGCTTCTTTAAGAATAAAAAACTTCCGCGGGCCAACGAGGCCATGCTGGCCGATGCTATTGGTTCCGTCACTGGAACCCTGCTCGGGACTTCGACGGTCAGCAGTTATGTGGAAAGTTCAACCGGGATTGCCCAGGGAGCTCGCACCGGTCTGGCCAACGTTTTTACCTCTCTTTTCTTTTTGGCTGCTTTGTTCTTAAACCCCTTAGCTGAAATGATTGGCGGCAGCTATGTGGATAATGGCCAGGTTCTGCGGCCGGTCGTTGCCCCGGCTCTGATTATTGTCGGTTTCATGATGATCAAGACTGTGGCCCGGATAGACTGGGAAGATATCACTGAAGCTATTCCCGCCTTTTTGACCTTGGTGGTCACCCCGCTCACCGTCAGTATCACCGACGGCCTGGCTTTTGGCTTTATCAGCTACTCGCTCCTTAAGATTTTTAAGGGACAAGGCCGAAAAGTTCACTGGCTGGTTTATCTCATCGCTGTGTTGCTCTTAGCTCGCTATTTTCTGGATTAGGTTGAAAAAATAAGCTGACTGAATATCATACTGGTTAATGGCTGGATTAAAGGTTAGTTTTGAATTTAAATATAAATTGACCATCCTTAGACCGGAAGAAACTGGCCGGTTTTGGAAAGGAAGAAACCAATGAAACCAAGAAACCTCTGGAAGGGCCTAATCCCTACTATTTTAGTAGTATTTATGGCCAGCTGTTTGACCCAGGTCAGACCGGCTAAAGACTCGGGCCTGACTGCCAGTCAGCAAAAATGGATAGAAAAGACCATGCGAAAAATGAGCTTGGAAGAAAAGATCGGCCAGCTGGTGGTCGCCCGTTATCATGGGGAGTTTTATAACCGCCAGGATGAAGATTTCAAGCAGCTGGAAAACCTGGTCCGTGATTATCACTTAGGCGGGCTGATCCTCTTTGGGGGAGAACCATTAGAGACGGCCTATTTTACCAATCATTTCCAGCAACTGGCCAAGGTTCCGCTCCTTATTGCTTCTGACCTGGAAAGGGGAACGGGCAATCAGGTGACAGGGGCGACTCTGTTTCCGCCGCTTATGGCTCTGGGCGCCACCGGTTCAGAACAGCTGGCCTATGAAATGGGCCGCATTACCGCTATCGAGGGCCGGGCTCTGGGTATTCATATGACTTATGCCCCAGTGGTGGATGTCAATGTTAACCCGGATAATCCGATTATTAACGTCAGATCAGCCGGCGAAGACCCGGAGCAGGTAGCCCGTCTGACCGGAGCTTTTATTCGCGGCTGCCAGTCAAAGGGAATGATAGCCACCGCCAAACATTTTCCCGGTCATGGTGATACTGACCAGGATTCGCATAGCCTGCTGCCGGTCATCAAAGCCGATGCCGAGCGGCTGGAAAAAGTTGAGCTTTATCCATTTCAAAAGGCCATAGAGCAGGGAGTCGAAGCCATCATGACTGCCCACCTCTATGTGCCTGCCCTTGAACCTGAACAGGGTCTTCCGGCCACTTTATCGCCGCGGATTCTGACTGATTTGCTCAGGAACAAGATGGGTTTTAAAGGTCTCATTGTTACCGATGCTATCGAGATGGCTGGCATTATGCGTTATTTTTCTCAGGAAGAAGCCTCTCTCCGGGCTTTAAAATCTGGAGTTGACCTTCTTCTTCTCCCACCCGAGCCGGTTAAAGTCATTAACTACCTGAAACAGGCTGTGGGGGAAGGCGATTTGCCCTTGAGCCGGGTGGAAGAATCGGTCCGGCGGGTGCTGGCGGCTAAAGCCAGGCTGGGACTCAACCGCAGCTCGCAGGTTCCACTTGACGATTTGCCGCTGATTCTTGGCCGGCCAGAGTTTAAAGAAACTGCCTGGAAGACTTTTGAGTCAGCCATTACTTTAGTTAAAAATGAGAATAATCTTCTGCCAGTCTGGCCTGGAAAGAAAATGGTTATTCTTTCTTTAAGCAGTGATCCCGGTGATTTTTACGCCGGCAGAAGGTTAGCTGCTGCTCTGACTGAAAGGTTTCCTGCTGCTCAGACATTTTACGCTGACGGGGACACCGGGCAGGAAAAATTAGAAGAGGCTTTAACTGCTTCGCTTCAGGCTGAGGTGGTCATAGCTGCTCTCTTTTCCAGCCTCCAGGCCGGTAAGGGGAGTGTTGATCTGGTGCCGGCCCAGATTGAGCTTCTGCGGAAAATCAAGGAAGCCGGCCGGCCGGTGGTAGCTCTGTCTTTTGGCAGCCCTTATTTTATCCGCCATTTGCCTCAAGTTGAGGCTTATCTCTGTCTTTATCGCAATACGCCTGAGACCCAGGAACTGGCGGCTATGGCTCTTGGCGGAGAAATCCGCCTTTCGGGCCGGCTGCCTGTTTCTATCCCTGGCCTTTACCAGCGGGGAGAAGGACTTGACCTGGAAAAGATAAATAAACAGGAGGAAAGATGAAATATAAAAATTTTGGCCAGACCGGACTGAAAATATCAGAATTATGTTTTGGAACAATGTCTTTTGGAGCTGAAGCCGATGAGAAGACTTCAGCTGAAATGCTGGCTGTCTGCCGGGATGAGGGCCTTAATATTTTTGATTGTGCTGACCTCTATGCCCGGGGCCAGGCAGAAGAAATACTGGGCCGGCTGATTAAAGATTGCCGCCAGGAAGTCATCCTGACCAGCAAAGTTTATTTCCCGACCGGGCCTGATCAAAATGCCATGGGAGCCAACCGGCGCCATATCATGTATGCCATCGAAGGCAGTCTCCGGCGGCTGCAAACAGATCGCCTTGATATCTATTTTATTCACCGTTTCGATGATATCACCCCGCTCGAAGAGACTCTCCGGGCTCTTGATGACTTAGTCCATCAGGGAAAAGTTGTCTATTTAGGTTTGAGCAATATGGCCGCCTGGCAGATAGAAAAAGCCATCGGGATTTCAGCCCTTTACAGCCTGGCTCCGGTCGCCTGTATTCAACCGATGTATAATCTGGTCAAGCGT
>Ga0208695_1000445_pt1 | contig 45235 bp, 45 predicted proteins | sample AD_UKC111_MetaG_FD_184449 | JGI IMG/M metagenome (GOLD analysis project Ga0208695, IMG submission 184449) | Active sludge microbial communities of municipal wastewater-treating anaerobic digesters from Hong Kong - AD_UKC111_MetaG (SPAdes)... | ecosystem: Engineered > Bioreactor > Anaerobic >... | reverse complement strand
TGTCAAAGTCCAGGGATCCTTAAGACCTAACAGGGCTTCCATGAAGGGCTTGATTTCGTCCACGGGAATGATCTCCCCTCTCGGGAAAGTGAACTGCAAGCCCAGATTACCAGCTTTCAGGAATGAGTGTAGGGGCTATTAACCCATACAAAATAGCGAAGAGCCTTTTTTATAGGCAAAGAATTCCCTTCAGAAAAATGCGCGTTTTCCCGGAGATGCGCACTCTTCCTCCCGGAACCAGTCGAACTCTAAGAACACCGGTCCTTCTGGAGGCTTGAAGCGCAAGAAAGTCCGACTTGCCGAGAATTTCTTGCCAGTAGGGGGCCAGGACGGTGTGAGCGGACCCAGTCACCGGGTCTTCGTTGAGCCCTTCCCAGGGACCGAAGTACCGCGAGCAGAAATCAAAACCTTCGGGCCCCGCCCCGGTGACGATAACCCCCTGAGCCCCCAGCCGGTCTTTTACGGAAAGCAGGAGCGGAAAGTCTGGGGAAATGTCCAGGACTTCTTTGTAGGATCCCATTTGGAGCAAAAGCATTTCGGCTTCCTCGGAAAGAAAAGCCGGAATGGGATCCTTGATTCCGAGGCCGTCAAGGATCCCCCTGGGGACTTCGCAAGGATGAGGGGGATTGGAAGGGAAGTCCAAGGCCCAGCCTTCGGGTTCTTGACACGCGGTCAGTCGTCCGCTTCTGGATTCGAAAAAAAGCGTGGGGCTCGAATTGCCGATCTCCGAAAAGACAACGGAAGCGGCCGCCAGGGTAGCGTGCCCACAGAGGGGAACTTCTGTTATGGGTGTGAACCAGCGGATCCGGAATTCTGAGGCGGTTCTGAAGTTCCCGTTGAGGGGAATGAGAAAGGCCGTTTCGGAAAGATTCATTTCCGCAGCGACCTGCTGCATAAGCCTTGCCGGAAGCGGGCCGTGGACGAGGCATACCGCGGCAGGGTTTCCGCAAAATAACCGATCCGTGAAAGCATCGACCTGAAAGATCAAGATCCTTGGAACTATTCGCTTCATCGTTCTATCCCTCCCTCTGCAGCCAGACGTCTTCATTATTTTCCGAACCCCCTCTCTTTGCAAACGGGAAGTCTTTTGCTAGAATGCTTCACGGTTTTGAAACGTCCCGAGGAGGGCGTCTTTTTGCGGCAGGCGAGACAGGATGCCGAAGATCGGCGGTACATGGAGGTGGCGTTGTCGCTGGCCAGAAGCGCGGCTGCTTCCGGCGAGATCCCGGTTGGAGCCGTGGTGGTCCGTTCGGGGCAGATTATCGGGACAGGAAAAAACGGTCGGGAATCGGGCTTGGACCCGACCCTCCACGCGGAGATTGCCGCCATCAGGCAGGCCGCGGTTTTTCTTGGAGATTGGCGCCTCAACGGCTGCACGATGTACGTGACGCTTGAGCCTTGCCCGATGTGTGCGGGAGCGCTGCTCTTCTCGCGAATCCGGAGGCTGGTTTTCGGTTGTGAGGACCCCAAGGCTGGAGCGTGCGGATCTCTCTATGATCTCCCGAGAGACCCTCGATTCAACCATCAAATTCTTGTACGAAGGGGTATTTTGAGCGTAGAGTGTGCTAGAATCTTACGGGAATTCTTCCAGCAGCGGAGAAACTCGCGGAGAGATGGCCGAGTGGTCGAAGGCGGTCGACTCGAAATCGACTAGGTGGTCTTGAAGCCGCCTCGTGGGTTCAAATCCCACTCTCTCCGCCAAAATCAAACAGTTGCGAACATGCGGAGAGGTGGCTGAGTGGTCGAAGGCGCACGCCTGGAGAGCGTGTGGGCGGCCTAAACCCCGCCCCGAGGGTTCAAATCCCTCCCTCTCCGCCATTTTTGTCTGCCGGAGGTCCCAGGCAGGAAACCCAGCCCCGTGCGGCGAAGGCCCGTGAACCCCGCCAGGTCCGGAAGGAAGCAACGGTAAGCGGATCCCATCGGGTGCCACGGCAAGTTGGGTTTCCTGCCCGAGACCTCCGGCGTTTCTTTCCCGGTGTTAGCCGAAGGGTTCCGGAAAGGGGGCAAGGGAATGCAGAACGACTTCAGGGGAATGCTGGCACCGATCTTCGAACTGAAGGAAGGACCCTTTCTGCTCGTTCCGGTTTTTGTCGTGCCGGTGGAGATCTTTTCCAGGGGGATGATGACCCGGACGAGCTATTCCTTTCATGTGGCGCTCGTGGATGCGGTGAACGGCCAGGTGACGCTCCTTCCCCAGAAATCGGTCGTCGTCCTTGACATGGAGCTTCCGGAAGGGAAAAGTCTTGAGCCCAGGGTGACCCGCGAAAGAGCGATCGATCTTGCAGAGGAAGCTGCTAGGCTTGTGGGGAAGGGGAAGTGGACCGGAGCTCTCCGGTACAATTCCGTGATGGTTGACCGGGAACGCGTGAGATCAACCTGGCGTGTATGGAAGGTCGAAGGCGAATCGTTGGTCGATTCCTCGACGGGCAGACGTGAAAATCTCGGGTCACTTTTGGTGGCCCTTCTTGGTGAGGCGAAAAATCCTCCGGATTCTTCGGAACCTTAGGGTTCTTGCTTTTCCGAAGAAAGAGGGGCGAGGTCCAGCATCGCTCCGATCAGGGCTTCGAGTTCGGTGGTGTCTTCAAGGCTTTTGGACGCAAGGCAGCGTTGAATATAATTCTTGAGGATTTCGATGCAAACCTGATGCATTGCCTTCCGAGCCGCAGAAAGCTGAATGAGGATGTTGTGGCAGGGCTTATTTTCAATGATCATCCGCTGAATTCCGCGAAGTTGCCCTTCTACCCTTTTCAGCCGGTTGAGCATGGCCTTCTGTTCGTGGCTTAGGTTTTCCAGCTGTTCAATCAGGGATTCCTTCGGCAAGGTTTTTCCCTCCTGTCTAGGTATATCTTCTGAAGAAAAATACCGGGTATATGCTATCCCCCCTGCGCTTGATGGTCAAGAATCACTTGTGATATACTGCCCGTTGGCCCGAAAATCGCACACGTTCCGACGGCTTGGAGGGTGCCCCCTGGCGGGTCTCCTGCCGGATGAGGAACGTGGAGGGTAAACCATGACAGGGAGGGGAAAACAGTGTCAGTCGTAAGTATCAAGCAGCTTCTGGAGTGCGGTGTCCATTTCGGCCACCAGACGCGTCGGTGGAACCCGAAGATGAAACCCTACATCTTCACCGAGAGGAATGGGGTTTACATCATCGATCTGCAGAAAACGGTGAAAGGGCTGGAGAAGGCGTACGATTTCATCCGCGAGGTGTCGAAATCGGGCGGCAGCGTTCTTTTCGTCGGGACGAAACGACAGGCCCAGGAAATCGTCCGTGAAGAGGCGCTCCGTTGCGGCCAGTTTTACATCAACCAGAGATGGCTGGGTGGGCTTTTGACGAACTTCCCTACGATCCGGAAACGCGTCAACCGGATGGTCGAACTCCAGAAAATGGAAGAAGACGGAACGTTCGAAAAAATGCCTAAAAAAGAAGTCAGTGTTCTCAGGAAACAAAAGGAGAAGCTGGAAAAATACCTGATCGGGATTCGGGATATGAAGGATCTGCCTGACGCGCTTTTCATTATCGATCCCCGGAGGGAAACCATCGCAGTCCAGGAAGCGCGGAAGCTCGGAATCCCGGTGGCCTCGATTGTAGACACCAACTGCGATCCCGAGGTGATCGACTACCCGATTCCCGGAAATGACGACGCGATCCGAGCCATCAAGCTGATGTTCTCCCTGATGGCAAACGCGGTCATCGAAGGCCGCCAGGGAGTCGACGGCAGCCTCCTCCCGCAGGAGGAAGAAAGCATTGAAAGCGAAGAAACGATCGAAGTCCGCGAAAAGCTGCATGAAGCGTATGCCGAAGTGCAGGAGAAGCTCGTGGAATCAGAGATCGAAGACCGGAAGGGTTGGAAGGAGGCCTAGTTCGATGGCGGTCGATATGGATGCGGTAAAGGAGCTTCGAGCCCGGACAGGGGCGGGGGTTCTCGATTGCAAGAAGGCGCTTGCCGAATGCGGCGGGGATGTCGAGAAATCGGTTGATTTTCTGCGTGAAAAGGGGCTTGCCAAGGCAGCCAAGAAGATCGGCCGTACCGCCTCCCAGGGGATGGTGTTCAGCTATATCCACACGAACGGGAAAATCGGGGTCCTTCTCGAACTGAACTGCGAAACCGACTTCGTTGCACGAACCGACGAATTCCAGACGCTGGGCCACGAATTAGCCATGCAGGTCGCCGCGGCGATCCCCCAGTACGTTTCGATTGAAGACGTCGATACCGAGGCCCTTGAGAGGGAAAAGGAAATCTATCGCCATCAGGCCCTGGAAGAGGGGAAGCCGGCCCACATCGTCGAGAAAATTGCCGAAGGCCGGGTCAAGAAATTCTACGAGGAAACCTGCCTTCTGGAACAGGCCTACATCCGGGACCCGGAAAAGCGGGTGAAAGACCTGGTTATGGAAGCGATCGCGAAGCTGGGGGAAAACATTGTCGTCCGTCGCTTCGCAAGGTTTTCAATCGGGGAATAAGGGATCATTCAGGGGCGAGGATTTTTCCTCGCCCTTTTTTTTCGCCGAAGGGGTGAGTCCTTTGCCGCGGTTTCGTCGGGTGCTTCTAAAACTGTCCGGTGAGATTCTTGCCGGATCCGCCGGTTTCGGGATTGATTACGTTTCCGTCAAAACGATCTGCGAACAGGTCGCCTCGGTCACCAAAGCCGGAGTCGAAGTCGCCATGGTGGTCGGAGGAGGGAACATTTTCAGGGGCGTGGAGGCAGAAACCCAGGGGTACGACAGGGCGCAAGCGGACGCGATGGGGATGCTTGCAACAGTCATCAATGCCCTCGCGTTGCAGGATGCCCTGGAGAAAATGGGAGTGCCTACACGGGTGCAGACGGCGGTTGAAATGCGCCAGCTTGCTGAACCGTTTATCCGCAGGAGAGCCATCAGGCACCTGGAAAAGGGGAGAGTGGTCATCTTCGCCGCGGGAACGGGATCGCCCTATTTTTCCACGGATACCGCGGCAGCTCTTCGAGCTGCCGAGATCGACGCGGAGTGCCTGTTGAAAGGCACTAAAGTCGATGGTATATATGATAAGGATCCGAAAAAGAACGAAACCGCAATTTTCCTCCCGCACATCACCTACCTGGAGGCCCTGAGCCGTCAGCTAAAGGTGATGGATGCGGCTGCATTCTCCCTATGCATGGAAAACAAAATTCCCATCATCGTTTTCAATATCCTTGAAGCCGGCAACCTGGAGAAGTTGCTGCTTGAAAACAGCCAGATCGGCACGATCGTATCTGCGAAGGAGAGTGGAGACTGATGCCGCAAACCGAAATGAAAACCCTCAGGCAGAAAATGGAGAAGGCGGTGGAATTCTTCCGTTCGGAGCTTCTCGGTGTCCGAACCGGGCGAGCGCACCCGGCACTCGTGGAAGAGATCAAGGTTGACTATTACGGAACCCCGACGCCGATCAAACAACTTGCCACCGTCAATATCCCGGAAGCAAGACAGATTGTCATCACCCCCTGGGACAAAAGCGCGGGCAAGCTGATCGAAAAAGCCATTCAGGCCTCTTCCCTCGGGATTCATCCCAACAATGACGGGGAAAGCATCCGTCTAACTTTGCCTGAACTGAACCGGGAAAGGCGCATCGAGCTGACGAAGGTCGTCCGGAAATACGCTGAAGACGCCAAGGTTGCTGTCAGGAATTTGCGCAGGGACGCCATCGAGAACCTGAAGAAAATGGAAAAGGAAAGCCGTATCACGGAAGATGACCTGAAGCGTTTCCAGAAGGAAGTTCAGGACATGACCGATGAATACATCAAGAAACTGGATAACGTTCTCGCTGAAAAAGAGCGGGAGATCATGGAACAATAGAGTTTGAAAAGGATCAGGCCTGCTGCCTGCCCGGCGGCAGGCCTTTTTTTTCTGGACAACCCGAAAGGCCGACGCTATGATAAAACTATAGAAGCGAAACGGTTTATTTCGAGCGGGAGGAGTTCCCTTGAGAGAACGTGTGGTTGTGGCACTCGGAGGCAATGCGATCTTGCAGCGGGGCCAGCGCGGAACAGCTGCCGAACAGATGGGAAACGTCCAGAAGACGGCGCGGGAAGTCGCAAAAATGATCCAGGCGGGCTACCAGGTAATCCTGACGCACGGGAATGGACCGCAGGTCGGGACCATTCTCATCCAGAACGAACTCGGCGCGAGGCAGGTTCCTGCAATGCCGATGGACGTCTGCGGGGCAGAAAGCCAGGGATTCATTGGGTATCTTTTTTGCCAGGCATTGGCAAATTGTTTTCAGCGGAAGAAAATCTCCATTCCCAAACCGGTCTGCATCGTAACCCAGGTCCGGGTGGATCGAACCGATCCGGCCTTTCAAAACCCGACAAAACCAGTGGGTCCCTTCTTTTCCGAAGAGGAAGCAAGAAGAAGGATGAAAGAAAGAAAGGAAACCTGGATCGAAGATGCCGGAAGGGGATGGAGAAGGGTTGTTCCTTCTCCTGACCCGAAAGAGATTATTGAAAAGGAAGCGGTGCAGGCCCTCGTCGAACAGGGCTTTGTGGTTGTTGCCTCCGGAGGGGGCGGCATCCCCGTTGTTCTGGCCGAAGACGGTGGGCTGGAAGGAGTGGAGGCGGTCATCGACAAGGACCTGGCCGCTGAACGCCTGGCTCAGGATGTTAACGCCGACCTGCTGTTGATTCTCACAGACGTCCCGCAGGTCCTGGTTCATTACCGCCAGCCTGAGGAAAAGGGCATCGGTACCATCCGCGCGGACGAATTAGAGGCCTACCATCTGGAGGGGCATTTCAAGTCGGGAAGCATGGGGCCGAAAGTGGAAGCCACTCTGAGGTTTGTCAAAAACGGCGGGAAGAGGGCGGTCATCGCAAGCCTGGACCAAGCTCTTGAAGCCCTGGAGGGAAGCAGGGGGACGCAAGTCCTTCCGTGAACCCAAAAAGAAGGGGGGCGGCAGGAGGTCTCCCGCCGCCCCCCTTCTTGTGTTATTTACAGTTCTGAAAGGAAGCGGTTGAGCCGTGACATGCCTTCCCTGATTTCCTCCGAAGAATTCGAGTAGGAAACCCGGATAAATCCGGGTGCCAGGAAGGCGCTTCCTGGGACTGCTGCTACAAACTCCTGCTCGAGCAGCGTCCTGCAGAACGCGACATCATCAGAAAGGACCTGCCCCCGGTAGCTTTTCCCGATGCAACTTCGCGCGTCTACAAACACATAGAAAGCTCCCTGCGGTTCAGTCACACGGATGTGGGGCATCTCCTTCAGTGCCTTGAGGATCAGGGTCCTTCTCTCCTCAAAGGCTTTTCTCATGGACTCGACATCGGCTTCTGAGTTTTTGATGGCTGCAGCCGAAGCCCACTGAGAAATCGAGGTCGGGTTTGAAGTCAGATGGCCCTGGACACCTCCCATTTTTTCAATCAGAGGTTTGGGGCCGAGAGCATAGCCGATACGCCACCCCGTCATCGCATAGGCCTTGCTGACCCCGTTGATGAGAAGGGTCGAATTCCAGAGGGAAGGGACCACCGAAAGAAGGTTGGAGTGAACGGTTCCTTCATAGACAAGGCGTTCGTAGATTTCATCAAAGATGATCCAAAGCCCCTTTTCCTGGGCGACGGCCGCGATTTCTTCAAGCAGGGCCCTGGGATAGACGGCTCCAGTAGGGTTGTTCGGGGTGTTGACAAGGATCCCGACCGTGCGCGGTGTGATCGCTGCCTCGATTTGTTCCCGGGTGGGGAGAAATCCATTTGCAGAGGTGTCGAGGACCACTGGCCGACCGTCACAAAGGTTGATTTGCTCGACATAGCTTACCCAGGCGGGAGCAAAGAGAAGGACTTCGTCTCCGGGATTCAGAAGACAAGCTAAGGCTTCGTAAAGCAGGGGTTTTGCACCGGCCCCGACCAGGATTTCCTCTGGCCGGTATTCTAGTCCGAACCTCTGCATGTAATAGCTTTGAATGGCCTCCTTCAGTTCAGGGATTCCGGAGGTTGGAGTATAATGTGTTTCCCCCCGGTTTATGGCATCAACAGCGGCTTGGACAGCGGCCGGAGGGGAAGTGAAGTCCGGTTCCCCTGCACCGAAGGAGATGACGGGCTTCCCATCGCGTTTCAGTTGCTTCGCTTTCCCCACGACCTCAAGTGTTGCGGAGGGTGCAAGCCTCAGGGCTCGATCTGACAGGCGCATAACCTCACGTCCCTTTCGTCTGGGTTTTGTGATCCTTGAAACGAAATTCTACCAGATTTGGCCAAAAGCTGCGGGGAAAACGCCGTCATCCCAGTCTCTAATAAGTCGCTACTGTGCTATTTCAAAGGTACCCGTGAAGAAAGCCCTGAGGGGTGCTATAATTCTCTCAAGGCAACAGTTCCGACGTTGGAATGGAGGGGTGCCTATGAGCGTACGGTTTGTTTCGCGCAACGTCGAGCTCACGGAAGACCTGAAGGATTACATGGAAAAGAAGCTGGGGAAACTTGAAAAATTCTTCGATAAGATCCTCGATTCCAAAGTCACCCTGAGCCATAGCAGGGGGATGTTTGTCGTCGAGATCACCTCGAATGTCAACGGCGTTGTTATGAGAGGGGAAGAATACGCCCCGGATCAGAGGAAGGCGTTTGATGGAGCGATCCGGAACATCGAAACGCAGGTGAAGAAGCATAAGAACTTCCTGAAAGATCGCGCCTTCCTGAAAACCCATGACCTTTCACCCGAACTGGCCAGCCTGTACACGGCCGCAGAGGAAAGCGTTCCTTCGATGAAGGAGGAGGAAATCGTCAAAACCAAGAAATTCCCTCTCCGCCCAATGAGTCCTTCCGAGGCGACCCTTCAGATGGACCTCCTCGGTCATAGCTTTTTTGTCTTCCGGAACGCCGAAACGGGGCAGACGAACGTCGTCTACCGGAGGAAAGAAGGCGGTTACGGTCTCCTGGAACCGGAAAGCTGAAACCGAGTCAAACAGGGGCCCAAGGGGCCCCTTTTTTTCTGGAAGTTGAAACCGGGAGGATTTCCCTCATGCATGAAATGTCTCTGGTTGAAGCACTTCTCGATTCCCTTCTTCCTCTTTGTTCAAAAAACAAGTGGGAAAAAGTCGCGCGGATTCACTTGAAAATCGGAAGCCTCCGGCAGGTCATTCCCGAGGCACTGGTGTTCTGTTTTCAGACGGCCTCTACCGGCACTCCTCTGGCTGAAGCGGCGGTCGAGATCACCGAAATCGGGATCCGGCAAAAATGTGGTTCCTGCGGTTTAGAATGGGGAGGGGAAATCCCCCTGGGGCGCTGTCCCGGCTGCGGTTCGATCGAAGTCGAGACCATTGCCGGATTCGAATTGGAAATCGATTCCTTGGAGGTTTTGGAGAATGGCAACGAAGCGGGTTAGCCTGATCCAGTCTGTGATGGCTGCTGACGAGCGTTACGCAGCCAGGATCCGTTCATTGATGTCCGAAAAGGGCATCCTCCTTTTAAACCTGATTGGTTCACCGGGGGCTGGCAAGACGACACTCCTCGAGGAAACTCTCAAACGATGCCGTTTCAGCGCCGCAGTCATCGAGGGAGATATCGCGACCGCGAGAGACGCGGACCGAATTGCCGCGTGCGGCGTCCCTGTGATCCAGATCAACACAAAGGGAGGCTGTCATCTGGAAGCCAACCTGGTTTTAAGGGCGGTTGAAAGCCTCGAACTGGACAAACTGGATGTCCTTTTCATCGAGAACGTCGGTAATCTCGTCTGTCCCGCGGAATTCGACCTCGGGGAAGATCTGAAGATCGCGGTTTGCAGCACAGCGGAAGGAGCCGACAAGCCTCTGAAGTATCCGCACCTTTTCCACACCTGTAGCGCGGTCGTCCTGACAAAGAAAGATCTTCTTCCTTACATCCGGTTCGACAGGGAGCTTTTCTGGAAGGATGTCGAATCTTTAAATGGAAAGGCTGAAAAGTTCGAGATCGACAATCTTTCCGGCGAAGGAATCGACGGCTGGTTAAACACGGTGGAAACATGGCTGAAGCGAAAACGCGAAACGCAAAAAGTCTGACGGGGTTGAACCCGAAACAGCGCGAGGCGGTCGAATACTGCGAGGGCCCTCTTCTTGTCCTGGCAGGTGCAGGGAGTGGAAAAACGCGTGTTCTCGCCTGCAAGGCGGCCTACCTTGTTTCAGCGGTCGGCATTCCGGCAAGCCGTGTCCTGGCCTTGACTTTCACGAACAAGGCTGCCAACGAAATGCGTGACCGGGTTAAAGCCCTGCTCGGATCGGATTCGAAAGGTCTTCAGGCGTGTACCTTTCATTCCTACGGCCTGCGTTTCCTTCAGAGGCATGAATACGCGCTTCAGAAGGTCCGCAGGCGAAAGGGGTTTGTCGTCTTTGACCGTTCCGATTGTCGTTCGGTCCTGAAAAACATCCTTGAGAGGATGAATCTCGACCAGCAGCGAATCGAACCCTCTTGGGTTCTTGACCAGCTTTCCAGGAGGAAGGCCCTTGAATTCAAAAGTGCCGAAGGCTTTGAGAATCAGCTGCTCGAAATCGAAAAAGCCTACGAAGCCGTTCTGGAGGAACAGAATGCAGTTGATTTTGACGATTTGTTGAGACTGCCCCTGGAACTGCTCCAGGATCCCGAAATCCTCGCGAAAGAACGGGCGGCTCTCGATTGGGTCCTTGTCGACGAATACCAGGACGTCAACCGTCCTCAGTACCATCTTCTCCGCAAACTTGTGGGCGACTCCGGCAGGATCATGGTGGTGGGAGACCCGGACCAGTCGATTTACGGCTGGCGCGGGGCCGACATGGAATTGATCCTGAATTTTGAAAGAGATTTCCCTGGTGCGAAAACCGTTGTTCTCGACCAGAATTATCGTTCTACGGCCCAAATCCTCCAGGCTTCCAACGGTTTGATTCGAAACAACTTGAAACGGAAACCGAAAAACCTTTGGACCGCACGTGACCGGGGTGAAGCCGTCAGAATCCATTTGCACGGGGATGAGAAGCAGGAAGTGGGCTTTCTCCTCTCGGAAATCGAATCCCTTTGCAGGAAAGGTTACCGATACGGGCAAATCGCGCTCCTGTACCGGGTAAACGCACTCAGCCGAACCTACGAGCAGGCTTTCCTCTCCCGCGGGATTCCGTACAAGATTGTCAGGGGGACGGCTTTTTACGAACGGAAAGAGATCAAAGATGTCCTTTCCTTCATGAGGCTGGCGCTCAACCCGACAGATACGGTTTCCCTCCAGAGAATCGGAAATGTTCCGCCAAGAGGACTGGGGAAAAGAGGACTCCAGGAATTGGCAGTGTACCTGGCGTCGGATCCCCTCGTGGAACCGAAGGAGAAATGGAAACGCGTCGCGGAAGGACATGCCGGTTTCCGTGGCAAGACCGCCGTATCCTGCGCTTCTCTCGGAGCCCAGATGTTTGGGATCCTGGAATGTTCGGATAGCTTCGCAGCAGCGTTACGGTTCGTCTGGGAAGAGGCCGGCTACGGTGATCATCTGGCAAAGACGGATCCGCAGAGTTTCGAGGACCGTCGCGACAACGTCATGGAACTGCTTTCGATCGCTTCCAAGCAGGAAGGGAGCCTATCGGAAATCCTCGCTGAAATCGCCCTTTTCACCGATCTCGAGAAAATGGATGACTCAGCGGATGCTGTGAGCCTTCTGACTCTTCATGCCGCGAAGGGGCTTGAATTCCCGGTGGTGTTCATGGTTGGGATGGAAGAGGGGATCTTCCCCCATTGCCGGTGTTTTGAGGAGGGGGAAGGTGTCGAGGAAGAGCGGAGGCTCTGCTACGTTGGCATGACGCGGGCTGAGGAGAGGCTTTACCTGACAGCCGCAGAAAGCCGGGTCCTTTTCGGAACGGTTCAGAAGAACGGGTTTTCAAGGTTCTTGTGGGAAATCCCCCAGGATTCGGTCCGGATCGTCGAAAGTGTCCGGCAGGAGGAGAGGAGAAGTTCCTATGCTGGTCGTGGGTCTTACGGGAGACGTTGGGGCTGGTAAATCGACCGTGGCCCGGTTTTGGAGAAAGCAGGGGGCTTTTTTGATCGACAGCGATGAAGTGGTGCGCTCCCTGTGGGCAACGGAACAACTCCGTGACGAAGCCCTGAGACGTTTCGGAAAGAAGGCCATCCACCCTGAAGGGGGATCGTTGGATCTCTCCGTTATCGCCGAGGCGGTTTTTTCAAACGAAGAGGACTATCGATGGGTTTGTGGCCTGATCCACCCCCTCGCACTGGACAAGATCTCAGAAATGCTAAAGGGGAAAACCGGGTGGATTGTCGTGGAGTTACCTCTGCTATTCGAAGCCGGTCGACCTCCCTGGATTGACCTTGTGGTTTTTGTGAGCGCTAGAGCTGAAAACCGGATTGAATGGACCAAACGACGAGGGTGGGCGAATGGTGAAATCAGCAGGAGAGAGAAGTGGCTTTTGCCCTCCTCCCTGAAAGAGGCCCAGTCCGACATCGTGCTGAAAAATAACGGGTCATTGGAAAGTTTCCTCGAAAAGGTCGAAAGGATGGGCCGGATCATGAAAGAACTCTCAATGGAGGAAAGGCGGCCCGTTTCTCCCTGCGAATGGAAAAGGCGGCTGAAGGAGGCGATCGCTTGAGGATTATCACGAGCCACATCGGTGCCGACTTCGACTCCTTTTCCAGTATGGTAGCTGCATCGAAGCTCTATGACGATTCGATCCTCTGCTTTTCCGGCGCAGCGTGCCGGAATCTGAGAGAGTTTTTAAAAAGATTCGGAAACCGCTGGAAAGTCCTGACACCGAGGCGGGTCAACTTCGACGATGTAGACCATTTAGTGATTGTGGATGCGCGATCGCGATCGAGGATAGGCCCCTTTGGTTCCCTTTGCGGCAAAGAGGGGCTCCTCATCCATTTGTATGACCATCACCCCCCGGTCCTTGACGAGATTCCCGCGCAAAAGGCCCTCATTGAACCGGTTGGTTCTACGACAACGCTGCTGGTCGAAAAGCTGATTGCCCTGAACATCCCCATCCAGCCGTTCGAGGCGACGCTCTTTTCGATGGGAATCTACGAGGATACGGGCGCTCTCACCTTCGGTTCGACCACGAGCAGGGATTTTCATGCTGCGGCAAGATTGAGGGAAATGGGAGCGGACCTGACGATCGTTCCCTTGCACATCGAAATGAACCTGAACGCGGGGGAACGGAAGCTGCTTGACAATCTCATCGAGAATGCACGAACCCGATTTGTCGGCGGCGCGAAAGTCGTTCTCTCGGAAACATCCAGCGAGGTTTACGTCGAGGGGATTTCCCTCTTCGTCCATCGTCTCAGGGACTTTTTCGACGCCGATATCGCTTTGGCGGTCGTCTACATGGAAAATCGAACCTACATCGTCGCCAGGGGGAAGCCAGAACTGATCGATGTGGCCAAGTTCCTCGAACCGTGGGGTGGCGGGGGGCATCCTCAGGCGGCCTCGGTGACTGTTTCCGGCAGCCTTCAGAAAGGCATCCTGGAACAGCTGGAAAAAAAGCTGGAGGAAAACATTCGGCCGCTTGTCCAGGTCCGCGATGTGATGAGCAGTCCCGTCATGGCGGTTGAGCCCGGGCTTGCGATCGATGATGCCTACCGGTTGATGATCCGTTACGGTCATGCCGCGCTGCCTGTAGTGGATCAAGACGGGATTTCGGGCATCATCACGAGAAAGGATCTTGACAAGGCTGAGCTCCACGGGCTGGGGAACGTCCCGGTGTCCGATTTCATGACGGAGGGGGCGATTACGGTTTCGCCGGAGGCTTCCGTGTCAGAAGCACATCGGATGATGGTCCTTTACAACATCGGGCGCCTTCCTGTCGTCGATGCCACGGGGAAACTTCTCGGGATCGTGACCCGGACTGACCTGCTTCGGGCTCTTTTCCCCTATTCCCTCGCGCCCGAAGAGCAGACCGGGGAAATCTCGCGGCCCTGGACGGAAGACGTGGGGGAACTCATGTCCCAGGAACTGGTTCCCTGGATCCAGATTCTCTTGCGCAGGCTGGGCGAGAGGGCCGAGGCCCTGGGGATGAAAGCGCACGTGGTGGGTGGATTTGTCAGGGATCTTCTTCTGGGGCGACCTAACCTAGACCTTGACATGGTGATCGAAGGAGATGCCGTCGAGTTTGCCCGATCCTGGGAGCGGGACGGGTGCCGGATCGCGATCCACCAGCGGTTTAAAACCGGAACGATCGTATTCCCGGGCGGCCGGAAGGTTGATGTTGCGACCGCGAGGAGAGAGTTTTACGAGTTCCCTGTCGCTCAGCCTGAAGTGACGACGGATTCCCTCAAACATGACCTGTTCAGGCGAGACTACACCGTCAACGCCATGGCGATCACGGTGAACCCGGATGAATGGGGAAAGCTTCACGATTATTTCGGAGGAAGAAGGGATCTTCAGAAGAGGACCCTGAATGTCCTCCACAACCTGAGCTTTGTGGAAGACCCGACTCGGGTCCTGCGTGGGGTCCGCCTGGAACAGAGGCTCCATTTCCGGATTGGCCCGACAACCCTTCGTTTGCTGGAAAGCTGCATACGGGGAGGCTTGCTGGCAAGACTGTCGGGGGTTCGACTCCGGAGCGAACTGGAACTGATCCTGACAGAGAAGGAACCTTTCCCCATTGTCAGGAGGCTCTCCGAACTGGGCTTTTGGCAAAATCTAGCGGTTGGCCTGAAAATCGGGCAGGAATGCCGCAAGGCTTTTCTCAGGCTTTCCTTCTTTCTGAAGCGAATGGGCCGTGATTTGCCAGATTTTGGAAAAGATGAATGGCTGGCTTTCCTGTGCGCTCTTTTGCTGGAGTCTGATCTCCAGGCCACTGAAGCCGCAATTGTCAGGCTCCATCTCGGGCATGAGGAAGGACGAATCGTCAGAGAAGCGCTGGAAGGGCTGCGGGCAATCGAGCAGCTTCTGGGCGGAAGGCAGGAAAAGAAGAATTCCGAAATCGTCAAGGCTCTTGAAAATGTTTCCTTTCCGGTTATCCTGTTCTGGGCGGCATCCACAAACCGCTGGAGAGTCAGGCGCCGACTTTTGGTCTACCTTCTTCGCCTTCACCGGGTCAGGCCCATGCTGACGGGTCGCGATCTGATCGACCTCGGCTACCGCAAGGGGCCATTGATCGGCGACGTTCTTGAGGGGCTCAAGTTTGCCCGCCTCGAGGGCGAGGTCGAAACGCGGGAAGAAGAGGTGGAGTGGGCCCTGAACCATTTCCCGCCTGGAAAGCTCGGTGATCACGATGTTCACGATGCCAAGGCTCGCTGAACTGCTTCTTAGCATTCCCGCAGTTCTCTGGGCAATTACGTTTCACGAGTTCTGTCATGGCTATGCGGCTTACAAACTGGGAGACCCGACGGCGATGCGAAGCGGAAGGCTGACGCTGAACCCGTTGGCCCACCTTGACCCCCTCGGAGCTCTGATGCTCCTGATCGCCCGATTCGGGTGGGCCAGGCCTGTCCCGATTGATCCACGGTACTTCAGGAACCCCGCGAGAGACATGGTTCTCGTTTCGCTGGCGGGGGCGGCCGGGAACCTGGCCACTGCCTTCGGAGTCGGCCTCCTAATGAGGGTTCTCCCTACCTCGATCCTGATGAATCCTGCAGCGTTGAATTTTCTGGTGCTCATGGTTTTTATCAATCTAGGGCTGGCGGTGTTCAACCTGCTTCCTGTCCCCCCTCTGGATGGATCGAAAATCCTGTACGTGTTTTTGCCCTTGCGTTGGATGAAGGGTTTCTACTTTCTTGAACGTTACGGGATGCTGATTTTGATGCTCCTCGTGATTCTGGGTGTCGTCCAGAGGGTGATGAGTCCGATCGTGCTGTTCATCGCCTCTCTCGCTCTGCCCGGGTGGTTCCCCCTATGAACACCTGTAAAATCCTTTTGACGAACGACGACGGAATTTATGCGCCTGGCATCATCGAATTGGCGAATGCACTTCACGGCGCTGGAAATGATGTGACCGTCGTGGCACCAGACCGCGAAAGAAGCAGTGTCGGGCATGCGTTGACATTGAACCGCCCGATCCGTCTTTGGGAAGCCGACAGGGGAGGATATGAACCCGGAGTCCAGCTTTTCAGTTGTGACGGCACTCCATCGGATTGCGTCGTGTTAGGGGTCGAAACTGCAGCAAAGGAAACAAACCTGGTGATTTCAGGAATCAATCGAGGCCCGAACCTGGGAGACGATCTAACTTACTCGGGCACGGTTTCAGCCGCAATGGAAGGCCTGATTCTGGGGAAAGGGGCCATCGCAGTATCCCTGAACTGTCAACGCACGGATCCTGTTCACCATTACCCGACCGCCGCCGGGGTCGTCCTAAGGATCCTGGATTGGCTCAGGTGTCATGAGCTTTCAAAAGAGGTCCTTCTTAACATTAATGTGCCGAACCTGGAAAAGGAAAAGATCAACGGTTTCGAGATCACCCGGAAGGGCTTGAGAACCTACGAGGGGAAAGTTACCCAGTTTCGCAGTCCCCATGGCATCATGTCCTACTGGATCGCCGGCAGGCCGGAAGATGAAATGAAGGAAGGAACGGACGTCTACGCTGTTGCCCATGGGAAGGTCTCCATAACCCCGGTGCACCTTGACATGACTCACTTCCCTTCCATCGAAAGGCTACGGCAGGACGGCCTGGAGTCCCTCCGGCTCTAGATCCGGAAAAGTTGACAAAGACCAAGACGATTTGTATAATCTCCGACACGATCGTTGACTTCAGGAAGGAGAAACGCCGAATGCTTCGGACTCTGGAAAGACGAGCCAGACGCATAAGACCGGGCTGCTTCATCGAAAACCTGAACCTTAGGGCGATGAAGGGAAGCGCTGGCTGCGAACTCGTCGACAGAGAGGAAGTGCCTGAGGCTGAAAGCGCTTCTCGAAGGAGAGCAGTCAAGTAGAACCCCTGAGCCCGCTCCGAAGAAAGGCATTGCCAAGTAGGAGCGCGATTTGCCCCCGATAAAGGGCAGAAAGAGGCGGACCGTTTAAAACGGCCGCAATCAGGGTGGCACCGCGGGCATTACGCTCGTCCCTCCAGAGAGGGACGAGCTTTTTTTATACCAAAAAGGAGGAAGAACGATGGGTTACAAGGGAAAGGTTGTTTTGGCGTACAGCGGTGGACTGGACACTTCGGTGGCGATTCTGTGGCTCAAGGAGCAGGGCTACGATGTCGTGACGATGACGGCAGACGTCGGTCAGGCGGTGAATCTGGCCGCGACGAAGGAGAAGGCTCTTAAGACCGGTGCTTGCAACGCCTACGTGATGGATCTCAAGGAGGAATTTGTCGAGAATTTCGTGTGGCCCAGCTTAAAGGCCAACGCAATGTACCAGGGCACCTACCCGCTGAATTCGGCTCTTTCGAGGCCGTTGATTTCCAAGTACCTCGCCCGCGTGGCCGAGATTGAGGGAGCGGTAGCCGTCGCGCACGGCTGCACGGGAAAAGGCCAGGATCAGGTGCGGATCGAGGTCTGCACGGCAGCCCTGAATCCGAAACTGGAGTGCATCGCTCCGGTTCGAGACTGGCAGTTCACCCGGGAGGCGGAAATTGACTTTGCAATCGCGAACGGAATTGAGGTTTCGCTGACCAAGCAAAGCCCCTACAGCATTGATGAAAACATGTGGGGTCGTTCGATTGAATGTGGCTCCCTCGAGGATCCCTGGAACGAGCCTCCTTCCGATGCCTTCAAGCTCACGGTAGACCCCTGGAAGGCTCTCGACGAGCCCGAAACAATCGAGATCTCCTTTGAGAAAGGGATTCCCGTCGCTTTGAATGGAAAAACGATGGGCGGGGTCGATCTTATCCTTGCCCTGAACAAGATCGCCGGCGCACACGGTGTTGGACGAGTCGACATGATCGAAGACCGGCTCGTCGGCTTCAAGAGCCGCGAGGTCTACGAATGCCCGGCGGCAATCACCCTTTTGCAGGCGCACAAGGCCCTTGAAACTCTTACCTTGAGCAAGGACCTTCTGACCACGAAGAAAGAACTGGAGGCAAAATACGCGGAACTCACCTATGTGGGGTATTGGTTCTCGCCTCTGAAGGAAGCGCTGGATGTCTTCTTCGAGCACACCCAGCAGTCCGTTTCCGGAATCGTTAGGGTGAAACTCTTTAAGGGACAGGCGACCGTCGTGGGCATGAAGTCCGATTGCTCACTTTACAAGCACGACCTCGCGACCTACTCCGAGGGCGACGCTTTTGACCACAAGGCGGCGGTAGGGTTCATCAAGATCTGGGGCTTGCCAATCAAAACCTGGAGGCAAGCGCATCCGGTTGAGAATGCGGCAGCCCCGGCGGAGGGCATACCCGCCTGATCCAGAATCGAATCGGATTCGGGGGGACAGGGGTTACCCTGTCCCCCCGAATCATTTCCGCGGAGTGGTAGGATAAAAAGGAAAACTGAAAGGAAGGGGATCTTCCATGACACCGGATATGGTTTTCCTTCGAAAATGCGCCCTGGAAACGGCGTTGGAGGCTCTGGAGGAATGCTCCCCGGACAGGCTCACGCGGGATTCCCTGGAAACGATGGCCAGGGAAGGAAACCTGGAAAAAGTTTGGAGAGGGACCTCGAAGATCTTTCTGCTTGCGGTCGGAAAAGCCTCCCTGCCGATGACCAAAGCGGCCGGGCAGTTCTTTGGCTGGGGGCGACTTCAGGGACTGGTCGTCACGAAAAGGGGAAAGTCCGCAACCTTCCCGGGTTCCGGTTTGCAGGTTTTGGAGGCGGGACATCCGCTGCCTGACGCAAATTCATTGATGGCTGGAGAAAGCGCCCTGGCATGGCTGAGAAAGTTATCCTTCCCAACTCCCGCTCTTTTCCTCATTTCCGGTGGGGCGTCCTCTCTCTTTGAATCCCTGATCGGAGGGATCAGCCTTGAAGAACTTCGCCAACTCACCCGGGCCTTGCTTTGTGCCGGGATTTCGATCGAAGAGATCAACACCGTCAGGACCGCACTCTCCCGGGTGAAGGGGGGTAAGCTGCTGGGAGAGGCAGGCGAAAGAGAAAGCCTGTCTTTGATCCTTTCCGATGTTGTCGGGGACCGGCCAGAAACGGTTGGTTCAGGCCCGACGGTGCCAAACGATGAGAATGCGGCGGAAAGGGCCCGGGAAATCCTGAAACGGGTCGGCCTTTGGGAGTCGCTTTCCGAGGCCGTTCGCCAGACGATTGAAAAGGAAGCCCTCAGCCGGGGTTCAAGAAAGGTTTCATCCCGTAGCCGCACGGTGCTGGTGGGCAGCAACCGGACTCTCTGCCTGGCTGTTCTCAAGAAACTCGGGTCAAAAGGGTTTTCCGTTTTTGATCAAGGTTCAAGTAGCACCGGCGAAGCGAAAGAAATCGGGAAAGACTTAGCGGCGCTTGCAAAATCAATCCGGGAATCGGATTCACCGGTACCCGTTCCAGCGGCCGTGGTTTCCGGGGGAGAGGCCGTTGTGACTTTCGATTCAGCTTCCCAGGGAACCGGGGGTCCCAATCAGGAAGTTGCCCTTTCGTTCGCAATCGAGACCGCCGGTTGTCCCCGGACGGTTCTGCTGTCGATGGATACAGACGGGATTGACGGTTGTTCGGACTTTGCAGGGGGCCTGGTGGATGGGAATACCGTGGAAAGAATCAAACGATCTGGCCTCGACGCGAAGAAGGAGCTTGAAATCCACAATGCTTCATCTGCCCTTTTTGCTGCCTCTGATACCGTTGTGACGGGTGAAACGCTCAACAACTTAAACGACCTCCGAATCCTCCTGGTTGGAACAGAGGACGGCCGAAAAGGTTAGAAGGGGGGACAAATCATGAAACCGAGAGTTTTTGTTTCTCGACTGATCCCGGATGCAGGGCTCTCTCTCCTGGAGAAAAGAGTGTCCCTGAAGGTCTGGGAAGGTGACCGGCCTCCGGGGAAGGAAGACCTCCTTCGGGAAGCGGCACTCTCCGACGGGATGATCGTGATCCCCGGAGACCCGGTTGACCGGGAGGTGCTGACCGCTGGGCACTCTCTGAAGGTCATCAGCAGTTACGCGGTGGGCTATGATTCCATCGATGTGAGCGCCGCGACCGAGCTCGGAATAGTGGTCACCAACACCCCCGATGTCCTGACCGAAGCGACGGCGGATCTGGCCTTTGGTCTACTGCTTGCGGCCGCCCGACGGATTGCCGAAGGAGACCGACTTGTTCGATCTGGCGGTTGGAACCAATGGGGGCCAAGGTTCATGCTGGGCAAAGACGTTTCGGGATCAACCCTGGGGATTGTGGGAATGGGGAGGATCGGCCATGCGGTCGGCAGACGTGCCAGGGCCTTCGGTATGGAAATCGTCTATTCTTCCCGTAGGCGGGACGAGGCTGCCGAAAAGGAACTCGGTGCCCGTTTCCTGGAGCTTGAAGCGCTTCTGATCGTGTCGGATTTTGTTTCGCTCCATTGTCCGCTGAGTCCCGCGACAAAAGGCCTGATCGGCGAAAGGCAACTCCGGTCCATGAAACCAAATTCCATTCTGATCAACACCAGCCGGGGGGCTGTGGTTTCCGAGGAGGATCTTGTTCGAGCCCTCCAGGAAAAATGGATAGCGGGAGCGGCCCTGGATGTTTTCGAATCGGAACCGCTTCCAGGCGGACACCCTTTCACGAAACTGGACAACGTCGTGCTTTGCCCGCATCTCGGCAGTGCCACGATCCGAACACGCGAAAAGATGGCGATCCTGGCGGCTGAAAACCTGCTGGCAGCCGTTGAAGGCAGGATTCCAGCCCACGTTGTCAATCCTGAAGTGTTGAACCGGAATTGAGGGCGGCCATGCTTGAAACGATGGATCTGGAAGCCAGTCTGAATGAACGAGAGTATGAGAACGCTGCAGGAATCCTTCGCCGCGAGCTGGGGTTTCTCCAAAGGGAATTGTGGGAAGCCTCGATCCCGGTGCTGGTGATCGTGGAAGGCTGGGAGGCTTCCGGCAAGGGGTTCGTGCTCAACGAAATGATCCGCCCCCTGGATCCCCGGGGCTTTATCGTTAAGGATGAAGCCGAACCGGATCCAGCCGCTCCCCTGTATCCTTTTTTCTGGAGGTTCTGGAAAATGGTCCCGGAAAACGGAAAGATCGTTTTCCTGAACCGAAGCTGGTATCGGGAACTTTTCAAAGAAAATCGCTTCCTGGATACAAAGGCAAAGGAACGCTTTTTCAGGAGAACCTCGAATTTCGAGGAAAATTTGATTGCTGAGGGAGTCCGGGTTCTGAAGATCTTCCTGCATATTAGCCCGGAAGAGCAAAGAAAGAGAATCAAAAACCTCCAGAAGGAGCCTTCGACCCGGTGGCGAGTTTCCGATCGGGACCTCGAAGAAAACCGCCACTTTGGGAAGTTTTTGGAGGCCTGGGAAGAAATCCTCCGCGAATCCGATAGACCCCATGCCCCCTGGATTTGCATTCCTGCAAACGATCTGCGCTTTGCCGCAAAAGCGGCGCTTGAAACCCTGCGAACGTTTCTCGACAGCTGCCGCAAGCCCAAACCCGTCATTGCCGGGATTCCCTTTTTCCCGAGTGTCGACGGAAGCATTCTCCAGCGAGTTGATCTGAACCGTCACCTTCCGGAGGAGGAGTATGAACGGAAAATCCGGGAGCTTCAGGGACTGCTTCTGGAAAAGCAATACGATCTGTACCGGAAGGGACACTCCCTTGTCATTGTGTTTGAAGGCTGGGATGCGGCGGGGAAAGGGGGAGCGATCAAACGGCTGACGCAAGGACTGGATCCGCGAGGCTATGTTGTTCATCCGATCAGTGCCCCGAACGAATGGGAAAAAGCCCACCCCTATCTATGGAGGTTTTGGATTCGTCTTCCCTCCAAGGGGAAAATCGGGATTTTTGACCGCAGCTGGTACGGCAGGGTCCTTGTGGAGAGAGTGGAAGGATATTGCACGGAAGAAGAATGGTCCCGGGCCTATTCGGAGATCAACAACATGGAGTCTGAATGGGTAGAACATGGCTACGGTCTGGTGAAATTCTGGATTCACATCTCACCGGAGGAACAATTGAAGAGATTCCGGGAAAGAGAAAAGAACGAGGAAAAAAGATGGAAGCTCACTCCGGAAGACTGGAGAAACCGTCAAAAATGGGCGGAATACGAGAAGGCTGCGGACGAGATGATCCGGAGAACAAGCTCCCCGAAATCCCCCTGGACTCTCGTGGAAGGCAACGACAAGCACTTCGCACGGGTGAAGGTGGTCGAAACCGTCCTGGCAGCCATTGAAGGGCTCCTTTAGGAGAGAAGACGGGTGTTTTGATGTCCTTCCTGGATCTGGTGAAAAAAAGGAAGAGTACCCGGAATTTCTCGAGCGCCCCGGTAGATCGAGCGAAGCTTGAACGGTGCCTCGAAGCGGCAAGGCTGGCCCCTTCAGCCTGCAACGGGCAGCCGTGGCGCTTTGTCGTTGTCGAATCACTTCCACTGAGAGAGGTCCTTGCGGAAAGGGCCTTTTCCGGTGTCCATTCGATGAACGCTTTTGCCAAGAAGGCCCCCGTGCTCGTCGTGGTCGTCACCCTCCCGACACGTTCCCCAGCAACCTTCGCCGGTTTTCTTCGAAGGTTTTCCTACCCGTTGATCGACATCGGAATCGCCTGTGAACATTTCGTTCTGCAGGCGACCGAGGAAGGGCTGGACACCTGCTGGCTGGGGTGGTTCAATGAGCGTGAGGTTAAAAAAGTGCTGAACCTGAAAAGAGGGGAGCGAGTGCATATCCTTTTAGCGGTCGGTTGCGGCGGCGGGGAGCCAACCGGCGAAAAAAGGCGGAAACCGTTTCCTGAGATGGCGGAGTTCCGTTGAATCGCCCGGAAACGTTTCCGCTGGAGCTCGTGAGAGCAGGATATCCTGATCTTCGGAATGGGGAGGGGAAACAATGAGGGAAAGGTTAAGGCTGGAGACGGAAGTCATCGAGGAACTCAACCGCTACCTTCTCGACCCGGATAACCCCTTGGTGAACGGCGTCCTTAGGGTTATCGGGAAATACGGGACTCCCGAACAGATCAATGCAAGAGCGGCGGAAGCACGGCAGCTACCGAACATCATGGAGCGTCTCCGGAAAATGGGATCACCTTACCTGCAGGACCTCGAGTGGCTCCTGGAAGCAAGGGAAAAAGGAGCTTTCATCAGGATCTCGGAATTCCGGGAAAAAGTCCTATCCGGGGAAGCTTTTCCGCTTGAGTTTGCGGAAGATCGGGCAGTCACCCTGGAAATCAGTGCCCTGCAATATTTCCCGTGGCTGATTGAGGAAGCCAAACGGTCCATCGACAGGAAAGAACTGATGCCCGGAAGATTTATCCGGGTTCGGAAAATGCAGGAGCAGGAGAACGATCAGGGAGACATCCTTGCGGTTGCGGCCGCGATGCAGATCATCGGGGCTTCGTATGTCGAAACCCTTGACACCAAGGGAACGGACGGTTCAAACGTCCACCTGGGAGGTCCTGGTACCCTGACCGGATACTTCGGCGGCATCGGACAGCCGAACAGCCACCCCCTTCTCTGGCTCGACGAGTACCTTTACTACTACACGACATACGGCATCCGCCAGGTCCTGAACATCAACCCGGGGACCGTTCTGCTGGGTTACATCGCTCACCGGCTGGGAATCGACATGGAATTCAAGATCTCCGTTTTCATGGGGAACGACAACCCCTTTTCCGTTCTCTGGACTCTCCTGACCGCCCGTCTTTTCAGCAGGCCTGACGGATCGACCCCCCTTGTCGGGTTCAATGTGAGCAATTCGATCGATGCCGACTCCCTTCTTGCATCAGCCGAGGTTAGACGGAAACTCGGACTTGAAGGGGATGTACGAATCGAGCATCACGTAACGGAAACCTTCCGGAGCATCGTCAGGCAGCCGTACTGCCGTAGAGAAGACCTTCTCGAAGTCGCCGAAAAAGTTCCCAACCTCTCGGCAAAGCACGAGGGCGGAGATCTGGTGGACGAGCAACTCCGCGACCATCCTTCCGATATTCTTGACTACTTCAGGTCGAAAAACGAAATTTGCGAATCGGGAGAAATGGATCTTCTTTTAAAGAACTATCTCGATAAACACGCCGCCCTGAATCGAACGGCAGAGGCCTTGACCCGGAAGGGACTTTCTTTCGTAGCGGCAAGACTGCTCCATAGACGTTGACCCGGAGCGGAAGGGGGCGCCAAGCCCCCTTCCGCGAAAAAACCACCGGGTTTCAGAATGCTTCCGGTGGAGCGACCGGCAGTCCTTCCATTTCTTTCCGGTCTTCCCTGATCCGGGCCATGCCAGCCTGAACCAGGGAGGAAAGCCTTTCGGCCAGGGTTTCGTCTGAAACGGCAAGGATTCGAACCGCAAGAACCGCCGCGTTTTTGCCGGCATCGATTCCCACGGCCCCGACAGGAACACCGGGAGGCATCTGGGTTACCGCTAGAAGCGCATCTTCTCCTCCTAGCGTCCCCGAGGAAACGGGGACCCCGAGAACGGGCAGGTTCGTGTGCGCCGCAAGAACCCCCGGGAGCGCGGCGGAAAGGCCGGCGATTCCGATAAGAATCTTTATCCCCCTGGATGCCGCTTTCCTGGCATATGCCGCGGCGTCATCGGGAGTCCGGTGGGCGGAAGCTACGGTAATTTCGAATGGAACGCCGAGTTCCTCGAGGGTTTCAGCCACCTTCTTTCCAACAAAAAGGTCCGATTTCGATCCGAGTACGATCCCGACCAGGGGTCTGGACATTCGCTTCGCCTCCTTTTTTTAACAAGTTCCCCAAGGGGGTAAACAGGCTTTTGCGGAAATGTCGGTACGAAAGTAGACATCCGTAAAACCGATTTTGGAAGCGGCGCCGTAGGCTTTTTCCCTGGCCGCGTCCAGTGTATCCCCCAGTCCAACGACGGTAAGGACCCTGCCGCCGGAAGTCACGAGGGAGCCTTTTGAATCCAGGCGTGTCCCGGCCTGGAAGACAAGGACTCCTTCGTCCTTTTCGGCTTCCTCGATCCCGAGGATCCGGTAGCCTTTTCGAAATTCTCCGGGGTATCCGCCCGAGGCGAGAACGACCCCGACCGCTGCTTTTTCCGTTCGGTTCCAGCTGATTTGATGGAGCCGCTTTTCACATGCGGCTTCAACAACCTCCGCCCAGTTCCCAGGGAAAGCGGACAGGACAACCTGGGCTTCCGGGTCGCCCAATCGCACGTTATATTCCAGAACCCTGCAATTTCGCTGGCTGTCAATCATCAAGCCCGCGTAGATTACGCCGCAGAAGTCAATCCCCTCCGACTCGAGCCCGCGTATGGTGGGCTCGAGGATCTGTTTTTGAATCCGATCGAGAAGATCTTCGTCTGCCCAGGGCACAGGACAATACGCCCCCATGCCGCCCGTGTTGGGGCCACGATCCCCGTCGAAAATCCTTTTGTGGTCCTGGCTTGAAGGGAGCTGGCGAATCGTTTTCCCGTCGGTAACGGCAAGGATCGTAAGCTCAGTGCCCGGAAGGAAATCTTCGACCACCAACGTCTTGCCTGCCTCTTTCAGTTCCCCTTCTACCAGCAAACGGTGGCAGATCTCTAGAGCCTCCTCCAGCGTATCGGGAAGGAAGGCCCCTTTTCCTGCAGCGAGGCCATCGGCTTTCACTACGTAGGGGGCGGTGCGCTTACGCAGGGCCGCTTCCGCCTGTTGCATGTCGACAACGATATCGAAGGGAGCCGTGGGAATTCGGTGCCGCTGCATGAACAGCTTCGCGAAAGCCTTGCTTCCCTCCAGCATGGCCCCGTTTTTACCGGGGCCGAACACCGGGACATTCGCTTCTCGCAGGACGTCAGCGACGCCGGCAACAAGCGGGGCTTCGGGGCCGGCGACTACGCAGTCGGCACCGGTCGCACGGACGAGCTTAAGGACCGAGGCAGGATCGCAAGGATCGATGGAAAAACACTTTCCGAACCGGGCGATTCCTGGATTCCCGGGGGCGGCAAAAAGGGCCTCGACTTTTGGCGATCGGTTCAGCGCCCAGGCGATGGCGTGTTCGCGGGCGCCTCCTCCTAGGAGAAGAATCTTCAATTTGCATTCCCCCTTGCTTTTAGTGCCGAAACGTCCTCCGCCCGGAGATGAAGAGGGAGAGACCCTTTGACTTCGCCGCTTCAAAGACCTCGGAGTCCCGTATCGATCCGCCGGGCTGGATGATTGCAGAGATTCCTGCGGCAGCCGCGAGCTCGATGCTGTCCGGGAAGGGGAAGAAGGCGTCGCTCGCAAGAACGGCACCGCGTGCAGCCTCTCCGGCTTTTGCCAGAGCCCACTGGACCGCGTCGACGCGGCTCGTGAAACCGCGGCCAATTCCGAGAGTGCTTCCGCGAGAGGCCACGACGATGGCATTGCTCTTGCTAAGCGCACAGCATTTCCAGGCGAAAAGGAGATCCGCCCATAAATCGTGACGCGGGTTGCCTACCCATTGTCCCTCCATTTCCTCCGGCAGTGGCGGCAGGTTGTCTTCCTGAATGAGCATGCCGCTCCAGGTCCCGGTAAACTGGAAGGGGCTCACGCGCCCGCCGGTCCACTGGATCACCCTTAGGTTCGGTCGCTGGGAGGAAAGAAAATCAAGAACGTTCGGAGCAAAGGAAGGGGCAACAAGGACCTCTGTAAAATTTGCCGCGATTCTTTCTGCCGTTTTCATGTCAAGTTCCCGAGTCAGGCCCACGATGCCGCCGAAGGCGGAAACCGGATCGCACTGAACGGCATTCAGGTAGGCCTGTTCGAGATCGGAGTGAGTGGATACTCCCGAAGGCGTCGTGTGCTTGATGATGACAGCGGTTGGGTCCGCCTGGAAAAGGGCGCAACCGCGGAGAGCTGCATCAAGGTCCAGAATGTTGTTGTAGGACATTTCTTTCCCGGCAAGTTGTTTCCACGGAAGGTCCGTAAGAGGGGGAAGAGCCAGGACCGCCTCCTGATGCGGATTTTCCCCGTACCGCAGGGGCAGGGCGGGCTTCAGGGCTAGAGGGACGGATTCACCCAGCCTCGGGATACGGCCTACCTCCCTTGAGATTCCCTGGTAGATCGTTGCGTCGTAAGAAGCTGTCATCGAGAAGCCCTTGAGCGCAAGTTCCTGTCGGGTCTTGAGAGAGATATTCCCTTCGTTTTGCAGTTCTTCCAGCACCGTGGGGTAGTCGGAAGGGTCCGTGAGCAGTACAACCTGGTGGTAATTCTTCGCGGCAGCGCGAATCAGCGTGACTCCCCCGATGTCGATGTTTTCCAGAAGGGTTTCCAGATCCGCCCCCTTTTTCGAAACGGCTTCAAAGGGGTAAAGGTTGCAGACGACCATATCAATCAGGGGAATCCCGAACCGTTCCACGTCATTCAGGTCTTCCTCGAAGTGCCGCCTCGCCAGGATGCCCCCGAAAATCGAAGGATGGAGTGTTTTGACTCTTCCCCCTAGCATGTGGGGATATCCCGTCAAATCCGCCACTTCTTTGATCTTCAACCCTGCCTGCCGTAGAACGGTGGCCGTGCCCGAACTCGACACGATCTCCCACCCGGCATTGGAAAGCCCCTGCGCGAGTTCGACGACGCCCTCCTTGTTCCAAACCGAAATCAGGACTCTTTTTTCGCTCATGCTCCGGATCTCCTTTCGGAAGTGCCGATTTTTTTCTTGAAAAGATCTCTCAGAGTTCTCCAGTAGAGACGATGTTCGAGTTCATGGATCCTTGCCTCCAGGGATTCCAGCGTCTCTCCTTCCCGGATCCGGAGGGCCCTCTGAGCCAGGATTGTGCCATGGTCAACCTGTTCGTCAACGAGATGAACGGTCACGCCGGTAATTTTGACCCCGTACCGCCAGGCCTGACCGATCGCGTCCAGACCGGGAAAAGCGGGGAGCAGGGAAGGGTGAATGTTGACGATTCTCCCGGAATAGGCAGAAACAAATTCAGGGGAAAGGATCTTCATGAAACCCGCAAGAAGGATCCATTCCACCTCGTGGGCGGTCAGGCAAGCACGCAGGGCAGTCTCAAAAGATTCGCGTCCCATGGAACGGTAGGGGAATGCAAACGTTTCGACCCCGAATTCCGACGCTTTCTTCAAGCCTGGCGCATCCGGATTGTCCGTCGCCACCAGGGCGACTTCACCGGGAAGAACTCCTTCCGAAAAGCACCGGATCAGGGCAAGCATGTTTGTCCCCTTCCCGGAAATCAGGATCGCAAAGCGGGGTTTCATTCGATTTCACCGATCAGCAGGGGGACTTCTCCGATCTCTTCCAGGGAAGAGACCAGTTTTTCAAGGTCCTCAGGAGACACAAGAAACACGTAACCGATCCCGAGGTTGAAAACCCGTCTCATTTCTTCATCCGGGACCCCTTTTTCCTGGATGAGCGAAAAGATCTTTCCAGGTGACCAGGCTCCGTAATCGATCCGGAGACTCCGTCCCTCCGGGAGGACCCTCGAAATGTTCTCTTCCAATCCTCCCCCGGTGATGTGCGCCATTCCCTTTACGACCCCTGTCGAGGCTCCGTGGAGCGCGGATTTGACGTAAAGTCGAGTTGGGGCGAGGAGCATTTTCCATAGGGGTTCCTCACATCCATCCGGTGTCGAAAAAAGACGGGCCTCCTCCCCCTCCAGCAAGGCTTTCCGGACAAGGGAAAACCCGTTGCTGTGAAGACCGGAACTCGGCAGGCCGACGATCAGGTCGCCGGTTCGGATCGATTTCCCATCAATCAGTGCGGATTCCTGGATGACTCCTACCGCGAAACCGGCCAGGTCGAAGCCGTCCGGGGGATAGACTCCCGGCATTTCCGCCGTTTCTCCCCCGAGCAGTGCGCACCCGGACTCAATACAAGCCGACTGGATCGATTGCAGGAGAGGTTCAAATCGTTCTACGTCGAGTCTGCCACAGGCGATGTAATCCAAAAAAAACAGCGGACGGGCCCCGCAGGTGACAAGATCGTTGACGCTCATCGCGACAAGGTCCTGCCCCAAAAACTCCAGGTGACCGCAAGCCCTGGCGATCTCGATTTTGGTCCCTACACCGTCGCAGCAGGCCGCAAGTAAGGTTTCTCCATGGAGGCGGTAACAACCGCTGAAAGAGCCAATTCCGCCGACGACGTTTGGATTCGGGTGCAGCCCGGTGATGGCCTTGATTTTCTGAACAAAGAGGTTGCCGCGATCGATGCTGACTCCGGAGGCATCATAGGTCAGTCCCATCTTCGTCCCCTCCCTGGAGATAATCTCCTGTAAAACAGGCGGTGCAGAGCTCGCACCGGGGTTTCCCGATTGCAGCGACCAGGTCTTCTGCAGACATGTACCGCAGGGAATCCGCACCGACCATTCTTTCGAGGCTTGGTAAATCCAGCTGAGCCGCAGCCAATTCCTCGCACGTTGGGGTATCGATCCCATAATAGCAGGGGAAACGAACAGGAGGGGAGGCAATTCTCAAATGAACCGCAGAGGCCCCGCTTTCCCTCATCATGTTCACGATCCGGCGGGCGGTTGTCCCGCGCACGATCGAATCGTCGACGACAACCACCTCGCGTTCTTTCAGGAGTTCCCGGATGGGGTTCAGCTTGATCCTGACCCCCAGGTTCCGGACAAGGTCAGTCGGCTGGATAAAGGTTCTTCCCACGTAGCGGTTCCGGACCACCGCGATTTCAAAGGGCTTGCCAGAAGCTTCAGAATAGCCGAGCGCCGCCAGCGTCCCGCTGTCCGGCATCCCCGTGACGAAATCGGCGGAAGGTGCAGGCGCCGAGGCTGCCAGTTTCTCGCCGAGAGCCTTTCTTACCTTGTAGACAGACCTCCCGTCAATGACGCTGTCGGGACGGGCGAAATAGACGTATTCAAAGGAACAGGCAAAGTGTCGCGTAGTCCTCACCGGGATGCGGACCGACTTGATCCCGGTGGAGTCGATCACGACGATCTCTCCCGGTTCGACATCCCGGATGAACTCGGCCCCAACGATGTCCAGTGCACAGGTTTCAGAAGCGATGTAGGTCACATCCTCCCTTTTCCCCAGCACCAAGGGGCGGAATCCCCAGGGGTCCCTGGCCCCGATCAGACGGTTCCCCAGCAGGACGGAAAGGCTGTAGGCTCCCCTCAGTCGCCTGAGGGAATCGACGAGGGCATCAAGAGGGGGCTTGTGAGACTGATGCGCCATCAGGTGGATGATGACCTCCGTGTCGGTCGTTGATTGGAAGATCGCGCCGCGATTTTCAAGGTAGCGGCGAATCCCGTCCGAGTTCGTCAGGTTCCCGTTATGGGCGATCGCGATGGGGCCGCGGGCGTATTTCGCCGCCAGGGGCTGGGCATTCGCCAGAAGTGACTCGCCTGTCGTGGAGTAGCGAACGTGTCCGATTGCACAACCTGCATGAATGGAAGCCAGCTTTTTCTGATCCAGGGCGATATGGACCAGTCCCATCCCTTTCAGGCTATGAATGTTCTCCTCGCCATTGATCCAGGAAATGCCCGCGGACTCCTGGCCGCGGTGCTGCAGCGCGTAGAGTCCCAAATATACGTCCTCGAGGACCGAGCTGCCGGAAGGCGAAAATGCTCCGAAAACACCGCACATGGTTTAAGCCCCTTTCCAAACGTTCGAAAGGATCTGCAGTGGGATCGGCTCGGAATGCGGCAGGCAGAGGCTATCGCCTCCCACCTTGCCGATCATTCGGAAGGGAAATCCTGTCCAGGTCCGGATGAATTCCGGCACCTTCGCGGCAGGAACTGCGTAAAGGGCGCGGGCTCCGCCTTCGGCAAAGAAAAGAGCCAGGGGATGAGTCGGGAGTTCCAGCTCGATCTGGGCACCGACTCCCGAGGCAATCGCTTCTTTGCCTATCGCAATTCCCAACCCCCCTCCCAGCAGAGGGACAGCGCTGCTGGCTAGCCGCTGGCGAGCGGTTTGAAGGGCCCTTTCCATAAACTCGGTTTCCATTTCCGGGGACGGAGGCAGGGGCCGACCAGCAAGCCGACCCTGAAGGACAGCCTGGAAATGGGAACCCGGGATCGACGCGTTTTCGATCCCCGCAAGAAAAAGAAGATCTCCTTCCTTCCACTTTCCCGGAAGCAGCGGAAAATTCGAAGCGGGCAGGATTCCGACCGAACAGACCAGTGGAGTCGGGAGAATGGCGCGCCCCGCGCTTTCATTGTAGAGGCTGACGTTTCCCGAAACGACCGGGCATGAGAGGTCCTTGCAGCAGTCCGCAAGTCCCCTGACCGCTTCCGAGAATTCCCAGAACTGTTCCGGATTTTCGGGAGAAGGGAAGTTCAAGCAGTTCGTCATCCCAAGGTGCATGGCACCGGCAACCCACAGCGGTCTCAAGGAACGGGCCATTGTTTCGTACCCCCCCCTGTAGGGATCCAGGCTGCAGGACCAGGGCAAAGCTTCCATCACAATCGCGACGAGATTCCCGTTTTCTTTGATTCTGACGAGGCTTAGGGGAGCACCGGGGCCCTGAACCGTATTCACCTGGACCATGCTGTCGTACTGTCGCGTGATCCAGGTTTTTTCTTTGAGGGAAGGCGACGCCAAAAGAGAGAGCAAGGTCTTAGAAAGATCGGCGGAAAACCCCGAAGGGTCGAATTCGAAGGATTGTCGCAAATCCAGATCTTTTGGACGTTCCGCGGGCCAGTTGATCTCCGGGCATCCTCCTCCGATCAGCGAAGCGGGCAAATCCGCAAAGATTTCCCCGTCTTTCCGGAGGATAAAACGGTTGCCTTCCACTGTTTTGCCGATGACGGCACAATCCAGGTCCCATTTCTGTCCCAGGGACAGGACGGCATCGAGGTTTTCGGGCCGGATAATCAGGAGCATCCGTTCCTGTGATTCTGAAAGGGCGATTTCCCAGGCGGCCATATTTTCTTCCCGAAGAGGGACACGGTCCAGGTCGAGTATCATCCCGACACCGCTTTTGGCCGCGATTTCACTGGCTGAGGAGGTAATCCCGGCAGCCCCCATGTCCTGCATGCTCGTAACAAGGCCCTTCTCCAGCGCTTCCAAACAGGCCTCGATTAGAAGTTTTTCGACGAAGGGATCCCCAATCTGGACCTGGGGCCTGCTGGCTTTCGTGTCTTCGCCAAGTTCCACGGAGGCGAACGCCGCCCCGCCGATTCCATCCCGACCGGTCTTCGAGCCGAGAAGGACAACCAAATTGCCGGGTTCGGCAGTCTGGGAGCTAACGATCGAGTCTGAAGCCACAAGACCGATGCAGAAAGCGTTTAGAAGGGGGTTGTCCTCGTAACGTTCATCGTACAGGGTCTTACCTCCGACCGTCGGGACTCCGACGCAATTTCCGTAACCTCCGACACCCTTGACGATTCCGTTCGAAAGAAAGCGAGTCTTTGCAGAATCGGGCTGTCCGAAAAAAAGCCCGTCCAGGGAAGCAATCGGCCGAGCCCCCATTGCAAGGATGTCCCTGATGATGCCCCCAACGCCTGTTGCGGCTCCCTGGTAGGGTTCCACGGCGGAAGGATGGTTATGGCTTTCGACCTTGAAGGCCAGTCCCCATCCTTCGCCCGCATCGACAACACCGGCATTTTCTCCTACTCCCTTCAACACGGAAGGGCCTTCTTTCGGAAACAGTTTCAGGAGGGGCCTGGAGGACTTGTACGAGCAATGCTCGGACCACATGACCCCGAAAATCCTCAGCTCGGTTTCGTTTGGATCTCGGCCAAGTTCCCGGCGGATGGTTTCGTATTCGTGCGGCCGCAGGCCGGCTTTTTGATAATCCATTTACCTTGCGCCTCCCTCAAGCCAGGACTTGATGGAATTCCACATCCCCAGGCCGTCCGTGCCGCCGAGAAGCTTTTCGCTGGCCCTTTCAGGATGGGGCATGAGGCCCAGAACATTCCCGCGGAGGTTGACGATCCCGGCGATTCCGTTCAGAGACCCGTTAGGACTGTACGCGGCTCCTGCCTCGCCGTTCGCACCAGCGTACCGGAACACGACCTGCCTGTTGTCCTCAAGCTTTTCCAACTCTTCCTTTGGCAGGAAATAGAGTCCTTCATGATGTGCGATCGGGAACTGCACGAGAGCCCCTTCCGGGTAGGCGTTCGTGAAGGGGGTGTCGCTCCGCTCAACCCTCAGCAGACACGGGCTGCAGATAAACTCCAGGTTGCTGTTTGCCAGGAGAGCCCCCGGGAGAAGCCCCGCTTCCGTTAAAACTTGAAAGCCGTTGCAAATTCCCAGGACCAGTCCCCCGCGCTGGGCGTGTTCCCGGACCGCCCTGATGATCGGGGAACGTGCGGCCATCGCTCCGCACCGGAGATAGTCACCATAGGAAAACCCGCCGGGCAGAACAACCAGGTCGGTGCCCTCCGGCAGAACCGAATCCTTGTGCCAAACGGGAGCGGCCGGAATCCCTGCGATCTTTCCCAGGGCATGGAGGACATCCCGGTCGCAGTTGCTCCCCGGAAAAACGACCACGGAAGCGTTCATCCGATTGCCTCCAGGGAAATCCGACCTGTTTCGATTAGCGGGTTCACTAGAAGGGCCTCGCACATCGATTCCACCTTTTTTTCCGCTTCTGCCACGGAATCGGCGGAAAGAACGATTTCAATCGATTTTCCGATCCTGACTTCGTCAACAACATCGAAGCCGAGATTTTTCAGGCTCACCAGGACGGCTTTCCCCTGGGTGTCGAGGACTCCTTCCTTCAGGGAAACAAGGACGCGGGCCCGGAATTTCATTCTCTATTCCTCCATCCCGCTGAGTCTCTTCCAGATTTCCCGGTAGGCGCCCAGGACATCCCCGAGGTCCTTGCGGAAACGATCTTTGTCAAGACTTTTCCCCGTCTCCGAATCCCAGAAACGGCAAGTGTCGGGAGAAATTTCATCGGCGAGGAGAACATTTCCGTTCGAATCGCGTCCAAATTCCAGCTTGAAGTCTACCAGCACGATTCCTTTGGAGCGGAAAAGATCCTGAAGAATTTCATTGACGGCAAGGCTGGTCCGTTTGATCGAATCGATCTCGTCTTGTTTTGCCCAGCCGAAAAGCAGCGCGTGCTCTTCCGTGATCAACGGGTCGCCAAGGGCATCGTCCTTCAGGTAGAACTCCACCAGCGGTCGCGGAAGCTTCATCCCCTCGGGAACTCCCAGCCTCCTGCAGAGGGTCCCTGTTGTGATATTCCGGACGACCACTTCGATCGGCAAAATCTGGACTCTTTTCACCAGTTGGTGGGTATCATCGAGCCTTTCCAGAAAATGCGACGGGATCCCCTTTTCGGCCAGGTAGCCGAAAAGCCAGGCACTGATTAAGGTGTTATATCTTCCCTTGCCTTGCATTTCCGCTTTCTTTTGCGCGTTGAATGCGGTCAGGCTATTCTTGTACTCGATAAGGAGAATCTCCGGGTCGCTGGTTTCATACATTTTTTTGGCCTTTCCTTCGTAAAGCAACTTGCCGGTTTCCATCTTCGTGCCTCCCTCGGGATAGAATGCTGACATTATCGATCATAGAAAAGAATAATTCAACCCTTTTCAGAAAGATAACTGCCTTACGGCTCGTTATATAAAGGGCTAGTGGCGCGGAAAAGACGGGTAGAGTAAACTATTCCTTCATAACCAAAGGAATGGGGGAGTTTTTGGATGGTCACCAGCATGACCGGTTTTGGAAGAGCCACCGAAAAATGTTCCGCGGGGAATTTTGTAGCGGAAATCTCGAGCGTCAATCACCGCTTCCTGGAGATTTCGGTCCGACTCCCAAAAGATCTCTTGAGTTACGAAGCTCTTGTCCAGCAGAAGATCCGTGAAAGGGCCCGCCGGGGGAAAGTCCAGGTCCGTTTCGAAGTTTCCTGGGCCCCGGAATTTCGCTTGCAGGAACTGCGGGAGGAAGTCCTTGAATCCTACCTGAAACGGCTGGACGACTTCTACCGTAAGCATGGAAGGGCCGAAAGGGTCGACCCCGCAGTTCTTCTCACATTGCCGGGCGTCTTCGAGGCTCCCGCCCAGGACGAAGAGTTCTGGAGGGATGAAGTGGGGAAAAGGGTCGAATCCGTCCTGGAAAAGGCCGCAGACAACTGGATCGGCATGCGGGCCCAGGAGGGAAACCATTTGGAGCGCTCGATCCTTGGGCTTTTGGATGAGCTTGAAGGCTATTCCGCTGAAATCGCGAGGGCCGCAGAGGCAGCGAAGGGAGAAGCGGTGGAAAACTTGAGGAAACGAGTCCTGGAAGTGATGGCACTTTCGGAGGAGGCGGTCCGAGAGCAGCGCCTGGCTCAGGAGATTGTTTTATTGTCGGACCGGTGGGATGTTTCCGAGGAAGTAATCCGCTTGAACAGTCATTTGCAAAAATTCAGGGAATCGTTGGGGTCTCCTGAGGCTGTGGGGCGCAAGCTGGATTTCCTTGCACAGGAAATTCACCGTGAATTGAACACCCTTGACTCCAAGGTTTCGGCGGCGAACGTCCGCTGGATTGCCGTCGAAGGCCGAACTACCCTGGAAAAAATCAGGGAGCAGATTCAAAATATCGAGTGAAAACCAGGAAAGATTCGGGAAATAGGGTGGAGAAGGACCCATTTCGGAGGGAATCCATGAAGCGAGACCGAATTCGCAACTTCTGCATCATTGCTCACGTGGATCATGGAAAATCGACCCTGGCAGACCGTCTTTTGGAATTTACGGAAACGGTGGATCCGCGAACCATGCGGGCTCAGTACCTGGATACACTGGAACTGGAGAGGGAACGGGGCATCACCATCAAGTCCGTTCCCGTCCGGATGAATTACAGGGCAGCCGACGGCACCGAGTATATCCTGAATCTCATCGATACCCCGGGACACGTCGATTTCAGCTATGAAGTTTCCCGTTCGCTTGCGGCCTGCGAAGGAGCCTTGCTGGTCGTTGACGCCGCCCAGGGGGTCGAAGCCCAAACCGTCGCGAATGCCTACATGGCAGCAGAGCAGGGCCTGGAGCTCATCCCGGTGGTCAATAAGATCGATCTTCCTTCGGCCCAGCCTGAGGAGGCAAAGCGGGAATTGGAAGAGATCATCGGCGTGGACGCCCATAACGCGATTCTCGCCAGTGCGAAGGAAGGGAAAGGGATCGACGAAATTCTTGAGCGGATCGTGCATGACATCCCGGTTCCTCAGGGTGACCCGGAGGCCCCGCTTCAGGCGCTGATCTTCGATTCCGTTTATGACAACTACCGTGGCGTGATCTGTTACATCCGCATCGTGAACGGGCGACTGAAAGCGGGTCAGTCGATCCGATTTATGGCAACCGGCCGGGAGTGCCAAGCTGAGGAGATCGGGGTGTTCAGGCCCGGGATGACCCCGGTTAACGAGCTTGAAGCCGGGGAAGTCGGTTACCTCGCCGCAAGCATCAAGACGATCCATGAAGCCCAGGTCGGCGACACCATCACAGAGGTAGCGCGACCCGCTAGGGAGGCGCTTCCTGGGTACAAGAAAATGAAACCCGTCGTCTTCTGCGGTTTTTACCCGGTTGTGAACGAAGACTATCCACAGCTGCGCGATGCCTTGGAAAAACTTCAGCTCAATGATTCCGCGATCCAGTTCGAACCGGAAACTTCCTCCGCGCTGGGCTTTGGCTTCCGATGCGGGTTTCTGGGCCTGCTTCACATGGACATCGCCAGGGAGAGGCTGATCCGGGAGTTCGATGTCGAACTCGTTGCAACAGCCCCAAACGTTGTCTACCAAATCGTCAAAACGGACGGGGAAATCCTTGAGGCAAACCGCCCGTCTGATTTTCCGGATGCGGGACAAATCGAGGAGATTCGAGAACCCTACATACGATTGACCGTTTTTGTCCCTTCTGAATTTGTGGGGAAGGTCATGCAGCTTTGCCAGGACAAAAGGGGGATTTTTCACTCGATGGACTATATTACCCCGGAAAGGCTGCGTCTTTCCTACATCCTTCCCTTGGCGGAATTCATCGTTGATTTCCATGACAAGCTGAAATCCACGACCCGGGGATATGCTTCCCTTGATTACGAGCATGTTGGCTTCCGGGCTTCCGAACTGGTAAAGGTGGATGTCCTCGTGAACCAGGAGCCGGTGGATGCCTTCTCTTTCATTTGCCACAAGGATGCGGCCTACCATATGGGACAATCGGTCGTCAGAAAATTGAAGGAGTTGATCCCCCGCCAATTGTTCGAGGTCCCGATTCAGGCCGCCATTGGGAAAAAAGTGATCGTGCGGCAGAACGTGAAGCCTTTGCGGAAGGACGTGCTGGCTAAATGCTACGGCGGGGACATCACGAGAAAGAGGAAACTCCTGGAGAAACAGAAGGAAGGCAAAAAGAAAATGAAACAGATCGGCAGAGTTTCGATTCCCCAGGAGGCGTTTCTGGCTTTCCTGAACATCGGCAAGGAGGAAGAGGACTAGAAATCGGGCTTTCCTGCTACCTCCACATCCCGTTTTGCAGGAAGAAGTGCCGGTATTGCGCCTTTTATAGTGAACCGGCCGATGGGGAAACCGTTCGACTTTATCTCCAAGCCCTCAGGCAGGAACTCTCCGCCTGGGACACGTTTTTCGGGGGACGTCCGGCGGTGGAAACGCTTTACATCGGCGGCGGAACTCCTACTTTTCTCAATGTGGCCGACTGGGAGTCCCTCATCGAAATCCTGGAAAACGGCCTTTCTTTCTCCAAGGGGATGGAAGTCAGCGTCGAAGCGAACCCGGATTCCCTGAACGAGGATCATCTTCGACTCTGGAAAACCTGGAGGGTCAACCGGGTCAGCCTTGGAATCCAGAGCTTTTCACCGGGAATCCTGCGCTGGCTGGGACGGCTGCATGACGAAAAGCAGGCTATCGAGGCCCTGGAGCGTTGCGCTGAATACGGGTTCGCGTCAAGCGGGGATTTGATTTTTGGCATCCCGGGACAGGATCTTCGCTTGTGGCACAGTGACCTGCGAACTTTGAGCGGTTTCGTGAATCACCTTTCGATCTACCAGCTCACCGCGGAACCGGGAACACCGTTGGCCGGGAAAAGAGTCGCTTCCCAGTCTGAAGCATATCCCCTTTACCGGTTTGCACAATGGTATCTCAACCGCAGGGGATTTCTGCAATATGAGGTGGCAAGTTTCGCGAGAAACGAAAGCTGGTGCAGGCATAATCTTTCCTACTGGAAGCAAACCAATGTCCTGGGACTGGGACCCTCTGCCTGGGGCTACCTGGACGGCCTACGCTACCGCAACGCTGCACCCCTCCTGCGGTATTTGCGGCAGGAAGGCCTTCGCTGGGAATGGACCGAGAGCCTTCTCCAGGAAGACAGGGCCCGTGAAGCTGCCATCCTTGCACTACGGACACGGTGGGGGATCCGGTGGAAAACCTTCAGGAGACGGTTTGGAGGAGAGATTTCGAGGAAGCTGGCGGAAGCCCTGTCGGAACTGCCTCCCGATCTTTTCGTGAAACGAAACGGCCGGATCTCTCTTTCGGATAAGGGGTTCCGGCTGGGCAACTCGATTTGGGAGCGCCTCGTCTAGGAGGGGTTTTTTTGGACACCGTCTTTTTTACAATTCCCGAAGAAATCGCCGATGACCTGTCAGAACAGATCCTAAGCCTTGCCGCTTCGCGTCGGCCTGCTGCCGTACCTGGATTCGAGACCCCCGTGGATCCTTCCTTGCTTTCCGGGCTCTCCTTCCTTGAATCCCGGACGGAAAGCCTTTCCGAAAAGGGCCTCCCCGTAGCCGTCCGTCTTTACGAAAAAGCCTCCATTGCGAGTGCAAGCCGGAAGATGCTTCTGGCGGGAGAAAACCTTTCCGCTCTTTTGCCCGCTCTTGCCGAAATTCTTCGTTCTGCAGGCAACGGTGTGGGGCATGGGAGCTACGCTGAACTACCCCCAAAGAACGATTCGGAAGAATGGTCCCTTGTGGGGATGGCATTCGAGGGATGGGTTCTCCTCTTTGATCCTGAGGCCGATGAGGTCCGAAAATCGCAGACGGGAGAAAATACGATGCTGGTGAGTCTCCCCGCCCCTTCCGGCTGTCCCCTTGAAACTCTTTCTCCGATGGTTCTGACTTCCGAGGCCATGGCAATCCTGATCCGACACCTTCTTTTGCTTTTGACCAGCGATTCTTGTTCGACAAGCAGCCCGAATGAGCCGTAAACGTTAAACTAAAGATGGAAAACCAATCGAAAAGGAGTCGGTGAAATGGACGAGAGGATCAGGGAACTGCTCCGACGGATTCCTTCAATGGAAGTCCTTCTTTCTGAAGACTGGGTCGCTCCGTTCGAGAAAAAAATCGGGCGTCAGGCCGTGAAGAATATTTTCTCCGACATCATCGGGAGCCTGCGAAAATCCCTCCTGGAAGGAACGCCAGTCCGCATCGACGCGGACCTCATCCGGAGTATGGCCCGGGAGCGGATCGAAAAAGCCTCCACAAGAAGCCTGGTTCCGGTCGTCAATGCGACTGGCGTGGTCATCCACACGAACCTCGGAAGATCCTGCCTTTGCGAGTCTGCGCTGAAGGCAGTGATGGAATGCGCTTCCTCCTACAGCACGCTGGAATACGACCGAATTTCTGGAGAACGTGGATACCGCAACGACCACGTGGAGTGGCTCCTGACTCAGGTAACGGGAGCCGATGCGGCCCTGGTGGTCAATAACAACGCGGGGGCCGTGATCCTGTGTCTTTCCGCTCTTTCTTCCGGGAAAGATGCGATCGTTTCAAGAGGCGAACTCGTGGAGATCGGCGGTTCTTTCAGGATCCCGGAAATCATGTCCGCTTCGGGGACACGGCTTGTAGAAGTTGGGACAACGAACCGGACGCATCTTCGCGATTATGAAGCGGCGATCACTGAAACCACGGCCATGCTCGTCAAAATCCATCCTTCCAATTTCAGGATCGTCGGGTTCCACTCGGAGGTTCCCCGGGAAGATTTGGCCGTTCTTGCACGGGAAAAGGGGCTGGTCTTCCTGGAAGATCTCGGGAGCGGATTCCTGCTGGATCCGGAGAGCTTCGGACTAAAGGGGGAGAATTCCGTCCGGCAATGCATCATGGCCGGAGTCGATCTCGTGACCTTCTCGGGTGACAAGATGCTGGGAGGGCCCCAGGCGGGCATCATCGCCGGCAGGTCGCAACTCATCGAGAGGCTGAAGCGGCACCCACTCATGAGGGCTTTGCGGCCCGATAAAATGACCCTGGCTGCCCTGGAAGCCACTCTCAGGGAGAACCTTTCGGGAAATGCGGAGGCGATTCCGACGATCAAAATGATTTCCGAGGACAAAAAAACGGTCCTGGAGAAAGCGCGCCGACTTTGCCGATATCTGAGAACCCACTGCCCCGCCTTCCTGTTTTACACGATTCCAGTCCAGGATGCCGTGGGGGGAGGGAGTTACCCGGAGATCCCGCTGGAGGGGTACGGAGTTTCCATCTCCCACCCGGGCATTTCCGCAAGCGAACTGCAGAAAAAGCTCCGGGAAGGCGAAATTCCCGTCGTCGCGGCCGTTCGCGAAGACGCCTTGAGAATTCATGTAAGAACGCTGAAGGACGGGGATTTCGAGCGGATCCGGGATGCTCTGGCCCGCATTGCCGGTGAAAGAGAGGCTCACGAAAATGATGCGTCATGAAATCCCCCTTGTTTTCGGAACGGCCGGGCACATCGATCATGGGAAGACTGCACTTGTAAGGGCCTTGACGGGGGTCGACTGTGACCGGCTCGAGGAGGAAAAAAGAAGGGGCATCACGATTGAGCTCGGCTTTGCCCCGCTGGAACTTCCCGACGGAACGACCGTCAGCATTGTCGACGTTCCGGGCCACGAGCGGTTCATCCGGCAAATGGTTGCCGGGGTAGCCGGCATAGACGCGGTCCTTTTTGTCGTGGCCGCGGATGAGGGCGTGATGCCACAAACGCGTGAACACCTCGATATTCTGCAGCTTTTGGGGATCGAAAACGGTCTTGTGGCGCTGACGAAAGTCGATCGCGTCGACCCGGAATTCCTAGAACTGGCCCTGGAAGACGTGCGTAACCTCCTGAAGGGAAGTTTCCTGGAAAGCGCGCCGATTGTCCCGGTTTCAGCCGTGAATGGAACTGGCATCGCGGAATTGCTTTCGGAGATCCGGAAACTGTCCAAAACTTTGAAACCCCGTTCCTGCAAGGGGCCGTTTTTCCTTCCCGTGGACCGGGTTTTCCCGATTTCCGGATTCGGCACCGTGATCACCGGAACAACTTACACTGGGATGCTCAGGGTTGGTGATGAGGTCCAGCTCCTGCCGTCGGGGAAGATTGCCCGGGTCCGGAGCCTTGAGGTGCACGAGGCACAGGTCGAGGCCGCCTATGCCGGACAAAGGACCGCCGTGAATCTTGCCGGGATCTCCTTCAAGGAAGTCCGCCGGGGAGACGTCCTCTGCACTCCCGCCCTCTTCAAACCAACCCATTGCCTGGATGTTGACCTGAAATCCCTGAACGGAAACATGGAACCGATCAAGCACTGGCAGCGAGTCCGACTCCATATCGGCACTTCCGATATCCTTTGCCGGGTTTCCTTTTTTGACCCGGCGGCCCGGATCCCACCGGGTGAAAGCCGGCTGGCTCAGCTTGTGCTGGAAGAACCGATTTCGGCGGCGTACGGGCAGCGTTTCGTCATCCGGTCCTATAGCCCGCTGCAAACGATAGGGGGAGGGCGTGTTCTTTTCCCCTACGGATGGAAACCCCGGAGTCGTGAAAAAAAGGAACGTTACCAGGAAATGATTCAGCGGCTTTCCTCTTCGGAAACCTTTTCCGGAAGGATCGGGGCTATCCTCGGTGAAATCGGTGTAGTGACGCTGAATGGAGCTTCCGAAATTACCCAGGTCCCTGTTCTGGACCTGAAAGATTCCTTGGAAGACCAGGGGGTCAAGGAGTCTGTTGTTGTCCTTGCTTTTGGATCGACATGGCTGGTTTCAAGGAAACGGATGGAAACCGAATGGGGCCTCCTCTCCGAGCGGCTTTCCCACTTTCACGAACGCGAACCGCACCTGGCCGGGATGACATTCGAGGAAGCTCTTGCGGGACTTTTCAGAGGAGAAGACCCAAGGCTTGCAAAGGCGGCCCTTTCCCATTTTGCGGACAAAGGGCTCCTGCGTGTCTTTGAAAACCGTGTTGCATTGAGCGGTTTTGTACAAAAGGAAGCGTCCCGGTACGAAAAGGAGACAGAGCGCCTTCTGGCGCTTTGCCGTAAACGGGGTTTCGAGTTGCCCTCCCTAGAGGAAGCCCTTCTGGAAACGGGCCTGGATCGACGGGAATTTTCCAACCTCCTTCGCCAGCTCAGGGAAAACTCTTCCCTTCACGTGATCGGAGGCGATCTGGTCCTTTCCCGCGAAATCCTGGAGAAGGGGATCGAGATCCTTCGGAAGTGCGGGGACGGCATCACACTCGCGGCCTTTCGGGACCTTTCCGGATCTTCGAGGAAGTACGCTCTGCCCTTTTTGGAGTACATGGATTCAATTGGGGTTACCAGGAGAGTCGGGGAAAAACGAATTCTTCGGCAAACCAGGCTTTGAGCCGAAGGCATCTGTGAAATCCTTGTTTTTTCCCTAATTGTGTGGTAAAATGCGACAAAATGCTCCTGGGAGTGAAGTCGATGAGCGGAGATCTTTGCAGGATTCGGGCCCAGGTAGCGGTGCACAAGGGAGAAAAGGTTCGCTACCGGGCGACGAAAGGAAGACGAAAGGTAGAGGAGAGGCAAGGGGTTATCCTGGAAACATATCCCAACCTGTTCACCATGTATGTGGAATCGCAGCAGAGCACGGTTTCCTTCAGTTACGTCGAGCTTTTGACAAAAGAGGTCGAGTTGGAGATCTTGCCCGGACACGAAAAACTTTTCTAGAGGAAATACTGGAAAAAGGCCTCGGCATTATGCCGGGGCCTTTTTTCAGTCGCCGTTATCGGGAAAAGGGGGAGTCTGAATGGAATTTCTGCTTTCCTCACCGTTGAAACTCAACCTTACGCTCCGCATAACCGGGCGGAAAGAAAATGGCCTTCACGAATTGCAGTCGGTTTTTTTTCGGATTGAAGGCCCGGAAACCCTTCTTGTCCGAACGCCATCCCCCGCCGCAAGGGACCGAATTGCGGTTTACAATTGCGTCATCAAGAACGAAAATATCATCGATAAAGCGCTCAAACTTCTTCGAAAAGCCAATCTCGCACGCCAACCCGTTGAAATCGAGCTGTACAAGGCGATTCCCCCGGGAACGGGGCTTGGGGCGGGAAGCGGTAATGCTGCGGCCTTGGTCGAATGGGCAAGGCGAACCTTCGGTGGCCCAAAGATGTTTGGATTCGAAAAAGAAATTGGAGCAGACGTGCCCTTCCTCTGCAGTTCCATCGACATTGCTAGAGTCGGAGGGGTGGGCGAAAAGCTTGATCCGATTCCTGGAACTTTCCGGTTTTCCGGCTTGGTTCTAATTCCCGCCTGGCGGTCCGAAACTGGCAAGGCTTACCTGGAAATCGACAGGAAGGCGGCCGGGCGTTGGATGCCCGAAGAGAAGGCCATCGAGGAAAGCGAAACGGTTTTGTCCCTCCTTGCCTCAGGGAGGAAGGCTGGTTTGCTTCCAAACGATTTCCTGGGCGTCCTGCTTGAGCGGCACAACGAATACGATGAATTTTTCAGTCTTGTTGAGAAGGCCGGGGCCCTGGCCTGGGGGCTCTCCGGCAGCGGAAGCGCAGCTTTTGCACTCTTTCCCCATAAAGCGGACTGCCGGGGATGCGGCACGATGCTTGCCCAAGCAAAAGGGATCGAAAGAATCTTCTACTGGGAGTGATGACGGTGAAAATCCAGAGAACAGAACGCCTGGTTCGAATCGCTTCGCGTTTCCTGCTTTTCCCTTCCCGCCTGATTTCCATGACCCAGATGGCAGAGGGGTTCAAGGTTTCCAAAACCGTCATCAGCGATGACGTTTCAATCATCAATTCATCTCTCACGGAGGAGGGAATCGGGACGGTCTCGGTGGACCGCGGCCGAACAGGCGGAGCCTCTTTTCTTCCGACCTTGTCCCAGAACAAGCGGAAAGAAATCCTGGAAACGGTCGCAAAACTGCTTTCGGATAAGGACCGCGTTTTGCCGGGGGGCCTGATTTACTACGGAGACATCCTTTTCGACCCGATGTATGCCTTCAGCCTTGGAATGGCCCTGGCTTCAGATTTTCTGGAATCCGAAGCGGATGTCGTCATGACCTCCGAGGTCAAGGGAATCCCCCTCGCGCTTTTCACGGCCCACTGCCTTGGTCTCCCCCTTGCAGTCTGCCGCTTTCGCAACCGAGCTTCTGACGGGCCTGCGGTCGCTGTTCATTATCCTACCGGGACGGGTGATGTTCAGGCGATGTATCTCGGGACCCGCCAACTTCAAAAGGGGAAACGGGTTCTCCTTGTCGACGACTACATGCGGGGAGGCAGCACGGCGGCCGGGATGCTTTTGATGGCGAAGGAGTTCAAGGCAGAGGTCGTGGGAACAGGAGTTTTCATTGCTTCAGCGGAACCTGCCAAAAAGGCGGTTGCGGATTATCGTGCCCTGCTTCGTTTAGAAAAATCCCAGGATGGGACCCCCCTGGTTTCGATCGTAAACTAGAAGGCTGTTTGACGCCCCATCGCAGCTGCGTTAAAATCGGTTTCGCGAAGGAGGTGACCCCTTTTATGCATGTAAAAGTCAACCAGGAAGAATGCATCGGTTGCGGAGTCTGCTCCCAGATTTGCCCGGAAGTTTTCGAACTCGACGAGGACGCTGGCAAGGCAAAGGTCATCCGGGCAGAGGGTGCGGAGTGCGCCCAGGAAGCTGCCGACAGTTGTCCGGTCGGCTGCATCACGGTAAACGAATAGTTCCGTTTTGGGCCCATAGCTCAATTGGTTAGAGCCACCGGCTCATAACCGGAAGGTTCCTGGTTCGATTCCAGGTGGGCCCACCAGCGAGCGAAATAAAAAGCCACCAGACGGTGGCTTTTCTTTTTGCAAGGGGGGCTTGGCAATGAAGCTGCGCGAGTTTGCGGATCGACTTGACCGCCTGATCCCCGCTGCATGGTCGGAGCAATGGGACAATCCCGGGCTGCTGTCGGGAGACCCGGACATACAGGTCGGGAAAGTTGCCATCAGCCTGAACGCCTCTTTGAACTCGATCCGGAAGGCTTGTGATATCGGCGCGAATGTCCTGGTCACGCATCACCCGGTTTTGATTCAACCGACACTCAGGGTCCTGCCCGAAACGCTATCGGGGGCATCCCTGTTCTATTCCATCAAGACGGGAATTGCTCTCTATGCCGTTCACACCAACTGGGACGCCTCTCCGAAAGGAGTCAATCGAATCCTCTCCGAGAAGGCCGGCCTTCAAGACGTGCTTCCTCTCCTTCCAGGCCAGAACGGAGCCTGGGGGACCGGTGCCGTCGGAGTACTGAGAGAACCCCTCCAATTGGGAGAACTGTCGGCCTTTCTCCTAGAAAACTGGGGCTTGTCCTGGGTTCGGGTTCTGGGTAACGGCGATTCGGTTATCCGGAGGCTCGCCCTCTGTGGTGGTGCCGGAGGC
>Ga0208695_1000443_pt1 | contig 45441 bp, 36 predicted proteins | sample AD_UKC111_MetaG_FD_184449 | JGI IMG/M metagenome (GOLD analysis project Ga0208695, IMG submission 184449) | Active sludge microbial communities of municipal wastewater-treating anaerobic digesters from Hong Kong - AD_UKC111_MetaG (SPAdes)... | ecosystem: Engineered > Bioreactor > Anaerobic >... | reverse complement strand
GCAGGAGCTTGAAGTTCAGACAGATAGATATACGTCCTGAACAGCCACAGAAACAAAAAGTGCAGATAAGACGAAGGACAGCCTATATACCTCCAGCGGATCATCCATGGAGGAAGTTCAAATTTGGTAGGAATGCCTCCAAAAATGTATCTGAGGTGACAGGGTGAAAATAGGACATTTCTATTTTGGTGAAAATAGGACATTTCTATTTTGGCTTTACAAGGGCATTTTAATTAAACCTTGACAATAATAAAATTTTTTCATATCTTAATAGCCTTACGGGCCGTTAACTCAGGTCGGTAGAGTATCTGCCTTTTAAGCAGAGAGTCGCAAGTTCAAGTCTTGCACGGCCCATTTTTCACGTCCCCATCGTCTAGCCTGGCCTAGGACACTGGCCTTTCAAGCCGGCAACGGGGGTTCAAAGCCCCCTGGGGACGCTTTTTTATTAAAAAATAAAATATCTGCATAAGATACTTGAAAAATCCTCCGTATTAGCATATAAACATTAGATTTAAAGTTCGTTAAAAAAACAAAGGAAAAATGAAGGTCATAATAATACTCTTTATTGCATACCTGCTTTTTTTCAATAATCTGGGTGGTATTGCCCTTTGGGACCCTGATGAGCCGAGACAGGCAATAATGGCCAGGGAGATGATGGAAAGGGGTGACTATATCCATCCCTATTTGAACGGAAGGCCTTATCTGGAAAAACCACCCTTTTACCCCTGGATGATAGCTTTGACTGCCAAGATAAAAGGCAGGTTAGATGAATCAGCATCCAGAATACCTGCTGCCATCTCAGCACTACTTCTCATGCTCATTACCTATTCCATTGGGACCATGCTTGTAGATAGATCATGCGGTCTTTTATCTGCTATTGTCCTTGCCACAAACTACCAGTTCCTTTCCAATGCCAGAGAATCTGTCATGGACATGACCTTTGCATTCTTTATTGGTCTCACCGTATATCTCAACTATTTAGCCATCCGTAAAGATAGGAGGATTTTATTTATATTATCCTTTATGCCTTCTGCTTTGGGTATCCTCACAAAAGGACCTGCCGGCATTGCCCTACCCTGCCTGACTACGTTTTTTTATCTCATATCACAGAAAAGGCTAAAGAGATTTATCATACCCATGGTAGTAGGTTGTATAGTATCTGCAGGCATAGCATCTATCTGGTTTTTCCTGGCAGGTGAGGAATATTTCCGGGAATTCATTTTCAGACAAAATATTACAAGATATACAAATGCATTTGACCATATAGAATCCTCCCTTTACTATTTCCACAAGCTATTTTTCAATTTTCTGCCATGGAGCCTTTTACTGCCCTTTGCTCTATTTTATGCCTTTAAAAAGAGGATGTGGTTACCCCTTATTTGGTTTGTGACCACTTTTATGTTTTATGAGCTGTCTAAAAGTAAAAGGGCTATATATCTTTTATCCCTTTATCCTGCCTGCGCACTACTATGTGGTTTATATATAAGGGACAAATGGTCATGGATGGTCAAAACAGGTTGGATACGCATGATATTGGGGATTTTCATGCTCATTATGATGCTGCTTCCTGTAATATCTATATTCACCTTTGATTTTATCCCATCGGTTATCATGGCAGAATTAAAAAAATCCCTTTTCTTGTTCTATGGGTTTGTGAGCATAATCTTTGTCATAGGATTAATACAGCTCTATCTCCTATATAGAAAAAAGGAAAAAGGGGTTTTAATAACCTTTATAATCTATCTCTCCACCTTGGGTCTTTTTTATAATGTCCTTTATATGCCTGTCATGGATAGGGCATTGAAATCACCGAGGCTGATTACAGACAATTTAAAGGCCATAGAAAAAGGAAAAGATATATACACCTATGGCTTTTCATCTGCAGGTATCATATTCTATATAGGTCGCCCTATAAACACATTAGTAGATATAAAGGAGATAAAAGATAAAAAAAATGATATACTCATCATTGCAGAAGACGATGAGGTGCCTCCGTCAATGAAAAAAGTGCTTGATGAGGGATTTCACGGTGCAGGTAGAGCCCGTTATGAAAAAGAAGGATATACATTTTACGTGAAAAAGAAGGAGTAAAAATAGGTATTATTTTGGTGAGGTATTATGGAAGATAAACCCTATATTTCAGTGTTGATACCTGTCCTTAATGAGGAGGAATCTTTACCTGAATTAAATGAACGTATAATAAGGGTTATGGAGGGCATGAAAAAACCCTATGAGGTTATATATATAAACGATGGAAGCACAGATAGCACCCCTATCTTGCTGGAAAGATTCCATAAGGAAAATAAAAACATAAAGGTCATAGAATTTAACAGAAATTACGGCCAACACATGGCACTCTTTGGAGGTTTTGAATATGCCAAAGGCGAGATAATGATCACCATAGATGCAGACCTGCAAAACCCCCCTGAAGAGATACCAAAGCTCATTGAAAAGATTGAAGAAGGGTATGAGGTTGTTGGGACATATAGAAAAGATAGAAAAGATTCCATATTCAGGACAATCCCATCTTATATAGTCAACAAGATCACTGCAAGGCTTGTGGGTGTGAGATTGAGGGATTATGGTTGTATGTTGAGGGCATACAGAAATGATATAGTGGAATATATGAAGATGTGCCCTGAGTCATCGAGTTTTATCCCTGCCCTGGCAAACACATTTGCAAAAAAGATAGTGGAGATAGAGGTAGGTCACGAGGAGAGAAAAAAGGGAAAGACAAAATATAGCATCATGAAGCTATTCCAGCTAAATTTTGATTTGATGACGAATTTCTCCCTCCTTCCCATACAGTTTATAGGCATGGTAGGGATTTTAATATCCCTTCTGGGCGTATCTTTTGCCATATTCCTTTTTATAAGAAGGCTCATTGTAGGTCCTGAATCAGAGGGTCTTTTTACCCTATTTGCCATACTATTTTTCTTTATAGGCATACAGATACTGGCTCTGGGCATTATAGGTGAATATATCGGGAGGATCTACCAGGAGGTAAGAAGAAGACCGAGATTCATTGTGAAGAGGACACTAATGTGAAGACTGTAATATTTGCCTATCACGAAATAGGCTATGTTTGTCTTGAAGAGCTTATTGCCTATGGCGCAGACATTCAATGTCTGTTTACCCATATGGATGACCCAAAAGAAGAGGTGTGGTTTAGAAGGCCTATTGCCCTTGCAGAAAAATATGCCATCCCAATTTACACCCCTGAAAACCTAAAAGACCAGAGATGGAATAGATTAATAAAATCCCTTGAGCCAGATGTGATATTCTCCTTTTATTATAGGAATATGATACCCATGGACATTATAAAGATTCCTAAAATAGGGGCATTCAATCTGCACGGCTCACTCCTTCCTAAATTTAGAGGCAGGGCACCGGTGAACTGGGTGTTAATTCATGGTGAGAAAAAGACAGGTATCACCCTTCATTACATGGTTGAAAAACCAGACGCAGGGGATATTATAGCCCAGAAAGAGGTAGAAATTGCCTTTGATGATACTGCCAGGACCCTATTTATGAAGATGGCAGATGCATCAAGGATACTGATGAGGGAGATGCTACCAAAGATAGAAAAAGGTGGGTTTGAGAGGATACCCCAGAGGGGGGAATCAAGCTATTTTGGCGGGAGAAAACCTGAAGATGGGATTATACAATGGGAAAAGGATAGTATTTCCGTATACAATCTCATAAGGGCAGTGACACATCCATATCCAGGGGCATTCACTTATTTGGATGGAAAGAAGTTTTTTATCTGGTGGGCAGTGCCTGTTGAGGGGAAAAGCTCTATGGCACCAGGTTCTATTGTGTCAACAAATCCTCTTTTGGTGACCACAGGCCAGGGCTTGTTAAGGCTTATAAGAGTCCAGTTTGAAGGAGAAAAAGAGATGGATGGAGATGAATTTGCCACCTCTTATCATATGGAAAACAAAATACTGGGAGGTAAGAATTGAAGATACTAATACTGGGAGTCAACGGTTTTATAGGTAACAGTCTTGCGGCAAGGATACTTAAAGACACAGACTGGGAAATATATGGTATGGATATAAGGACAGACAAGATAAATGCCTGTCTTGGCGATAAACGTTTTCATTTTGTAGAGGGGGATATAAGTATAAACAGGGAGTGGATAGAATACCATGTGAAGAAATGCGATATAGTTATGCCCCTTGTTGCCATAGCCACTCCTGCCACCTATGTGAGAGAACCTTTGAGGGTCTTTGAACTTGACTTTGAAGAAAACTTAAAGGTTGTAAGGCTCTGTGTAAAATATAGAAAGAGACTCCTTTTTCCATCCACATCAGAGGTATATGGCATGTGTCATGACCCTGAATTCGACGAGGACAAAAGCAACCTTATCCTTGGACCTATAAGAAAACAGAGATGGATATACAGTGCATCCAAACAGTTGCTCGATAGGGTTATATGGGCATATGGTTTTCAAGAAGGGTTAAAATTCACCCTCTTTAGACCCTTTAACTGGATAGGGCCAAAACTGGATGAACTCACCACAGACCCGGAAAAGGAAGGTAGCTCAAGGGTGGTCACCCAATTTATAAGCAGTCTGCTTCTCGGTGAACCCATAAGGCTTGTAGACGGTGGAAGCCAGCGGAGGTGTTTTACCTACATAGACGATGGCATAGACTGCCTTATAAAGATCATAGAAGACAAAAACAATAACTGCAATGGTGAGATCTTCAACATAGGCAATCCCAAAAACGAGGCAACCATAAAGGAGCTGGCATACAAGCTGAAAGAACTCTTTGAAAACCACCCATCCTCAAAAAATATTACAAAAAAATCTGAGATAATTGAGGTATTTTCAAAAGAGTTCTATGGTGAAGGGTATCAGGATATAGACAGAAGAGTCCCATCTATAAAAAAGGCAAGGAATCTTTTAGGGTGGGAACCAAAGTTTGACCTGGATACTGCATTGAAAAAGACCCTGGACTACTATCTTGAGCAGATCCACAGGTAAGTCATAAAAGGTAAACAGTATCTTGTAATGTATATATTACTTTCCTCTGTTTACTGTTTTATATGCATCAACAAACCTTTGAACCAAAACCATGGCATCTTTTTTTATATTATGTAGATTACCTATGTTTGCTATGCCTGTGAGACTGATACCCCATGTGGCAACCATGGTTTTCACCTGGGGATTAGCCTCGAGAATTGCTATCTGCTTCACCTCTACCTTTATGTCATAGGCATACCAATAACGTTCTGTCTCATGGGTGTTGATATTTACGTATAGGAATGGTCTGCCTTTTGTATTAAGCCAATCATTATAACTTAGGACGGTTATTCCCTGTTTTTTAAGGGATTGTTCCACCTCTGCCTGGATCAAAGCCCTCTCGAGCCCTGCCTTCTTGCCGTATTTCTGAATATTTGTCTGTAACTCTTCTACAAATACAGCCACACCTGGTAGACCTTTAAGGGTTATTCTGGTCTCGGGTATATCTTCTGCCCGGGCAGGGTTAATAAATAAAAGTAACAGGATGGCTATGGTAGTAAAGATAAAATTTTTCATATGCATCATTATCTCTCCTATTCAAAAAAATATAAAATTATACTTTATGGTTTTTCTGAACAATTCTCTGTGTACTCTGTGAGATTTTGTTCCTCGCCCGCTCACTTTGCTCGCTCGAGCACACAGAGAGGTTTCTTCAAGATGGATTTCATCGATTAGATACATAAGTTCCCTATCTCTATCGCTTACAGGAATAGAAGTATAATAGATGCTTGATGTAATATTTTATACTGCTTTGTTATGGGCAAGGGTATCCCTTATCTATTATCTCTTTGCGCTCGGTGTGCTTATATATTAGAGCAATGCTCATAAAAAAATCGTTCTCCATGGCAAGCTGACCTATTTTAGCATGGAGTTCTTTGATGTCAGGCTCCTTCTTGGAAGATTTACCATTGTCAAAAATATCTGGTGTTTTTTTAAGAGAAACCCCCTTTCATTCCGCAATTTATTTTTATGGGGTTTTTCTTTTCGAGATAAATTTTTTAAAATTAATGTTAAGATTGAAGTTTAAATACTTTTTGAGGGTATCTATTCGTTCTCGATTCTCACGTATAGCACCCGATTTATCCATATATTCCTTGTATAACACATATCCAATGGAACACAAAAATGCAGAGAGTGTTGCTACTATAACCATAAGCTTTCTCTTAGGCTTAACCCTCCTTTCAGGAGTAAGCGCTTTGTCAACAATCTGTATCACTGTCGCATCCCTTGCTTCATCGAGTTTCGCAAGCTCATACTGCTTTAAGAGCAGTTCGTATAAGGTCTCATTGAATTTTAATTCACGCATTTTGCGGAGATATTCTGTCCCTACTGATGGCATCCTCCCTGTAGGCATAAGCGGATTGTGGCCACCCCCTCCTTTTGTCTCCAGCTTTGCTAACTCTGCCCTCATTGCCTTCAAACCTTCTTCTGCCTTATATAGATCAGGGTTATTATGTGTTGTATATGTCTTCAACACCCTTAATTCAACCTCTTTTGCAGCTATTTGTGCCCGTAATAATGCTATATTCTCTATTACTGCCTTTGCCTGTGCCTCTGCCTGAAGAACCCCAGTTCTCTCCTGAAAAGTCTTCATGTCTTCTTCTGCTTTTGTAAGCGCCACCTTTACATCCTGAAGTTGTTCCTCAAAGAAGAGTCTTCTCTGGCTTGCCTCAGTAATTGCAAGCCCCTTGTTAATATTTTTTAATTCTTCCACAAATGCATTAGTAAGGATTGCAGATCTTTTTGGGTCTCTATCTTCAACGCCTATTATTATCATTCCTGTTTTTTTGTCTTCTTTTGCTTTTAGTGTACCTAAAACCTTCTCCCTTGTCTTTTCTCTCGATTTAGTTTTATGTAGTTTCATTAAATCAAATCTATCTATCATACGGTCAATAACAGTATTACTTTTTAATAATCCTATACAGAGTTCAGCGGATGTCTTAATTGGCATCATTCCACCGATTAGCATTGCGGCACCGCCTAACTGACTCATAAATTGAGAAGCCAAACTTGAACTTCCCTGCTGAGGCGGCAGTATTTTTGTTTCTGCCCTATATGTTGGAGGCAATATAAGGCTAAGGATAGAAGTTAATATAGCTATAATGACAGTAAAACGTATAATTAACCTTTTTCTCTTTGCAAGAATGATAGCTAAATCTATTAAGTTGATTTCATCTCCATTTTTCTTTGTATTGTTTTTATTTTCATCCACTACCATATCCCCCTAAGTGCATTATATTGTTTAACAGTATTGTTTTGCAATTTATTTATACTCAATATGCTCCCTCTCTTTTTAATACAACTTTAATTGTCTTGAACAATATTGTTAAATCAAGCCATACTGACCAATTTAAAACATACCACGTATCAATATTGACTCTAAAATCATAATCCTCATCATTTCTACCACTCACCTGCCATAGACCTGTTATCCCAGGAGGCACAAGAAAATAATATTCCGCATATTCCTTGTAATACTTTTCAATCTCATCTGTTAACACAGGTCTTGGACCCACGAGGCTCATGTCTCCTTTTAATACATTAAAAATTTGTGGCAATTCGTCCAGTGATGTTTTTCTCAATATTTTTCCAATTTTAGTTATGCGAGGGTCATCCTTTAATTTATAAAATGTTTCCCATTCCAATCTCTTTTCTGGATCATTTTTTAATATTTCTTCTAATTTTTCTTTTGAATTTATATACATACTCCTGAACTTTATCACATCTATCTTTTTTCCGTGCTGGCCAACCCTTGTGTGCCTGTAGAATATAGGGCCTGGTGAATCCATTTTTATTAGTATACCAATTATAATTATGGCTAAAATTATAAAAGGCAAAAATACTATAGAGACAATCATGTCAAAAAGCCATTTGGTAAACCTGTTAAAGGCTGATTGCAGATTATTATTGATCTGGAGAAGAAAAAGTTGTTTTGTAAAGACATGATATAATTCTGTATTGAGTAATGCAATACCCTTTAAATTGGGAATCAACAAAATCTTTTTAGCGTATTTTTGAACTTCATTAGTTAGTTCCGAGAGCTCTTCTATAGGCAATGAAGGGATTGCAACTATTACAGAGTTTATTGATAATTTATTTAAATATTCTTTTAGTTCTTTTGTCCCACCTAAAACTTTTTTATTTTCTATTAAAATCCCATGCTTTGCAGGGTCATTATCGAGAAAACCAAGTATATTATATCCAAAATTCTTCTCTTTTTGTAAACCCTCTAAAACAAGACGACCTACGCTTCCAGCACCTATTATAATTACGTTTTCAGTTCCTATACCTATATGGTATAAGATTCTCTTTCCAATAAAACGATACAAACTTAAAAAAAATACAAAAATAAAACCCAATTCCAACAGAGATAAAAGAGGTATAGCCTTAAAAGAAAACAACTGGCTTAACATTATTACTATGATTACGACTATAAGGAGACATATTACTTTTACTATCCTTTTTACCTCATCATTGAAACTAAAACGTTTTGTATAAAGTTGTTGATAAAACATTAAGGGTAGCAGAAACACCAATAATGGTAAAGTGTCAAAAAAAATGAAATTCAATTTTATCTTAAAATTCAAATTAAAGGCATTGTGAAATATTTTATCTAAAATTATTGCTGAATAAAAAGCAGATATGTCTAAAACTAATAAGCATGCTATTCTTATAAAATTTCTGATATATCCCATAAAATTCTGCATTTTTTAATTATTCTTAAAGATCAACATTTAATATATTTTTAATATTTGGTTAACAACCTGTAAAAAGTTTAACTTGAAATTATCTTCATTAAATTTTAAAGCATGATTTCTTAAAAAAAAGGGGTCGTAATAAGTTTCATTTTTTTCGAATTCTTTAATTGCATCTTCAATCGCATCTTCTGACTGTTCGTAAAAAAATAGTCCTGTTGATGTTTCAGGATTATCATTTTCTAAAACAGTTTCTAAAGCACCACCTTTACCATAGGCTATAACAGGCACCCCTCTAGCCATTACCTCTAAAGGGATCATGCCAAAATCTTCTTCCCCAGGGAAAAGCAGGGATTTTGCGTTAACAATATATTTTTTTAATTCATTGTCAGGGACGTATCCCTTGAATTCTATATTTTGATTAGCCATTGACTCAAGTCGTTTTTTTTCACTTCCATCTCCTATGATTATTAATTTGTCTTTTCTCCTATTAAAAACTTTTACTAATAAATCGATCTTTTTGTATGGAACAAGGGCACCAAAACTCAAATAATAATCGCATTTCATCCCTTTAGGTTTCAAACCAGTATCTTTAAATATATCTTTATCAATAGGAGGATAGACCACTATTGCATCTCTATTATAAAATCTTTTTATACGTTGTTGAACATTAATAGAATTAGCCACATATAAATCTACATTATCAATCGTCTTTTTATCCCATTCTTTTAGCAAAATAAAAAAGAAATTTGCAATAGGTCTCACTGGTGGAGGGAGAGCTCTTAAATATTCATCAGTAAAACCCCAGCAGTATCGCATTGGTGTATGAACATAACATATATGGGGAATCTTTTCAGGTTTTTTAATACCTTTTGCAGGTCCAGACTCTGATGAGATAATTAAATCATAATTATCCTTTAATTTAAGAGAAGCAATCCCGAAAGGATATAGGGGGAATACCTTTTGGTGATGTTTTTTGAAAAAACTAATTTTGTTTAAAATTGAGGTATAGATTTTGTAATGAGGAAGAAAATTTTCTTTAAGCCCATTATCTAAAAACAATGTATAGATATCAACATTTGGAAATAACTCAAGGATTGCTTTAATGACCTTCTCACCACCTCTCCATGTTACAAGCCAATAGTGAATAAGGGCAACTTTAAGATTTTTAAAATCTTTTATTTCATTAGATAACATTGAATATCCTATTTGCTTTTTATATGGTTAGACATCTTTTAAATAAAGTTTAATTATTAAAACCAATTTAAAAATAGACTTTTTATAATATCAATTAGTTAACCAAGATTAGATTCCTATGATTTCCTCTATTGTTTTTAATGTTTCAGCTGCGCATTTTTCCCATGTGAATTGTCTAACCCTCTGAAATCCCATTTCTTTAAGCCTATCTATTAAACTCTTATTGGTTAATAATAATTCTATTTTTTGAGCTATATCTTCAGTTTTGTTAGGGTCAACATATAAAACAGCGTCTCCACATACTTCAGGCAATGATGCAGTATTGGAGGCTATTACAGGGCAACCACAAGCCATTGCCTCAATAGGCGGAAACCCAAATCCTTCATAGAAAGAAGGAAATATCAATGCTGATGCTAAATTATATATAGCTGGCAGGTCATTATCCATCACAAAACCTGTGAATTTTATAAACGGTTCTAATGACAATTCATTAATTAATCTTTCTATTTCTTTATCGCCTGTTATAAAGCCTTCTTTCTTGCCCACAATTACGAGGTTAAATTCCTCTAATTTCTTATGTTTTTTTAATAATCCAAAAGCCTTAATTAGCCCATGTAGATTTTTATGGGGCTTTACATTCCCAACAAAAAGTAAAAATTGATTTGACAAACGGTATTTTTGTCTTACATTTTCGAGAAATTCTTGATTTTGAATGGTACTAAATTTTTTTGTATCTATTCCATTGTATATTACATTTATCTTATTTGAGTCAACGCCTGTATATTTTACAATCTCCGATTTTGAAAATTCTGATACAGTTATTATTTTATCTGATAGCCTGGTGGCTGCGCTCATAACTATTTTTGCATACATCTTTTGAGATAAATTCAATTGATTATAAAAGGCAAAATGAAAAACATCATGAATGGTAACAATGCGCCTTTTTGCCTTTATAGGAAATATCGGAACATTATAGTGGGGTGACCAAAACAAATCGCAATTTGGAATTTTATATGGTAGTTTAAACTGCTCTTTAATTGAATAAATCTTAGTAGATTCACCAATAATTTTTACATTGCTGCCCCAATCATGCCTTTCAATATCCTCTTTTTTTTCAACTAAGATAATGTTTTCTTTTTTTATTAAAAACGGTATTATATTCCGCAGGTAAGTCCCAATCCCTGATGCAGATAACATCCTGGCATCAATACATATATTTGCCTTCATTAATTAATTATAAAACCAATTTTTTAATCATAAAGATTGAAGCTTTAAATTACTTTTTCTTTTATTAATCTCCAGAATACAATATAAGAAAATCAAAGAATATGAAACCTCTATTGTTATCAAATACAAAGACAACAAAGTATATGATGTAAAACTGAATAAGATAATACTTATTAATAATATCTTACCGTTTTCATCAAAATTTTTAATAGCATATACAGAAAAATATATAAGCAATCCAATAAACAATAAAAGACCTAAAATTCCAAAAGATACTCTAATCATATTAAATTGATTTTCTATATTTGAGCCAAGAAAAGTTCCTATGCCAAAAACCTTTTCAAACCAGTTTGTCTGTTCAGCAAGCACATCTTCTAATTGTGATGCCCTTACCATTAACGAGACATCGTATTCTGTTGAAAAACCCAAGATTAAAAATAGAAACTTTCTTGTAAAGATATTAATGGTCATAGCAATATATTCATAATAATACAGATATAAAAAGGCTACTAAAGGCACCAATAACAATAAGGCTGTGATTACTGAATAGTTATTTGATCTTTTGATTTCTTCTGAAAATTTATTATTAAATATAGCAAAAAAAATTAATATTGTTATTAATGATATAATGCCGGTACCTGTAGCCTGCATAATAAGTCCGAACACGAGCACAAAGTTTTTAATCATCTTTTTTAAAATAGATGTCTCCCTAACTATATATAAATTTGCTAACAAAGCTATAGCTATCATTTGGGCATCCATTGTTGGGTAGCCACTGCTTATCCTCTCAGGAAAAGGCCTGAACTTATCCATAATAGGGAGATGTACAAAATAGGCAATTATATTGAATATAATAAATATTATTGCTGAATTAATAAAAAAATTGATTAATCTTTCATATTTTTTCTTAGTTAAATCTTCATAATAGTAAAAAACGACAATTATAAAGATTAATTGAAATAGTTTATAATATATAACATATCCATAATTGGGGTTATCACCTTCTAAATTAAACATATGGAATACAGGTGTATTTAAATAAACAGTGATTGGCAGAATCAAAATTAGGTAAGAAAAAAATAAGACAGTAGGGATATTAAAAAATTTTTTATCCAAAAAAAACTTTTTTGAAAATATTACAATAATAAACAAAATTATTACTAATATCTCTTTTATCCTTGTTATATAAGACGATATCAATGAATAATGTCTAATGGAGTCAAATACTACAAGAAATATAAGCAATTTATATATAATATCAAAAATAGTTCCTTTAGCGATCGTCATGATATTTAAAATGTCCTGCCTGCTAATATATCTTTATTTAGACTTCTTCCTTTTGTTTTTTTGTAAAAAAATGCAAAGACCCTGAATCCCAAGTTTGGAAAGATGATGAAAAGGTCAAATAATAAAAGCTGCATCTTGATTGTTAAGGAACGATTCAATGAAAAAAGCCTTCTTCTGATAATAAAATAAAGATAACGTGCCTCATCTTTTTTGTCCTCAAATTTAGACATCAATAAAAGCTGTCTGACAACAGTCCTGGGCTTCATCCATGAAAGTATTTTATTTCTCAATTCTTCTCTAACTTTAAAATCAAGAGGTAGATCAAATATAATTGGTAAACCAAGTGCCATAACAACAGGAGAACCCTGTAACTCCATAGGTGTTGCATTATAGCCATGCATAACAATTTCTTCCTGTGAAAAGCAACATATGCTATTATTTCCAAGTGATAAAAGCAATGTTACTATATGTGCGGCACTTGAATATTGATAGAGATTGCCTGCTATTACGCTTTTTTTTAATTCCTCTGTAACTTTATAAATATTAGATGATATGAGCAGAAGACGCCCAAATGAATCAATACCCTTTACAAATTCATAAGCACCTTTTGTAAAATAAGTTTTATCTCTTATAATATCATTTTCAATTAAAGTATTAAAATTAAAGAAAGTGCAATCAGGTTTCTTTTCTAAATTGTTGAAAATTATTCTTATTGCATCTTCTTTTACAGGGTCATCATCCCCTAAAATCCAGAGATATGGTGTCTCGCAATATTCAAAACATCTCATTATGTTTGCATTTCCACCAATATTAATGCTGTTTCTTTTTATCTCTATATGTTTAAAGCCACATAGAATATCTTTAAGAGTTTCTTTAACTGGAAAATCAGAACAGTTATCTATAATGATCAATTTGCATTGATTGTTTAATTGAGGGAGGAGCAACCTGATATTCTTAAGAAGAATGTCATTACGATTATATGTAGGTATAGCAATTGTCAGGCGCATATTAAATTTTCATCATAATGCCATTTTTTTCTTAATTTATACCAGAGCCAGAATGCTGTTGGTAATCCATATAAAAGGTTAATTAAAAAACAACCTATAACAACCCCCTTCGTCGATAAATATTTGCCAAGTATTAATGTAGATAGAGAAACCATTATAGCTCCAATTACAGATAACCATACAAATGGATCTTTTTTATGCGCTCTTAAATATATGGCAAAACAGCTTATTATATGATTTATGATTGTTGATCCAAAAAGCAAAGACGCTTCCCATGTAGGCAGGAAACGTTCACCTATTCGGAAATTATTTTGTAATATCCAGATTAAACAAACTCCTATTAAGGCTCCAATAACGGCTAAAAAAGTTGACTGCCTAAATACTTTAAAGAAAAGCCTATCCAGACTAATCCAATCTCTTGATGATACAAAATTACCAAACTTTGGAACATTAACCGTAAGCCATGAGAGTATAATTGAACCAAGGGCATTTGTTACAGTTAATGTCATACCCATTTTGCCAGCTGCTACAGGGCCACTAAAATAAAATACAACAGGATTAAATATATGAAAAATAAAAAAACCCGATAGCCAGCTTATTGCAATCCTCCATTGCATAGGCCAAAGTTCATTCCACCAGCTAAAGGTTCTTGTAGTTTTTGAGTTAAAATCTGATTTAATCTTTGTAAATATCTGTATTAATAATTCTCTTTTTTTTATTAATAACCATCCTGAACCTATAATAAAGCAAACAAGACAGTTTGCAGCACCAGTAAATAGTCCTCCGCCCACTATTAAGGTTCCCCAGCCTGTTAATGTTCCGCCAACCCCCTGTATGAAGCGGATAGTATATATTGATGTAATTAATCCCCCGCCCTCTATCAGAGAAAAAATAGGGACAAGGAGTAGGTTAAGTGCATTTGTTATAACAAGCAGAGTCCATGGCAGTCTCCATTGAAAATATATATCTGCTGTGACCTTGCTTTGAAAAAATAAAAAACCCACTGGCAGCAGAAAACAAATAAGTAAGGTCGCTGCTATTGAATACCATTTCATTGATACCTTTATTATATGGAGTATGCGATCTTTCGATACTGCTTCGCCATCAAGTGTCCCGCAAGGCAACCACTTTACTTTTACAAACTCATGACTTATAAACTGAACAATCACATATGACAACCCCAGATCAAAAAATATCTGGAGCATCATAATACTCCCAAAGGTATAATAAAAACCCTGTTGTTGGGGTGTTAAAGTTTGTGCAATTATATAAAGCCCTAATGGACCTGAAACAAGCTGCCAAAATCTAACAGCAACAGCAGAAAAAACATCTTTGTTGAGACCAAGAAGACTTGATATTTTCTTTACTATGTTCGTTATTGTTCCGAGGGGTTATGATTTATAATTATAGCCTATTATAACGTCCTGATAGTATCTTTTTCCGTGCAGTTTCTATGTCAGGACGATGAAGCAGAGATCTTAATATTTTCATGATAGGGGTCAATAGCCATTTAGGTGCCATAGAATATAAAATTATTACAAAAAATAAATGGATCCGCCAACCTTTACCATACGCAATCATGGAGAGTAAATGTTTTGCCTGAGGGAATCCCAGGGCTTTAACCCTGAGGGCGTTTGTAAGTATATTGTCGAATAATCTAATCTGCCCTAAAAAGTTAACCTTCTTATAATTCATAAATATTGTATAGTACATAACTTCATTGATAAATTGCTCACAATTTTTTTCATTGTTGAAAAATCTTCCTGTTCTGAACCATCCTGCAAACCATTCCAAGCCAACATAATATCCAGGCTCTGAACTCGGCGTGTGCAGCATTATATCTTTCTTTAAGCTATAAACTTTTAAGGGGCCCTCCTCATATCCTCTTATAAATGGGACAAGCTGTGGATAGGCATCGCCTGTATTCATATATGCTTCAGGTAGATATCTTTTGAAAAGATCTCTTTTAACTATCGTTGCAGAGATCATACTTACACTTGCAAAAAACATTTTCTCCGATGCTGTCAAGTCAGTTGCAAAAAGCATCTTTCCTTTACTTCTCTCAGAAACAAGCCAGCCTAATCTAATTATATCTGCATCACCTTTTTTAAGTTGTTCCATTAATTCATTTAAATCATCAAGATACCATTCATCATCATCTCCAATAACCCAACTATACTCTGAATCCACAATCTCTATCGCCCTAAGTATATTTGCATTACCACCTATATTATATTTATTTTTATGATACTTTAGAAAAGGCCATTTATTTTGATACTGCATAACTATTTCCCTTGTATTATCAGTTGAATTGTTATCCAGTATATGCAACTTCATTGAAGTCAAACCTGCGTTATAAAAATAATTTAGCGTTCTTTCTAAATACTTAGCTCTGTTATAAGTAATAAGGACAGGTTCAAGCCTTTCGTTTGGCCAATCGATAAAAATCAAATTTTTATTCATTTTTATTCAGAATTAATCTTAATAAATTAATCTCGTCATGATGTAATTGTATATAAATTCAAAACCCATATTTAACAAGTGTTTCTTTTTTTATTTTTAATGCCATTATTCTTTTGAAAAACAGCGCATAATGCATTTTGTATACCATGCACCATACAAATAATTCTTTTTTCTTAAATAAAGGAGATTTAAATTAAAATAATGGGCTATATTATTAATTGAAGTTAATGAAAAAAAATTTATATGCTGGTCAATACCAGACTTTTCTCTTATGGCACCCATAAAATCATATGGAACCTCAATATAAATTATTCCATTTTCAGTCAAAAGTTTAGTTAAATCATTTATAACCTCACCCAGATTTACAATATGTTCTAACACATGGGCGCAAACGATTAAATCATATGGCGCATCTTCGTCTATCTTTGAAATTTTTATTAAACTATCTGACATTATGCTCGTTGAGGGATCAAATAAATATTTTTCGCAAAAGAAAATTTTATTATATTATTACCGTCCCCTCCTCCGAAATCTAATATTTTATTTATTTTATTCTCATTGGAAATTGAAGTAATAATTTCATAAATCATTTGCGGTCTAAAAATATGTGCTTTATCAATATTTTTTCTTTCTTGGTCAGTATATTTTTTCCATTTAGGTTCATATTTTTTTCTGTTTTTATCGTAATCGGTGTTGTAAAGTCTGTTGAGTTCTTCTTTTGAAAAACGTGGTTCTTTGAACATCAGAAAACAACTCTTGCATATACGAAATGAGATTGTTATGCTATCCTTCTCCAGAACATAATTTAATAAAAAATTGGAACAGTCATTTATATTTGGGTTATATTTGCTTTCACACAAATATAAAACTTTCGAATCTGAATTACAAAGCGGACAAAGATGCTGGGTATCCATAAGAAATATATATAATTATCTTTTTAAAGATTTAAATGTCTATTTTTAATGATTTTATTAGAAGACTTGGTTTATTGGTGCCTTTTAATTGCTTCTTTATGAAATTTTTGGAAACAAGAACAGATGGTGAGCCAAACTTATTAGCCATTACAATATCAGTTTCTGGGCTATCACCTATTACTATTATCTCATTCGGTTGAAAATTATATTTTTTTGAGATAATCTCCAGCATAAAGGTTTCTGGTTTTCCAATTACATAATCTGGTTTCTTTCCTGTAGTGTATTCTATGGCAGCTATCATGGCATTACATGCAGGCATTGATTTACCATCATTTATAGGGTAACTTTTATCTCTGTTACATGCAATAAATATTGCCCCCTCCTGAATCATTTGAAAACTTATAGCTATCTTTTCATAAGTAAAATCTTTGTCGAATCCAACAACCAAATATTTACAATCAGGCTTTTCTGACAAATCTATTTGTAAACCAGTCAATTCTTCCTTAAGTTCATCAGAACCTATAACATAAACATCCTTTTTTATATCAAGCTGTTTGAGAAAAAGACCTGTTGCATAACCTGAGCTATAGACCTCGTCAATGTTTGCATCTATTCCTAAGTTTTTTAATTTTTTTGTTATATTTTTTCTACTTTTCCCAGAATTGTTTGTAATAAAAAAAATTGATTTACCAATATTTCGTGAGAATGCAATAAATTCCTTTGCATAAGGTAAAAGATTATCGCCGGCATATACAACTCCATCCAAATCTATTGCCATAGCATTGACGTTTTTTAATAGCCTATCAAAGGTATTCATTTATTTTTAAGCTCATTCTTGGAATGTCTACTTTTTAAATCTTTCTTCAAGCATCACTATTCTTTTTTCATCTTCTTCTGCAATAGTTTTATAGTAAGCACGTTTATTTTTTAACCATAACAATTCAAACCAAACAGCACGCAAAATACCTTTATCTGCATCTTTACCAAGGGCATCTGGAACCTGAAAACATATTTTTCTGGTTTCATATCTATCTAACAAACCTGCAGGGATTTTCCTCAAAAAAGGCAATGAATCCACTGCAATAGCACCACCAACCACACAAGTCATACCCCTTGCTTTTGCTTTTTTCAAAAGACTCTCTGTTATCTCATAAATATGATCTGCATTAACTGATTTTCTGTCCAATCCCATTGAGCCTGTTAGGTCAACCCTTCCCACTACAATACCATTAAGGGTGTTAATTTCAGGTATTTTTAACATATCATCGAATTGTTCAACTGTTGTGATTGTTTCTACATTAATCAAGAACTCAACTTCTTCCTGCTCATCTGAAGGAAAAACTATATTGATAGCCCTTAAATATTTTTGCAATGCAAAGGGCGTCTCTACCATAGGAGCAACCAAATGATTGACCCCAACAGAACGAGCATCATACATATCACGAACAGCCTCACAACCACCTATCTTTAAAGTCAGATTAACTTCTGCTGCAAGACAGATCTCTTTCAGGCGCATCAGTTCTTCTGTCCTTGTCCCCTCAGCCTCAAATTCTGCTTTAACGCCAGCAACGGCATATTTTTCTTTCAGCTCTTTTAAAACATCTACCATCTCTAATTCTACTGAATTCATATATCACCTCTTATAATTTTATTTTATATAAGAGCATCTATCTCTCTTAAATAACGCCTCTCTATCAGATCCATCCTTGCTGTATCAGACTCGTATATACCTTTAAAATAATTAGTCTTATTCTTTAACCACAATAACTCAAATCCAAGCGCTTTTAGAATACCCTTTTCTGGATCTGATTTTATGGCTTCTGGGAATGAAAAACAGACCTTTCTTGTCTCATATCTATCTAAAAAACCATTAGGGATTCCTTTAAAAAAAGCAAGTGAATGAGCAGATACCCCACCGCCTATTGTGCAACTTAGGCTACCACCTTTTGCCTTTTTTATAGTATCAAGAACTATTTCATTAATATCATGGTCATTTATATCTTTCTCGCTCCTACCAAGGGAAAAACAGAGATCTACTCTTTCTATTACTATACCTTTTAAATACTTTATCTCTGGTATTTTTATCATTCCATCTAAATTTTCACAGGCAGTTTTCGTTTCTATATTGCAGAGTACCTCAATGTTTTTCAATTCATCGATGGGAAATATCTTTTCTATTGCCTGTAAATATTTCCTCAATGCATAAGGTGATTCAACCATAGGAGCCACTATATAGTTAACACCTACTGTATGAGCTTCAAGCATATCTCTTATGGATTCACAACCTCCAATTTTAAGCGTTAGCCCTAATCCAGCTGTCATGCTTATTTCTTTCAATCTTAGCAGTTCCTCAAGCTTAGTTCCTTCTGCCTCAAATTCTGCCCTTACACTTATAGCTCCATAATTTTCCTTCAAATCCTTAAGAATGTCTACCATCTTTTGTTCAATTCTATTCATAAACCCTCCCTTTATTCTTCAATAGGTTCTACTATCATATTGCTTCTGAATTCATCCCTATCCAGGAATGGAAACATGTCCTCAAGGGGCTTTGAGACAATCTTCCCGTTCGGTTTTCTCTCTGATGATAATTTCGGTGCGAAAATATAATCATTTGTTAATTTTACTTCACATAATACAGGTTTGTCATTATCTAAAATAGATTTAATTTTTTTATCAATGTTTTTGTGATCTTTTATTACTTTTACAACTAAACCATAGGCCTTTGCAATTTTGATAATATCTGGAAACCCAACACCACTTTGTTCATCACAACCTACAAAATTTCCTTTAAAAAAATTTGATTGTGTCTGTTTTATTGAAATGTAGCCACCATTATTTAAATAAAATATTTTTAGAGGCAATTTATGATACACTACTGTTATAAGCTCTTGAATGTTTAATTGTAAACTACCATCTCCTGCAAGACATATGGTATTTTTCTTATTATTACCGAAACAAGCTCCAATAGCAGCTGGCAGATCGTAACCCATGGAAGCACATCCTGAATTCCAAAAAATCCTCTGCCCTTTCTTTACAATGCCAGCCTGGAAAAGAATAACGCATGCAGACCCATTTCCTGCTATCAAAACATCTTCATTATACATATTCTTAGTTAGTTGCTGAACAAAATAATATGGATGCACACCAATACTATCATTTAAATATTCATTAATTACTACTGGATATCGAATCTTCCTTTCAAGACACCAAACAAGCCATTTAGAATAGTCTGGAATACTTGTTTTTTCTATTTGTTCATCAAGTTTTAAAAGGAAATCTTTTGCATTTACATTTATTGGTAAATCTATTTTTATTGTTGGCTTTTTTAATTCTGCCTTATCTATGTCTATTACTATTTTTTTAGCCTTTCTGGCAAAAGTCTCCCAATTGTAGCTTATTTGTCTGATATTATTTCTAGTGCCTATGCATAAAACAAAATCAGAATTCTGTAATGCAAAATTGCCTGCCCTATCTCCAATTGTGCCAATCCTTCCAATATAATACGGGTTATCGTTATCAATTAAATCAAATCCGTTAAATGTTGAAAGGACAGGAATCTTGATTTTCTCTATAATCCTTGTCAATAAATGTTCGGCTTTGGCTATCCTTATCCCATGACCCGCTATAATCACCGGCCTTACAGATTTTTTAAGTAATTCTAATGTTTCATTCACTTTTATTTCGACGTCATCTAATAACAATTCACCAATGTCTTCTTTTTCATTATATTCAATTAATTTATCCTCATCAACAATAGCGCCTTGAATGTTCATTGGAATATCAAGCCACACAGGTCCAGGCCTGCCATGAGTGGCAATGTATATTGCCTTATCTAAATAATATTTTATTTTTAATGGATCTGTCACCACATATGCAAATTTGGTTATCGGTTTTACAATATCTACTATGCAGATCTCCTGGTCTCCAAGCTGTCTTAATCCAATTTCTCTACAGGAATATACTGTTGTATCGTATCTAACTTGCCCTGATATATATAAAACTGGCACTGAGTCAGTCCACTGCCCCATCACTCCTGTCAAGGTATTTAAGCCACCTGGGCCTGTCGTTACATTTACAACAGCCAGTTTTCCCGTAACACGGGCATAACCTTCTGCAGCAATCGCACATGCCTGTTCGTGATGGTTAAAAATACATTGAATTCCTGGCTCCTTTCCAAAGGAATCATTAAGATGCATTGCTCCACCACCAGTTAACATGAATACATGGCGAACACCGTAACCGGCTAGATATTTTGCAATATAATCAGAAACTTTCATCATATAATATACCTTTTAAAATTTTTTTAGTTTACAAACATGCCATTTAATAGTCCTTAATATTGCTTCATTAAGAACTATATTCTGTTTAAGCTTTAAATCATTTTCTATCTTTTTTACGCTTGGTACATATCTCTCAAAGGTTTTGCCTGGATCTGGTTTTTTTGCTATATAAACCTCTCTTGGAGGATTAAATGACTGCGCCACAATATTAGCTAATTCGGCAATACTGATAGCATTGTCTGATCCTACATTGTATGCCTGACAAATCTTCCCTTTAAAAAGAATAGTCCAAAGCCAGATAGCCAGATCGGCAGCATATAAATAAGAGCGATAAGGTGTTCCGTCACCGTTTACTTTGATTTGTCCACCACTAAGCCCATCACGAATAAAATTACCAACGGCATAATGGATGTCGAGGGGTAAATATGGGCCTAAAAAAGCGAAACAACGTGCAATCTTCAGCTCAAAATTAAATTTTTTTGAATATAAAATACATAGCAGTTCAGCTGCCCGCTTACCTTCTCCATATGCAGAACTGGTATTTGTCGGGTCTGGTGCGCCATAAAAATCTTCAGGAATGTGAGTTAAATTTGGTGGCTGTCTACCATAAACAGCTCCAGAACTTATCATAAGAAACTTTTTTACCCCGCAGCTTTTAGCAAATTCTAATGTATGTTCGGTCCCTTTCGTAATTATGTTAAACATTTCCAGAGGGTTTTCTTCATTCAGCTTTGCATCTGCCGGAGTAGCTGCATGAACAATAAAAGGAAAGTGACCTTCTGGGAATTTAAAATCACGAATATCGCCGTAATGAAAAGTGATTGCAGGGTTTGTCGCAATATGAGGGGCTTTATTTTTAAAAGATTCATAGTTACGAGTCAGTACTAAAGCTTGGGCATTCAGCTTTAATTTTTCATTTACATATGCAAAGCTTTCAAGTAGCCAGCAGCCAAAAAACCCTGTCCCGCCAGTAATAAAAATTTTCTGATCCCTAAGCTCTTCCCATATATCACTGGTGTGGCTTATAATATATTCTAAATCATCAGTTAGTGCGTTTATTGTTTTTGTGTGGCTACTATTATACATTATTTTTAAAATTAAGAAAGATTTACCATGTTTTCCATGGTGGGTTTCCTGTTTGCCATAAAGATTCCAGATATTTTAAGTCTCGAAGAGTATCCATGCACTGCCAGAAGCCTTCATGACGATAAGCGTATAATTCTCCATCTGCTGCAAGACGCTCCATAGGACCATGTTCCCACATAACATCGGATTCTATATATTCCAGGGCTTTAGGCTCGATAACGAAAAATCCTCCATTAATCCATCCTTCATGGAGAAATGATTTCTCTTTAAAATGCCTGATCCTGTCGCCATCAAATTCAAGTGCACCAAAACGCGCAGGAGGCCTCACTGCTGTAAGAGTCACCAGCCCACCTTTCATTTTATGAAATTTTAAAAGTCTCTTCAAATCCACATCGCTCACTCCATCTCCATATGTCATCATAAAGGTTTGTTTTTTTAGAAAAGTCTCGAGCTTTTTTAATCGTCCACCAGTAAGTGTTGTCTGGCCCGTATCAATCAAATGAACATGCCAATTTTCAGATCTGTTATGATTCAATGTCTTTACATCTCCATTTTTCAATGATACTATAAAATCTGTCCCTAGTGCATAAAAATCGAGAAAATACCTCTTGATTTGTTCGCCCTTATACCCAAGGGCAAGATAAAAATCATTAAATCCATAATAAGAATAATGCTTCATAATATGCCATAAAATTGGTTTCCCCCCTATTTCAACAAGTGGTTTTGGCCTAACTTCAGTCTGTTCAGCAAGGCGTGTGCCCATACCACCACAGAGGATAACAACAGGGATACTTTTGTCCATAGAAACTCCTTTACATAAATAAATAGTTTAAAGCAATAAGTTAAAACAATAAGGTACGAGTGGAAAGTAAAGATATTATTTTTTTTGCTGATGTTTTTATACCATCAAAAACCCGTGATACTTCGATAACCGATTCAAGTGCTTCTTTGTATTCATCATTTTTATATATCCAATATCAAGGGCGATGTAAATTTGTGACCTGGCTTCAGTGCAAGATGTTTTAACTATTGTCAAAAATTGATGAAATTCAGATGCCCTTTCACTTTCAAATCCTTTAGCTATATTTGACATGATATATACAGATGCACTCTGGATCTGTTAGCGTAATTCAAAATTTTTCATAAATAATCCTCTTGATGTTAGAAAATAGATATACCGCGTTAATCCCATTACCTTCTGCCAAGCTATAAGATTTTCAAATCTTTCTTAATTCATGAAATAAATTTAATTTCACTTTTCACTAATTACTGCTTTTTGTCCATTCTGCATTTTTCTTTGATGCAATGCCGGTGTAAGCCGCAATTTGGTTTAAAGAAAACCTTTGTAGTTCTTTATTACCGCCATGCCAGGCCTTATACCATTCCACTGTCCAATCTATAGCTTCCAAGCCATTTAAGACAGGAAACCATTTAAGCTCATGGACTGCCTTATCAATCACAAGGCGAAGCATATGGGCTTCGTGAGGTGCATCCAGCATTTCAGGGGTATGCACCTCTCCTTTGCCCCACACTTTAATAAAACGTGAAACAAGCTCCCCGACTTTAATAGAATCATCTCCTAAAGGTCCAAAATTCCAGGCCCCTGAAAACTTTTCTGGATTTACAATCAGCTTCTGTCCAAGAAAAAGATATCCTGATAGCGGTTCAAGTACATGTTGCCAAGGACGAACAGCGCATGGATTTCTAACAATAATCGGCTCGTCAACTGACAAGGCCCTTACACAATCAGGTATAATCCTATCCTTTGCCCAATCCCCACCACCTATTACATTGCCTGCACGTGATGTGGCAAAACCTATGTGTGGTCCACGACCACTGATTTGAAAAAAAGAACGGAGGTATGCAGAACAAACAATCTCTACTGCTCCTTTGCTGGCGCTATAAGGATCGTGCCCTCCCATCGGGTCGTTTTCCCGGTAACCCCATACCCATTCCTTGTTTTCATAACACTTATCTGAGGTCACTACTACGACAGCTTTTACGGATGGACAATGTCGGATAGCCTCCAGGACATTTACTGTACCTCCAATATTTGTATCAAATGTAGTTTTGGGGTCATCGTAGGATTCACGGACGATGGGTTGAGCCGCCAAATGGAAGACGATCTCAGGTTGGGCGGTGGCAAAGGTGGCCTGCACGGTAGGAAGATTGCGGATATCGCCTATACAATGATGTATCAAGTCTTTCAAACCTATAAGATCGAAATGGTTTGGTTCGGTATTGGGCGGCAGAGACAAACCAATCACTTGAGCTCCCAAGGCATGCAGCCAAAGAGCAAGCCATGAACCTTTAAAACCAGTATGACCGGTGATGAGAATGCGCTTACCTTGATAAACACCACCGAACAGAGAGTGTTGAATTATTTTATGATTAGAGGGTTTTCTATTAATCATTTTTGACCTTTATGTCGGCAATCATAAAAATTTATTTTCCATTTTTTTATGCATATTAAACATCTAACCTTCCAATATTCTAATCATCTGATCTTTATAAATCGTTCTATAACTTCCATCGTATATTCAATCTGCGGTTTGCCGATGCCAGGAAATGTGCCGAGGAAGAAGGTATCATTCATTATGCGGTCTGTATTGGGAAGATCGCTTATTTTACGATGTTGTATACCAAGATATGCAGGCTGACGAAGTAGATTGCCACCAAAGAGATTACGCGTCTCTATAAGATGCTGATTTAAGTAATCGGTCAATTCTGTTCTGGTAAACCCTGCTGATTCTCTGACAGTAACAGGAAATGCGAACCACGCTGGATCTGAATTTTCTGTTGGCTCAGGTAGAATGAACTTATCTTCATGTCTTTTAAATCCTTCTATCCAGCGATTGAAATTGGCACGGCGTGCAGCACAAAAGCTATCCAATTTTTTTAGCTGTTCAACGCCTATTGCTGCCTGCATCTCAGTAGCCTTGAGGTTGTAACCTATATGTGAGTACACATATTTATGGTCATACCCACGAGGTAGTTCACCATATTTACCAGTGAATCGCCGACCACAGGTATTGTTTTCACCAGGACCACAGTAACAGTCGCGTCCCCAGTCCTTTAACGAACGGACAATACGCGCAAGGGTTTCATCTGAGGTAAGGACAGCACCTCCTTCCCCAAGTGTTATATGATGTGCGGGATAAAAGCTAAAGGTGGAGAGGTGACCGAAAGAACCAACAAAGGATTCAGAAGATTGGTTATTAGCTGTATTTCTACCCTTACAATCATCTGCCCTTTTGTATCTGCTGCCCAGTGCATCACAACAGTCTTCAATAAGAAATAGATTATGTTTGTTAACAATCTCTAAAATCTCATTGAGGTTAAAAGGATTGCCAAGGGTGTGGGCTATAAATATTGCTCGTGTCTTTGGTGAAATTGCTTGTTTTATTTGTTCTACATTTGCATTATATGTCGGAATATCAACATCTACAAAAACTGGCATTAAATTATTTAAAATAATAGGGTTGAGTGTAGTTGGAAATCCTGCTGCAACAGTTATAACTTCGTCTCCTGATTTTAATTGTCTTTTACCCATCAGGGGTGATGTAAGAGCCGTCAATGCCAATAGGTTGGATGAAGAACCAGAGTTGACCAGTAGCGCATATTCTGTTCCAACAATTGATGCGAGTTCTAACTGGAATTCCTCTGTAAATCGTCCTTCTGTAAGCCAGAAATCAAGCGATGCCTCCACAGCAGCCTGAATTTCTTTTTCATCAAAAACCCTTCCTGCATAACGGACTGGTGTCTTTCCTGGTATAAAATCTTTTTGTTGGAATTTTATATTGTAAATCTCTTTAATCAGCTCACAAATCTTATTTCTTATTTCCCTTTCTCCCATCCTTTTTTACTCCCATTCATCAATTCGTATTCTGTTTTGTGCAATACCCTTTTCAATAAGGTTTTCTTTAAATAATTTTATCATTTGAACAGGTCCAGATAAGTAATAGACTGAGTTGTGTGGCTCTTTTGATATTTTCCAGATACTATCGAATCTGATCTTGCCTTTTTCAATATGAAAATCTTCAATTTGCTTGATATCCTCTTCACAAAAAATAGATACTTTAAAATCTCTAAAACTTTTGATTGCTTCAACAATTATTTGTTTAAACAAAAAAAATTCAGGCTTTTTGAATCCATAAACAAGCCTCATAGGGATGCTATTTGGCCTATTTAGTTCAGCGGAAATAAAAGAAATAAATGGGGTTATCCCTGTTCCTCCTGCAACCATTACAGTTTCATTATTTGTTGATGTATCAATTGTGAAATAACCATAAGGTAATTTTATCCATACCTCTTTTCCTTCATATATTTCATCTCTCATTCTTTTTGTGAAAACTCCCTTGACGGCATATGCTATTTTTATTTCTGGGTCAAATTGCGCAGATGCTATAGAAAAAACCCTTGATTCAGGCCAAAAGCCATCTGAAGGGTCAAAAGGATCAATGGCAAGGTGCAAAAATTGGCCTGGTTTGAAATGTGGCAACCTTTTTGTTGGCTTAATTTTTAATATAAAAACCTCTTTATTGAAATTCTCAATAGATGAAACAAAACACTTAATTTTCATTATATTGCTCATTTTAAATTTTATCCTCTATTCTTATTACTTAAAGTATTTGATTTGTTATGTTTTATAGTAAGCCATTTGTTACATCTGTATGAAATATGCCTGAAATTCTTTTAGTGGTGGCGAAAAAGGCTCAACAACATAAATTGGCTTATTAAGTTTTTTACTCATAATATCCATAAGTTATGGGCTACAATACTTTTTGTGGATACTAAAGTTTGTGTGAAATACAGAAAATGATGTATCTGTATGGGAAAAAATTACAAATGTAACATATATACAATGGAGTCCAAAGAATAAGTAGTAAAAATTATTACTGACAACAAAAAGGTCTTTCATAATTTAATTAAGCTACCGCCGTTAAAATACATATATTTGTATTTAATAAAAAGCCAACGAAAACATTAATTTCTAACTTTGAAAAATTAGAATTTTTTATAGTATTCTAAATAAAAAAGATTGATAAATCAATAGAATCTTATTCATGCCCCTTTCCCTGTGCCCTCTGTGAGAGATAAAAAGATTTAATATCTCGCCTTATTTCATCTCCTCTATGATCTTTTTTGTTATATCATGTGTCTCTTTAAAATAAGCGATACCTGCTGCATTCCTTTCGAATATGATTGTGTAGTTCTCTTTTTTTGCTATATCCTGAATCACCCTTCCCATCTCCTTGAGTGTCTTCTGAGTAAGATCCTGGTCTATCTTTTTAAGTTCAGAATCTATGTCCTCCTTCTGCCTCCTTAATTCCTTTATCTCTGTGGCTATCTTTTCCTCTATAAGTCTGCGCTCCTCTTGGGTCATACCTGCCGCATCCTTTTTTAATTTATCCTCCATCTTCTTTACTGCATCCTCCCTTTCCAGTAAAGGCTTCCTCTTCTGTTCAATACTAAATAAAAATTCCTGGCGGTGTCTCATTGCAGTCTTCGATTCCTTCATAATCCTCTGAAGGTCAAATATACCAATCTTTAGCGAATCTGCCCTTGCGTGTCCTGAAAAAAGACAAAAGATAAAAAAATATATAATCAAAATCACCAAACCTTTTTTTAATAACATCATTAGCTCCTTTTGCCTCTGGGGTTATATAAAAATAGGGGTGTCAAAACACCCCTATTTTTATGGACAGTTTTTTTGTTATCTTGCAATACCTGCAGCGGTGCCCTGTATAGTGCCAGAACCTGTTGTAGCACCTATACCTGCTGCTGCACCGACAAAATTAGTAGAACCATTAAATCCACCTGAACCAGAAACCGTGCCAAGCCATCTACCTGTTGATGCATCCCATTTCTTAAAAGCAAAATCTGCACTCAGTCCGCCTCCGCTTAATACTATAGCCGTTGGGGATAGAGATGGTGGCGCAGTATAGTTACCTGTTACACTGTTTGTTGCCCAAATGACAGGCTTTCCATTGGAGACCGTTGAAAAGAATCTTACATTATTCATTGCAAGGTTTGTAAAATTATTACCTGCACCTGTAAGGGTTGCTGACCCTACCTCTACAACGGGTATATCCAACTTTTTTAGAGTATTCCTTCCATCTTCTGTGGAAACCATGTTAAGGAACTTACCGGTCTCAAGCCAGAGACCGTTTATTGTTGCCTGATATGTATAACTGGAGGGACAAAAAGTGCCCAGCATTCTCCCTGAAATAACACCTGTATATGCCTGCCTTGTTGTGGTCTCAATATCTGCCCAATAACCGAATAGTTCACCCCTTATGATCCCGTTATTCCATTCAATACCCTGAATGCCTATCCCTATATCCCTGCCTGCCTCTTTCTCAGTGGTTGTGGCTTCAAGTATCATAGTCCATTTATCATTTGTAGCGCCTGACCAGGTACCATAGAGATATGGACTCCAGAGCACGCCCCATTCTGGGTGATCTGACAGCCAGTTCATAGTAACCCAGGGGTATGTTGTATAAGAAACTACAGAAATATTACTATCCACGGAAAACTCACCAGATCCTCCATATATGAATTGCTGGTAATTGCCAAACACATCATTTAAAAGGCCTGCTGCTGTGACAGTTGTATTTCCCATGGGCACATGCCATATGCCACCATCTGCCCAAAAGCTGTTATATGTTGTATTAAGCATACCATGTATGCGTACCTCATTAGGGGAATAGGTATCGTATCCACCTAATTTTCCTATGGAGATACCTGCTTCTCCCATGGGATTTCTGTATATGGCATATATATTTGCCTCTATGAGTTTATAATACTCTTCTTGAGATTCACCATTGTGCATACCCACCATACTACCGTAAAACGAGCCGCCATCATAGCTCGTATATGGCCCTGAAGGACCTAAAGATGGAAAAATATCTGTAGAAAAGATATGTTTTTTATACTGCATACCGGCATATGGTGGTTTATATATACCCATCATCATAATGCCTAAAGGATTTTCATACGTGGCACTCCAGTAGTTCAATGGTGATTCAGGTCCAAGAAACCCTTCTAGTTCGCCATCATCAACATATGATGTTCCATTATAGGTATTCAACCCTATCTGAGATATTTCGGCGAGAAATTGGATGACACTTAAATCTCCCACAGCTGTCCCTGTGATAGTGGTGTCCGTATAACGGCCTGCTGCATACCCCACAAGATTACCGGCTATGTAAGAATCATTATAAGGGAAAAGACCTATGGCAGTTATTTCCCCTATCCAGTTACTGCTCCCTGTATCACTATTATATCCTGTATAATTCATGCGAAAATCACCGTATATAGGATATGAACTGTTGTCCCCTAAAGGATAAGTATCTCTAAACACATCTCCCGATGGGGCAAGGGTACCTGAGTAGGTGCCTGATACACTGTCTGTTGCCCAGACCAGAAATTTTTCTTCAGATAGTTTAAAAAACCTCAAATTATTAAATTCTATATAAGGAGAGGGTATATACCCAGAAAGGTTTACATTGCTTATAGTAAGTGTAGTGGGTAAACCGAGGGCTGTAAGTTTTGCCTTTTCATTAGCATCTGACACCATAGAAAGGAATCTACTCGTTTCAACAAAAGCACCGGCAGAGAAAGCAGAAAAGTCCCTGTTGCTTGTATTGTATGTACCTATAGTTTCACCACCGAGGATTGCTGTAATACCTGTGTCCCAGCTTGCAAGGTAACCCGTTGCCTTACCCACTATCTTCGAATTTGCCCATTCATTGCCAAAGACAAATACACTAAATATCTCCATATCATTATAGAAATATGGGTCTTTCTCAGTATATTCTGTATGAATAAACCACTTATTGTTCGTGCCTATATTGTCGTATCTCCCAAAGGATTCAGCCCTCCATACGCCAAAGTAAGGGTCATGGGAACCAGAAGAGAATCTGACAGACCTTATATAGTCTTCCCTGAAAGCCATGGGACTTATAAAGTTATAGTCCTGGTCCATAAAACCACCACCTGAATCATCACCGTATGCATGCATTTCAATGTTTAGATCAGCATAAGTCGGGTTATTCCACCAATCCACAGGTAAGTCAGATGGATTTATACCTATATTGGTTGTAAACCGGTAATGATTTAATGAGCCTGTCATTCTGTATTGGGTCCTCTGGGAATTCACCTTTCCTGAAAGGTCACCTTTTATAATACCTGCCCCTCCATCAGGTGCTATATAGAGTGCATAGAGGAGTCCTTCCATGCTTCGTTCTGTTGAACTGTGATCGGTCCCGCCCAAAAAGCCAAAAAATGTGCCACTTTCCTTTGTGAGGTTTTTGCTGCCATCCCAAGGGGATATATTCTGGAGCCATATATAATTCATAGATGTAGGTGCTGTGGTGCCGGGATAGTCACCTGCCATATTAATAGAGATATCATTTCCCGTGAATATATCGCCGGTTGATGAGAGTAAACCTATTATTGACCCTGCACTCACGGTTATGGAATGAAGGGTCTCATAGTCATCTACCTTATCTATGGTGTAGAGCGTCCCTGAATATCTACCTATGTCACTTTCCAGGGCAAAGACATTCCACCATCCACCATCTCCTGTAGTAGGTATTGTGTAGGTTTTATATACAGTAGTACCATCTATGTTCTCTATATATACTTTTGCTGAAGATGTAGTTATAGAAGGAGAGCCTGTCCAATTATATACAGAATAATAGGTAGTACCCCTGCTATAATGACCTATATATATATTTTCTGGGCCATAGCCTGTAGTTACATCTGTATCAAGGTAGGCAAATGGAAATTTGTGCTGATATGTGTAGGGGTTACCCATATTTGCATAATATAGATGGAAATAGCTACCTTCACTGCTTCCTTTTTCAAGGGGTATATAGGCATGGGAATCGAGATCATCAGGTGTTGCACCCCATTCAAGCTTTATCCTGAAAGGTGCTATTAGAGATACACCTGTATTTTCCAATGTATATCCGTATAGAGGTTTTGTCATATACCTCAGATAGGTATCAATAGGTGCACTAAAACCTGTTGTGGTTGGTGGCGGTGGAGGTGGCGGTGGCGGTGGCGGTGGTGGTGGTGGTGGAGGCGGTGGAGGCGGTTGTGTCTGTGGTCCAGGTGTTCCCACAGGTGCAGATGCAGCTATGATGGAGTCCATCTGAGTGGTAGTTGCGGGTGCCGGTGCAGGCCCTGGCTCTCTTTGGGGTTCACCTGGTGCCTGTGTGGGCCCTGGTTCCTCTCTTGTCGTTGTCTTTTGAGCTTCTTCCTTTGCCTCAATGGCTACAACAGCCCTTACAAAGGTTGCAGTTTCAGCCTCTGTTGCCTTTCTTGGTGGAGTGGGCGGTGTATTAGCTGTGGTAACAAAAGATATATTCCCTGCCACAATGTTTACAACCCTTCTTCCAGGGTCATTGGGGTTATACTGATATCCACGACCTGCAATAAATAATGTACCTGTGATACCCCTTATAAAGGAAACTATCATGTTGGAGCCCCTGATCCCTGCTACAGCATTGGAAGTATGGACTTCGTATCTATTTCCTTCTGCAAAGGCAGATACCTTTTTTATAAATTCCTCACCTGATATTGCCTGAACCCTTCCTCTATGGAGCTTAATTACATTATTTGTTCTATCCCCCTCTGACATAAATTCCTTTATCTCTGCCCTTGTGTTGGGGGCAACCTTCAAAAGATTGCCGTTTAAAAAAACGATTTCAGCCCTGCCATTACTTTTTGCCCTATATATGTCTCCCACATCTACTGGATCCCCCTGCCTAACAGGTTGGGCTATATTTTTACCAGGCTTTAACACATCTACCCTGCCTTCAACCAACATTACCTTACCTGCAAGACCGGCAAGGCATGGACTGGTTAAAAAGGTCACAATAAGGATCCCAAAGGATATTGAAAGGAGATGTCTCTTCATGGTATTCCTCCTTAAAATCTATACTCTACGCTTATGCCTGCCGTGCTTCTGTCATAATCATAGGTGCTGATGTTGCAGTTATCCCTGGTGTAGGAGTATTGTCCGGTAATATCCATATTTTTTAAGATTGAATATGTAAACCCTATAGAGTTTGTGAATATATCATTTCTTCTTTTTATATCGAAGGTGGTGTGATCGTATTTATATTTTGTAAAGGCTGCATCGGAAGATAACTGAAGCTTCAGTTTCTTGCTCAATGGATACAGAAAACTGAGACCAAATCTATTCTCTGTGTAGGACCAGTTCCTGCCATCTGTGCCCATTACTGTATAGGTATATCTTAATGCAAGAAGACCATTTCCTTCTTTAAATAAATAGGTCCATCCTATAGAGGCGCTATTCGATTCACCATCCCTGTCTTCATTAGAGTCACGGGGTGTGTCGTTATCCGTGGTGTTATAGTATCTATTCATCATAAAACCATAGGATAGATCAAATATGTTTTTGTCATTCCACATATATCTAATAGTAGGGTTTATACCAGCATTCTTCATATATTTTGTGTCTTCCCACCATGCCAGTTTGTTTAAAAAGTCATTTCCCTTTTCTCTCTGAAGATTTATGTACCCAAATATAAAGGGAAGCGTTAAGGCAAATCTTGTGAAATTATAACCTGGGGTTATGGATAATGATTGCTGGGCTATATTATAGTCGTCCCTTCTTAAGTATCTATCCAGATAAAGTGAATATTGAAGGGAAAGATTATAAGGTCTTTTAAAGGAAAAAGGCGCTATGTATAGAGCCTTTATGGAGGCATAGAGGGATAGATCTTCCTGTCCTGAAACAGTATACGCAAGATTAGGGTTATCAAATATAGTGCCTGTAGTAGGCCTTGCATTTACATTAGAGTCATACTTATATCCAAGGCCTAAGGTCAATCTGAAAGGTCTTTCAGCCTCGAGTCTTTCTGTTATAGCCCTCTCATAATCCCTTGCAAAGCCTGCAAGGTCAGACTTTGGATCTATAGAAATAAGGGACTGAAAACGGCTTTTTGATTCCTTAAGTCTACCGAGTTTTATATAAGCGTTTGCGATCTGAAAGTCTGCTGCCTGCGTCATGGTTTTATCCAATGCCTTTGCCCTCTCAAATGCGAGAATGGCTTCATTGTTTTTATCTTCTTTTAATAACACAAGCCCTTTTAAGAACTGAATCCTTGCCGGTGCGATTGCCTCTTTATCACCCACATCTATCCACTTCTTTGCCTCATTGATTTCATCTATCTGGTAGAGGGCATCTATAAGCTCTATTAATGCCTCTTTTATCCTGGGGGTAAAGGTGACCGCATCTCTTAAATGCGGGACAGCAGACCTATAATCTTCCAATATTTTATATGTAATACCAAGGTAAAAGGCTGCATTGCTCGATGTAGGATCTATCTTTCTTGCATCCTTAAAAAATTCAAGGGCTTCCTCGTAGTTTTCTTCCCTGAACTCCTTTATACCTTTTTCTAAGGGGTTTTCAGCAGATGCCGTAAAAAAAGAAAAGATTAGTATGAAAAAAATAAATATAAAAACATAAAATGATCTTTGCATATTCAACCTCAAAAAGTGAAGTTTTAATTTATAGTCTATATTTTGTTTTTAAAATGTCAACAAAAAGCCTAAATCTCATGCCTTTTTGCCTTTGTGATATAATCTATTCCTCACCCGCTTAATCCGTTCGCTTGACACCACAGAGGGCATAGAGGGGGAATGTTTTTTGGCTTGATAAACGGATCCATAGACAGCAGTGATACGATCTTATTTTTGCTCTTGCGCAAATTTCGCATAGAGCTCTTTGGCAAGTGCTGCGAACGCAGCATCGGCCTTCTCGCCACCGATGTTGGTGACCATCACCATAGCCAGGTCACGTTTGGGATCCAACCAGATATGAGCCAGGTTCATGGTGTTGGAGCCACCGTGATAAATCAGCGGGTAGGGAGCCCAATCGACGGTCATCTGTCCCCAGCCAAGGGCGTATTTGCCCCTCCGTGGGGTCCCAGGTGCGGCATCCTTTCGCTCTGGCATCGAAATCACAGGTGTGTGAAGCTTGCGCATCGTCTCTGGCTTGACAAGAAGAGGTCCGCGTTTTCCCTCGCCCGCATTCCACCCTGCCCAGCTGGCAAAATCGAGAACAGACATGTGCACAATACCGGCAGGACCGATGATAGCGGGACCATCACCATTCGGGCCGGCCAAAAAGCTCTTGATCTTCCCTTTGACCACTGCATGCCCCAGAGGCGCATCCACCCGTCCTGGAGAAGACTGCGGTCCGATGCCAGCGGTCTTAAGCTCCAGGGGAGCAAAGATCCGTTCGATTATCACCTCCTCCCAGGTCTTTCCGGTTGCGCGCTCAATCATGGCCCCTGCGATGGTATAGCCCAGGTTGGAGTAGGCGAAGCCCGAGCCCGGTTCGGCCTTCTGCGGCCGCTTGCTCCATTGCTGAACGATCCAGTAGCGCAGCTCATCGAGATTCCCTTCCTGGCTGTATGCATCCAAATAGACCTTGACGATTTCTTCATTATCGCTCGGAATCCCACTTGTGTGCGACAGCAGTTGCTCAAGATTCACGCGCCGCAGCTTCTGCTCCATGTTTCCCACCAGCTCGGGGAAGCTCTCGGCCAACGTCGTGTCCCAACGAAGCTTACCCTCTTCGACCAGCATAGCTGCCAGCAAGGCAGTCATCGCCTTGGTGTCCGAACCAATATGGAACCGGTCATTGATCGTTACAGGAATCTTCTCACCCATCCTGCGAGTGCCCACCGCACCGGCTGAAACGACCTTCCCATCTTTGACTACAGCCGCGGCGATAGCGGGGAGATCATACTGAACCAGATACGGAGCGAGCATAGAATCAAGAGCAATCTGAGCTTCTGAGGCCCAGGGGCTTAAGCAAATTACACCAATCACTAATGTCGCACACAAACATCGAACAAGACTTTGCATGAAGATCTCCTTTTTAAAAATTTTTTAAATTACAAAAAAGTGTGAATATTTTTTGCTGTCTTCAGTCTCTATGACCATGTCTATATCGCTTAGAGGAGTTTGCTCGCCTCTTGTAAAACTACCAAAAATTCCAAAAGGTATTAGTCCAAACCTGCCATGAAGGTATTTTTTGTTTTTATTTAAATATGAAATAACCTCCTCTAAAGATAAAATTTCCATTTTAGTTACTTTTCTTATACAAGGGTGTTGAATCAACTAAGAGACCTTTTTACATACCTTTCTCATACTCGTAGCCCAAAGCGGTAAACTAAAAAATCTGTAATAAGCCTCAAAATCTACATTTTCTTCTCTGTGAACTCTGTGAGATATAAATCTTTTATTCCTCGCCCGCTCGCTTTGGTCGCTCGAGGGCACAGAGGGCACAGAGAGGGAGTGTTTTTTTGTCATCAGAATGGGAGTGGGCATCATTTAGACGACATTTAAGACTCTTACCAAGATTACAAATTTTTTCTATTGAGTTTCAAACACAGGCATGATTTATAGTTTCTTTTCCCTTAATCTGTCCATAATTTCTCTCGTAAGAGAAGCAAATAGGTTTTTTAGTTTTATAACATCTATTTCCTTTATTGTTTCCACCGGCCAACGAGTAATATCGTCAGGAAAATCTTTTATTTTATTTAAATTGACTGCCATCCAATATAAATCAAAACCCGGGTCTTTCTTGATAGCAAGCCCTGAAAGCTCCCAGAAATTTTCGTTCTCCAAAATTAAGAACAAATCCACTGTATCTCGCGGCTCTGCTCTTCTAAAAAACGCAAGTAATTTATCGATTATGATGTCTTTATAATCATTGACCTTTATGCCTATATCTGAATCCTCTACAGGAGCAAACCTAAAAGGAGAGTCATAAGCGAACTGGATCCTCACTTCATCTTCTCTGCTCACTACAAATTCAGTAAAGGATTCGAATCGTCGTATAACCTCTACATTAAAGTTGGCTCTTTTGAGGTTTTCCTCTGCTAATCTACTAAAAGGCAAAGGCAATCCTTTCTCAGAGGTAAATAAATCAAGGTCATAAGACCTTCTGTGTCCAAGATAAAATTCAGCAAGTGCGGTGCCACCTGTTAGGTAAAATCTTTCAATATCAGGAAGTTTACTTAAAAATATAAGAAGCTCTTTCTGAAAATCAGTGATAATCCCTTTACCTTTTAACATTGAAATAATTTTCCCACAATTTTCTAACTTCTTTTGGTAGATTCAGAGAAGGGAGGATTTTATGTATCTCTTCCCAGTTTAACTCTTCAATATCTTTGGCTCGTCCATGAATTAAAACCTGCTGTATATACCATCTCCTCTGAAACTCATCTTTTAAGTTTATATCTTTAGTTGACCAAACTATATGTCTTTTTACTCTTATCATTTACTAATTTTTATAAGGCCTTACTGCCATAGTTTAATTTCTCGGCTGTTTTCTAAGGTCAGTCGAGTCTACGAGTGGTTTTAGGTCAATTATTACACTTCTGTCCGAAAAGCAGAAAGTGTGGTCAGAATTTGTGTCTTCTAAATTCTGACCATATAATCTCTTCTCTGTGTTCTCTGTGAACTCTGTGAGGATTAAAAAATATAAGATTTTTCACCTCGCTCCTTTTCCGAATAGCACCACCCTTATTGTTCGAAGCAGTATATGAAAATCGAGAAAGGGTGAGAGATTTTTGATATAGAAAAGGTCGTATTTCAGCTTCTCCAGGGCATCATCAACAGATGCACCGTAAGGGTAGTTGACCTGAGCCCATCCTGTAACGCCTGGCTTTACTGTATGTCGCAGATCATAATACGGTATTTTCTCTTTAAGCATTTCAACAAATTCAGGTCGTTCAGGCCTTGGCCCAAAAAAATTCATATCTCCGACAAGCACATTCCACATCTGAGGTATTTCGTCTAAACGCAATTTCCTTATAATTTTTCCGACTCTCGTTATCCTATGATCATCTTTTGTCGCCCAGACAGCACCAATTTTTTCTGCATCAACAACCATGGAACGGAACTTAATAAGTTCAAAGATCTGTCCATCTAGCCCAACTCTTTTCTGTTTATAAAACACCGGGCCTTTTGAGTCTATTTTAATGGCTATGGCAATAACCAGTATAACAGGTAAACCGATCATAAGAAATGCTAACGAAATTAAAATGCCAATAATCCTTTTTATCCTTTTATTATATATACTTCGTTTTATCCCCATTATGGGAATATTCATAAGCCAGGAATCTGTAACGTACTCAACCTCTATCTTACCGAATCTCTGTTCATAGAATGTTGGTATGTTAAATATTTCAACGCCTTTCATCTTGTAATTAAGTAACTTCTTAAAAAGCACATCATTCTTTATTTCCCGAGCTGTAATAATAATCTGGTCAATACCTTCTCGCTTAACAACCTCATCGAGCTCTTCATAACCCCCAAGTATTGTGAGGCAATTGTGATTATTGTTCTTTTTCGGATCGTCTCCAATAAATCCTGCAACCCTTACGCTCAGATCGTCTTTTATTTGCTCATATACAGCATACCCTGCCTTGCCTGCACCTATAATCAAAAACACCTTTTGTCTTATTGGCATAAACCTTTTAAAAGCCTTTTCAAACACGATCCGCCATAAGTAGACTAAAATGCTTATTGAAATAGCATTTATAACAAACATCCCTCTGGCCAGTCTAAGCCTTGGAAAAAGAAAAAATATAATAAGTATGATTCCTGTGGCTATTGCCAATGTTACCAAATATTTAAAGACATATCTTATACCGGAAAATCCTGCCTCAAAATTATAAAAGTCCGCTAAATAGAAACACAGAAGATATATAACCATAATTGTCAATATCTCAGGCCGCAGCGCCAGGGGTTCGAACACCATAATCTGAAAACGTATCGCAGGCGCAGCAATGCATGCGCAATATATGAGCAAAATATCACCTATAAGTAATAGCAGCTTCTTTTTTGGAATATGTGTAAGCATGATTTTACGATTTTATATAAAAAATGGCTTATCACTTGATATATTATTGCCCCTGCTTATCCCGTGTGGCCCCTGATGTCAATCGTGGAGACCAAATATTTTTCATGCTGCATCTTTCCTCACAACAAACTGTCTCTCATGGGTTTCTTTGTGCTTCTTACGTAAGAGAGTCTGCCCTTATCCAATAGGTTATGGTTGACCCCGTTTCTGTATTGGACATCAACTTTGGTATCCACGAAAAGGATCATACATCAAATTAGCCTCTTAGTTTTACTTTGTTAACCCCTTAAATTTCTCATATGTCCTCAATCCTGCAATACCGCGCATCCCTGTGATTATAGCGAAAAGCTTTCCGCTTTCGATGAGAGGTGGTGGTTTTTCGGTGAACCTCTATATGGAGTTTATCCAGGTGGGTATGGGATGAATGATAAAGTTATAGGCAAGGGCAATGGCCGAGATCCAGCCAATGGCGGGCCTCCAGTCAGCAACAAAAAGAGAGCGATTTTGTGCTTCTGCTATTTTGGTCTCATGCACTTTCTCAAAGACACCTGCCTAGATCCGAATCCTCTAAACCTCTAGCTCACGCCTTTCTTGTCAGTAGTAATAAGGACATCGCCAATCCTACCCACTGTCTCGATTATGGAGGAGACCCCAAGCATCCTCATACCCACAGCCTCCAGTGCTCGATTGATCCAGCCCCGTAGGTAGGGGCTATAGCGAGGATTTGCTACAAGATCAGCATAATGCTTGATGCGAGTAATAGTGAACTTAAAGATAAAAGACTCAGGATCTATCGTATTGATGGCCACTCTAGTCTTTGGTCCGAGCACCCCATCCACGAGGACTCCAGCAACAACCTGAGCAAGCTCAATCGTTTTAGAAACTCCAATGTTTACTGAAGCTTCAAATAAGAACCCTCTAACACTGTCATTAATCCCTTGAAAGGCATTCCAAAAGTGTTTTCAATAGAAATTTTGCACAATGTCTACTGGTGGCTCTTCACCCCTATCGATCCATTCCCACCCCTCCCACCTGGGATGAGCAGCACGATAGATTCCAGCATAAGTCACATCCTTTTCGGTCTTATGTCTATGCAATACAAACCCACCCTCTAATCTGATGACTTTCTGAAAGGCAGCTTCAAAGGGGTCATCGGGCATGAGTTGTCTCCTGTCCACAATACTAAAAAATTAGTCTGGAATGTAATGTTATGCAGATATCTCCTTACAAATAGTAGATACGACTTAACATATCCACATTAAACAATCTTGTACTTGCCTGTGGTTAAATTTGATATGATTGAAATTCTTTGTACGCCGAACCACTATAGTTAGAAATTCATCCCTCTTGATGAAAATTATGAAATTCCTCCATTCTCACACAAAAACTTTTTTAAGTTTCAAAAATCTATCTGACTGCGCTGCTCATGCCAGGAGGAAAATCTGCTAATCTATCTATCTTTTCCCAGTTGTCGTTAAACCACTCAATGTTTTGCAAAAATCCCTTCTCGAAATCGACTATTGGCTTGTAATCGATAAGATCCTTTGCCTTTTCTATTGACGCTAGGAGTCTCGGCTTGGTGTCCCATTTTCTTCTTTCTTTGAATATCAATCCCGATGTACTTTGAGTTGTTTTTATGACAAGCTCTGCCATGCTCTTGATAGAGACTTCCCTGCCAGCTGCCAGGTTAAAATTCTCACCTATTGCTCTTTCATAGTATCCAGCTTTAATCAAACCTTGCACTAAGTCCAAAACGTAGGTGAAGTCTCTTGTCTCTTCACCGGTTCCTGTGATGGGAAGTGGCTGGCCCTTCATAGCCCAATAGATAAAATTCGGAATGACATTTCTATACTGTCCTGGCACTTCTCCTGGTCCGTAGGAATTGAAGAACCTGCAATTTACGATCGGTAGGCCATAGTGGTGATGATAGAAGTTACAATACATCTCACCTGTCATCTTGTTGATCTGATAAGGAGTAGTGAGGTGCATCGAGATAAAATCCTCCCGTAAAGGCAGCTGCGGATAGGAGCCATAAATAGCACATCCGCTGGAAGCGTAGACAAATCGCTCTACTTTTGCAAGCCTACTATACTCTAATAAGCGGATCATCCCCAACACATCGACATCAGCTGAGATTTCTGGATAATCTACTGAGTTTTGATTTGCAAAAAAGGCAGCCAAGTGAAATACCATGCTCACATCTTCTTTAAAGACTCTTTTTAGATCAACATCACTTCTTACATCACCTAGGACAAACATTATGTTTGGAAGGGGAGTAACATTGAATGGATCCTTCTCTCTAATTGCAGAGAGATTATCTAATATCACTACCTTTCCTTTAGAACCAACGAGCCTTGATAGGGCAATGATTAGGTTGCTCCCAATCGCACCGGCTCCACCGGTAACAAGAATATTTCTCCCTTCGTAAAAGGATATGATGTCCTTTCTCAATGAAATTCGATCCAAATAATCTTCTACTGATCGCAACCTTTTTTCATAGCTCATACTTCCCCCCTATTATTGCTTGCTTGTTTTTTCAGTATATCAACGATCCTTTTTGATGATGTTCCATCTCCATAAGGATTCACTGCCTTTGCCATCCTCTCATACTCTCCCTGATCGTGTAATAATGATTCTACATGCTTGAGGATATTTTCTTCAAAAGATCCTATTAATTTTGCCGTTCCTGCTTCAATCCCTTCTGGTCTTTCTGTCTCTGTTCGCATAACTAAAACTGGTTTACCCAAACTTGGTGCTTCCTCTTGAATCCCTCCAGAATCTGTCAAGATCAGATAGCTAATATTCATCAAATGGACTAAAACATTATAGTCAACTGGATCAGTTAAGATAACCCTATCTGTATTCCCTAATATCCTGTAAACCGGCTCCTTTACATTAGGATTTAGGTGTACTGGATACACCACCACGACATTGGGATTTCTCTCAACCACTCTCTTTATTCCATTACAGATGCTTTTAATCCTTTTGCCAAAGTTCTCTCTTCTATGGGCTGTGACAAGAATTAGTCGTCTGCCGTGAAGTGATCTCCTTATCTCTCTCACAAACTCAGGTTCATCTGTTCTCAATATATGAAACAACGCATCTATCACAGTGTTGCCAACTACAAAGATGTCATCTTTTCTTATTCCCTCGGACATCAAGGATCTTTTAGCATTCTCGGTAGGTGCAAAATGATATTTGGCAAAGAGACTTACTACCCTTCGATTAAGTTCCTCAGGAAAGGGTGAGTATATATTATGAGATCTTAGCCCAGCCTCCACGTGGCCAACAGGTATCCTCTGATAGAATGCAGCCAGACCTGCGGCCATAACAGTTGTAGTATCTCCCTGGATAACAACCAGGTCAGGCTTCTCTTGAAGTAAAACCTCGTCAATTTTCTTAACAACACTCGAAGTAAGCTCTGCGAGAGATTGGTTTGGCTTCATGATATCAAGATCTATATCTGGGGAGATGTTAAATAGCCTGAGGACTTGATCCAACATCTGCCGATGCTGAGCTGTAATACAAACCTTGACTCTAAAAAAAGTATCCCTTCTCATCTCATGGATAATTGGTGCCATCTTTATAGCCTCAGGACGAGTTCCAAATACGAATAAAACCTTCATCTTTCCTTACAACCATCATTACAGCTCATAATCTTCTTAGTCTCTCATTACAAAGAGCATTGCCCATCAAAGTTAATAATCTGCAACAACTCATTAATAATCTTATCTTTGTTAAAATTCTCTTTCACGTAATAGTAACCACTTCTCCCCAGTTCGAGCAATCTATCCCTCTCTGCATATATTTTCCTGATTAGTGCCTCTCCCTCCTTAAGATCACCCCACAGAGAGCTGTATCCACACCGAGCCTGCTTGATCATCAAATGGCCATCACTTTCTTTGTTTAAAAAGGCTAATACAGGTATCCCTGCTGCCATATAGCCAAGGATCTTTCCTGGTACTACAGGAGTCTTGTTCTTGCTCGTTAGTGACACAAGCCCCACATCACAATCTTTTACAAGAAGTGGATATTCAGCCTTTGAGATAAAGGATTTGAAAAGGACATTATCAAGTCTAAACTCCTTAGCTCTTCTTTCTAAGTCATCCTTTTGTATACCATCTCCCACGAGAAGAAAGCACATCTCCTCAAGGTCTTTCACCTTCTTTGCAAGCTCAATCACAAAGTCTAATCCTTGAGACGGCCCCATCACGCCAGCATACAGCATAATAAATTTATTCTTGAGCCCAAATTTTTGTCTGAATAATCCTGTTGTTGTGAATCCATCAAACTCATCTACGTCAATCCAATTGTGTAATACCCTGAACCTATTCATTAAACTCGCATGCTTGTTAGATACAAACCTTAAATTTCCCTCTGAATGAAAGGTCACCACATCAGCATTTTCATAGGCATTTCTCTCAATCATCTCAAAAAATTTTATTAAGATAGCATTTCTCAAAATTCCGAGGTCGACCGCATTTTGTGGAAATAAATCTTGAACGTTGAGTAAAAATTTTGCGCCAAAAAATTTTTTTACTTTGGCTCCAACAATCGCCAGTGGCAACGGTGGAGAATAGACGACCACGACATCTACATTTCCCTTTGAGCCGTGAAGTCTATAAAGATAGTGTTTGATCTTACTGGTAAAAAGATATGGAAGTGTAATTTGAGCTATGCCTCGAACTATAAAATTTACCTTGTGAAGGGGTAAAGTTTTAATTCGTATGATTTTTATACTTTCCTCTATTGCAAACTCATCGAATTTTTTACTTTGATCGCCACTTGACAGATAGTGTTTTGGATATGATGTTGCAACTACAACATCGTAGCCCCTCGCTCTTAATCCGTTTGCAAGTTCATACATCAAATGTGAGGCAGAGTTTATTACAGGTGGATAGGAGTCCGATATAAGCAACATGGTTTTCATTGATTTATCCCCCATACGCTTTTGACTTAGTATTTTCACACTTGCATCATATGTACTAGATGACTATTGTTGTTCCACTTGCCAGAGACTCATTAATCTTAAACACCCCAAGGGTAGACCAGTAGATCTCCTTGTATGATATTCCCTTTTCTGATTTTCCTAAAATTACATCTGAAAAGTTTTGAAACTCATCCTGATAACCCATCTCCTGGTTCAACGTCTTGAATGTCTTTTTACGACCATTGAAAAGCAACTGCGTCTCTCTGAAATCCCTTATTACTGCGGTCTTGCCTTCACAAAAAACCTCTATATACTCTCTCGAAAAGGCCTTGTCTCCACTTGCGCTGTAAACAATGCTTCCTACACTTCCGTCACCAAATTTTATTGTGATACACAAGTTATCACTGTTGACAATGCTCTTATTATCACCACTAACTCTCTGGGCAAATATTTTTGTTGGTCTTGACTGAGTAATATAGATCATCCAATCAAGAAAATGGCAGATTTCACCAATGACTCTGCTACCTCCCTCTTCCTCAGAGTGCACCCAATGGTCTGGTGTTACAAAACCAGCATTTACACGATAATGGACAACCAATGGATTGAATCTAAATCTTTGAATACCTTCTGTCTTAAATTCTGAATCTTTATTTACTCCGATGAATTCAAGCACTCTTTTACTATGAGGTGAAAATCTCCTGTTATACCCAACCATCAAATAAGGCTTCTGTTCTGAAGACCGATAAACATCATCGATCTCTCTTAATTCCTCCTCTGAGATACATAGTGGTTTCTCTACGAAGACATGTTTCCCTGCCTGTAAGGATTCGATGACCATCTTTTTGTGTAGGCTATGTGGCGTAAGTATGACTACAGAGTTAATCTCATTGTTTTTCAGGATCTCCTGATAATCTGTAGTGATTACCTGAAACTTGTATTTCTTTCCGGTATGATAGACATTTGCTGAGGATGAGGTTGATAGGCTGTGGAGGATAAGATCCTTGTTTTTTGTCATGGTCGGTAGTAAAAGAGCCTTTCCAAAAAGCCCTGCGCCTATAACACCGGCCACCACTTTCTCTGCTCTCTTTGTACTGTGAATACCAACATCACATAATACCTTTGTCCTCTCTAAGACTGGCATCGATCCCTTTAGTTCAGGATATTGAATGACCACCCCAATATACTTCCTGCTATCCTTGAGCAGATCATTATAGACACTTAGAGAATCACTAATCTGAACTCTATGAGATATCAGGCTCGTAAGATCGATCCTCTTGAGGGATACTAACCTGAGAAATTCCTCCAGGTTCCTATTCTCTGTCCATCGCACATACTCGATCGGATAGTCGATTCCTTTGTTCTCGTACAGAGGATCAAAGATCCCAGGACCACCTGCTTTAGAGACCACTATCTCAACCTCTTTGTGCCACATCTCATTTCGATTTGGATGTATGTCTCCAACACCGACCATCACGATTTTAGCCCTCTTTCTCGCGATATCGACTGCCACATTGATTGGTTCATCACTCTTCGTAGCTGCAGTAATGATAACGCCATCGGTTCCGTGACCGTTCGTCATCTTATCAATAGCATTCTTAAAGCCCTCTATATTTGTATATGCGAATCTTAGACCAATATCTCTTGCCAAATTAGCCTTTTGCTCTTCGATATCAAAGCCTATGACCTCACAACCATAAGCAAATAATATCTGCACAGTTAAAAGTCCTAACAATCCGAGTCCGATAACTGCTACTCTCTCTCCGAAGGTCAGATTAGCACATCGAACACCATGCATGGCTATACAACCCAACATCCCAAAGGCACCCTCCTCAAAAGAGACATCCTCAGGAAGCTTTGCGCATAAATTCTCAGGCACAGTGATATACTCTGAGTGCGAGGCATAGCCGGCACCAATGCAGGCTACCCTATCACCTGCAGAGAATTTATGGACATTACTACCGACCTCAATGACAATTCCTGCTGAGCTATATCCAAGAGTGGTTGGATTATCAAGTCTCCCCAATGCCTCTTGAAACGTCTTCAGAAAGCCCTCTTTCTTAGCCTTGTCTAAAAAACGCTTTACCAGATCCGGCCGTGCCCTTGCCTTTCCTAACAGGCTCTTTTTTCCAAGCTCTATGATAGACCTCTCTGTCCCAATACTAATAAGGGAGGCCTCATTTTTAACTAAGATCGTATTTGTACTACACCTCGGAACAGGCACATCTGCTAACTCAATCTCTCCTGTCCGATAGTTTTGGATGAGTTGTAACATTATCCCCTCCTACTAATAATATGTGTTATAAAATTTATATAAACGGGTTTTACCCGTTAAAGACGGACAGGCAGGAGAACTACATTCCACCTGGGTCAATGAACCCTTAACGGAGTCTGTTCCCTGCCTCCC
>Ga0208695_1000441_pt1 | contig 45546 bp, 39 predicted proteins | sample AD_UKC111_MetaG_FD_184449 | JGI IMG/M metagenome (GOLD analysis project Ga0208695, IMG submission 184449) | Active sludge microbial communities of municipal wastewater-treating anaerobic digesters from Hong Kong - AD_UKC111_MetaG (SPAdes)... | ecosystem: Engineered > Bioreactor > Anaerobic >... | reverse complement strand
CCCCGTACTGATTTTTTTAAAAACGACTGCAAAGTTAAAATCTTTTGCCGAAAATACCAACTTTTTGATGTATTTTTGTAAAAAAGAATTCTTGTTTCGTTCATAATTTTCTTTCCCGCTTTAAAAATGGCCGGTATTTACATTCATATTCCTTTTTGCATTCAGCGATGTTCCTATTGCAATTTTTTTTCCGTTGTTTCTATCAATCTTGTTAATGAAGTTATAAATGCAATAATTAAAGAATTGTCGATCAGAAAAGACTATTTGAAAAATGAACCGGTACAGACGATTTATTTTGGCGGAGGAACGCCCAGTCTGCTGACGATTCAACAAATTGAAAAATTACTGAATACCATTTATAAAAATTTCCCCGTGGAAAAAAACGCAGAAATAACTTTTGAAGCCAATCCTGATGATTTAACAAAAAAATATTTGTTCGACCTGAAAGAGGTAGGTATCAATCGGTTAAGTATTGGAATTCAATCATTTGATAACTATAAACTTAAAATACTCAATAGAAGACATAATGCGAGACAGGCTCATGAAGCAGTTCGTGAAGCTCAAAAGGCAGGTTTTAGCAATATCAGCATAGATTTAATATATGGATTACCCTTCCAAAGCCTTGATGAATGGGGAGCTGATTTGGATAAAGCTTTTTCACTTTCAATTCAACATCTTTCTGCCTATGGCCTAACCTTTGAAGAAAAAACACTTTTATCGAAACAAAAAGAAAAAAAAATCATAGAACCGGCAGACGAAGAATTGATGATAAAAATGTATGAACTTTTGTTGGAAGAAAGCAGCAAAAAGGGGTTTGATGCTTACGAAATATCCAATTTTTCCTTACCGGGATTTTATTCACGACATAATTCTTCCTATTGGAATCAAACTCCATATTTGGGCGTAGGACCTTCCGCACATTCCTATAATGGCATTTCTCGGCAGTGGAATGTTGCTGCTATTCAGAAATATACAGAAGGAATTTTGAAAAACAGTACCTTTTACGAACAGGAAATTCTCAGTTTGGAAGATCGTTATAATGAATATGTATTACTCGGATTGAGAACAAAAAACGGTATAAATATTGATGCGTTGGAACAAAATTTTGGTACCGAATTGAAAGACTTTTGTTTAGAAAACATAAAAACATTTATCGATAATGAAAAGGTATATTGGTGCGGCAGTTTTTTACGTTTAAATACAGAAGGAAAACTAATATCCGACACCATTATCACCCAATTAATGAAGGTTTAAGTTATGGAAAATTATTACTAATTTTGTAACTTATTCGTTAGATTAAAAAATATGGAGAATCAGAACAACGACAAGCGTACTAAATTTAAAAAAATTTTCTGGAAATTATTTGGATTTGGCATCCTTTGCTTGGTTTTGCTCTTTGCTTTCATTAGTTTTGGCTGGATTGGTTACTTGCCTCCACTCGAAGAATTACAAAATCCTCAAAACAAATATGCTTCAGAAATTTACTCTTCAGACATGCAATTGCTGGGTAGATTTTATAAAAATAAGGAAAATCGTGTAGAAGTACATTTCAACGACATTTCTAAAAATGTTATTAATGCCTTGGTTGCTACTGAAGACAAAAGATTTTACAAGCATTCCGGCATCGACGGCAAAGCGCTTGCCCGAGCTATTTTACTTACCGGTATTTTGCAGCAAAAAAGCGCCGGAGGAGGAAGCACCATTACCCAACAATTGGCCAAGCAACTTTATTCACCTCAAGCCGACAACATTTTTGAACGAATGCTTCAAAAACCCATTGAATGGGTAATATCTGTCAAACTGGAACGAAACTACACAAAAGAAGAAATTCTGACCATGTACCTCAATCAGTTTGATTTCCTTTACAATGCCGTAGGAATAAAATCGGCTGCTCAAATCTATTTCAGCACCAGTCCTTCTCAACTGAAAATTGAAGAAGCTGCCACTTTGATAGGAATGTGCAAAAATCCCGCCTACTTTAATCCCGTACGTTACAATGAACGCACACGCGAAAGGCGCAATATGGTTTTATATCAAATGTACAAATGCGATTATCTCACTAAACAACAGTATGATTCATTAAAAAATCTTCCGTTGGTGCTTCATTTTCAGCGAATCGATCACAAAGAAGGATTGGCCCCCTATTTCAGAGAATACCTCAGAACCACATTAATGGCAAAAGAACCTCATCGAAGCGACTATGCCAGCTGGCAAGACCAACAATATCTCGATGATCGCTGGGCTTGGGACAATGACCCTTTGTATGGATTCTGTAATAAAAATCTGAAATCAGACGGAACGCCGTACAATATCTATACTGATGGTTTGAAAATTTATACCACCATCGATTCTCGTATGCAGCGATATGCAGAAGAGGCTGTAAATGAACACATTCAAACATTGCAGGCTGCATTTTTCAAAGAAAAGAAAAACAGAAGTTATGCTCCTTTCTCCAGTAGCCTGAGCCCCAAAGAAATAGAAGATATTTTGAACCGCTCGATCCGGCAATCGGAAAGATATTCTAAAATGAAAGCACAAGGCAAAAGCGATGCCGAAATTATGGAGGCTTTTAAAAAACCGATAGAAATGAGAGTTTTCTCTTATGATGGTGATATCGACACCATTATGTCGCCTCTCGATTCCATTCGTTATCACAAACATTTCTTGCGTTGTGGTTTCATGTCGATGGAAGGACGCAGCGGATTTGTCAGAGCTTATGTTGGTGGACCGAATTTCAATCGATTCCAATACGATATGGTCAACAAAGGACGCAGACAAGTGGGTTCAACCATCAAACCGTTCCTTTACACATTGGCAATGGAAGAAGGAATGTGGCCTTGCGATCAAACAGTTAATCAGCCCATTACTTTCAGAACAGCCACCGGTGAACTTTGGACACCAAGAAACTCTTCAAAAGCCAGAATTGGAGAAACAGTTACCCTGCGTTGGGGACTTGCCAATTCAAACAACTGGATTTCAGCTTATTTAATGAGTCTTTTCACTCCCGAATCGCTTGTAAAACTTATGCGGTCCTTTGGCATTAGAGGTCATATTGATCCCGTTGTATCATTGTTTTTGGGACCTTGCGAAATTTCCGTTGAAGAAATGGTGGATGCCTATACTGCATTTATGAATAAAGGAATTAGAGTGGAACCGGTTTATGTAACTCACATTGAAGATGCCAACGGAAATGTAATTGGAAAATTTTCTCCGAAAATGCACGAAATTTTCAGTGAAACTACGGCTTACAAAATGATTTACATGCTACAGGGAGTTATTGACGGAGGAACCGGTTCGAGAATCAGAACACGTTTCGGATTAACTATGCCGATGGGAGGAAAAACTGGGACGACACAAAACAATTCGGACGGTTGGTTCATCGGATTTACTCCTTCATTGGCTTCGGGGGTTTGGGTTGGTGGTGAAGAACGTTCCATTCATTTCGACAGAATGTCTGAAGGGCAAGGTGCAAGTATGGCTTTGCCAATTTGGGCTTTGTACATGAAAAAAGTTTTGGCTGATTCAACTTTAAACTATTCACCCAGAGAAAATTTTGAAATTCCTTCCTGGTTCAATCCCAATGCCGGTTGTGAAGATAGTAGTAATGGAAATCGTAATGAATAATAATAGATTCGTCCACTTCAGAAAAAAATTTCTTCTGTGCTTCACAGGATTATTATTTTCCTTTGCCGCCCAAGCTCAATGGAATACCGACAGAATTATGGACATAGGGAAAAATGCTTTTTATTTTGAAGATTATGTACTTTCCATTCAGTATTTCAATCAGGTAATCAAAATTAAGCCGTATTTGTCGGAACCTTATATTTATCGGGCAATGGCAAAAATTCAACTGGGCGATTATCAGGGTGCCGACGAAGATTGTACGCAAGCCATTGAAAAAAATCCTTTTGTTCCGCAAGCCTACTATGCCCGAGGTTTCGCCCGATTGAAAATGAATTTTTGTAACGAAGCTATCGATGATTTCTCGAAAGCGCTGGAATTTAGTCCAGGAAATATATATTTACTTGGCTATCGGCTTATGGCACGCGACCAATGTAACGATTACGCAGGTGCTTTGAACGATGTAAACGAGTATCTGAAATTAAGCCCCAAAAGTACGGAACTGTATTATGAAAAGGGCAGAATTCTGTTGGCATTAAAAGACACGGTTGAAGCCGAGCAATGTTTCGACAAATACATTCAGTTGAACGAAAATAGCAGCTTGGGGTGGAGTGCTCGTGCTTTATTGAAAATGCAGAAAAAAGACAAAAAAGGAGCTTTGAAAGACTATGATGAAGCCATCAAGAGAAATTCAACCTACAGCGGAGATTACATTAACAGAGGCGTATTAAACACGGAAAACAAAAATTTTAGGCAAGCTCTGGAAGATTACGATAAAGCAATTTCACTGGACAAAAACAATGAATTGGCTTATTTCAACAGAGGTTTACTCAGAGCCAGTCTTGGAGATAAAAATAATGCTCTTGCAGACTTTGCAAAAGTTTTGGAACTCAATCCATCCAATACCGACGCTCTCTGGCAAAAAGCTACAGTAGAAAATGCACTGGGAAATTACTCGCAGTCCATAAAAGATTTTTCAAAAATTATCGAACAATATCCTTATTTTATCCCGGCCTACTCTGGAATAGCCGAAGCCTATCAGAAACTTGGTGATGAGAAAAATGCCTTCAGATACAGGCAAATGGCTTATAACATAGAACAAAACAAAAATAACATCAGGAAGGAAGAATTGGCTGCCGGCAATAAAATTGCAAAAGAAACCCAGAAAAATGTTTCTGAAAAGAATCTCGATTTCTTCAATCGTTTTGCTGTGCAGGATAAAAATGATACTGCCGGCGAATCAAAATATAACAACAACATTCGTGGAGCAGTACAAAACCGATATGCTGACGTTGTGAACGAAAAGAATTTTGTGCTGACTTATTACAGTAAAGCTGATGAAATTCGCAGAACCAATCTTTTCCATCTGTCCATTGAACGCTACAACAGCCAGAAAAAACTGCCGCTGCCCTTAAAAATTACCAATAACGAATTACCCCTGACAGCCGAGATGATCAGTCAGCATTTCGATGCTATCAACAATATTTCTGCGCAACTCGAACAAAACTCATCGGATGCAGATATTTATTTTGCCAGAGCCATTGAATTTGCTCTGGTGCAGGATTTTAAAAGCTCTATTGATGATTTGAACAAAGCCATTTCGCTCAAACCCGACTTTATGCCGGCTTATTTTACCCGAGCAAATATTCGATACAAAATGATTGAAACAAATTCCAATGGAAATTTAGGTGGTTCTGCCAACAAACCGGTTAACGACATTGGTTCCAATAATCAATTGAAATTTGATATGGAACTAATTCTGAGAGATTATGATAAGGTCATAGAATTGGTTCCCGATTTCACGTTTGCCTATTACAACAAAGCCAATGTTTTAACTGCCATTCGCGATTTTCGTTCGGCTGTAAGTTACTACAGCAAAGCCATAGATATTGATCCCGACTTTGCAGAAGCCTATTTTAATCGGGGATTAACTTATCTGTTTATTGGAGACGACAAAAACGGACTGTCGGATTTGAGCAAAGCCGGAGAATTGGGAATTTATAAAAGCTATAATCTGATTCAAAGATTCAAGCAGCAGAAAGAAAACTAAATTTTAATGGCAAATTTTTTCAAGCGGCTATCCAGCATGTGAGGAGGTATTATTTTCTTCAGGCTGTCAGCAACCGCATTCAACAAACCTTCGCGAACATAATCGTTTCTAATGACGATGGAAATTTCTCTGGTGGCTTCGGGTTGAACGATATTTCGAAGATTCTTTTTCTGCTCTTCAGTAAGTGACTCAACATGCAATTCGGGAATTACCGTATAACCTCCGTTGATATCCACAATTTTCACCAATGTTTCAATACTGCCGGCTTCGTACATGTAATTATGAACTTTCATTTGGTCGCAGAAATTGAAAATCTGATTTCTGAAACAATGACCTTCTTCCAGCACCCAAAGATGCTCCAACGGCAAATTGTTGGCCGACAATTCTTCTAACTCATAAATCGGTTCTCCGGGAGAAATATAGGCAATAAATTTTTCGTAATAAACAGGAATTTCGAGCAAGTCAGGATTGTTAAGTGGCGTTGCCAATATCGCCATATCAATTTCGGCAGTTTTCAACTTCTGAATAATGGTGTCGGTACGCATTTCCGTTATTTTCAACGAGACTTCCGGATAATCGTTTCTGAACAAGGCAATAAAACGCGGCAAAAGATAGGAAGCAATAGTTGGAATAATTGCCAGATTCAAATTTCCCGAAACAGTTTCCTTTTCTTTCCGTAACATTTCTTTCAACTGATTGGTCTGATAAAGAATAATTTGAGCCTGAGCAATAATTTTCTCTCCCATTTCGGTGGGCTGAATGGGATGCTGGGAGCGGTCAAATATCTTGCAGTCAAGTTCTTCTTCCAATTTTTGAATCATGGCGCTCAAAGTTGGCTGAGTTACCTGACACAATTCGGCAGCTTTCATAAAATGACCCGTTTTATATACTGCCAGAATATATTCCAATTGCTGTAAAGTCATGTCGAGAAATTATTAAATTAAAGTGAGTTCGATATAATGATTACAGGCTATTATCACAAAATTAGGATAATTAATCAGGTAATAAGGTTTATTCTTTTTGTTGATTATCGTTACTACGGTTTTATTTAAAAAACAAGGTTCATTCTTTGAATATAAAGACCTTATTTAAACAAAACTAATCTCAGTAATAGGAGAATTTTCCCCTTTTTCATCTTCACTAATTTTTAATTACTTATAAAACATTCTTATACCTAACTCAATTTTAACCAATTAAATTAGCTTTGATTTATTTCTAAATAGTGTCCATGAATGTTCGCTGCACTTTGTTGAAAATAACAATTCCAACCGCCAGAAGAACAACCATAAAACCAAAACTGTAAGCCAATTGCCCCCAGCTGAAAGTTCCTACACCCATAGTTCCGTACTTGAAAGCCTCAATAATGGATGTCAGCGGATTCAGCGCCATAATCCATTGACGATCGGGGGACATGGTGCTTAAAGGATAAATAATTGGCGTAGCATACATCCACAACTGTACGATAAAATTGAACAAAATAGTTAAATCGCGATACTTGGTGGTAAGTGAAGAAATAATTACGCCGAAGCCAAGTGATAAGCCGGCCAGCATAAGAATCAGTACAGGAACGAGCAAAATATAAATATTAGGCTCAACATGAACGCCTTTAATCAAATAAAAAACATATACGGCAACAAACAGCAAAAACTGAATAAACATCCGCACAAGGTTGGAAGCGACGGTAGAAAGTGGAACAATCAGTCGTGGAAAATAAACTTTTCCGAAAATATTCTGATTGTCGATAAAAGTACTGGAAGTTTTGGTTAAACAATCGGCAAAATACTGCCAGCAAACAATGCCGGCCAAATAAAACATGGGCTGTGGTAATCCATCGGTCGGGATGCCGGCTATACCGCCAAAAACAACCATGTACATGATGGTTGTCAATGCCGGTTGAATGAAAAACCACGCAGGGCCCAAAATGGTTTGCTTGTATTGCGTTACGATATTGCGCTTAACGAACATGGAAAATAAATCCTTATTTCTCCATAATTCCTTAAAGTCTATTTCCAACAAACTGCTTTTGGGCTTGATAACTGTTTCGGTAATATTATCCATACAATATTCTCTCAGTAAAATCAACAAATTATGTATATTTTGTCATCAAACTCCAATACCTTCATAAGTAAATCCCAATTCTTGAAGTTCTTTTTTGTCGTAAATATTTCGTCCATCAAGAATCAAAGGATTTTTCATTGCTTTCCTGATAACGCCCCAACTCGGCATTCTGAATTCTTTCCATTCGGTAACCAGCAACAGAGCTTCCGATTCTAAAGCAGCATCGTAAATATCGGAAGCAAAATGAATTTTGTCAAGAAATTCAGGCAAAATTTTGCTCAACGCTGTTTTTGCTTCGGGCATGGCCACCGGATCGTAAACACGAACATGGCATCCGGCTTTTGCCAATTTCTCTGTCAACAACAACGCAGGAGCTTCACGAACATCATCTGTATTTGGCTTAAATGATAATCCCCAAATGGCAATGGTTTTCCCTTCTAAATTTTCACCCAAATGCTTAATCAATTTATGGTAAAGAATTTCTTTCTGAGTATTATTTACTTCTTCTACAGCTTTCAATACTTTCATTTCGTATCCTTTTTCCCTTGCAGTCTGTATAAGAGCTTTAATGTCTTTTGGGAAGCAGGAACCACCGTAACCACAGCCGGCATACAGGAATTTACTGCCAATGCGCTGATCGGTACCAATACCTTTTCTTACCATATTTACATCGGCACCCACAATTTCGCAAAGGTTGGCAATATCGTTCATAAAACTGATACGTGTTGCCAGCATTGAATTAGCTGCATATTTTGTCATTTCTGCGGAAGGAATATCCATAAAAATAACACGAAAATTGTTGATCAGGAAAGGACGGTACAAGCGGGTAAAAATCTCGCGTGCTTTCTCGCTTTCCACACCCACAATAACTCTGTCGGGACTCATGAAATCTTTTATGGCATCACCTTCTTTCAGAAATTCGGGATTGGAAGCCACATCAAATTCAATTGACAACCCGCGTTTGTCCAATTCATTCTGGATAGTTTGGCGAACAAGTTTTGCTGTTCCTACGGGAACCGTACTTTTGGTTACCAGCAATACATATTGATTCATGTTTTGCCCTATGGTGCGTGCCACATCAAAAACATACCTTAAATCGGCACTTCCATCTTCACCGGGAGGTGTTCCTACAGCACTGAAAATTACCTGAACATCGTCCAGGACATCGGTTAGTTTTGTAGTAAAATGCAAACGACCAGCTTTGACATTGTGTAAAACCATATCTTCCAATCCCGGTTCATAAATTGGAATTATGCCGCTTTTCAATTTTTCTATTTTTTGTTCATCAATATCCACACACGTAACATCGATTCCCATTTCGGCAAAACAAGTACCGGTAACCAAACCGACGTACCCGGTTCCAACAATAGCTATTTCCATATTATCAGATTAATTTTTCTCCTATTAATAATGTCCAAATCATGAAAAAACATAATTGTTTACTACTTGACGAATTCCATCTTCAAGAGTAATTTTTGGTTTCCAACCCAAAGCATTCAGTTTGGAAACATCCAGTAATTTTTGTGGAGTACCATCCGGTTTTGATGCATCCCAAACAATTTTTCCTTCGTAACCTACAATTTTTTTTATAATTTCAGCCAAGTCTTTTATTCGAATATCTTCACCACAACCAATATTGACGTGTGAAGGCACAGCATCGGGTGCGTCGTAATGGAAAAACAAATGAACGGCAGCGTCAGCCATATCGTCAACATGTAGAAATTCACGAAGTGGGCTGCCGGTTCCCCAAAGTGTAATCGAAACTTCCTGACCTTTGCGTGAAATACCGTATTTTTCAAGAACTTTCAACAAAATTTCTTCGCTATAAGTGCCATTAACTCCCTCAATGGGATGTTTTTGAAAATCTTTTCTCAAACTTTCAAAATCGTTTTCCATCAAGTATTTTCCCAAGAGCATTTTTCTTATCAAAGCCGGCAATACGTGCGATTTCTCAAGATCATAATTATCATTGGGACCGTAAAGATTGGTGGGCATCACCGAAATAAAATTACAGCCATACTGAGCATGATAAGCTTCACACATTTTTATACCTGCAATTTTTGCAATGGCATAAGGCTCGTTGGTTGGTTCCAGCTCACCTGTTAGCAGGTATTCTTCCTTAATAGGTTGCTTGGCCAAACGTGGATAAATGCACGAAGAGCCAAGAAACAAGAGTTTTTTTATCCCATGCAGATAACTTTGATGAATGACATGATTCTGTATCATCAAATTTTCATAAATAAACTGGGCCCGCAAAGTATTGTTGGCCACAATTCCGCCCACTTTGGCCGCTGCCAGCACAACATATTCCGGTTGTTCTTCATCAAAAAAACGGGCTACCGAAATTTGATTCAACAAATCGAGTTCTTTCCTGGTTCGTCCAACTATGTTGGAAAATCCTTTATTTTGCAAATTTCGCATAATCGCCGAACCTACCATCCCTTTGTGTCCGGCTATATATATTTTGGAATTTTTATCCATTGTAAATTTTATAATTATTCAAAATAATTCAGCACTTTAAAGCCGCCATTTTTTAAATGTAGCTCCTTTTTCATAAGTTTAATATCTGACTGCATCATGTCCTTAATTAATGCCTCCAAATCATATTCAGGTTGCCAGTTCAATTTGGTTCTGGCTTTCGTTGCATCACCCATCAACAAATCCACTTCAGTCGGACGGAAATAAGTTGGATCAACTTCTATCACAGGATGTTTGAGAGATTTTACCAACGACAAAAATTCTTCTCCTATTTTTTGCACAAAAAGTGGCTCATCTATTTGCACAATGTATCCTTTTTCGTTCAAATCTTTTCCCTCAAATGCTATCGTCAAGCCCATCTGTTCAAAAGCCAATCGAACAAATTCCCTGACTTCTGTGGTTTTTCCCGTTGCAATTACATAATCATCGGGTTGATCCTGCTGTAAAATCAAATACATTGCTTTCACATAATCGCGGGCATGTCCCCAATCTCGTTTGGAGGACAAATTTCCCAGAAAAAGATTTTTTTGTAAGCCTAATGCTATTCTGGATGCAGCACGCGTAATTTTTCGCGTAACAAAAGTTTCACCACGCAATGGCGATTCATGATTGAACAAAATGCCATTGCTGGCATGAATTCCATAAGCTTCTCTATAATTTACTGTAATCCAGTAACCATAAAGTTTTGCCACAGCATACGGTGAACGTGGATAAAAAGGAGTTTTTTCGGTTTGTGGAGTTTCTTGAACCAAACCATACAATTCGGAAGTTGAAGCCTGATAAAATTTTGTTTTTTCGGTAAGTCCCAATAAACGAATAGCTTCCAGCAAACGTAAAGTTCCTATTCCATCTGCATTGGCGGTGTATTCCGGTGTATCAAAACTCACTTTTACATGGCTCATGGCAGCAAGATTGTAGATTTCATCAGGTTGAGTTTCCTGAATAATTCTTGTCAAATTCAACGAATCGGTCATATCGCCATAGTGCAAAACAAAATTCCGGTTTTGTTCATGAGGATCTTGGTATAAATGATCAATTCTGTCGGTATTGAACAATGAAGAACGACGTTTTATTCCATGAACCAAATAGCCTTTTTTCAAAAGAAAATCAGCCAGATAAGCACCATCCTGACCCGTAATACCTGTAATTAATGCTACTTTTTTGTTTTCCATAATGCTAATTTTTTGACAAAGAAATTTCTTTGCAGCTCATTTATATTTCATTATCATCTTCATAGTACCTGCGTTGTTCTTCAAGTTTCTGTCCTTTGGACGAATAATAACCATATTTATAAGTATACCCATATTTATAGGAATAGTAATTGCCATCTGTTTCCACATCAGTAAATACCACATAAAATTTGGTCAATTTGTCGGTTACAATCTGGTTAACAACATTTTTGAAAAATTCCTTATCGGTTTTTTTGTTTCGCACGACCAGCAAATTAACATCGGCCAATGAAGCCAGTGAGAAACTGTCGGTAACCAAACCTATTGGGCTCGAATCCAGTATAATATAATCGTATCTTTTCCGAAGTTCATCAATCATTTCTATAATTTTATCAGACCGAATCAATTCAGCAGGATTTGGTGGAACCGTACCGGCAAAAATCACATCGTAATTAACATCAGGAACGACGTTAATAATTTCATCCAGCGTACATTCATTAATCAGATAATTGGTTAAACCCTTGGGGTGATTCACATGAAAACGCTTATTTATTGCCGGTTTTCTGACATCAACATCCATAAGCAGCGTTTTACGATTTGTCATTCCGTACACACCGGCCAAATTTGTTGAAAAGAAAGTTTTCCCATCCCCGGCATCTGCAGAAGTTACCATAATTACAATATTCGTTTTACGACGAACAACAAATTCGATACGGGTACGAATTACTCTGAACATTTCAGTAAAAGAAGACTTGGGATTTTTCAATGTCAAATAGGGTAAATCGGTTTTAACATGCCTTATAATCCCAATTACAGGGAAAGGAGATCTTTTTTCAATTTCCTTAATCGAACGAATAGTATTATTTAATACCTCTTTAAGTACAATAATCAAAGTTGGAATTAAAATACCCAGTACAAGGTAAATAAGCATGGTATTGGATTTGTCATCGCCGTTAATTACAGATATTGTACGAGCTTTGTCCAATATGTTGTTATCAGGAGTATTGGAAGCCTTTTGAATTTCGGCTTCTGCCCTCTTTTGGAGGAAAAAAGTATAATAATTGTCGTTGACCTTGTAATTTCTTTCAATTCCAATAATTTCCAATTCTTTTTTAGGGAGTTCGGCAATTTGGCTGTTAACGTCTGCTAGAAGGCGATTGACTTCATTTTTTTCGATTTCCAACGAAGCCCTCATATTTTTTATCAATTCAAAAATTGAAGTTTTAACATTTTCTATGGCTTTGGTATATTTGGCATAATAAATATTCTTTTCGGTCAATTCGCTACGTTGCAAATATAAATCGTTGATTTGTTGAACCAATTGCATTAACAAAGGCTCATTCAGTCCGAGATTCGAAGGAGCAACCACTGTTCCTTCTTCAAAATTGCCTGCGAGATATTTGTTCAGATAATTCAGATATGTTTCCTTGAGTCTTAACTCGGCTTTCTTTTCATCCAACGAATTGGCCTTACTCATCAATTCACTACCATGACTTGAAATATCAATGATTTGATTATCCTTTCTAAATCGTGTCATTTCATCTTCGGAAACAGACAGGGATTTAGATACCTCCGATAATTGTTCATTAATGAATTGAATAGTTTTGGAGGCAACATCGTTTTTCTTTTTTAAGTTTTCTTCTAAAAATGTTTCACCCAATTTATTGATAAAATCGACATCTCTTTCCGGCGTTTGACTAACTAATGAAACTTCAAGAACCGACGAACCTTCCATCAGAAATTTTGAATTTAATCGCGATTTAAAATCAGAAATAAGCGATTCTCTGGTACGTAAACGAAAATACATTTCTAATTCCTTATAATTATCATTTACGCTTTTTACGGTCATAAAAAATAAATTATGCTCAAGCGGCACGCCTAAACGACCGTTTATGGGAGTACTTGGAATACTTTTGTTGTCATGTGGACTGATAGTGAAAGTCCCATCGGGATGAAGAGAAATTTTAAAAAGTAATTCGTAAGCTTCCGGAGCCACATAATCAGTTTCAATAATAATGGGTGTAGTTTTATAAAGATTACGTGTCCTGAAACGGCCAATAGAAATATAGTCGACTTTCATAAATGGAAGACTGTCAACTGCTTTCCCTATTAAATCATACGAATTGAGAATTATAACTTGATTATTTGTGTTTTGATAAGCACCTTCCAAACCAAAACCTTCCATAAAATCTTGTGAACTTGACCGAGATCTATTTTCGTTAATTATAAGAGTAGCTTTGCTTTGATAAAGAGGCATCCAACTTCTGTTTTTTAAATACCCTCCAATAATAAAAATGGGAATAAATATTAAAAACAAATACCAGTTTTGGATGAAAAGATGAAGCCACTTTTGAAAATCAAAGGAGGATTCTTCTTCAGTAAAGTTTTGGTTAATGCTGTCTGTATCCGGATTCATATATTAGAATAAAAGATCGGTTTATGCTGTGAATTTACAATTTGATATAATATAAAACACTGAACAATAAAGTTAAAGAAGACGAAATCAGCCCAAGAAAAGAAGAATAATTGTTCACTTTAAAAAAGCTCGACGATGCCCGCTGCACATAAATAATATCGTTTGGGTAAACATAATAGTATTTCGATTCAATTATACTTGCCGGACGAATATCAAACTCCAATATTTCGGTTTTCCCCTCCTCTGACCGTAAAATTTTCACATGCCGGAAATCACCGGAAAGTTTCAAATCACCAGACAGGGACAAAGCCTGATAAATAGTAAGTTTATCCTTATATACAGGGAAAACGCCTGTCCCTGCCTCTCCAATTACCGTAAATGATTTATTGGCAATACTAAGTTTCACTTCAGCATCAGGAATAATTTCCCTGAATTCTTCCTTCAACAAATTCTCAGCTTCATTTAGGGTCAATCCTTTCACCTGAACGCGATTTAAAAAGGGAATATCCACAGTACCATCCGGATAAACCCGGTAAGAAATCATCTGATTGCTATTGCCTGACTGATTGGAAGAAATCAGCTTTGAAATGGTTTCATCCGTAGTAATCAAACGAAAAATAATTTCGTCATTAACACAAATTTCATAATCCGAATAATCTGCTTTAGAATAAACGGGTAGCGATTTGTTTTCCTGCAGTAAACCAATGCTTCTGTAATTGTAACAGGAAGAAAAGGACAAAACAGTCAAAATTGTAAAAATTATATGAAAAAAATGTTTCATAATTTTTTCATCTCTCTTCAAACCGATTAACGGGTCAAACCATAAATAAAAATTCCAAAAGAAAGAGTAGCGAAAAACGTGGACAAAAGTGAAGCAAAAGACGTTACACTGAAAAACTGTTCGTTCATGTCCTGAATGTAAATCACATCATTGGGCTCAACGTAATAAAATTCGGAATTGATAATATCCACACTGCGCACATCAAAAACCTTTATCTGAGTTCCTTTGTTTGTTTCTCTGATAATCCTTATTTTACTCCTGTCTCCATAAGTATCAATGTCGCCGGCCATTGCCAGTGCTTCAAAAATATTTATTTTTTCCCGATTTAAAGGATACCTGCCGGTTGCACCTCCACCAATAACATTGAAAAATCTTCCTGCAATTCTTATATCGACACTACTGATATTGAAAACAGGCTGTATAAATTTTTCGAGCGATTCTTTGGCTTCTCTTACAGTTTGACCTTCCAAATATATTTCTCCTACCATTGGCAAATTTACTTTTCCGGAGGGCTGAATCAGATAGGTGTACAGTTCGTTGCCGGATGAAGAACCGGACATGACAAGCTGTTCTACATTGCTGCTACCATTTAGCAATGCATTTGTTTTGTCATCCCATGAATAAATTTTTATAAAAACCCTGTCCCCTTTTTTCAGTCTGTAATCGTTGAATGAAAAAGTATCCTTATACGCAGGTATGGAAGCATTAGGCTGCTGCAGGTAATTAATTTTGCGGGCAGTAATACACGAAGAAAGTTGTACAACTAAAATCAGAACAACTATATGGGATAACTTTGGAATATGATTCATTCTGAGAATCTACTTTATAAAATAGTCAACAAAGTTAATCAAAATTACTAAAGAAATATAACATTACAAAAAATTAGGGAATAGCAACGATTATGAAATAATAACTGCTAACCAATAGTAAAGACCAATCACTTGCCTTCCTATTTAATAGGCACATACAAAAATAAATAAAATTCCGACGCATTGAAATCCATTTGTGATTTTAATGAAATTTTTTTTTTAAACAGATATTGCCTTAATATCATTGGAAAAGTAGCGAACAAAAAAAAGAAAACATAAAACATAAAAAAAGCTCACCTTTCTATCGATGAGCTTATAAATTTCGAACAAACAAAAATATTAGGCAAACATTCCGATCAAAATACCTGCTGCCATAGCCGAACCAATCAATCCCGCAACATTTGGAGCCACTGCATGCGACAACAAATGATTCGTGTTATCATATTTCAATCCAACTTCATGTGCTACTCTGGCTGCGCCGGGAATTGCAGCTATACCCGCAGAACCAATTAAAGGATTAATTTTACTCTCATTTTTTAGGAATAAATTCATAAATTTTACAAGCAAAATTCCACCCGACGAAGCTACAACAATTGAAATAGCACCAATAACAAAAATTTTGAGCGTAGTCGACGTCAAAAAAATGTCACCTTGAGCTGTCGCACCAATTAAGAGTCCCATTAAAATTAGTGCCGAGTTAAACAGCGCTGTTCGTGCCGTTTCAGCCAAATGCTCAGTTACACCCGACTCTTTCAGAAGATTACCCAAAAATAGCATTCCAAGCAATGGCAAAGCATTTGGAGAAATAAAAGTGGTAAGCAACAAACCGACAATCGGAAAAATAATCTTTTCTATTCTTGTAACCTGACGAGGCTGCTTCATTTTTATCCTTTTTTCGGTGTCGGTAGTCAGCAATTTCATAAACGGTTTTTGAAGAAAAGGCAACAAAGCTATGAAAGCATAAGCCGAAAGTGCTACCGAAGACACCAATTCAGGTGCCAGATGAGAAGAAAGGAAAATTGATGTTGGTACATCTCCAGCACCAATGATGCCCATAGCAACAGATTGAACAGGAGAAAAGCCCCAATGATAAGCTCCGAGAATAGTTACAAAAATGCCTAATTGACCGGCAGCACCCAATAGTAATAATTTTGGATTGGAAATCAAAGCCGAAAAATCGGTTATCGCACCAATTCCCAAAAAAATTAATGCCGGCAGCCATCCCTGACTTATTCCGCCATATAAAATATTCAGTACCGAACCATCTTCAAAAATCCCGATTTGAAAACCACTGATTAAAGGAATATTCCCAACCAAAATTCCGAATCCAACCGGCAGTAACCAAACAGGTTGCCACTTTTTGGCTATTCCCAAATAAATGAACAACAAACCAATCAGAATCATTATCAAATAATTCATATTCAGATTTGAAAAACCTGTACTGAACCAAAATCTTTGAATACCATCCACAAAAAAATTTCCTCCTTCGGCGGACTGAGCAAAAATCTGAACTGGAAAAATTATACTTACCAAAATGATAAAAATCATCCTTTTAAATCTGAAATTTTTCATACTCCTTAAGTTTAAGTTCTGACAAAAAACTCACAAGTTATTGAGAATAAAATTCAGAAGTTTGTTCCATTAAGCAGAAATCATTCAATTTCGAACAAAACTTCATCCTGCATAACAGTCTTCCCGACAGGAGCGCATACTCTTACAATTTTCCCATCACGTTCAGCCAAAATATTGTTTTCCATTTTCATCGACTCCATAACCAACAACACATCGCCTTCCTTAAATGTGTCGCCTTCTCTAACATTGACTTTAACAATATTTCCGGGCAGAGGAGATTTTATAACATTTGAACTTGGTTTGTTGCTGGGTGGAACCGGATTAAATTTTTCGGCTACGTTCATGTTGCTTGGTGTCAGTGGCACTTCCTTATGAACGATAACGGGCGTTTTGCTAACTTTCACTTCCTGATTAAGTTTTACCGTATAAGGTGTACCGTTTACCTCAATTTTGGCAACATTTCCTTCTATAGATTTAATATCAACCTGGTAATCGTTTCCATTTATATTGAAATCAAATTTTTTCATTATCTGTGTAAATTATTAAGTCCATAAATTTTTGAATTCCAAGGCGAATAACGACGTTCGATTCTTTTGATGGTAAGCACATTGCTTTCTTCATCATGCACGTTATCAAGGTAAAGATGCAACGCCATAGCAATTGCAGCTATTTCTTCGGCCGGTATATTTTTTACATTATCAGCATTTTGTTCAGCGTCAACAATTTTTGATTTTGAGTTCTTTTTCACTAAGGATTGAACCACCTGAACCAAAATGACTAACACTATCAGCGAAGCGATAACGACAATAATTTGAGCAACCGAACCGGAAAAAAGCTCACTCCATGAGCTGATTAATAATAAATTCATCATCGTCAAAGTGGAATATTACAATGTTTTTTCAAAGGATTTACCAATTTCTTTGTTTGCAAAGTTTCAAAAGCGCGAATGATTCTGAAACGAGTATTGCGTGGTTCAATTACGTCGTCAATATAGCCATAGGAAGCAGCCTGATAAGGATTTGAAAATTTTTCGTTGTATTCGGCAACTTTTTGGGCAATATATTTGGCTCTTTCCTCAGGATCAGCGATTGCTGCAATATTTTTCCCTTCAAGAATTTCAATGGCGCCCGAAGCTCCCATTACGGCAATTTCGGCTGTAGGCCATGCATAATTGAAATCTCCGCGCAACTGCTTGCAACTCATAACGTCATGAGCACCACCATAAGATTTACGAATGGTTACGGTAACTTTGGGAACAGTAGCTTCTCCATAAGCAAACATTAACTTAGCTCCATGAATGATAATACCGGAATATTCCTGTCCTGAACCCGGCAAAAAACCCGGAACATCTACCAAAGTTAAAAGTGGAATATTGAAAGCATCGCAAAATCTTACAAACCGGGCTGCCTTGCGTGAAGCATCACAATCCAAGACGCCGGCAAGGAAATTGGGCTGATTGGCAATAATACCAACTGAAGCCCCATTTAAACGGGCAAAACCTACAATAATATTTCTGGCATAATACTGATGAACTTCCAAAAATTCTCCGTTATCTACCAAAGAATGAATAATTTCCTTCATGTCGTAAGGTAAATTGGGATTGTCGGGAACAATTGTATTCAAGCGATCATCCATTCGGTCAATTGGATCGGTATTTTCTACCAAAGGTGGTTCTTCGAGGTTATTTTGAGGCAAATAGGATAAAAGTTTACGAATCATTAAGAGACCTTCTTCTTCAGTTTTCACCTTAAAATGTGATACGCCCGATTTTGAAGCATGAACATTAGCACCACCAAGATCTTCGGTAGAAATGTCCTCTCCAGTAACCGACTTTACAACTTTAGGACCGGTAACGAACATGTAACTGTTTTGTTCGGTCATTACAATAAAGTCGGTCAATGCCGGAGAATACACTGCTCCTCCTGCACAAGGACCAAAAATGGCAGAAATTTGAGGAACAAGTCCTGATGAAAGAATATTTCTCTCAAAAATTTCGGCATAACCGGCCAAAGAAGTTACGCCTTCCTGAATACGAGCTCCTCCCGAATCGTTAATTCCAATAATGGGCGCTCCCATTTTCATGGCCATATCCATGACTTTACAAATTTTCTGAGCCATTGTTTCTGACAAAGAACCTCCAAAAACCGTAAAATCCTGAGCAAATACATACACTGTTCGACCATCAATGGTTCCATGACCTGTTACAACACCATCGCCCAGATATTTTTCGTTTTCCATTCCAAAATTATTACACCGATGGGTTACAAACATATCCAGTTCTTCAAAACTGCCATCGTCCAGCAACATTTCTATTCTTTCGCGGGCCGTATATTTACCTTTTTTATGTTGAGAAGCAATTCTTTTTTCACCACCTCCAAGTTTGGCCTGCGAACGCAAATTCACCAACTGTTCTAATCTTTCCTGATTATTCATATTTTATATCGATATTTTATATTTCTCACACAATAAACTATGTATCCAAAAAATTACTGATTCGGATTTTCACATAATTCAGTCAACACGCCAAAAGTAGACTTGGGATGCAGGAATGCAATATTCAAACCTTCAGCTCCTTTGCGAGGTTGTTTGTCTATCAGCATCACACCTTTTTCGGATGCTTCGTTCAGAGCTTCCTGAACATTGTCAACAGCAAAGGCTACATGATGAACACCTTCTCCCTTTTTTTCGATAAATTTACCAACAGGTCCTTCCGGATCAGTAGATTCTAATAATTCAATTTTTGTTTCGCCCACTTTGAAAAATGCAGTTTTAACCTTTTGATCTACTACTTCTTCCACTGCATAACACTTTACTCCCATAACATTTTCAAAAAATGGTATGGCGGTATCCAAACTTTTTACAGCAATACCGATGTGTTCAATTTTTTTTGGTTTCATAAATTACTGAGTATATAATTATATTAATTCATTAATAATCAAAATACTAAAATATCGGGATATGATTTATTGAGATAAAATACTGAAATTTTTCATTATTTAAATCTTACTGCAAAGTTAAGAATATAATTGCTTATTATCGAAAAAAATGAGCGCAAAATGCATATTTTTTTAATTCCATTTTTAGTTTTCAAGAAGTGAATTATAATTTTTTTTTTGTAAAGGCGATCGTTTTTTCTACCGTTGCAAAATTTAGAAAAAAAGAATGAAAGAAATTCATTTTCGGGAAATGATGATCGGCAATTTTTTTCGTTTTTAAACGTTTACCAAAAACACTTTTTTTAGTAGATTAAAAAAATGTGTCGATTTTATTTTAAAATCTTTTACTGAATTGGCTTTTTCCAGTTTTTCTATATCTTTGCGTGCTCGAAATAAAAATTTTGAGTTTATTCTTCATTCGATTTCCTTGAAAACAAGAACGAATTTTTTTCGACACTTGCTTTAATTTTAACCTTAACTAACTGGATTACTTACAAATTCCATTTGTAAGTAATCGATCAACTGTAAGTAGGAATCATAATTTTTTTGGAAATTTTATTGCAAAAAACATACTAACAATTAATTAAATCAGAATGCTATGAGTATTAAAATTCGTTTAACTGTAATGAATTTTCTCCAATTTGCAATTTGGGGAGCTTATCTTACGTCGATGTCCCGTTATCTGGGCCCGGCAGGGCTCGGCGGAAGTATCGGCCTTTTTTATTCGGTTCAGGGAATAGTTTCTCTCTTCATGCCGGCACTTTTGGGAATTGTTGCCGACCGTTGGGTGCAAGCTCAAAAATTGTTGGGAATTTCTCACTGTCTTGCAGCTTTATTTATGGCAGCTGCAGGCATTTACGGGCTTCAGGCGGGAACAAATGTATCTTTTTCAGTTTTTTTTACCCTTTACACATTAAGTGTTGCTTTTTACATGCCCACCATAGCCTTATCCAATTCTGTGGCATACAATATATTGACACAATATGGTTATGATACGGTTAAGTCTTTCCCTCCTATTCGAGTTTTTGGCACTATCGGATTTATTTGTTCTATGTGGATAACCGATTTGTCGGGATTTCAAACGTCTTCCATGCAATTTGTTTTTAGTGCTTGTTTGGGTATCGTGCTCGGAATTTATGCTTTCACCTTACCTCAATGCAAAACAAATGCTGTTGAAAAGAAAACGATGGTTGAAGCTTTAGGACTTAATGCGTTCCGACTTTTCAAGCAAAAAAAGATGGCCATTTTTTTCATATTTTCCATGTTGTTGGGTGTTTCCCTTCAAATTACCAATGGATTTGCCAATCCTTTTATTGCTTCTTTTGAAGCTATACCTGAATTTGTCAACACATTTGGCGTTCAGCATTCTAATATGCTGATTTCGCTTTCTCAAATTTCCGAAACACTTTGTATTTTGCTGATTCCTTTTTTCCTGAAAAGATATGGAATAAAAACTGTAATGCTAATGTCGATGTTTGCATGGGTGTTCCGTTTTGGACTTTTTGGCATCGGCAATCCGGGAAGTGGCGTTTGGCTTCTGATTCTTTCGATGATTGTTTACGGAATTGCATTCGATTTTTTCAACATATCCGGTTCTCTTTTTGTGGATAAGGAAACCGATCCTTCCATTCGTTCCAGTGCACAGGGACTTTTTATGTTGATGACAAACGGAATTGGTGCAACCGTAGGAACTTTGAGCGCTCAATGGGTGGTCAACCGTTTTTGCTCATGGCAAAATGTAACAGTTGGAACTGAGACAAAGTCATTGTTGGTAGGAGACTGGACAAGTGTTTGGTTTATTTTTGCAGCTTACGCTTTGGTAGTGGGAATTTTGTTTGCTATTCTGTTCAAATACAAGCACAATTACAATGAAGTTGTCGAAACAAATCATTGATTTGTTTCCAAATATCTACAACGAAAAAGGCAATTGAGGATTCAACCCACAATTGCCTTTTTTATAAATAAACTTTTGTCAATAAAAATTTTTCTTGCTTTTCTTAAAGTTCCCAAGCCAATGCGCTGGCACCCAGAACAGCAGCATCCGATTCTTTCAATTCGGAAAACAAGATTTTGATTTTGCCTTTCCACATTTGGAGAAGATTTTTTTCCATATTTTCTACAATAGGATTTAAAATAAACTCTCCCGCTTTTGATAAACCACCAAAAAGAATAATGGCCTCCGGAGAACTGAAAGCGACAAAATCGGCAAAAGCTTCACCTAAAATTTTTCCGGTAAAATTAAAAATGTCTATTGCCACCTGATCACCTTCCTTAGCAGCATCATATACATCTTTTGAAGTAATGTCGGAAAGAGGAATATTACGCAAAATACTGTCCTGATTGGTAGTTTCAAGAATTTCACGAGCCGTGCGTGCCACACCGGTAGCAGAAGAATAGGCTTCCAAACAACCATTTTTTCCACAGCCACATAAACGCCCATTGCGAATGGCTGTTGTATGACCCAACTCACCTGCAAATCCATCATGGCCATAAACCAGTTTTCCGTCAATAACAATTCCACTTCCAACACCGGTTCCCAATGTAATCATAATAAAATCTTTCATTCCGCGAGCAATTCCATAAGCCATTTCGCCGATGGCTGCTGCATTGGCATCATTGGTCAAAGCTACTGGAACACCAAATTTTTCGTTAAGCAGTTTTGCAAAAGGAATTACTCCTTTCCAAGGCAAATTGGGAGCATATTCAATGGTGCCGGAATAATAATTTCCATTGGGAGCTCCAACCCCAATTCCTCTTATCTGATCTATACCGCCTTCGGCATCAATCAACTTCATTAATTCATGGTAAATATCATTTACATAAAGATTGACATCATCATGAACAGCAGTCTTGATGGCACTTTTAGAAATCACATTCCCACGTACGTCCACAATACCAAAAACGGTATTGGTTCCGCCCATATCTATTCCGATAACATAAGGTTTTTCCATAATAAGATAATTTTATTGAAATTTATTCCACTTCAACGGGAATATCTTTGTTAACATTTTTAGAACCAATTAAAGCATAAAACAAAATATACAGCAATCCAACCAAAATTACAATGTAGCTTGCCTGATAAGTAGAAATGTCGGCAATCCAGTTTTGCAGAAGAGGTAAAATTCCACCGCCTACTACCATCATCATAAATATTCCTGAAGCAGCAGCCGTATATTTTCCAAGTCCTTCTACTGCAAGGTTGAAAATGCTACCCCACATAATGGAAGTACACAAACCGCAAAGAACAAGGAATAAAGCTATGAGCGGTACTTGCACCATACTAAATGATGAACCGGTAAATACGGGCATAGAAGTAGTAATATCTTTCGGCAATAAAATGGCAAGCAACACCAATGTAATTCCCAACAAGGAAACAAAGGTAAGCATGGTTTTGCTGGAAACTTTTCCACCAACCAAACTGCCAAGAAAACGCCCTATAAGCATGAGGAACCAATATGTTCCTGCCACAAAACCGGCAATGGCTGCAGCTTTTTGTGGATCCAGCGAAGCTCCTTTATCAGAAATATCAGCAAGGAAAAAATTAAGTGTTCCTGGAATACCAACTTCAACGCCCACATAAATAAAGATAGCAATGGATCCCAAGACAAAATGACGGAAATTCCACGGAGAATGTTCGTATTTGATTTCGGATCTTTTCTTTCTGTTTTCATCCGGGTCTGCAATAGGAATAAACAAAAGAATAAGAAAAGCCGCTGCAAAAACTCCCAAAGCAATATACAAAACAGGATTTACACTATTAATGGTAATTTCACCGGATAAAACACGCTCTTTGGTTATATCACCAATTAAAGCTCCAACAAACATTGGTGTAATGGTCGCAGCTAAAGAATTGAAAGTTGCTCCGATTTGAATCAACTGATTTCCCTTGTTGCCGCCTCCTCCAAGCAAATTCAACATTGGGTTGACAACTGTGTTAAGCATACAAACTGAAAAACCGGCTATAAATGCACCCAACAAATAGACAAAGAAATTGGCCGGAAGCGAGAAAAGTTCAGCTCCAACACCAATAATACCGGACAGATACTGCGTCAGAACACCAAAAAATCCTACTGCAATAGCAACCAAAGCCGTTTTTTTGTACCCGATTTTAGAAAGCAGTTTACCGGCAGGAATACCCATAAAGAGATAAGCCAAAAAGTTCATCATATTTCCAAGCATCCCAAGGAAATTTGATCCTTCAAAAGCCGGCTGATTTTTCCAAATTACCCCAATCGGCGCAGCAAGATTAGTAACAAACGAAATCATTGCAAACAGGAAAAACATGGTGATAATGGCCACCAGATTTCCATTTTTTTTCTCTGTACTCATATTGTTTAGAATTAATAAAGTTAATTGTAATGAAAATGTTTTTTGAATTAATTTATATTGACCGACAAAAATACCATTTTTTTGTCAGTTCCTTTTAACAGAATAAACAAAAAAGCTTTATCCAAACAATGTTTTACAACATATTTTTAGCTAATAAAAACAGTATGATTATTTATATGCAATTAAATTACAAATTCTTAAACAAAAAATTACTCATCGAACGATACAAATACTTACGCGTTTGTCTTCCCAAAATGCTGTGATTTTTGTCCGTAAACAGCTGCATGTTATATTGTTTGTCAGCTTCTTCCAATCGTTTCACATACATCAGGGTATTTTGTACATGAACATTATCATCGGCCGTACCATGAATGATCAGCAATTCACCCTTTAATCTGCCTGCATTCATTATGGGCGAAGCAAGATCATATCCCTTAAAATTTTCTTGAGGACGACGCATGTATCTTTCGGTGTATGCAGCATTGTAAAATCTCCAGTCAGTTACCGGAGCTACAGCAATGCCTGCCTTAAATACATTTTCTCCACTGCTCATGGCCATTAACGTAAGAAATCCGCCGTAACTCCAACCCCAAATACCGATTCTTTGCGGATCAACATAACCTTGTTTGCTGAAAAAACGAGCAGCCTCTGTCTGGTCTTTTGCTTCGAGAACGCCTAACTGTTCATACGTACATTTTCTGAATTCTACTCCGCGAGCTCCAGTGCCACGTCCATCAATGCAAGCCACTACCATGTTATTGTCAGCCAAATAATATTCCCAGTCCACATCCCATTTGTCTAAAACCATTTGCGAATTAGGGCCACTATATTGAATCAACAATAACGGATATTTTTTATTCGGATCAAAATTCAACGGTTTGAGCATCCATCCATTTAACGAAATATTTTCAGAAGTCGTAAAGCTAAAAAATTCCTTTTTGGGCAAATGAAGGGTATTCCAATTTTCCAATATGCCGTCAGAGTTTTGCATTTCACGAATGAAATTGCCATTGTTACTATACAAAGTTAGCTTATCGGGAGTTTGCAGATTGGAAAAATTATCGACAAAAAAGCTGAAGGTCGAATTAAAAATGGCGTTGTGAAAACCATTCCCATTGGTAAGTTTCTTTTTAACGCCTTTTAGGCTGACAGAATAAATATCTCTTTGCAAAGGAGAACTTTCTGCCGATTGATAATAAAGCGTTTGATTTTTTTCGTCAAAACCATAAACTTGCGTTACATCAAAATTTCCTTTTGTCAGTTGTTTGACCGGCGTGCCATTGATTCTATGCTGATAAACATGACGAAAGCCATCTTTCTCACTCAGAAAAATAAAATATTGATTATCCGAAGTAAATTGGCAAGCATCAATATTTTGATAATCAATATAATATTTATCGTTTTCCTGCAATATCAGAGTGGACAGAGTAGATTTTGGATTGGCAAGAAACATTTTCAACTGATTTTGATTGCGATTCAACACAAAAACTGCCAACTGATCCAGTGAATTGGTCCATTTTATCCTCGGAATATAAAAATCTTCTCCAACATTACTCAACTGAATAGTTCTGATCGCTTTTGTCCGTTCCTCATAAACGCAAACACTTACTTTGGAAATATTTTGTCCGGCTTTGGGATATTTAAAAGAAACCAATGATGGATAAAGCATTAAATCGTCCGTAGAGTTCTTATTTTCATACAATTGAAATGAAAATTGAGGCACTTCAGTTTCGTCAAATTTTACGAAAGCCAATAATTTGCTGTCGGGGCTCCAAACAAAATAACGCGTTGCTTCAAATTCTTCTTCATACAGCCAGTCAGGCAAACCATTGATAATTTTTCCCGGTTCACCATCTTTTGTTATAGCCGATTCGGTATTGAAATCGAGTTTTTTCAAATAAAGATTGTTGTTCCTTCCGAAAGCAATATATCTACTGTCGGGAGAAAAAAGAGGTACTTCCTGCGAGCCGTTATCCGAAAGCGGCTGAATTTCGTTCCTTTTAATGTCGTAAACATAATAATCGGCTGTGAAAGTACGTCTGTATCGTTTTTTTACATTGTTGTAAACCAATAGTTTGGTTTCATTCGGACTGAACTCATAACCATTAATTTCCTTGAATGGGGCATCTTTCAAGCGATGAATACTAAAAACGGTATCTACCAATTGACCGGTTTTGTAATTGTATTTTAGCACTGCATTATCTTTCATCAGCGTATAATTCTCTCCATCGTTCATCGAACGGGGAACCATGATATTATTCGCATTAAACTTACCGTCAACAATATCGTCCAGCAAGTCGGCAAACGAAAATTGCACTGCCAATGCCAAAACAAAAGCTAAAAAAATACGTTTCATAAAAAACTTTTAACCGTTAAATTACCTATTACTTGATTTTTTTCTTGTAAATTCACACAAAAATAGCGTAATTCATCAGTTTTAAAAATTTTAGGTCAAATTTTTTGAATGGTTTAACATTATACAAGAAAGAACATCCACAACAATACAAAAATACATATAACAATGAACGATGACAACACAACAAACCATGAATCGAATATTAACAAAACAGGCATTTGTTTGAGTGGAGGCGGCGCTTTAGGCTTTGCCCATATTGGCGTTTTACAGGCACTCGAAGAAAATGGCATTTTCCCCGTACAGATTGCAGGCTCAAGCATGGGAGCCATTGTAGGAACGCTTTATGCTGCGGGGTTTACTCCGGCCGAAATGCTGCAAATGATCAGAGAAGACAAATTGTACAAAATAACCAAATTAATGTCTATCCATCCCATGTCGTTGAAATCGGGACTATCCACCCACAAAATGTTGCGGGATTTGATAAAGGAATTGATCCCTCACAACAGTTTCGAATTATTAAAGAAAAAAATGTCTGTCTGCGTCAGCAATTTGAATAAAGCCGAATGGGAAATAATTGAAAGCGGGCAGGAACTGGATAAATGGGTAGCCGCTTCGGCAAGTATTCCGGGCGTATTTGAAGCCATTCAGGTAAAAAAAGAATATTATGTGGATGGCGGATTATTGAACAACATGCCGGCACAAGCTCTCAAAGAAAATTGCGATGAGATTATCGGCGTGGATGTAATTCCTCACCTGAATGAGGTTCAATTAAAAAAACCGGTTGACACCTTGACTTATTCCATCCGCATCATACAACATAAAAACGCGCAAAAAGGAAGAAAACTTTGCCAATATTTGATTGAACCGAAAGCGATCCGAAAATTTCACGAATTCAGTTTTGATGCTTACCAGCAAATTTATGAAGAAGGCTACCAATGCACTCACACTTTTATAGAAAATAACCCGGCGATAAAAGATGGAATTTAGCATACCGAAATAAAAAACTGCCTTTAGATGGTAACATCCAAAAGGCAGTTTTCTGTTAGAATTTTTTTACAAATGTCCAATTACGAAATTTTTTCTATTTCTTCTTGAAGATTCAATTCCATCCCTTTATTATCGATAAATTTATACTGCAGGAAACCCAATTCCTGAGAAGCTCTCACTTTGCATCCTCGTCCAAATTTTATCTTCCATTTGTTTTTCAAAGGAATCATTCCTTTGGAAATATAGGCTTCAACGTATGGGTGCACATAGAGAGTAAATTCTTTAACTTTTAAAGTATTGACCAAATAATCTATTTTGCTTTCCAATAGGTCAGTAAATAAAATAGAAGGTTTTATTTTCCCTGTTCCGAAACAAGTAGGGCAAGCTTCCTCAATATCGACATGCGTATCAGGTCGAACACGTTGACGTGTTATCTGCATCAGTCCGAACTTGCTGAGAGGCAAAATATTGTGTTTGGCTCTGTCGTTTGCCATCATTTCTTTCATTCGGTCATAAACTTTCTGACGATTGTCAGGTTCATGCAAATCAATGAAATCCACCACAATAATTCCACCCATATCGCGCAAACGGAGCTGTCGGGCTATTTCGTCGGCAGCAGCCAAGTTAACTTCCAAAGCGTTGGCTTCCTGTCCGTTTCCTGTCTTTGCCCGATTGCCGCTGTTTACATCAATAACGTGTAAAGCTTCCGTATGTTCAATAATCAGATAAGCTCCATTTTTAAATGAAACGGTTTTACCAAAAGACGATTTTATTTGTTTGGTAATACCGAAATGATCGAATATCGGAGTTTCATCTTTATAAAGCTTTACGATATTTTTTTGTTCCGGAGCAATCCATTCAATGTAATCCTGCACTTCTGCAAATACATTGGGATCGTTCACATAAATGTTTTTAAAACTCGGGTTAAATAAATCCCTGATAATTCCTACAGTACGACCCAATTCTTCCGAAATAAGCGTAACTCCCTTTGCTTGCTGAAGTTTGGCAACAGCTTCATCCCAGCGTTTTACGAGCACATTGAGTTCATTGATCAGTTCGGCAACTTTTTTATCTTCTGCCACTGTACGAACGATAACGCCAAAACCTTTCGGTTTGATGCTCTGAATAAGCTGTTTAAGACGGACACGCTCATTTTCAGATTTAATTTTCTGAGAAATAAGCACCTTGTCGTTAAAGGGAATTAACACCAAAAATCGTCCGGCTAATGAAATTTCGGCTGTCAGCCGCGGTCCTTTGGTGGAGATAGGTTCTTTGGCCACCTGCACCAGAATTTGTTGACCCGGCTTGAGCAAGTCGTTAATGGAACCTGTTTTTTCAATTTCCGGAAGCATTTTAACTTTTTGCATCGAGGGCGCTTTTTTCGGGTCGCTGAGCGCCTGCAAAGTAAACTGAGAAAGGGTATTGAAATTTGGACCTAAATCAAGATAATGGATAAAAGCATCTTTTTCGTAACCGACATCAACAAAGGCTGCATTTAAGCCTGGCATGATTTTTTTTACTTTTCCTAAGTAAATGTTCCCGACAGCGAATTGTTCTTCTCGTGTTTCTTGGGTAAGTTCAACCAGACGTTTATCTTCGAGCAGCGCAATAGAAATCTCTGATGGTTTTACATCAACTACTAATTCGCTATTCACTTTTTTATTGATTTTGGTTATTCGATAACAAAAAAACAAACTTAAAGCTCCAATGAATTGCTTTAAAGTTTGTTTCCTTGGACTTTAATCATTTAAAGATCCCTCGACCTATTTTTTCTTGTGTCTGTTCTTTCTTAGTCTTTTTTTACGCTTGTGCGTAGACATTTTATGTCTTTTTCTTTTTTTACCGCTTGGCATTTTTTTAGAATTTTAATTTTTAATACAAAATAATTTACTTCACTACAGACATAAATTTCTTTGCCGGCTTGAAAGAAGGAATGTTGTGAGGTGGAATAATAATGGTGGTATTTTTAGAAATGTTTCTGGCAGTTTTTTGTGCTCTTGTTTTTACGACAAAACTACCGAACCCTCTTAAATATACATTTTCATTTTTGGAAAGAGAATCTTTTATTGCATCCATAAAAGCTTCAACAGATACCAGAACAGTGGCTTTATCAATCCCTGTTTTTTTGGCAATTTCATTTACAATTTCTGCTTTAGTCATTTTTGTTAATATTTTAAATATGTGAATTAATAAGAAAACTATTTGATGATTTGAAATTGGAATGCAAATATATCGCTTTTATTCTGATTAAAAAACATTTGCACTAATTTTTTAGCTAAAATTGATTTTTTTAATGTACGACTAAAATATAAAATGAAATTTTACATGGAAACAAACATTAAAATTTCTTTATTCGAAGGAAAAATCAAATTGTTTATTATCAGTAAGATATAAACATCGGCATTGAATTAATTTCTTTTTCTGAATTGGCCAATGGAAAAAATTTTTAATCCGTTGAAAATAAACTGCTAAAGAAAAAGTTATAAATTCAAAAACAAACAGATAATTGAACTTTTGTAGCAGTATAAATATTTTTTTTGATGTAAATTTGCACCGAAAAACTTTATTTTTCACGGCGATATAAAAAACCTTTTCTAAATGGACGTCAAAATAGAATCGAGTTGGAAAGAGGTACTTCAACCGGAATTTGAAAAAGAGTACTTCAAACAGCTTACCGACTTTGTACGAACGGAGTATAAAACAAAAAAAATTTTTCCGCCGGGCTCTCTTATTTTTAATGCTTTCGATCTGTGTCCTTATGATAAGGTAAAAGTGGTAATTATAGGGCAGGATCCGTATCATGGTCCCGGTCAGGCTAACGGTTTATGTTTTTCGGTAAACGAGGGCGTGGATTTTCCGCCTTCACTGGTCAATATTTACAAGGAAATAGAAAATGAATTTGCCAAACCAATGCCGAAAAGCGGCGATTTAAGCTCTTGGGCAAAACAAGGCGTGTTGCTGCTCAATGCTATTTTAACCGTGCAGGCTCATTTGGCCGGTTCTCATCAAGGAAAAGGTTGGGAAACATTTACCGACGCAGTAATTCGGATTTTGGCTGAAAAAAAGGAACATTTGGTGTTTTTACTTTGGGGAAGTTATGCCCAACAAAAAGGCCTCTATATCGACACCAATAAACATTTGGTGCTGAAATCGCCTCATCCTTCTCCTCTTTCGGCTTATCGGGGATTTATCGGGAATCGACATTTTCAACTCGCCAATCAATACCTGAAAGAGCATGGCATGAGCGAAATAGAATGGTAAATCCTCTCAAAAAAAGTAAATCAAAACAATAACAATTAAACTTTTCTATAATTAATCAACTATTTAAAAATCATTTAAATAATATTTTATGGCATTGCAGGAAGAAATGGAGAAACAGGGTAATTTCCTTTTCAAGTATCGTGGATATTTACCTTTAATTATTGTAGCAGTAGGACTTGCGGTTTTTATTGAACCACAACTGAACGTCATACATTTTTTTGCATTGAGATATTCGACCGTTGAATTTATCGGTTTGTTTATCCCAAAATCAGCAATAGGGAAAAAAGTTTTAATTTTGTAGGAAACTCTAATGCGTAGCAATAGAAAAAAGGCGTGTATGAACTTTGATATATCCTTTACAAACAAAGAGATAACACCATGGGGTGGAATGATTTTTTTGAAACAAATGTTGGAAAAAATCGGTTTTCGTGATTTGATAACAAGTAATCCTGATTTACCGGTTTCAGGTTCAAATCGGGGTTATAAAACATCCACAATTATTGAAGGATTCATCACCAGTGTATGGTGTGGAGCCAATCGATTTTTACATACGGAAGTTACCCGACACGATGCAGCACTGGGGAAGATTTTTGGTTGGAAAAATACGCCGGGACAAGACACCTACAAACGTTTCTTCTCCAAGTTCACACAGGTTACCAATCAAAAAGTAAGCGATTACTTTTTTTCATGGATTTTCGACAATGTTCATTTCAATCATTTTATTTTGGATGTTGATTCTTCAGTAATGACCCGCTATGGGGAACAACAAGGTGCAAAAAAAGGCTATAATCCTCAAAAGAGAGGCAGAGCAAGTCATCATCCGCTTATAGCATTTGTAGCAGATTTAAAACTGGTAGCTAACATGTGGTTGCGAAGCGGAGACACTTCTTCCGCCAATAATTTTCTTTCATTTTTGGAAGATACTCTTTCAAAATTAAAAAATAAAACCATTGGATTGATTCGTATGGATAGTGGTTTTTTTCAAACCGAGATATTGGATTATCTGGAAGAGAAGGCAATGGATTATATAGTAGCAGTAAAGTTTACCCGACCTATACAACGGTTTATTTCTCAAAGCAAAAATTGGATCGTCCTGGATAAGGGAATAGAAATTAGTGAACAATTATACCAAAGCGAATCATGGGAAAAACCACGTAGAATCGTTATTGTTCGTCAAAAATTAAAAGACAGGCCAAAAGCACCGGGGAAGCAACTTCGTCTGTTTGAGGAAGAAGAAGTTTACAGAGATTATCGTTATTCTGCTTACGTAACCAACATGAAACTTTCAGCACCAGAGATATGGAGAATATACAGAGGAAGAGGTGATGCTGAAAACAGAATAAAGGAATTAAAATATGACTTTGGCTTTGACAGTTTTAATCTAAAAGACTTTTTTGCAACTGAAGCAGCTTTAATTTTTGTGATGATAGCCTATAATCTTATGTCGCTGTTTAGAATATTCATTTTGCAGGAAAAAACGCAGAAAACTTTATCTACACTTCGATATAGAACTTTTGCCATCGGTGCATATTTTGAAAAAATCAACAACAAACTGGTTCTCAAAATCGCTTTAAATAAAAAAAGGCGAGCCTGGTTTTCCGGCCTATGGAACAGTTCTTCTGAGTTTGACTTTCCTTTTAAATTGGCTAATGAGTAATCTGGGTTTATTTCACTTTTGGGACTTTTCATAAGAGCTTATGCAGTGGGACATACTCCGGCAAATACATCGGGACGAAACACCAAAGAACAGTTGGCTGATGAATTGAATACCACCGGAATTTATTCTATGGTTCGTCATCCGCTCTATTTGGGTAATTTTTTCATGTGGCTTGGTGCTGCAGTCCTGACGAAAAATGGGTGGTTTATCGTAGCTTTCATTCTTCTTTACTGGATTTATTACGAAAGAATCATGTTTGCCGAAGAACAGTTTCTGCGTCGAAAATTTGGTTCTGTTTATACCGATTGGGCCAACAAAACGCCGGCTTTTATTCCAAGTTTTAAAAAATACATTCCTTCAAAATATCCTTTCAGCTGGAAGAAAGTACTCAAAAAAGAAAAAAACGGCTTGCTGGCTGTATTTGTCCTTCTGTTTGTATTTCACAATATCTATTATTCTTTTCAAGCAGGTCATATCCGTATTGATTTGAACTGGATAGCTTGGGGAACATTTGCAGCAGGCATCCTTTATCTGGTATTGAAATTTTTGAAAAAGAAAACTTCGATATTGAACGAAACGGGAAGATAAATCTGAAAAATATTTTTTACAAAAAAACCGGTGAAATTTTCTACCGGTTTTTTTGTAAAGTTCAATTTTCTCGAGAAAGTTTTTCAATAATTGTCTTCTTTCAGTTGCATGAAGGCTTTGGGGTGCAAGCAAACCGGACAAACTTCCAGCGCTTCTTCCGATTCGTAAATGTAGCCACAATTTCTGCATTGCCACAGCACTTTGCCGTCTTTTTTGAAAACCTTGTCTTCGGAAATATTCTGTAAAAGTTTCAGATAACGACGTTCGTGTTCCACTTCTACTTTAGCCACCATTTTGAATGCTACGGAAATTTCAGGAAATCCTTCTTCTTTGGCAACATCAGCAAATGTTGGATATAAACTTGACCATTCTTCATACTCTCCTTCAGCTGCAGCTTTCAGATTTTGTTTGGTTGTTCCGATAATTCCTGCAGGATAGGAAGCGGTGATTTCTACCATGCCCCCTTCCAGAAATTTGAAGAATCTTTTGGCGTGTTCCTTTTCCTGACTGGCAGTTTCCATAAAGATGGCAGCAATTTGTTCGTAACCTTCCTTCTTGGCAACGCTGGCAAAAAATTCGTACCGGTTACGTGCTTGCGATTCGCCGGCAAAGGCTTTCAGCAAGTTTTGTTCTGTTCTTGTCCCTTTTAACGATTTATCCATAATTTTGTTTTTTAATGAGTTACTGAATGATTTATTTAAGAAATTTCTATAAACTCCGATTTTTCTGAACCACAAACCGGGCAAACCCAATCATCGGGGAGATCGGAAAATTTTACTTTTTCTTCGGCCTCATCGTAAATGTAGCCGCAAATTGGACATTTGAATTTTTTCGACATAGCATTTTCAGTTTTAGTTTCTATTTTTGATTGATCTATATACGTTGGAGCATTTTTGGGTGAAAATCCTTTTTTTACCTCCCGATAATACGCATAAGTCAAAGGTTTACCGGTATCGTCGACAATTTCGGCACTAACCAGTTCGCCAATAAAAATCCAATGTGTTCCCACATCAAAAACATCAACCAGCTTACATTCAAAAAAAGCAAGGCTGCCATCGAGTACAATGGGGACATTGGTTTCCTTAAAAATGACTTTTACGTCCGTCATTTTATTCATCTCCCTTCCGCTTTTATATCCAAACTTGCCAATAAGTTCGGCGGAAGCATCCTGTGCCAGTATGGAAACGGCAAAAGCCTTGAACTGCTGAATAAACGAAGCGGAATAATTATCCTTGTTACAGCAAACGGCAAAACGCTGAGGCTGAGAGGTAACCTGAAATACCGTATTTGAAACAAAACCATTTCCATGGTTTCTATCTCCAGAAGTTACAATATATAACCCATAAGATATTTTATAAAGTGCTTCTAACTGTATCACAGAGTAAGAATTAAAAAAAATATTTGAAAAAACAACTAAAAAAATCTATGACAAAAATAGTTTTAAATTTCAAATTATTTCGATAATGAAACAAAAATAATTCGTTCATCTCATTTTTCCGGAGACATTTCATGCAGCAATAAATTGGGATAAAGAACATCATGTGTTTTTTCCACCATTATTTTTTTTGGCAAAGAAAATTCACCGGTAGCGCGAATATCTTCCGATGAGGCTCCTACATGTATTTTGTATTTGCCTTCGTCAGCAATCCATGCACTGACACCACTCCAGAAAGAAGCCAAAGAACGGGCATCCAGCTTAAAAGTTATCACTTCGCTCTCGTTGGGTTTTAGCAATTGAGTTTTGGCAAAAGCTTTCAGTTCCTTTACAGGCTTGTCGATGGCTTGTTTGGGTGCTTCCACATAAAGTTGTACCACTTCTTTACCGGCTATTTTTCCAGTATTGGTAACTTTTACAGAAACTGTAATTTCTTTATCGAACAAAGTATTGCTCAACTTCAAATCGGAATATTTGAAACTGGTATAAGAAAGCCCATAACCGAAAGGATAAGCTGTTGGCACTTTGAAAGTATCATAATAACGATAACCGACATATATTCCTTCTGTATAAAAAGCATTGACTGGATTATCTTTGGGTTCGCCGGGAAAAGTTGCAGCCGAAGGAACGTCAGCGTATTTCATCGGAAAACTGACAGCCAGTTTGCCGGAAGGATTTTCAGCGCCCTTCAGCAAGTCAACTACAGCATGAGCACCTTGTTGTCCGGGCTGCCATGCAAGCAAAACAGCATCAGGCCAATCTCTCCAATCGGCAGTTTCGATGACGCCTCCAATATTGAGCACCACAACAACTTTCTTTTTGGCAGCATGGAAAGAGGTACAGACATTTTTTATCAGATTTTTCTCAACTTCGCTCAATGAAAAAGTCGATTCAGGACGATCCCAACCTTCACCGGCCTGACGTCCAATAGTAATAACCGCAATATCGGAATTTTTTACCTGCGATTGAATAAAGTCTTTGGTTAAATTTAATTCCGGTGCAAAATCAACAGCAAATTTTTGATTTTCTTTCTTCTCATGTTGTCTTACCGAATCGATAAATTGTCTGTACCGATCGGTCAAAGTTTTCGACAATTGAAATTTTGCAGTACCAAAAGCCTCATCCAAAGCTGCAGCATGATCATAATTCACTTCGCCACTTCCGGTTCCGCCAGTCATAAATTGATAGGAAGTTTTTCCAAACAAAGCTATTTTATTTACTTTTTTGAATGGCAAAGTGGAATTTTCGTTTTTCAATAAAACCATACCTTCAACTGCTGCCTTGCGAGCAATAACGGCATGAGCTTCCAAATCGGGATGATACGACGGTTGATAACCTTTGAAATGAGGAGTTTTCTGAATGAAATCCAGAATTCGCATCAAATTTCTGTCGAGCGTTTTTTCGCTTAAAGTTTTGTTTTTCAGTGCTTCCCTGAGTACTTCTCGCTGTGTAGCTCCAGGTTCCAACAAGTCGTTTCCTGCTTTCATTTGAGCTACCGCGTCATCGCCACCCCACCAATCGGACATCACCATTCCTTTGAATCCCCATTCTTTACGTAAAATGGTAGTCAGCAAATCGGGATTTTGAGAAGTATAAAATCCATTCAAGCGGTTGTAGGAAGACATTACCGTCCAAGGATTTCCTTCTTTCACGGCAATTTCAAAACCTCTCAGATAAATTTCTCGCAGTGCACGCTGACTGACAATTGCATTAATAGTGGTGCGTTTGGTTTCAATATTATTGGCAGCAAAATGTTTGACAGAAGTGCCGACACCATTTGATTGCAAACCGACAACCATAGCAGCAGCCATTTTTCCAGCAATGAGCGGATCTTCGGAATAATATTCAAAATTTCGCCCACAAAGCGGATTTCGCTGAATGTTCAATGCCGGAGCCAATAATACATCCGAGCCATATTCCAAAACTTCGTTACCCATAGCTTTCCCCACTTCTTCCACCAGTGGAGTATTCCAAGTAGAAGCCAGCACTGTTGCCGTTGGGAATGCCGTACAATAAAAAGGATGAGAAAAGCCTTCCTGCTTTGGTTCAATTCGTAAACCGGCAGGGCCATCAGTGAGAACAGCAGGTGTAATGCCCAATCGAGGAATGTCCCATGTACGACCGGCAGCACCGGCAAGCAATACGGTTTTAGGCCCTGAGGCGGGATTTTTCCATGTATCTTCTCCCAAACCCATGACCATATAAATTTTGTCTTCCAAAGTCATAGCTTTGATGACTTCTTTTAAGCTGTCTTTGCCTAATTGCGGCGTTGCAGGCTTATTTTGAGCATTTACAACTGCAACCAAAGACAACACGATAAAAAGCAAATTGATTTTTTTCATACCATTATGGTTTTTTTGTTATTGTGAAAAAAGCGTATCCCTATTTTATTATCCTTTTGAATGAGAAAGGAATGGAGTTTCTGAAAAAATTCCGAATAAATAAAATCGCTACTGTTGAAAAGTCAAAAAACCTTACACAATAACTTTTCGATTAAAAAACTTACCGTGCACTTACATTTTTCGACAAATATAGGGTAAAAAAAGAAAAAACCATTTATATGAAAAATGTTTTTCGACAGAAACAAAAAAATTCTTTTGCTTTCGCAAAAAACAAAAAACTAACCGCTTCCTTTAGCAATTTTAAAAAAAGCAGCAAAAACTTCAGCCGTTGGTTAATTCTTTATCTCGCCCATAAATGAGATCGATTGCCGTCTATTTGAATTTACCGTAAAATTGGCACTCCCATCGTTATATATATTCAGAAAAATTTCATATAAATCTTCCGAAGCTTTGACTTTAAATTGAATTTTCCAACCATTGTTCTTTTTATTGGGCATTATGCTAAAGTCGGTCATGGGTTCATTGAAACGAATACCGCCATCGCCACCATAGGGAGCTGAATAAGCCACTCCGAAATAGGGCAAAAATGCTTCGGCGGAGTCATTTTTAACTGTCAGCGTATATTCGGACGTCAAAAAAATCTGTTTTCCTGAGAGGGGTTGAGCATACTGAACTTTCACCGTAAAATTTTTATTTTCCACTTTTTGGGTAAGTGATTTAACACTTTCGGGAGTGGTTTTAACTCCGGAGCAGGAAATCAGCAATAAAGCCATGCCTGCAAACAAACCAAAATAAGCTTTCATAGTGTACAGATTTATAAGTGAAACAAGAATGATTGTCAGTTTTAATTCATCAAAAAATATTCCATTTCCATTATTTTGTCAAAAAAATTTATAACAAAAACTTCCTGATTCACAGCTTTTTGAATTTAAAAATTTTACCTTTCCAAGCCGGGATGGAAATTTTAAAAATCATATCGGGTATGAGTGTAATTTGTTCAATCGTTTCCACCTCATCAAGTAAATTGACTGCTTTGTACTGACAACCCGGCATAAGTTCCAAGAATTGAAAAGCCTCCAAAGGAATACGCACTTCGGTGTAAAGTTCCTTATCGTCGAAATTCAGAACAACCAGCAGCATTTCGTCTTTGAACTTTCTAATGTAGGCAAATTGTTCGTGTGTATCGAAATGAGGATTGTTGAAATTGGCATATTCCAAATCGTACATTACCCCTTCCGTTATAGCCTTTTCTTGCAGCGTAATATTCAACAACTTTTGATAAAACTGTCGCAGTTCCTTTTGTTCTGCAGTTAACTTTTCTCCATCAAATTTTCCATTGTTTGCCCATGCCTGCACGGACTTTACTCCCCAATAATCGAAAATAGTTGTTTTTCCGTCGAGTCCGCTGTATCCTTCGTTATCCATTCCCAATTCACCAAGTTCCTGACCGAAATAAATCATAACGGGAGCTTTGGTGAGAGTTGCTGCCACTATCATAGCCGGCTGCGCATAACTGCCATCGCCTGCAAAAAATCCAGAAGCGATCCGATGTTCATCATGATTCTCCATAAAATTAAGCATGTGATCTTCGATACCGTTCAGCTGTTGCCAAGCATAAGTGATGTTGCGGGCGGGATAATTTCGGCTGGTTACGTTTCGAAGCGTTTCGTACATACCTACTTTATCGTAAAGATAATCGAATTTCCCGTTTGCCAGATAATTCCGATACTCGGCCGGTTTATAGATTTCTGCAATAAAAATAATTTTCGGATATTTTTCCTTCACTCTGCTGATGGCATAATTCCAAAATTCAACCGGCACCATTTCGGCCATGTCGCAACGAAAGCCATCAACTTTCTTCGATGCCCAAAAAAGCAAAATATCCAGCATTTTATTCCATGTATCGGGGATAGGATCGAATTGTTTTTGCATACCTTCCATGTAATTTATGCCATAATTCAGCTTCACCGTATCGTACCAGTCGTTCAGCGTTGGAGAAGGGGTGAATTGGTCGTTTCCGGTAACTTTTGCCGGAAATTCATTGTAGCCATCAATATCAAAATTGGGACGGAAGGGTTGACCGGGCAAATAATAAAAATTGTTGAGCGGAGAAAAAGCCCATTCCGGGTGATCATGTTCGCCCAAGTCAACGACATTTTTTGGCTTGGCGTCCGAAAAATATTGTCTCGCCACGTGATTAGGCACAAAATCAATCAAAACCTTCATGCCTTCCTTGTGGGTTCGGTGAATCAAATCTTCAAATTCCTTCATTCTGCATGGAACATTTTCAGCCAAATCGGGATCGACATCGTAGTAATCTTTTACGGCATAAGGAGACCCTGCTTTCCCTTTTACCAGACAAGGAAAATCTTTTCTGATGCCGTAAGCGGAATAATCCGTTTGGGTGGCATGTTCAAAAATACCAGTGTACCAAATATGGGTAACTCCCAAGTCTTTTATCTCTTTCAGGGCTTTTGTCGTAAAGCTGTTAAATTTTCCGCATCCATTTTCTTCTATGCTTCCATTGTATTTGTTGTTGGAATTATAATTACCGAAAAGACGCGGTAAAACCTGGTATATTACAAATTTTGACATAATGACTGAATTTGTTGGTTTTAAACAAAAAAGTTTTTTTCTAATTTTTATTTGCCTTTAATACACTTCATCCTAAATTTCGGTTCAGAAACAACTTGAGCATCAAATACGGGCAATTCTCGAACTTTTGATACTGGACTCTGTGAAGTGATTTGCTGAGATACGATTAAATTGTCCAACCAAACCGTACTCTTTGGCGGAACAATGAATCCAAAATAAAAACCGCTGTCTTTCACTTCCATTTCTGAACAGTAACAATACACATCATTGATAAAATAATAAAGCATTTCTCCGGATTTTACTATTTTCATCCGGTTATTTCCGGATGGAATAATGCATGGCTTGGTTAATTCGGTATAAAAACTGTACCATGTTGTATTTCCCATATACATTTTCTGCAAATTATTAATGGTAAAATACTCCAGCGATTTTTGCACGGAAGATGCACTCTGGTCGGGCACTGAACCAAAAATCAAACCATACTGGTCGGAATCGTTCTTGCTTTTACATTCTATCTGAAGCTGATAAATAAAATCTGATTGTACATCGACATTCGTTTTGGCATAAACAAAATAAACAGGATCAACTTTTGACTCAAATTTCAGACGGCGATTATCGATGGAAGTTTCATACTCGGAAGTGTTTTCGATTTTCCAACCGGCATCAAGCGCCGTATCGAAAGATTTACGAACTTTGAGAGTATAGGCGGAAGTATCTACAGAAAAATTTTCAGTAGAAAATGCAGGAGAAGGGGTATTTTGATTGAAAAGTTCATCGAGATAATAGGCTCTTCTGATGCCGCGATAATTTATATTCCATGCTCTATTGTTCACCTTCTCGCCGCCACACATCATCGATTTCCAATCGCCATTTTCCAATACATCATTCAAATGTTCACGGCCCAAAAAACCATGTCCCAACTCGTGAAAAATGACATCTTCCTTCATATATTCAGCCCCTGCATATTTTGAAATATCATTCCAGTAAGTTCGGTCAATTTCTATTCGGATAGGTTTCTCATAATGGCAAAGTCCTGCTTTGTCGCCTGTTAAATCGGCAAATTCCATAATCAAACCTTCTCGTTGAAAATTAAAAACCTGACCTCTTTTTGCGGCTTCGGACTGAAAGGTGTACAAATAAGTGGAAAAGGCTGAATCTACTCGATAGGCATGGCTATCTTTACAGGAAAGGAGTAGAAAAACAATGCTTACAAAAAAGCCAAATTTATGGAGCAGAGATAATTTCATTGTTAAAAATTTTTCCACACAAATTTAAACAAAAAACGTCATAGCTTTGTTATTAGTTTAAAATGAAAATAATTTTTAAACATTTTAATACTTAATTTTTATGGCTACAGTTAAATTTGCGGGAACAGACGTACATACCAATGGCGAATTGCCTGCAGTGGGCTCCAAAGCTCCCGATTTCACATTGGTTGGAAAAGATCTTCAGGAAATTCACTTGAAAGATTTTGCCGGTAAACGCGTCGTGCTGAATATTTTTCCCAGCTTGGATACCAGCACTTGTGCAACTTCCGTTAGAAAATTCAATCAGTGGGTTTCCGGAAAAAACAATGTTGTGGTAATTTGCGTTTCAAAGGATTTGCCCTTTGCCCAAAGCAGATTTTGTGGAGCAGAAGGACTTGACAATGTTATCACGGCTTCCGATTTCAGATACAATACTTTTGCTACCGATTATGGGGTTCTGCTGGTTGATGGGCCGCTGAAAGGACTGATGGCTCGTGCCGTAGTAGCCATCGATGAAAACGGTAAAGTTATTTACAATCAGTTGGTTGACGAAATCAGTAACGAGCCGAATTACGATATAAAAGTGCTCGACTGATAAAAGGTCTATTTTCTTTTAAAAAACACCCTCTTTCACTTATTTTGTGGGAGAGGTTTTTTTATTCCGTTGCTTAACAAATATTGAACGCGGTATTGCTTTTTATACGAAATCGTTTATTCGTAACGAATAATTTTTGCCGGAGAAATTTTGGTGATAAGATAAGATGGCGCAATCATCATTAAAATTGATGCCACAAAAGTTCCGATATTCAGCAATACAATATAACCCCACGGAAAGGCTACCGGTACGGAAGCCACATAATAAGCTTCGGGATCGAGCGGAATAATACCCGTAAAATACTGAAGGGCACAAATGAAAAGGCCAATGAGGTTACCCCAAAACATTCCTTTTGCAATCAGGAAAAAAGAATGATAAAGAAAAATCTTTCTTACCGACCAGTTGGTTGCACCCAACGATTTAAGAATGCCAATCATATTGGTACGTTCAAGAATCAAAATCAGTAAACCGGAAATCATGTTAAACCCTGCGACGGAAAGCATTAACAGCAAAATTACCCAAACGTTCATATCCAATAAATCGAGCCAACTGAAAATCTGAGGATTCAACTGCTTAATGGTTTGGGTGTAGTAAGCTTTGCCATCTTTGCTGAAAATATTGGCTGTCGCTTCATAAACAGCTTCTCCCCGCTCATCTATTTTGTCAAAATTGTCTATCAACACCTCAAGTCCACCGAACGATGCACTGTCCCAATTGTTCAACCGCTGAACCTGTCGTATATCGGTAAGCACAAAGAGCTGGTCATAATCAACAAAATTGGTGGAATATATGCCGACAATTTTAAATTTTCGAGCTCTAACCTGATCCTGAATGAAATACATAAAAAGCTCGTCGCCCAATTTCAATCCCAGTAAATCGGACAATTTTTTAGAAAGCAAAATTTCGTTTTTCAGCGTATCGCTGCCAACATTTAAAATATTTCCTTCCAGCAAATTGGAACGGAAAAAATTCCAGTCAAAATCCTTGTCAATACCTTTTAGAATAATACCCTGAAATTCATTATCGGTTTTGATAATACCCGGTTTGGTGGCAAAACGCTGCACATGAACCACACCTGGAATTTGCCGAATCTTTTGTATCAGAGCAGCATCCATTTTTATGGGATTCATTTCGTAGGTATTGTTGTTGTCGAAATTGGTGATTTGAATGTGTCCGCCAAAACCGATGATTTTGTTCTCGATTTGGCTTTTGAAACCAATCACCACACAAACCGAAATCAACATCACGGCCAATCCCAACGCAATGCCAATGGTTGCAATACGCACCGCAGGGCGGGAAACATTTTTCTTCCCCTGCTGAAAATGAATTCGTTTTGCTATGAAATATTCAACATTCAAATCAATAAGAATTATCGATTAAGATGAACAAAAATATTTTGAATTTTCAGAGAAATGTACAAAACTTTTTCATCTGCCAACATCAGATTGTTTTTCCGGGATAGGCCTGTAAAGCTTTTTCGAGAACGACAAGAGCTTTTTTCAAATCTTCTTTTTCCAGCACGTAAGCGATACGAACTTCATTTTTGCCCATCCCTTCGATGGTATAAAAACCGGAGCCTGGAGCCAGCATCACGGTAGAACCTTCATATTCGAAATCGGAAAGCAGCCATGCACAAAACTGATCAGCATCGTCAACAGGTAAACGCGCTACCGTATAAAAAGCACCCATCGGAATTGGAGAATAAACTCCCGGAATACGATTCAATCCGTCGATCAAAAACTTTCTCCGTTCGAGATATTCATTGTACATTTCGAGCATGTATTCCGCAGGAGTATCGATAGAAGCTTCGGCAATAATTTGACCTATAAGCGGAGGGCTGAGACGAGCCTGACAAAATTTCATCACATTCTTTCTCACTTCCTTATTTTTCGTTACCAGTGCTCCAACACGGATACCACATTCACTGTAACGTTTGGAGAAAGAATCGACCAATATCACATTTTCGTCAATCCCATCGAGATGAAAAGCAGAAATATAAGGACCACCCGTATAACAAAATTCACGATAAACTTCGTCGGAAAAAAGATACAAATCGTATTTCTTCACCAGATCGCGAATTTTATTCATTTCGGCACGCGTGTAAAGATAGCCGGTAGGATTATTGGGATTGCAAATTAAAAATCCTTTGGTTTTTGGAGTTATCAGTTCTTCAAATTTCTCAATAGGTGGCAGAGCAAAGCCATCTTCAATGGAGGCCACTACCGGACGTACCACCACTCCCGCAGCAATGGCAAAAGCCGTGTAATTGGCATAAGCAGGCTCCGGTACAATAATTTCGTCGCCCGGATCAAGACAACTCATAAAGGCAAAATTTACCGCCTCCGAACCTCCAGTAGTGATAATAATATCTTCTTCCGTCGCTTCAATGTTGAACTTGTCGTAATAACCGGCCAATTTGCTGCGTAAACTTTTAAAACCATCGCTTGGGCTGTATTCCAAAATTTTAAGATCTATGTTTTTTAAAGTATCCAAAGCAACTTGTGGCGTTTTCAAATCGGGCTGGCCAATGTTCAAATGATAAACTTTTACTCCGCGTGCTTTGGCTTTATCGGCCAAAGGAACAAGCTTGCGGATGGGAGATTCGGGCATGAGTTGCCCACGTTGTGAAGTGTGAGGCATGTGTTGTTTTAAATTTGCAAATTAACAAATATCAAATTATTCGGTGCTGAACAAGTGAAATATACTGTTTCAATCGATTTGCAAAATTAATGATTTTAACCGATAAAATATGAAACGTCGCAGTTTTTATCTTGTTGATAATCTACTTGACTACCAAATTTGAACTGAAAGGAAAAAGTAAAGAATTTTCATTCTAAAAAATTTTCAACAAAGGAATATATTTTTTACTGATAATGTGTAACTTGCAAAAAACTAAGCCCGGCAAGTATTAACTGACCAGGCTTTGTTAAATTTTAAATATAACAACTTTAACTTGCTAAAATTATAAACGCAAAAACAGGAGAATCAAATTTCCTTTTCAAATATAGTTGGCGTATCATTACGACGAACAAAACCCATTTTTGTCAAATATTTATCGTGCTGCGGAAGTTCCGATTTGGCAACAACTTTATGAATACCTTTTTCTTTCAACTGTTGCACATTGGTTTTGTAGATAAATTCTCCCGGTTTCAGATCTCTGTATTCTGAAGCAACAAAATCAAGCTCAACATAAAGACAACCATTGTCGATCGTTCCATAAAAAACTCCGGCAGTAACGGCATTGCGCAACAAAAGTAAAGCTATGGAAGAAGTTTTATCTTGTTTCGTTGAAGCAAGCTCGAAATGAGGAAAAATCTGCAGAATTTCCTTTTTATGGAATTCGATAAAATAATTAAAATAAGCATCGTTTGGTTCAACGGCTAGTGCTTTGAAAGATTCTTGAGCCGAATTCATCCTGATCAGATAATAAATATTTACCAGTACAATAAACAAATTAAGGAATCCAACCGGTAAAGCTCCAATAGAAAATCCATAAAAGGAAAACACGGCAGAACCTATGAGATTCAACCATCGAAGTTTTTTTATGGAACTCATTGTCAAAGAAATAGCAACTAAAATGGATGCCAGATAGCCAATCCATTCTAAGAGTGGAATGTTTAGAAACATGATTATTGGTTTTAAAATATAATGATTAAAGAAACAAAAAAGTAAATCTACATCTTTAGACGTCGATTTACTTTCAGCGCAAAAGTAAATATTTTCTGTTTACTTTTCAAATATTAATTCAAAAAAAACATAAATCCATTGCTCTTGAAAAAAGAAAAATTGCTAAAAACTTACTTTTCATTTTTCACAAACAACCACAATATACCTGAAATGAAAAGCGTTATGGCGCAAATGGCAAAGATGACGGACTTATTGGGAGCAGCGTTGATTACTTCACCCATTTTGAAACTCGCCACCAATTGAGGCAACACTACGGCAAGATTGAATATTCCCATGTAAAGTCCCATTTTGGTTTGATCCACCTTTTCGCTCATAATGGCAAAAGGCAACGAAACCACCGATCCCCAGCCAATTCCCACTATGGCTATCAGAAAATAATACACGGCAACACTGTGTCCGAAGAATAAAATGGATGCATATCCCAATGCCATGATAAAAATGCAAGTCAAATGTGTTTTTACCATACCATATCTTTTTGCAAGTCGATTCAATACCAAAACCGGTAAAACGGCACTTACCAAACTTAAAACAAAAAACGCAATGGAGTTGACCGAACCTGCATTATCTGCCAATTGCA
>Ga0208695_1000440_pt1 | contig 45639 bp, 47 predicted proteins | sample AD_UKC111_MetaG_FD_184449 | JGI IMG/M metagenome (GOLD analysis project Ga0208695, IMG submission 184449) | Active sludge microbial communities of municipal wastewater-treating anaerobic digesters from Hong Kong - AD_UKC111_MetaG (SPAdes)... | ecosystem: Engineered > Bioreactor > Anaerobic >... | reverse complement strand
GACACTTCGGGATTGCTCTAACCAACTGAGCTACTGAGGAATTTATTTCAACCTTTTCGCTCTTGTTGGCCACGGATTAATCCCGACACTTCGGGATTGCTCTAACCAACTGAGCTACTGAGGAATTCATTTCAACCTTTTCGCTCTTGCTGGCCACCGATTAATCCCGACACTTCGGGATTGCTCTAACCAACTGAGCTACTGAGGAATTTATTTCAACCTTTTCGCTCTTGTTGGCCACGGATTAATCCCGACACTTCGGGATTGCTCTAACCAACTGAGCTACTGAGGAATTCATTTCAACCTTTTCGCTCTTGCTGGCCACCGATTAATCCCGACACTTCGGGATTGCTCTAACCAACTGAGCTACTGAGGAATTTATTTCAACCTTTTCGCTCTTGCTGGCCACGGATTAATCCCGACACTTCGGGATTGCTCTAACCAACTGAGCTACTGAGGAATTTATTTCAACCTTTTCGCTCTTGCTGGCCACGGATTAATCCCGACACTTCGGGATTGCTCTGACCAACTGAGCTATTTGGGAGTGTTCTCTTATTCCTTTTATAAGCGTCGCAAAAATAAGGGCTTTATATGAATTAAGCAATATCTTTACCGAAAATTTTTGAATGAAAAGGATATTGGGAATCGGCAATGCCCTCGTGGATATTTTGACTCTGCTGGAGGGAGACTATATTCTTCAGGAATTTAACCTGCCAAAAGGAAGCATGCAGCTTGTCGACAAGGAAAAATCTGAAGGTATTAAAAATGCAACCCGCTTCTTGCCCAGAAAACTGTCGTCGGGGGGATCAGCTGCAAATACGATACACGGACTTGCCATGCTTGGAGCGGATACCGGATTTATAGGCTCAATAGGAAGGGATGAAACAGGAGATTTTTTTGAGAATGATATGAAAAGAGCCGGGGTAAACACCATCCTGATACGCAGAAATTCGGTTACAGGAACAGCTATAGCCCTTATATCAGCCGACACAGAAAGAACATTCGCCACACATCTTGGTGCTGCTATTGAGCTAAGAGCTTGCGATCTCAAACCGATTCTTTTTGAAGGATATGACATCCTTTACCTTGAAGGCTATCTTATAAATGATTTTCAATTTGTTGAGACTGCCTGCAGGTATGCAAGGGAAAAAGGTATGCAAATCGCCCTCGATCTTGCAAGCTATAACGTGGTGGAAGCACATCTCAATTCCTTTAAAAATATAGTGAAAGATTACGTCGACATACTTTTTGCCAATGAACAGGAGACAAGGGAATTTACAGGTCTTGAACCTGAAAAGGCATTACCAGAATTGGCGAAGCTCTGCGAAATGGTAATACTTAAAACCGGTTCTGAAGGTTCATGGATAAAACGGGGTGATGAAACGGTCAGGATAAGAGCGATCCCGGTAAAATGTGTGGATACGACAGGAGCAGGCGACCTTTATGCCTCAGGATTCCTTTACGGACTATCAACAGGCTCCAGCCTGGAAGTCTGTGGAACAATAGGGTCATTGATGGCAGGTAAGGTGATTGAAATTGTAGGGGCACGGATGGATATGGATAAATTTCATGAAATTAAGACAGAAATTGCCTTTCTTGCCGGAAACAAGTGACAGTTATAACTTATCTTTGTCATTTTTAGGCTTTACCCGGAAAACAACAAATAATTTATGAAAACAAAAGGTAAGTTTTTTGCAGCCTTTCTTATGATTTCCGCTGCCTTTCTTCTTTCAGGGTGCAACGGGGATAAAATGCCTTCCCGGATGCAGACTGCATTCGAAAAATATATTGGTTACTGGAATACCGGACAGCTTGATGATATTGACAAGTATGTCTCCCCGGGCTACGAATTGTACGAAAGTCCCGGTTTCGAGCCACAGAACGGTATTGATTTCTTTAAAAAGTATATTGCAAATACAAGAGTGACATATCCTGATTTCAAAATCACTGTCAATGAGGTCTTATTTAATAAGGACAGGGTCGCGTACATCTGGACTGTTACAGGGACACATCTTGGAACCGGTGAAATACCGCCAACAGGGCGCACAATAAACGGGAAAGGGATGTCAGTCCTTCATTTCACCGATGGTAAAATAAAGGACGAATGGCGAAGCAATAACAATCTTCAGTGGCTTCTGCAGTTAGGTTTCACTGTCGACCCTCCGGGAACAGACACTCCGGCGAAATAACCACCTGTCTGTCAGGCGGTCTTGATCTTGTATCCTCTTGTTCCGTAATATACTATAAAGACGAAACACACAAGAGGTACGATGAATCCCAGTGCCATCGTTGAGATGTCGGCTATATGACCCATCAAAACCGGGATCAGCGCACCTCCCACAATCGACATGACCAGAAGCGATGATCCCTTTTTCGTAAGAGGGCCCAGTCCTTTTATTCCAAGTGCAAAAATTGTCGGGAACATTACCGACATGAAGAAATATGTTGAGAAAAGCGCCACAACGGATGTCCACCCCAGCCCGGCAACCACGAGAGCCATTGTTATAACATTGGCAGTGGCATAAAATGCAAGAAGCCTGTTTGGGCGAACAATCCTCATGAATATTGTGCTGCCTGTAAATCTTCCGAGCCAGAACAAACCCATTCCCCCAAATCCAAGTATCTGGGCTGCCTGCTGATTAGTCAGCGATGGTATCTCCTCGGTGACATAATTAATAAAGAAACTGTTTATCCCAGTCTGGGCTGCAACATAAAGAAACTGGGCAACAACAGCCAGGACAAAATGAGGATATTTAAGAAGATCCTTAAGTTTTCCCGGCGAAGTCCTTTCCTCTTCTTCCGATTCATCTTTAAGGTCAGGGAATTTTATCCGCCAGAAAAGAATTGCAACAATCAAAACCAGAGAGCCTATAAGCATATAAGGCAGGGCAATAGATGAAAACCTATTTGAACCGTTGCCGTTTGCAGAAAATATTAACATCCCTCCAACCAGCGGACCAGCTATCCAGCCAAGGCCGTTGAACGACTGCGAGAAGTTTATTCTGCGTTCACCGAATTCAGGGGGCCCCAGGACCGTCGTATATGGATTTGCCGCAGTTTCGAGGCAGGTAAGCCCGCATGCAATGATAAAAAGACACAACAGGAAGCTTCCGAAAGTCTGTATGAGTGTTGCCGGAAGCATTAGAAAAGCCCCTGACGCAAATAACAGAAGGCCGAAAATTATACCTTTTTTATAACCAACTTTCTGCATGAGTAATCCGGCAGGAATTGCCATAAAAAAATACCCACCGTAAAAAACAAACTGAACAAATGCCGACCTGGCTTTCGACATATTCAATAACTCCTGGAAATGCTTGTTCAGAACGTCAAGGCAGCCATGGGCAAACCCCCAAAGAAAGAAAAGGCTCGTAATAAGAACAAACGGAACCATAAATCCCTGGTAAACAAGCGACTTCTTGTTTCCGTTCACGGGAATTGCATTATTCATCGATAATCATAATTAGTCGATACAAGATTGTTATGATTTACGACTTTTCCAATACCTTTGCGCTGTTTTACAAATATTTCACCAGCTGCATGAAAAAGATCCCCCGAGATCAGGATTCATGACAGCCGTACGAATGTTTGAAACTACAAATAATAACCAAACTTAATCTGCAGATGAATCTCAAGCATTCCTTAAAAGTCCTCTTCAGCGGGATTTTTGTAAGAATCAAGTCCGGTCCCCTTAAAGGCAAGAAATGGATAATCACTTCAGGTGGTAATTTTATTAGCGGTGACCAGGAATCTTATAAGACAGATGCCTTCCTGAAATACTTTACTCCGGGCAGCATTTTCTTTGATATAGGGGCTCATATCGGCTATTATTCGGCAATCGGGGCCATGCTTAATGATGGCAAGGGTCACGTTTATTCGTTCGAGCCCAGGCCAATGAATGCCGGCTTTTTCAGAAAACATATGAAAAAGAATGGTTTTACAAATGTGACACTTTTTGAAGCGGCAGTTGGCGAAAAGGATGGTTTTGTACAATTCGATACTGCACATGGTTCAGCAACAGGCCGGGTGTCGTCTGATGGTGACCTTAAGGTGAAACAGGTTTCTATCGACAGAATGGTGGGCGATGGAGAACTTCCTTCACCGGATTTTATTAAAATAGACGTTGAAGGCGGTGAAATAGATGTTCTTAAAGGGCTCACCGGAGTAGTAGCTAAATGCAGGCCCCGGCTTATTATAGCCACCCATAACCCGGAATGCTACACCTTTACTACAGATTTTCTGAAAAAAAACAGATACAGATTTGAGGTTCTGAATCCCGATCCGGTAAAAGGGGATACAGAAATTGTTGCCCTGCCTGAATGATCAGACTGCAGACGGGCAATTATAATTTCTGTATGTTCAGGCCTCCGCTGATTTCGAATACCATCCCTGTTGAAAACCCCCAATCACCCCTGGCTACCGAAGCAACTGCCCTTCCGATATCTTCAGGCAATCCCCATCTTTTCTGTGGGACAAAACCTTCATTTATCAGCTTGTCATATTTATCTTTAAGCTTGATGGTCATATCAGTCTGTATTATACCCGGGCGTATTTCATAAACGAGGATGCCTTCCTTCGACAGCCTGTCGGCAAACACGGTTGAAGCCATACTCAGGCCTGCCTTCGATATACAGTATTCCGCCCTGTTCACGGAAGAAAGCTTTGCAGAAACTGAAGTTATAAATATTATAACCGGCTTATAATCAGAAATCTGTTCTTTCATCCATATCATTTCCTTCGCAATTTTCTGGGCAAAGAATACCGGGCCTTTCAGGTTGATATTCATAACTCTGTCATAGCTGTCCTCTGCCATTTCCAGAACGTCTTTTCTCTGGAGAGGGGCAACACCGGCGCAGTTGACAAGAAAATCGATACGGTCGTAACGGTCAAGGATATTAGCCACAACCTCTTTATGACATTTTGTACAAGAAATGTCGAGACCAATGGGAAAGAATTGTGCACCCCTTTTTTCAACTTCAGGCCCCAGGATTTCCATCCCTTCACTATCGACCGATCTGGCGATTGCGGCGATATCGAATCCTTCACCCGCCAGTGCAATTGCCACAGCCCTGCCAATTCCTCTGCTGGCCCCTGTAATTACAGCTACAGGTTTCCCGTTCATGAGAAGTGAGTATTTCAGGTTTAGTAGTACCGGTAAAATTAATAATTTGATCGATTCGTGCAAATGCAAGCCCAATAATATTAGAGAATATTTCCCACTCTGTTCATGTCTTTGTCAGATTTTTATGATACCGGGGTCCAGGGAAAACCCTTTCACCTTTCCTGGTCTGAACCGGAAATCCCTTTTTCTTCAGCCTCATCTCCTATGGAAACCTCATCCTCGGGCCATTCATAAACAGGAGCCTGCGGCCCCTGCTTCCTGTATAATACAGCCAGCACAATGCCGGCAACGAATCCCAAAAGATGCGATTCCCACGAAACATCCCTGTAAACATCGGGAAATAATCCCCAAACCATCGAACCGTAAAGAAAAACTATCAGAAGTGACAGACCCGCCAACCTGAAATGTTTCCGGATTATGCCGCTGAAAAAGAGAAAGGATGCCATCCCGTAAATCAGACCGCTTGCCCCGATATGCCAAGCCTCACGGCCGGTAACCCAGACTGCAGCCCCTGTAAGGAAATATACCCAGAGAGAGACCTTTACTGCAATCTCCGAATAAAAATAGAACAGGAATGTGCCAAGGAAAAACAAAGGAAGTGAATTATTAAACAGGTGCCCAAAACCAGAATGTATCAACGGAGAAAAAAGTATTCCCTGCAGGCCGTTTACTGACAGCGGATAAATTCCCATCCGCGTCAGATCAACATCGAACATCAGCTCCACAGCCTTCACAAACCACATAAGGAACACAAAAACGCCAGGGATAATCATGCTGATAACCAGTTTCCTGCGGAAAAAATCGGTACCGGCTCCCTCGTCTGATAACTGACCCGACATTCCCTGAATGTTACATGTCAACTCCCGGGAATACTATGCCTGCTTCATGCCTTATCCTGTCGAGTGTTCTTATCAGGTCGAGACTGAAGGAAAGGGGTACCACAGGACTTTCAACAAGGCCATTTTCCAGGCAATTCATAACCTCCTCGGCTTCCCAATGGTAACCAAGGGCGGGAGGATTGAACACAATTGTTTCCTTTTCCTTCCCATGAAGCCCGAAAATAACCCTCTGATTCATATCACGCCCACGTGAAAGGGTAAGGTTGCCCTTCTCACAGATAAGATCGCAGCCTATTCCGACATTTGTTTTAAATGAACTGTAAATGGTCGCCATGGCACCATTATCATACCTGAAAATGGCGCTTACAGATTCTTCTGCACCTGTCTCCCCGAAGAGGGCACGGGCTTTTATTTCATCAGGTACTCCCAGGAAGGTAAGTGCATCAATTACCGGGTAAATGCCAATGTCAAGAAGTGAACCTCCTCCAAGGGAAGTGTTGAACTTCCGGTCAGCCGGATCAAATGGCGGTATAAACGAAAAATATGCATGAAGGTGAATTATCCTTCCAAGGATACCCGTTTCAAGTATCTCATGAGCCTTCAGGTAGAAAGGCTGGAACGGAGGCCATAAAGCTTCCATCAGAAACACGTTGTGCTTCTTTGCCTCAGCGATCATCTCTTCGACCTGAACCGTATTGAGGGCAAAAGCCTTTTCGCACAGAACGGCTTTTTTATTTTTTAAACACAGAATTGCCTGATCATGATGATGTGAATGCGGGGAGGCTATATATACTATATCAACGCCGGGATCCGCAGCCAGCTCTTCATAACTGCCATATGATTTTCTGAACCCATGTTCGATGGCGAATTTTGCAGCCCTCGCCTTGTCGCGGGACCCTGTTGCATATAATGTCGCATTCTTAACTGTTTTAAGGCCGTTCGCGAATTTTGCAGCCATCTTTCCGGGGGCAAGTATTCCCCAGTTATACTGTTTTGTCATCAGGAAATGTTTTGCTAAAGATAAGCAAAATTTGAACTAAATCAGGATTCAGGCCATATTCAGGAGGGGGGCAATAACATGCAAAAGAACTTTTTGTGCAACCTGTTCACTATATCCAACAGCCCGCCCGAAACAGCTACACAAATCGAAAAATCCTATTTCATTGATTTGTTGATTTTTAAAAACCCATGAACATGCTTCAGTAATTTTTTTAGTACTATGTATTGCATAGTATTATCTTTTTTATATATCTTTGTATTATAATGTTGCTTGTCTAATATAGTAGTATTTTTTATAAGGCTCTGCCGGATCCGGGGAACTACGAGATTTTCCCAGATCATAAATGAAAAAACAGTCCTCGCGGAAAAAAGAATTTAAAACATCTTAAAATGAAAATTACTGTAAGTATCAATCTGGGCGGTTATTCCTTCAACATCGACGAAGATGCGTACTCTGAGTTAAAGCTATACCTGAAAAATCTTGAACTTCACCTTGCTGCCGAGGAAAGCTCCTCAGAAATCCTTTCAGATATTGAAGCCAGGATGGCTGAACTATTCCGCTCAAGGCTGACAGCCTATAAGCAGGTTATAAGCATGACCGATGTAAGGGAAGTTATTGTGATAATGGGAAGGCCTGAAGATTTTTCTGACGGTGAAAGCACAACCAGGAAAGAAAGGTTTGCAGGCCCCGGCCCTCACCGGATGTACCGGGATCCTGATCACAGGATAATAGGTGGGGTATGTTCCGGGGTTGGTGCCTACTGGGACTTAGAACCCTGGATAGTACGTGCGATAATGCTGGCACTGGTGTTTGCAGGCGGAATCGGGATAGTTATTTATCTCATTCTTTATATAGTCCTTCCGGAAGCAAAAACCACTGCGCAGAAAATTGAGATGAAAGGAGAGCCGGTGAACATAAACAATATCAAGGAGTCGGTCAAAAAGGAATTTGATACGGTAAGGAAAAACATGAAACTGTAGAAACATTAAAAACAAGCCATATGGACCTGGAAAATACAAAAGCACAGATGAGGAAAGGGATTCTTGAGTACTGCATTTTATCAGTACTTTCAAAGAACTCCTGCTATGCGAGCGACATAATCAGGGAGCTTAAGGAGGCAAAGGTGATCGTGGTCGAAGGTACTCTATACCCTCTTCTGACCAGGCAGAAAAATTCAGGACTGCTTAGTTATCGCTGGGAAGAGTCACAGCAGGGACCTCCCCGGAAATACTACGAACTTACCCCGGAAGGAAGAACTTACCTTGAAGAACTCGACAAATCATGGGAAGAACTTGTGGAATCCGTTAACCTGATAAGATCAAAATAACCGTTTTCAAACATGTTAAAATTGAATAAGATGGACAAAACAATCAAAATAAACCTTGGCGGCACTCTGTTCCAGATAGATGAAGAAGCCTACAAGATCCTCCGCGGTTATCTTCAGGATATTACAAACAGATTGCGCAATGCGCCGGGAGCAGCTGAAACGGTTGAAGACATTGAATTGAGAATTGCAGAGATATTCCAGTCGCAGGGAGCTTCGGCCGGGATAATTTCAAAAGAAAATGTCGAAGCAATGATGATAATAATCGGGAAACCCGAGGATTTTGAGACAGAAATTGAAGACAATAAAGTGCATGAGCCGGAATTTCGTTCATATACAGCTAAAAAACTGTACAGGAACCCTGACGACCAGATAATAGGCGGAGTTTGCGGCGGGCTTGGTGCATTCCTGAACATAGAGCCGGTATGGGTTCGCATCTTATTCATTCTTTTTACCTGTTTTTTCGGAATAGGATTCTTCGTTTATATAGCCCTGTGGATAGCGCTCCCGTCAGCAACCTCTGATCTCCGGAAAAGAGAGATGTACGGAACTGATGATTATATGGCGTTTCTCAAAAAAAGTCATGCCCCGCGATCAGCCTCACAAGGATCGCCTTCCCCCGGATCCCGTGTTGGCAGTGCCTTAAACGAGGTTTTCCTGTCGCTGGGAAGAGTAATTTTCATTTTTGTCAGGATCCTGCTGATTGTTTTTGGCATTTGTCTCGTCCTGACCGGCTTTATCGCCCTTATTATTTTTGTGATGGTCTTCTTCTTTAAATATCCGGGGTATTTTTCCACCACGCCACACGGCATTAATCTTTTCTACTTCCCCGATTTTCTGAATTATGTTGTAAACCCCGCAATAGCTCCGTGGATCCTTGCACTTTCCTTCATAGTTATCCTTCTTCCGCTTCTTGCAATGATCTACTGGGGTGTTAAGATGATTTTCTGGTTCAGGGCCAAAGATGGCATTATCAGTCTTGCCGGACTTGTGGCATGGGTCATGTGTATCGCAGCTCTTTCAATACTTCTTTTCAATGAAGGGATAAGCTTTGCCGAAACCGCCAAAAGTGTTACCGGAGAGATTATTGAAAAAGCCCCCAAAGACATCTATGTTTTGTCGGGACAGAAAGTCTCTGACCTTCATTATGACAAGGAAATTGCATTTGACGAAGAAGATTATAAGATCTTCTTCATTGATGGGAACAAGGGCTTTTTCATAAGTACAGACTTAAATATTGACAGATCCGATGATAACTCAGTAAAACTGAGCATCAGCAGGCGATCTGCAGGAAGAAGCAGGATGGATGCCCGGATTAAAGCAGAGGGAATAATCTATAAATACAAAATTCTTGGCGATACCATACGTCTTGACGAGTATTTTACCCTTCCTGCAGGCTCAAAATGGTCGGCAGATGATGTTCGGGTAAGTTTGTACGTCCCCGAAGGGACTGTTGTCCATTTAGATAAAACGACAGAAGATATGTTCAGACATGAAAACTTCAGAAAAAATGAATGGGATCGTAGCGATGGTTCAAGCGAAATGGAATACGCGGGATCAGACATTGTCAATCCTTCCTGGATAATGACGGAAGAAGGACTGAAGAAAAGATCTTCAATTTATAAATAACGTAACATTTTGTTTTTCATTCCTGATATCTTCATGACAATCCGGCACCGGCTGACTGCTGCCGGATTTCTTTTACCTGCCAGGCGTTAAAAGAATGCCGGGCGGTTATGTTGTCTGTCATTGATCTTTTTTTTATTAACAGTGTCCGATTAAAAGGATGAGATTCTTCGTTTCACTTCGCTGCGCTCGGAATCGCATACTCAATTTTTATATTTATCCGTTTGATAATAATTTTTTATAACCTTTATATCGATTTTTATAATGGAACACATAATGAAACCCGAAGCAGGAAATAAATCCGGCTTTGACAATTTATACTAAGAAATGCAGGATCTGCACGGATTAACAACATTTGAAAACGCTGACTCTTATGAAAACCTCCTGCACCATGAGATTTTCGCCGAAATTAAAAACAGGGATATAAAAGAAAAGGGTGCCGATGAATTCAGCTTTTACGTAGGGAACCTGACACTGAAACCGAATTTATTACAACACTGCGGTTTGATACCCCTGACTCGGCAACCAAATTTGAAGGAGAGAACTACAAAAGAGCTGTCGTCCCTGAAAAAACCCAAAAAGTGTTGTCACATTTCGATAAGGAATCGCAACATTACGAAATAAGGGAGGACAATATACTGCAATACCGAAAACACCATAATCCTGATTAATCTGATGAAAAGCCTGATCTTATTTGCCCTGTCAGTTGTAATTCCCCTGAACATAAACCCGCAGGAATTAATTAAAGTCTCTACTGATATTGAATTGGTAAGGATATCTGACAATGCTTATTTACATGTTTCTTATGCCAGCGTGCCCGGTTTTGGAAGGGTGTCTGCCAATGGTCTTGTATTTATAAATGACGGTAAGGCATTGCTTTTTGATACCCCGTGGAATGACAGCCTTACTTGTGATCTGGTAACATATCTTACTGAAAAGATGCATTTAAAGATCGAAGGCTTTGTGCCTAACCACTGGCATGAAGATTGTATGGGCGGGTTAGGCTATCTTAAAAGCCTCGGAATAAGAACATGGGCAAATTTCAGAACCATCGAAATTGCAGGAAAGCAAGGACTGCAGGTTCCTGATGAAGGTTTTTCCGATTCTCTTGCTTTAAAGCTGGGTGACAAAACCGTCTTTTGTTATTACCCGGGGGCGGCACATTCAATGGATAACATTGTGATATGGATACCTTCGGAAAAAATACTTTTTCCGGGATGCATGTGTAAAAGTCTCGATTCGCCGAATCTCGGGAATATTGCTGATGGCAGCATTTCTGAATACCAGACCACAATCGACCGGGTCATCAAAAGATTCAGGGAAGCCATATTGGTGATCCCCGGGCATGGTTCCCCCGGTGGAACCGATCTTTTATTACATACAAAGGAATTAACCTCAAAATAACGCGAGTATCAAAAAATGGATTTATTTGATTTGGGGCTCCCCCGGGAGCTTATCGACTACCAAAAAAACAACCATCTTTCAGAATTTTCTCTGGGAAGGGTAACGCAGGAACACAAGGAAAGATATGTTGTTTCTGACGGCAACAATGAATATCTTGCTGAAATAACAGGGAATCTCCGGTATTCTGCAAATTCGCGTGCTGATTTCCCGGCAGTCGGCGATTGGGTTGCCTTGACGATCTATGATTCTGATAAAGCCATAATCAACAGGGTCCTTCCACGAAGCACAATCCTTGAAAGGCAGGCTGTGGGAAAACATGGTGAGATACAAATTATCTCTGTAAATATCGATGTTGCCTTTATAGTACAGGCTATAAACAATAATTTCAATATTAACAGGCTTGAAAGATATCTTACCGTCTGTTATTCGGCCGGCATTGAGCCTGTTCTTGTACTCAGTAAAACCGACCTTGCTACAGGGGACAGTATCAGTGAGGCATTAAAGGAACTCGAAAAACGCGACAAAAAGATCAAACACATTCTTCTCAGCAACATTACAGGCGACGGTCTTGATCAGATCATGAATTTTATTCAGAAAGGAAGAACATATTGTGTCATAGGATCATCGGGTGTCGGTAAATCGACTCTGATAAATAATCTTCTCAAAAAAAATGTATTAAAAACCGGAGAAATAAGCCTCAGCACCAACAAGGGAAAACATGTTACAGAACACCGCGAGCTGTTTGTCCTTGAAAACGGAGGAATAATAATTGACACTCCGGGCATGAAGGAAATTGGCGTCACGGGTGATACCGGGGGGATAAGAACAACCTATGACGAGATCTTTGAGCTATCAAAGAAATGCAGGTTCTCCGACTGTAAGCATATCGACGAGGCTGGCTGTGCGGTGACCCGGGCAGTGGAAAAAGGGGAACTGGATAAACATTCCTATGAAAACTTTCTTAAGATCAGGAAGGAACAGGAGAGATTTCAGGCCACTGAAGCGGAAAAAAGGAGAAAGGATAAGATCTTTGGGAAAATCTTAAAGGACTATCTTAAAAACAAGGAAAAGAACGGACTTTAATTGAGGATAAGTGAAAAACCCGGTAGGGTAAAATGCTTCTGAAGGATCATATACAAAAATTATCCTGCCACAATTAAACCTTTAAAAATGAAAAACCTTAACTGCCGGATGATCCTGACCTGTATGGCCTTCCTGTCATTTGCTCCGGCCGGAAATTTAATTTCCCAAAACTCCATTAACCGTGATACCATGATGGTTGCAGCTCGTGAAATCATAAAAGAAACGACATATTGCGCCCTTGTAACTGTCGATTCTTCCGGACAACCACAGATACGGACAATGAATCCTTTCCCTCCCAGCAATGAACTTATTACGTGGTTTGCAACTTCAAGGACCAGCAGAAAAGTAAGAGAGATAAGAAACAACCCGAAGGTTTGTGTTTATTATGCAGATCACCTGACCGCAAAAGGTTACGTAAACATCACCGGAAAAGCGACTGTCATTGATGATAAGGACCTGCTTCTTAAAATGAGAAGGGAATACTGGAACGGAATCCCCGGATGGCAGGAAAAATTCGTCCTGATCAAAATTGTACCCATGACCCTTGAGGTTATAAATTATAAGCACGGTCTTACAAATGATCCCAATACGTTCAAAGCTCCGTCCATAAAGCTAAATTAGATGTACACAATTCATGAAAAAGACACTTATAACTATGCTTGTGCTTTCAGCAATAGTTTCATGCAGAAAAGCTGCTGATACTGAAGCTGTAAAAAATGAAGTAATGCTGTCTGAAAAAGAATTTGAAAAAATGGCCGCAGAAAAAGGGGTTGCAGAAGCGTTTTATTATTTTGCTGCAGAAGATGCCGTGATACTAAGGGGCAATGACTCACTCATTAAAGGGAAGGAAAGCATAAAAGCTTATTATTCAAGCAATGTAAATCCTAATGCGGAACTGAGTTGGACTCCTGATTTTATTGGCGTCTCATCCTGCGGAACACTCGCATATACATATGGCAGATATGTTTATTCAGTTAAAGACAGTTCGGGAAAAAGAACCAGCCGTACAGGTATATTTCATACTGTCTGGAAGAAAGAAAACAAGACCTGGAGATATGTCTGGGATTAAATCTGAAACCGCGACATCATAGGCAATTGACCTGTGCCGGGTTGTTTCACCGGTAAACTTTCATTCAGCCGGCTTCAGCTTCGGTATCTGAATGCTTCCCGGAACAGGATTTGGCGGAATTATTATAGATTCTGCCGGAAAGACATGATATTTCAGGCTGCCTGGGAACTGGCACTCACCCGATTCACCGGGATATATTTCCGAATCGGATATGAATGATAATTACAGGCAGCTGAATGATGTTCCGAAAACAGTCACAGAAGATGACCTGCTCAAATACTTTGGGATGCTGCCTGACGCCTCTCGGGGAAAACTCTCAAAACCATATAACCGGATGTTTGATGCAGGCGTTACTGTTTACTCGGGTTTTCTGTATTTTTCATCCATCAGGAAATACAAACAGGTAATGATTAAGCATTGGGGTGACTGGCAAATAGATAATTACTCGCCAGAGGCAGAAGAAGTCTTCAAGAGATTTTTCAGAAATTAAAAGCAGAAGCTTAAGGGATTTCATCAGGGGAAGCAACAAATTGGGAACAATTACATTTGTCGATTCTGTTGAAAAAGCATTATCCTGATCTTCCCGGGAAAGGAGTATTATTATTGAGGCTGTTTCAGGATTTGCTTGTCAGATGCCAGAAGCCACAGATATTGCATTTGTAGGCCTTCAGATACCGTGTCACTCTTGTCTCGTTAATATATCTGATCATATCCTCTGCCTCCTCCTTCGACTGATAGATGGTCTTTTTACAGGGAGGTTCCACTGATCCGATCTTCGTCTTTTTTAATGCTCTGAAAACCATGATGCTTAACGACATAATGAAAATCGCCGTCCCAAATATACAAAACATACCTGAGGACTTTTATGATGTCGGGCAGGAAGAAGGAGATTCCTCATTGCGCCGGACTCTCGCAGGTTCTGGCCTGGCTCCATTCGGAATGACAGCAGGTGTTTTGTGACGGGAAAGGGGGAAGAAACGATATTTCCTGTTTAACCTGTCATCAATTGCCTTTTGCATCACCAATCTCACAATACTGAGCCCGTGATGCTTCTTCTTAATGAAGGATCTCCTTCAACCGGCATTGTATTAACCAAATCCTGACACGAAATAAGGTGATAAAGATGGAAAATCTCCGGCAATTTTCTTATTTTGGTTTCTGAAATAACTTGGGAGATGTTAAGCTGCCAGATCATTTAAAACCACTTACGGAGTGAAAGCTGAAATATCTGTTTTTCTCATTATTGGGTTAAGTTTTGTTACTGCCTGCTCCCGGTTCCAGTATGTAAGTTTAAACAGCTGCCTTCCGAAAAATGATTCGGGAGAATACGTGGTTGAAAATGATACAGTGGCAATCAGGTATTCCTTTGCCGGACAGAATCTTTCATTATCCCTGAATATTTTCAACAAGCTGAGACAGCCCGTTTATCTTGACCCGGAAAGATCGCTTATCGTACTTAATGACGAACAGATAAATGGTTCATTTTATACTGACGGCCAGGTAAGTTTTATCGCCCCATTGTCAAATGTCACGATCACAAGCATCCCGCTCAGGGATAAAATGTTTGAGATAAATGTGAAGGATCCGGCACTGCAAAAAACAAAAGTAGTGAATGAAGGAATAAGCTATTCATATGATATAAACACAACGCCTCTTTATTTCAGGGCAATACTTGCGATCTCCCCAAATGAAAATTATTCCATGCCCACTTTCTTCGATTATTCGTTCTGGGTATCTGATATTCTTCAGTCAGCGGCGGGGCCAAAAACCATTTCTGAGAAGCCTTCAAACACGTTTTATTTAAAGAAATCGACCCGTTTCGGGAATGTAATATTCTGGACTGCCATGATAACAGTGTTGCTGATCGGAGGCTCAATGGGAGAATAATCTCCTCCCTTAAAAAAACTTGACATTGGATCATCCATTGCGTAATTTTATTCTTTGCCGACAGCTGATTTTAATTTTCTATTGTTGATCATTAAACCTTTAGCTATCATGAAGACCAGAGCAGCAATTCTGATGATTTTTTCTTTAGTTTTTAATTTCAGGGCCGAAGCCCAGGAAGATGAAATTAAAGATACTCCTTACTTTTCAGGGATGAATGACTTCACAATCTATAACGGAGAAGACATAGCGTTTGACAGCTATAATTTCTTCAACGGGAAAAACTGCGTGACAGTTGAGGGCAGAATCTACAAAAGACATTACACCTTAAAGGAAGGCGTCAGTAAATCAAGCCCGCTGCAGATTGTAAGGAATTATTCGACTGCCATAAAAAGCATGGGTGGAACAATCATTTTTGATGGAGAACCTCAGGAAGCGGATTGTGCAGAAAATAACGGGCGCAGGATGCTTGTCGGGAAAGCTGTAAGAGGAGCCGATGAATTATGGATTGAGATCGTTCCGGCAGGCAATGAGGATTATTTTATGACACTGGCATTAAAGGAGAAAATGGAACAGGAGGTTACTGCCGGTGAAATGTTTGAAGCCCTCAACCGGGATGGCCATATTGCATTGTATATTAATTTTGATACGGGCAAATCGGTTATCAGGGATGAGTCAAAGCCGGTCATAGATCAGATTGTTGAAATGATGAAATCAAACACAAGCCTTAAAATAGGAGTCGAAGGTCATACTGATAATGTTGGAAATCCTGCCTCAAACCAGGCTCTTTCAGTAGAAAGGGCAAAAGCCGTTGTTGCAGCAATAGCAGCACAGGGAATAGCCTCTGACCGGCTTAGCCCGGCAGGCTACGGACAGAATAAGCCGATTGCCGATAACAGCACTGAGGAAGGAAGAGCCAAAAACAGGAGGGTTGAGCTTGTTAAGAAAGAATAAGCTTGGGATCAACAGCAGGAAACATATCAGGAATCTTGTTTTATTCGAGCCCGAATCTTTTTTCTGCAAATCTTTTTATAAAACCGACAGTTTCTTCAATGCCCAGAACGGATGAATTGATGCACAGATGATATGACTCTGCCGCACCCCACTTTTTGTTTGTAAAATAATTATAATATCCGGCCCTGTCCTTATCGGCTTTTTCGACAATGTCTTTTGCCTTTTTTTCAGTTACCTGATCTCTTTCGGCTATCCTTTTAATCCTGTCATCAAGGTTGGCAGTAATGTAAATGTTCAAGAGCCGGGGTCTTCCTGCAAGAACATAATCGGCACATCTTCCTACAAACAGGCACGACCCCTGGTCTGCAACTTTTCTGATGACATCACTCTGAATTGTGAACAATGTCTCATTGTTCAGATAATACGTAGAAAACGGCTCTTCAGTCATCATTCCGCGCAGACCGAACAAACCGCCAAAGACAGAGTATCCTTTTTTCTCATCGGCCCTTTCAAAAAATTCCTTCCCGAGTCCGCTTTCCTGAGAAGCAATCTGAATAAGTTCCTTATCATAAAATGAAATCCCCAGGTGGCTGGCAAGCTTTTCACCGATTATCCTGCCTCCGCTGCCAAGTTGACGACCGATCGTTATCACATAAGCATCACTCATCTTCTGGTGTTTTGTTAAATTAAAGATTCAATTTTTACTGACCGAACTCCGGTATTGCATCGTAAGCAGCCAGGCAGCAGTTATGCTTGACAACAGGTCTGCAGCCGGCATGCTGAACCATACTCCCTTCACACCATAAAATGAAGGAAGTATTAGAAGCAGGGGTAACAGTATTAAAACCTGACGGGTAAGGGAAAGGAAAATTGCCTTCCCGGGTTTTCCGATACTTTGGAAGAATGTGGCAGCAACCATCTGCATGCCTATAATGGGGAAAAACATGAATACGATCCTCATCCCGGGTATTGCAATCCCGATAAGATCCCTGTCGTTGGTAAAAGCAGAGACAACAGCCCGGGGGAACAATTCGCCAAGAAGAAAACCAGCTGTCATTACACCTGTTGCAAGCATAATGGTAAGCTTCAGCACCCTGTTCACTCTTCCAATCTGTCGTGCACCAAAGTTGTATCCTGCAATGGGCTGCATGCCCATATTCAATCCGAATACAACCATAACGAACAGGGCCGCCAACCTGTTAATTATGCCATAGGCTCCGACTGCAAGATCACCTCCATGCCTTATAAGGCTCTGGTTAATTATAATTACAATTATGCTTGAAGCAATATTCATAAGAAAGGGAGCCAGCCCGATTGACATTGAATCAATAACGATTTTGCGTTTAAGACCGAACATGCCTTTCTGAAAATGTATAAAACTCTTCTTGTCCCTGAAATAATTCAGCTGCCATATAAGCATTGAGGTTTGTGCAATCACGGTGGCCAGCGCGGCACCACGTATTCCCCATTTAAAAACAAAGATAAAAAGAGGTGCAAGAATTACATTTATCAATACTGAGTAAATAGTCGCAAACATCGATCTTCTCGGATTTCCCGAAGCCCTTAGCAGGGCATTCAGCCCGAGATACATGTGCGTAACCACATTCCCCAGAGAAATTATGACCATGAAATCCCTTGCAAATGGCAAAGTGGCCTTGCTGGCACCGAAAAACAACAATATGGGTTCAAGAAAAAGAAGGATGAAAACAGTGTATACTGTACCCAATATCAGATTTAACAAAAGCACATTGCCAAGAATTTGTTTTGCGGTTTCATAGTCTTTCTGTCCCAGCCTTAATGACATGAGTGCCGAACCACCAACACCCACAAGGGAGCCGAAAGCCGCTGACAGGTTCATCAGAGGGAATGTGATTGCAAGCCCCGAAATAGCAAGGGCCCCCACTCCATGTCCAATAAATATGCTGTCGGTGATATTATACAAAGAAGAGGCTGTCATCGCAATGACAGAAGGTATCGCATACTGTAGAAGCAGTTTCCAAACATCCTCGGTTCCCAGGGCAAGAGGGGTCCCTTTCTGTTCCATTTATAACGTTTTCTTTGGTGCCATAAAATTCTGAAAAAGAGTTGGAACATACAAGCCATTGATTTCAACAGGGAAGATAAATGCAGCAATACCACATAGTCAGGGAGCAGGTCAGTCAGGAGGTCAATAAAGCCGGCATTTGCTTTATTCTTTATAGTTAACTAACTTTATAACAATTTTTTAATTAAAACTTGTATCATGCACAGGATAATAATGAACAAACTTGATTATGCAAGGATCCTTAAAAGCATTCAGGATGGTAAAAACAGGAAAACAATCAACGCTAAAGAAGCAGAAAACCTGCTTAACGAGTTGCATGCCGCAAAAATAGTAGAGCCGTATGAAGTTCCGGCTAATATAGTTACCATGAATTCTATTGTCAGGATAAAATTCCTCAAGACCGGTAAGGAAATAAAATTCCAGATAGTATATCCTGACCTGGCCAATATGAAGGAAAACAAAATATCCATATTTTCACCTGTTGCTACTGCCCTTATCGGATACAAAGTTTCGGATGAGATCGACTGGATGGTCCCTTCGGGGATGACAAAGATCAGGATTGAAGAAATAGTTTACCAGCCTGAGGCAGAAGGTAATTATGAATTATAGATCCTTCAATATAAAACAGCTTTGAAAAAAGGTTATTCATCATCCCTTAATACAGCATACGAACCCTTATAGTACCTCTTATTGCCCTGAGTTCATCGAGAATTGAGTTACTGAGACGGCTTTCAGTATCGATAATTACATAACCGATTTCAGGGTCGGTTTGCAGATATTCACCCGCGATATTTATTCCCTTGGAGGTGAACACATAGTTCACCTCTTTGAGGATACCTGGTTCGTTTTTGTGAATATGAAGGAACCTTTGTGCATTCATATTGGGCTGAAGGGAAACCTGAACAAAATTTGTGGCGCCGATAGTTGCTCCCGTGTCGCTGTATCTGACAAGCTTCTCAGCGACTTCCGTGCCTATGTTAGCCTGGGCTTCCATCGTGCTTCCTCCAACATGCGGTGAAAGGATAACATTATCAAACTGTTGCATTTCAGATATGAAGGGATCATTGTTTGAAGCGGGTTCCTCGGGAAAAACATCGAGGGCCGCTCCCAGCAGATGCCCCGCCTTAAGGGCATTGGTGAGAGCCTGAATATTGACCACCGAACCTCTTGAAGCATTGACCAGGCAGGCTCCCTTTCTCATGAGCGAAAGTTCCTTTTCACCAATCATGTTCCTTGTCAGAGGGGTTTCCGGTACATGCAGGGTAACAATATGTGAAAGTGACAACAACTCTTCAAGTGAGGAACATGGAGCCGCTTTCCCAAGACTCAGCTTTTTCACAATGTCGTAATAATAGACATTCATACCAAGGGCTTCGGCAAGAATTGAAACCTGAGAACCGATATGTCCATAACCTACTATGCCAATGTTCTTATCCCGGACTTCAAAGCTGTTGGATGCCGACTTAAGCCATTTACCCCTGTGGGCTGCTGCATTCTTAACAGGAATATTACGCATGAGAAGTATTGCCTCGGCAATAACAAGTTCGGCCACTGAGCGTGTATTTGAGAAAGGCGCATTGAATACAGGTATTCCCATAAGTCTCGCAGTATGGCAATCAACCTGGTTTGTTCCAATGCTGAAGCATCCTATGGCAAGCAGTTTGCCTGTCGCTGAAAGAACATCCCTGCTGAGATGGGTTCTCGACCTGATACCGATTATGTTTGCCCCCTGGATCTTTTCCTTCAGGAGATCATCGTCGGGAGCATCGGGGAAGGTTTCGATATTTGTATAGCCGTTAGCCACGAAATAATCCACGGCACTCTGATGAATACCTTCGAGCAATAAAACCTTTATCTTGTCCTTGTCCAGAGAATACTTCTTAACCATCTTAAATGCTCACTTTTAACTTGAATACACTGATGCCAAAAATAATAAATAATCAAACCCGTAACTAAGCCCCGGGTCAAATGCTAAAAGCAGTAAAAATGATCTTAAAGATTTCCTTCTTGCTACTGTTATAATTATCAGGCAGAAAGTTAACCCATTTTTAAACAGGTTCCGGTCAAACAGGTAATTATATAGATTAAAACATTTCGGCAGAGAACTTGTTTTATCAGTTAAATTCAGTATCACATTCTCAGTCTGAATAAAACTCTGTTGCATAAATAATTTCAAATTCACATTTTCAGGAATGAGTATACAAGATGAACTTAAAAGGAATAAAGAACCGGAGTCTTCCACGGGCCTTATGCCTGTTTTGTTTCTTGCTCACGGCAGTCCGATGAACGCCATTGAAGATAACGAGTTCTCATATGGATGGAAAAATGCTGCAAAAAGCATTGAAAAGCCATCGGCGATCCTGTGTATATCGGCACACTGGGAAACACGCGGAACACATATCACGGCAATGGAAAGGCCGACGACAATACATGACTTCGGCGGATTTCCCGAAGAACTATACATGGTTCAGTATCCGGCTCCCGGGAATCCAGGGCTGGCAAAAGAAATTAAGGGGATTTTTTCACTAACCGAAGCAGATCTTGATGAAAAACGGGGACTCGATCACGGGTGCTGGAGCGTCGTAAAACAAATGTACCCCGAAGCTGACATTCCTGTATTGCAACTGAGCCTTGACTATTATGCAGATGCACGCCGGCATTATGAACTTGCTGCCGAACTGGCAGTGTTGCGCAAAAAGGGCGTTCTCATTATCGGAAGCGGAAATATGGTGCACAACCTTGGAATGGCGGAATGGGCAAAGCTTAATGATACATATGGCTTTGACTGGGCACTGGAAGCAGGGGAAAAGATGAAGAAATTTATTCTGTCAGGTGATCATGGTCAGTTATTGAACTACCGGTCAGTGGGCAAATCATTTGACCTTGCCATTCCCACTCCCGAACATTATCTGCCAATGCTTTATGTTCTTTCGCTTCAGGATAAAAATGACCGGGTCTCTTTGTTCAATGATAAAACAGTCGGCGGATCCATCTCGATGACATGCATAAGGATCGACAGCGATTAAGGAAAGATTTGTAACTTTACTTCTTCGTTACTTCCAGTTAGATTATGACAGGCACAATTAAGAATTCTTACCATTCGGAATTTTATGAATATCCCGATTTCTTTGCACGGTTTTATGATCTGATCTATCATCAGGTTCGCGACGGGGTTGATAATCAATTCTTTCTCGAAAAAATTAAAAACACTTCAGGTAAGGTTCTCGAAGTCGGAACCGGAACCGGCCGTCTTTTTACAGAGGCACTCAAAAAAGGAGCTGACATTTACGGGATCGATCTGAGCCCTGCCATGCTTGATATTCTCAGGGCAAAACTGAGCTCTGACCAGCAATGCCGGATAAGCCTCCAGAATATTGTCGATTTCAGATCTGATTTTAAATACGACCTCATTATTGCCCCGTTCAGGGTGCTCATGCATCTTACAAAAAAAGAAGATCAGCTTAAGGCCCTGCGGAATGTATATGATCATCTGAATCCCGGAGGAGAATTCATTTTTGACACATTCATCCCGGATCTGAAAATGCTCATTTCGGGAATCGAAGGAGTAAAGGATTTCGAAGCAGAATTTGAGCCCGGTAACAGGATAAGCAGGACAGTAACATCAAAACCTGACTTGATAAATCAGACACTGAACCTGGTTTTTGTTATAGAATGGAATGAGGGAGAGCAACATTATAAAAAAGAATGGAGATCCATCATGAGATACTTCTTCAGGTTCGAGCTGGAACATCTTGTTGAAAGATCTCCATTTGAGAGTTATAACATTGCAGGCGACTTTTCAGGCAATGGCCTGACCAATGATTCGAAGGAATTTGTTGTCACCTGCATCAGGGATAGATGAGCTGTATCACCAGCCGGGGGTGAAATTAAGGCCGAACACACCGTTCCCGAATCCGCCATTCTGAAGAGGGAAGGCGTAATACGGCTCGAGTACAAGCGCTCCGAGAACATTTATACGGATCGAGACTCCGGTGCTGTAAACAGGAAATTTCTGGTCGAATGAAGCATTCACCGGGTTCCAGTCAAAAATGATCCTGTCGCCCGGAGACCATGCAAGGCCCCCGTCAATAAAGAGGTTAAGATCGGTGAGCAGGAATTTTGATTTTATAAGAGCCAGCCTTTCAGGGCCCGTGAAGGGCATCCTGAGTTCAACATTTGCAACGACCGCTCTCTGTCCTGACAGCCTTGAAATATCGAATGAATTCAAACCCATCGCGGCTTCATTGTCAGAGGAGATTCTTTCATAACCCCTTATAAGCCACGGATAGCCAAGGTAAAGAGGATAAACACTTCCCGATGTGCCCGAACCCCCGTACCTTCCGTTATGATATGCCCTGAAAGCCAGGCTGAACGGCTTTAAATAGAAGTACTTCCTGTAATCGGCAAGTGCCGTGAAGAAATCTACCATGCCGAAATACTTGTTTATTTCATATCTTAGCCTGTGGCCCTGAAACGGTGAAGTCATTGCGAAATATGAATTGTCTTCAACATATGCCAGTGAAATCTGCTGGTAATTCCCCCCTGACGGAGCATCCAGTTTTTCGCGCCTGCTGCCCAGACCAATACCGTCGAGGGTATAGTAATTATTGTACCTGTCAATCCGGTAGTAATACCACGACATAGAAAAGCCGGCTTCAAATCTTCTGTTCTGTGACAGAGGATAATATGCAAAGCCTGTCACATTGTCCTCAAACATTCTGACATAGTCGATGACCAGATTCTGGACCGGAATTTCCGACTCTCCGTATCTGATTGAATCAAGAGTCAGAAACATACTTCCGGCACGGTATGGAATATGTGATACTGCCCCACCCCATTTTATTTTGCCCTTCTGGTTCATGTAAGCCGTTTGCCCGCCGAAATCATATATTTCACCGTTAAGGGATAATGATGAATACAGCTGGCTGTTCCCAAGAATGTCGCTGAATATCATGTTTACACTGCCACCGGCATTGTTGCGGTACATTCCCGTTGAAATGCCTATGCTGGCGTTGTTTGAGATATAGTCAAGCTTAAACCGGGGTTTGTATGGGATCTCCCTGACTGTGTCGGCAGGCAGCCCTGAAACCTGACGGTTGGCAAGGACATAATCTGTTCTGTTAGGAGCAGTGTTCTTAAATGGTGGAAGTGTTCCGGCAATAAAATTCACATCGTTATTATCAACAGCTCTTTCCCGGAACTGATTTTCACCTGCTGACCATATCTGATAGGTGTTCCTGGTGTAATATGTATAGACGACCTGCCCCTTTTCCCTGGCTGTGCTTAACGCAGGTGAAAATGGCGTAATCCCGCTGATGCCTGTCAGATAATCTGTTAATTTGCTAACAATCCCGTCATCGAGATGAAATTTATAAAGGTTCCTGAAACCATCAGCATCCGAAAGAAAAAAGACTGAACTGCCGTCACCTGAAAAGGCAGGATTTAAGTTCCATGCCCCTGGAAATACATTTAATCTCCTGATATCCCGGGTCTTCATATCCATTATTGCCAGATCGAAGATGAAACGGCGTTGGCCGGGAAGGCTGTTGATGACTTCCTGTGAAAAAGCAAGATATCGCCCGTCGGGTGACCATGCCGGATGAATGTTTGATGGCATGTCGTGGGTAAGTTTTTCCGTGGTGCCGTCAGTCAGATCATAAACATACAGATCGCTTGTTCCGTCGACAGTCCCGGTAAAAGCGATCCTGTTGCCATCGGGCGACCATGCCGGATTGAAAATTGCAGGAACCCCTTTGATTCGAATTTCATTCATTCTTTTCTGATGCATGACATCAACGACAGCAATCCTGTTGGAACCTTTTGTGAAAATCACAAATGCAAATTTCCTGCTGTCGGGAGACCAGGTGCCTGACGATTCAATGAAATTAAAATCGTCAATATCCGCATTCCTGACCACACTTGACAGCTTCTTTATTATTCTGCCTGTTGCGGCATCTGCCAGAAAAAGATCAAGTGTAAAAAGGTTCCTTTCAGAAAAGAAAGCGATATACTTTCCATCCGGACTCACTGAAGGAGAAATATTGACCCGTCCGCCGTTAAGTTTTGAGATCACCATTCGGCCGGCCAGACTGTCGGTCCTGTTTTCAAGATATGGCTTGAAATGAAGCTCCATGGCACTTTTCCACATTCCCGACAATGTCTTTTCGTTGAATCCCAACACAGAATCAGCAGCTGCATCAAAACCATATCTGGCTGTGCTTTTGAAGAGAGGCATTATCACTGAATCGCCCCAGGTTTTCGCGACCATGGCCCAGAATGCCTGGCCATAACGGTATGGGAAATACTTTGATTCATCCGACAGCTTCTTCAGTGCCGGGAAATCATTGCTTACAAGCGCATCCCTCATCCACATGGCTGTATTAGGGTCTTCACTGCCTATCGAAAGGTACTCTGCCATACCTTCGATCATCCAAAGAGGCATGTTCTTCAAAGAATAGAGTTTTGAAGAATCGGAATTGAGGAACATGTTATACTGAAATGCATGGACAAGTTCATGCCCCAGGGTGTGGTCGGTCTGTGACATTGTTGGTGCAACCGGCAGAATCACCCTGTTCTTGAGCGATTCGGTCACCCCGCCGGTACCCGTGCTTATGAGCCCGCTGATTGTGTTTGTCTGCTGGAAATCGGCATGGTTGTTATAAAAGATCAGGGGATTTTTTATCCTGAACGTGTCGGCAAATGTTTCCCGGTGGATGTCGTACCAGTTTTCCGACCATCTGACAAGGGTCTTAAGCAGTGAATCATTCCTGAGGTAATGGTAAATCTCAAAGTGTGGCGTCTGAAGTACACTAAAGTTAAAATTGCTGTAGCCCGGCTTTGTCCTTCCAAAATATTGGGCATTCAAGTCAGCCTGTGTAATTAAAAACAAGATGGTTGCGGGCAGAACAAACCTGGCCGTCTGAAATTTCAATTCTCTGATATAGCTGTTCATCGGATTCATATGTGCCTCCTTTCATGAACTGTTTTATCCAATAATGAAATTTTATAAAGTCAGATCATAGTTCTCCTTCTGACCGGTAACTCAAAGATCCTTTTTCAAATTATATGCCATTGTAATCTGGTAATCATCATTTTAATCTTAAGAAACTGTTAAAATGGATAATACAGCAGAGATGCGGGTTCTTCCGGATAAATAGTTTAATTTTAAGGCTCAAACAACCTGCTAAATCATCACATGATAATGAAAAGAAAATATACAGCTGCCGCTTTGATCGGCGTTTTATTTATTTCCTGCACCCGCGATAATTACGATCCTGTGGATTATGTAAATCCCCTGATCGGCAACATCAGCCATTTGCTGGTTCCGACATATCCGACGGTTCATCTTCCTAACAGTATGCTGCGGTTCACACCCAACAGGGAGAATTTCACTTCAAACATGATGCAGGGCCTCCCTCTTAACCTGGTATCGCACCGCTCAGGAAAGGTATTCAACCTTGCACCCTTTTCGGGAGATCCCGGAGATGCAGCCGGTAAACAGAACTTCACCTATGACGATGAGGACGTGACCCCTTACAGCTATTCGGTGGTCTTCGATGAAGAGGACATTTCAGTCAGATTCGCACCATCGGAAAAATCTGGTTTCTTCACACTTAAACCGGGAAATGAAGGGGAGCATGGTATAATTTTAAGAACAACAGGCAGCGGAGAACTTGCACTTGAAAAAAACATAATAAAAGGTTTTGACACTTTCGATGATATTAAAACATGGCTGTATCTTGAATTTGAAATTGAACCTTCCTCGGTTAAAGCTCTTGAAGGAGGGGAGCTTACCGACCAGACAACCGCGGCTGGGAGAAGTGCGGGGCTTCTCTTATCATTTGGGAACAAAGGCCAGACTGAGTTGCGGATCCGTTACGGGATTTCATATATAAGTGCAGAGCAGGCCGGGAAAAACCTGATGCATGATATCCCTGACTGGGATTTCAATAAGACTCTTTCAGCGGCAAGAAAGAAGTGGAATGACGTTCTTTCGGCAATAAATGTTGAAGGAGGAACTGAAGATCAGAAGACTGTGTTCTATACCTCCCTGTACCGCTGCTTTGAACGGATGATCGACATAACAGAGGATGGCAAATACTACAGTGTTTGGGATGATAAAGTGGAAGATGCAAACGATACCGCATTTTACACTGACGACTGGGTATGGGACACCCATCTTGCCCTTCATCCGCTTCAGGTCATCCTGAATCCCGGCCGGGAAGATGAAAAAATTACCTCATATATCAGAATGGCAAGACAATCGGGATGGATGCCTACATTTCCCACCGTTACCGGCGACAATCATGCCATGAATGGCAACCATTCAGCTGCAGTAATCCTCGATGCATGGGAAAAAGGCATAAGGAACTTTGATCTTGAAGAGGCATATGGCCATCTCAAAAATACAATTCTGAACGAGACAAGACTGCCATGGGTAAAGGACAGCGCCACCTGGCTTGACAGGTTCTATGATGAAAAGGGATATTATCCCGCCCTCCGGAAAGATGAACCGGAAACATGTCAGAAGGTCCATCAGTTTGAGAAGCGGCAGGCTGTTGCAATAACCCTTGCCTCAAGCTATGACGACTGGTGCATGGCACAGATGGCACGTGAACTTGGAAAAGAAACAGATTATGAATTCTTCACGAAAAGGAGTCTTAATTACAGAAACCTTTTCAAAAAGGATTCAGGCTTTTATCATCCGAAAGACATTTCGGGAAACTGGATTGAACCATTTGATTACCGGTTTGACGGAGGTATGGGAGCCAGGGATTATTACGATGAGAATAACGGGTGGACATACATCTGGCAGCCTTACCATGCTTTCGATGACCTTATTGCCATGATGGGCGGAAAAGAAGAATTTGACCATAAGCTTGACCGGCTGTTTTCAGAAGGCCTTGGAAAATCGAAATGGCAGTACTATTCAACTTTGCCCGATGCCACGGGTAATGTGGGCCAGTTCGTCATGGGAAACGAACCGTCAATGCATATCCCCTACCTGTACAACCTTGCCGGGAAACCATGGAAAACACAAAAACGTGTCAGAATGTTGATGGATACATGGTTCAGGAACGATCTGATGGGCATTCCGGGTGATGAGGATGGCGGCGGACTGTCGGCCTTTTATGTCTTCTCCGCGATGGGATTCTACCCGATAACTCCTGGAATACCTGAATATCAGATAGGAAGCCCGCTTTTCAGCAAGGTAATAATACACCTTGACAATGGAAAAACCTTTTCTGTGGTTGCAAAAGACAACAGCCGCGAGAATAAATACATAAAATCAGCCGCGTTGAATGGCAAAAATCTTGATAGACCTTCAATAACCCACTCTGACATAGTCAACGGAGGTGAACTCCGGCTCACAATGACCTCAGAGCCCCGATCGGGATGGGGAACCGGCAAATAACCCGGGAAACCCGCGAAATGCTTAAAAATAATCAATCATCAGTATTTGATACAAACAAACATTTCAATAACTTAACGGTTGTTTATCTAGCAAATAATGTTACTATGAAAAAATCACTTATCCTTCTAATCCTGATGTCAGTTGCACTGACATTTCCGCTTCATTCACAAGGTTTGCTGAATAAGGTTAAGAAAGCTGTCTCAAAGGAGATTTCAGGGCTGACAGGGAACGATAACAACCAAACTGCGCCGGAGCCATCGTGTGCATGTGATAATGCAACCCTAATCATTGACATGAAGAAGTTCAACCTCGACTACAAAGAGATCTACATCACCAACGGAATCGATGGCAGTATAATAATCAGAGACAAACTGACAGGGAAATATTATATCCTGAAAAACGGAAAGACTGAAGGTCCGTTTAATGAAGATGATCCGCGCCTGGCGGCAGTAGGTAACGTCAGTGATTCATATGACGAAGGGAATAAGAACGATGCTTTTACCAGGGCCTATCCCGGCATCGTTGTTAAATCAGGAGAAAAATACCTTATCAAGTTTAACGGGAAAAGCTATGGCCCTTATGCGATAATAAGCGATTTTGCCATGTCAAGGTCAAAAAACAAGTTCGCTGCCATCGTGACCGAGAATATAATAATGTCCGAGTCGGAAGGGAATAAACTGGAGGAGGCTATGAATAACGCAAAGACCGACCAGGAAAGAATGGATATTGCAATGAAGATCAGCCAGCAGATGCAGAACCAGATGATGCAGGAAGGAGGACCGGCTTCAATGCAGCCCAAACTTGTTTCAAACATCCCGGGCGCAAGCTATGACGGAATGGTAATGGCCATGGGCAGACTTGACGGCAATGCCAAATATGATGACATAATAATAATCACCCCCGACAAGATACTCGACCTGAAGGGGAACAGACTCATGTCGCTCAAAGAGAACAGTTATCAGATCGACAAATTATTCCTAAACAGCGCCAACAACAAGTATGCATCGTATACGTCAGGAACCCTGACCTTCAGCGATAATACCAAAATGTCGGACCTGTTCAATCCTTATCTGATAAGCAATGACGGCAATGTGAGCCTGACTTACATGTATTATTCTCCGGGTAAAGATGCGATAATGCAGTGCGCAATCCCATTCTGAGCATTTATCCGGTATTCATCCGATTTTCAGGGAACCTGCCTGTAAGAACTTCATGGCCGGGCTCCCTTCTTTTGTTGATATTGCTGATATTCAGCGAATTACTTGTTTGTTCCCAGGCCACTGATTACAGAAAGATCTTTGGCAGCGACTGGGAAGAAGCAGAGGAATTTATCAGGGATAATGAGCCGTGGATGAGGCAGATGTCGGGTAAGTTCAATGTTTCATATACACTTTCACTCGCGGTGGTCTTTCCAGAACTTGTAAGATATTCGGCACTTCGCGACAGGATGGAACAGGCGTTATTGAAAACACTTTATATCAGCCTTGGTGATGAATATGCTGATTTTTCTGTAGGCCGTTTTCAGATGAAGCCATCATTTGCTGAGGCGATTAATGAAAATGCCCGTTTGCTCAAAGGCCGGTTAGCTAAATTTTTCCCTGATCAGGAGAAATACAAACCCGGCTGGAAATACAGGTCAGCTGTCGTAAAATATCTTGAAAATATGCAGTCGCAGTATCTCTACCTTATTGCATTTATGAAAATCTGCGCGCGAAATTTCGATCTCTCTGAAATGAATGAAGAGGAAAAGGTGAAATTTCTTTCCACTGCATATAATTTCAGTTTTCAGAAAAGCTTTGCGGAAGTGAAATCAATGATTGACAGGAAGTTTTTTACAACAAAATTAGTCGCGGCCGAGTATTATTCATATTCCGATATTTCTCTGGCATGGTACAGATTGCAGATTAAAGATCAGGGATCTCCTTACTGAAAAATCTAAAACCTGTATCCTGCAGATAAGCCAAACCCCAGGTTCTTCTTCGAGGTCCTGTCGTTTGGAAGCCCATAATCAGAGTTTATTTTCAAAAAACCTATCTGGCTGTTCAGGCGGCAGTAAATGTTACTGTAAAACTCATAGCCAAACAGGAGGTCAATCCCTGCATCAATTGCCTTGTAGTAAACATATGTGGTTGGTTCTCCGGAGGCATCGGCCAGGAACCTGGCTTTAAGTTTTGTCGATGCTGAGCCTGACCTGGTAGTTTCGTTTCCTGCCAGGCCCAACGCAGCATAAGGGCCTGCACCCATAAGAAGGTGGCCATTGCCGGCCCTGGGTCTGAAAAGAATGTCAAGGGGCACAGCCAGGTACAGAAGATTTACCTTCTTGACTATGTTGTCGGATATAATGTCCTGTTTCGCTCCCTTGCTAATAATCATAATGCCGGGTTGGAGAAAGAGATCGGGAAGAACCGGAATAACAATATTCACACCCCCTGCATAGCCTGCCACCACCCGGTTGCCCAGGGCTTCCCCCCAGTAATCGTTACCGCTAAGGGTTTGAAGGCTTATCCCTCCCTCAATCCCAAATCCTATCCGCCAAGGTTGATTCACTGGTTCCTGAGCAGATACCGGCTGACAAACCACCATCATGATAAGGATTGCAATGTATTTCATCTTTCGGATAGCCCTTTTTATATCCCTGCCAGGAACTTATTGTAATTACGATTGGAAATATATACGCAAAATAAGCAATTGTTTTTCGAAATAAAATGATTAACTTAGAAACAATTAGATTATATCTCTTCAGAATATTCATTTAAACTGAAAACCTTACTCATCTAAAAACCAAAACCATGGCAGTCTTAAAAGTAATTGAAATCATGGCTTCATCCCCGGAAAGCTGGGAGGATGCCACTGCCAATGCCGTCAGGATGGCAGGTAAAACAGTCAGGGAGATACGTTCTGTATATGTTCAGGACATGAGCGCGGTGGTTTCAGGCAATAAGATCACCGAATACAGGGTAAATGTGAAGATTACCTTTGAAGTAACAGGCTGAAGATTATTCCGGATTTCGAATTCGGAGTCGGGAAATTTAAATATGATTCCGAAATCGGAAACCAATTAATTCCGAAATCGGAAATTCTCTGAATCAGACTCAGATAAGACAACATTTTGAAGATCTTATGTAAAACTAAAATCACAATCATGGGACTAATTTCATTTATTAAAAACGCAGGAGAAAAGCTGTTCAAATCGGAAGAAAAAAAAGAACAGGAAAAAGCAGACCTCATCAAATCCCACATCGGCAAATTCGGGTTTGACACCACTGATATCAAGGTGAAGGTAGATGACGATAAGGTGACCCTTATGGGAAGTATTGATACGGTCGAGAACAAAGCCAGGGTTATTGTCACCGCTGGCAATGTCGAAGGGATAGCCTCTGTCGATGACTGGCTTGTTGTAAAACATCCCCCGGTTGTAACCCCGCCGCCGCCTGAAAAACAATATTATACAGTTAAGAAAGGCGACTATCTTTCAAAGATAGCCAAGGAAGTTTACGGAAATGCCAATAAATACAATGTGATTTTTGAAGCCAACAAGCCGATGCTCAAGGATCCGAACCTGATTTACCCCGGGCAGGTGCTTGTTATTCCGCCATTGGAAAATAAAGCATAAACCGGATTATGGAAAAAGAAGAGGCTCTATCAGAAGTAAATCTTTGAATTTAATTTTACCATAAGGAACTGGCGCAGGCTTTTGCGTCCCTTTCCGGTTCATTTACTTGTTTTTAACGCAAAGGATGGCGCTGATGCTCACAAATAATTCTTAAGACAGCCCCTTCTTTTCTGTTCATAAGTTAAAAGCCCCCAGGTTATCAGGCATTATCAACTTTTTCGTCCTTGCCGATATCTCCCGCCTTCTTTTTAAGGTTTTCAGCAATATCTTCCAGTTTATCCGCGGTTTTTTCGGCAGCTTTTTTAGTGAATTCCTTCATCTTAGCTACCGTCTCCCCGGTTTTATCTTCAACCTTGCCGGCAAACGATTCAAGTTTCTCCTTTACGCCACTCTGCCTGATATCCTCAATCTTGTCCTCCACATAATCCCCGGCCTTTTCATAGGTATCCTTTACCTTTTTGAATGCCTCGGTCTGCTTTAAATCCCCGACCTTATCATCAATAAAGTCATCAGCCTTGTCAATAAGCTTTTTTGCTTTATCGATAAGCCTTTCTTTTTCCGGCTCGACCTGTTCCTGTTTCTTGTCTTCTTCCATAGGATTAAAATTTAGAAAAGTTGATAACCGATATTTTTTAACCGTTTCGGAACATCTCTAAAGATAATAAAATAATAAATATCAATTTGCCAATGATTCCATAATTCGGGAATCCGGCTTATCTTTAGTAAAATGTAAATACACATGGAAAAAGAAATTATCACGGCAGCGGCAATTGGCCTTGGACTGGCAGCCAGCTGCGGATTCAGGGTCTTTGTGCCTATGCTGGTTGCAAGCATTGCTTCAAAACTTGGCCTGTTCCCCGCATCAGAAGGTTTTCAGTGGCTTGCAAGCTGGACAGCAATAGTCTGTTTTGGTACAGCAACAGTGGTGGAAATCCTTGCATATTACATCCCTTTTGTTGACAACCTGCTCGACACTATAACCACGCCCCTTGCGATAGGAGGCGGAACCCTCCTTCTGACATCGGTTCTTCCTGTTGATAATGATTTCCTTAAATGGGCTGCAGGATTTCTTTTTGGAGGCGGTACAGCCGCATCGGTCCAGGGAGGAACCGTCCTGACAAGACTGGCGTCAACAAAACTGACAGCCGGCGTCGGGAATCATGTTGTGGCAACCGGTGAACATGCAGCCTCTGTGGGATTCTCGGTCCTTTCACTTGTTATCCCGCTTTTAATTGCTGCCCTTGCAATCTTAATCGTCACATATTTTATCACAAGGTACGGCATCAGGCTCTTCAAAAAAAAACAGATGACTAATTAACATATATATTACGATAAAAATATTATTGTTACGTTTTTTGTATTTTTATATTTTTTTCGTATCTTCTTGTCTAAATTGTAATATAGATCCGGAATGGCTGACAAAACAGCAAACACCAGGCAGAATATCCTTGCAGCTGCAAGGACTCTGTTCCGGAAACATGGATTCAGGCGTGTTTCTGTTGAGGAAATATGCAATAGCTGCGAAATAAGTAAAATGACATTTTACAGGTACTTCCCAAATAAAATTGAACTTGCGAAAACACTGTTCCTGAATGTAATTGAAGAAGGTTATGCAAGATTTAAAGAAATAGCTGACAGTTCTGCCACTCCGGTAGATAAAATGAATGAAATCCTCCTTCTTAAACTCAATGGAACAAATGACATAAGTGAAGACTTCCTTAAGGATTTTTATTCAGAAAATGACTCCGGCCTGTCTGATTTCGTAAAATCGGCCACCTCTGAAATCAGGCAGAGAATTGTTGAAGATCTTAAAAGGGCTCAGAAAGATGGCATTTTCAGGGAGGATCTGAATTTTGAATTCTTTTTTTACTTCTCACAGAAAATTACCGGGATCCTTAATGATCCCGAAATCAGCGAACTATTCTCCACCACGCAGGATATGACAATGGAAATGGCCAGGCTTCTGTTCTACGGCATTTCACCACCCGGAAAATGAAAGAGTTCCGAAACACGCTGGTATCGGGTTTTTCGGTGTCGACCGGTACAAATCGTTTTGCCCGCGATTTAGAAGTTTCAGAAAGGGCACATTCAACCCGGGCTGTCAGGTTTCAGCACGGGGAAGTGGTGCTTTCAAATCATTTCAGGAAAGCCGGCAACCGTGATATGCCTCGACTCACCGATTACAACAGTGGAATTCCGGAAGACCCCCCTGGATCTGATGCAAGATGGGACCTGAAAACCTGGTTCTGGACAGAAGGATCAGGGACGAGAAAAAGGATGGACCCCGGAACCCTTACAAACCAGGAGGTCCTGAATGCAGGCATCGACTACACATTCGGTATAGGCAACGGGCCTTATCTTGCTTACGAGCATCTCATCGGCGCCGGTTTAAGAACCTTGCTCAATGTGACAGTCCTTTCGTTTTCGTTCGTGATCATAATCTTCATGAAGGGTGTTCTTATCGGACGGGACCGCCAGGCAAATGCCGATATGGCAAACCGGGAAACGGGAAGCGGTCAGTACCGGCATAATAATTATGATCCATACGATCCTTTCTCCCTTAATGAAAGCCGTGCACCGGTACCTTCAGAGCTAAAAGCCGTGATAGTCCCAGGCAATATGGAACCATTGCTCAGGGAACAATTTATCCCCGGGGACGCCTTCAGCCGGTTGTGATAAAGGGGATAAATCCTGAGCAATCAATCCTAATGCTCCCTTCACATAAACCGGATACCATAGCCGAAGGGATCCCCGCAATTATCGGATCCCTGACGGCCAGAACAATGAAGGCTTCTGTCGGGGATCATATAATGCTAAGGTGGCGTGACTCAAACGGGACCTTTGATTCAGTCGATATTGTTTTAACGGACATATTCTCTGTAAATGTTCCGGCAGTTGAGGCAGGTCAGATTTACGTCCCGCTTGAAAAGTTGAGGGAAGTATTGATGATGCCTGATGGAGCGACAATCCTTACCTTCAGGGAAGGGATAAAAGAAGTGCCCGATATTGTGTGCTGACAGCGCCTGTAGATAAAAGGATAAAGACAAAATCGGCCGTACAGACAAACCTGCCGGGAGTTCTGCTTCTTCAGGCGATGCTTGCTGTTTTTGACACGCAGGTTCTGTCAATTTTTCGCAGGCAGAAAGAAATAGGGACCCATGTTGCACTCGTTTATACACGCCGTGAGGTTGCGGGCCTGTTCACTGTTGAAGGTACCATGCATTCGGTTCTGGCGGCACTGCTTTCGGCTGCCTGGGGATTGCCTTCCCCGGGACGGATGGCGGCTAACGTATGGAAAATGCCTGTCGATACAAGCGAATCGGCGTGGCCATTGCCCAGACTCTGTATCCTGTTTGCAGTGCGGGCCTTATAGTCACAACAGTGTTGATCGTTACCATTACCACCGCTGCAGTAAGTTACCGGCCGTCATGCAGAATAGCTTATATGAATCCCACGGATGCATCAAGAGTGAGGCTGCAATGATGAAATTCCTTATACAAGGCCCGATACGCGATAAAGCCGGAGCCGCATACCTCTGTTGGCTGTTTCACAGGTTGTAACCCTGACGGTACTTCTTCATGCCTGCCTGAAAGGTTTCATGGGTGACACTAACGAAATCAACGCCAGGTTCTCAACCGGGCATGTTAAGGTTATGACAAGGGCATATTCCGAAAATTCCGACCAGAAGCCCAATGACCTTGCCCTCCTTGATGCATCCGGAATAAGAGCCCGGCTCGAAGAGCAGTTCCCGTAGACGGACTGGGCCGAAAGGATTGAATTTGGCGGACCGGTTGATGTCCCGGGCAGGAACGGAGAAACCAGATCTCAGGGACCGGCATTCGGAACAGGCCTTAACCTATTGACTCAGGGAACCAAGGAATCCGAAAGAATGAATCTTGTTAAATCGCTTGCCAGGGGAAACATGCCAAACGAACAAGGTGAGATCCTGATAAGCGATGATTTTGCAAAAAACTCCGGATAAATCCCGGTGACAGGATCACATTCATTGGCTCAGTAATGAATAACAGCATGACAATCCAGGGTGGTTCCCCTTTGTAAGTGGTTACAAGGATATGTTTAACCAGGGAAGCGGAACAGAATTCAGGATCACCTCCATAAAGTTCAATCAGAAGATACCTGAATCCATTTTTACAAAAGCAGCTCTTAAACAATGACCATAAATGATCCCTGAATTTATTTTGTTTTAAGAAATTACCTTAACTTTATTTGCATTTTTGCAGAACCTATACTGATTGTGACCTAAATATTCAAAATCCATCACCATGGCAGCAGAGATAAACCAGACAAAGCCTTCCAGGTGGGAAGGAGTTGTAAGAAAGACCAGGAAAGTATTCAGATGGACAATGTACGTTCTTGCTGTACTACTGATTTCTTTTGTATATTTCAAGTATTTCTTTACCTACAGTGAAGGGTACAGAGCCGGATTACTGCAGAAATTCTCCAACAAGGGCCTTATATTCAAGACATATGAAGGAGAGCTGATATTAAGCAGTGTTTCAAGCACATCAAATGTTGCAATTGCTTCAGAGAAATTCCAGTTCTCGGTATTGAAAAAAGACATATCCCCAATGTTCGATACACTGCAGGGAAGAAATGTCATCGTGCATTACCGAGAGAAAAAAGGCACAGTTCCCTGGAGAGGAGATTCGCGATATATTGTCGACAGCATTGCTGTGAGAAATTAAGCTGACGCCGGCATATCTTGCAGCAGGCCCTATTTCATCACCTTTTTCATAATTCCGAGCACGCCTCTTATGAAAGTGGCGCTTGTGAGTACCTTTACGACGGGGCTTGCAGCAGTTCTTCTCCGGCCAGAAGTACCAGTTGTTCTTCTTCCCCGTTCTCCGCCTCTCTGTTTCTCCCATTCTTTTCGTTCAGCCTCCGCTGCTGCCTGTTTTTGGATGCTGTCAATTTTCCTGGAAAGGATTTCAAAGGCGCTTTCGCGGTCGACCGACTGAACATATTTCCTTACAAGTTCAGAATTCCTGTTTATTGTGTCAATCTCGTCTTTTGAAAGGATATCCATTCTGCTCATGGGAGCCCTCATCATGGTTGCGGCGAGGGGTGTCGGGATGCCTTTCTCATTAAGGGCGGTCACAAGAGCTTCTCCTATGCCAAGTGCAGTAAGTGTTTCAGCTGTTTTATAGAATTCGGAAACAGGAAAGTTCTCGGCAGTAAGCTTTATAGCCTGCCTGTCGACAGCCGTAAAAGCCCTCAGGGCATGCTGTATCTTCAATCCAAGCTGTGCAAGTACATCATTAGGCACATCCATAGGATTCTGTGTGACAAAGAAGACCCCTATCCCTTTTGATCTTATCAGTTTGACAATATTTTCAATTTCGTTCAAAAGAGCTTTACTTGCCTGGTTAAAGACAAGGTGAGCCTCATCGATAAAGATAACCAGCCCGGGTTTTTCGGGATCACCGATTTCAGGCATCGTATCGTAAACCTCTGCAAGAAGACAAAGCATGAATGTTGAGAACAGCTTCGGCTTGTCCTGGATATCAGTTAGTCTGATAATATTAACATATCCGTTACCATCCCTGTCGCGTCGCATAAGATCTCTTACCTCGAACGAAAGTTCGCCGAAAAAGAGATCGGCATCCTGTTGTTCAAGCTCCATTACTTTGCGGAGTATTATCCCGGTAGTGGAGGTCGATATTTTTCCATAATCACGTTCGAATTCAGCTTTCCCTTCTTCGGTCGCATACTGGATTACCTTTTTCAGGTCCTTGAGGTCGAGGAGCGGCATGCCTTTGTCGTCGCAGTATTTAAAAATTACGGCAAGCACACCTCCCTGAGTATCATTCAGGTCGAGGATCCTTGAAAGGAGAACGGGGCCGAACTCTGAAACAGTTGCCCTAAGGCGCACTCCTTCCTGTTTAGAGATTGTAAGAAGTTCCACAGGGCAGCCTTTTGCCGAGTATGGGAGCCCGATTTTACCATGCCTCTCGATGATAAAAGGCTTTTCGGTTCCCGGCATGGCGATTCCGCTAAGGTCTCCCTTAACATCCATCAGCAAAACAGGAACGCCTTTCTGCGAAAGCTGTTCGGCGATAACCTGGAGCGTTTTGGTTTTTCCGGTACCTGTTGCCCCGGCAATAAGCCCGTGCCTGTTCATTGTCTTCAAAGGGACTTTTATAAGGGCATTGCCCAATGGCTCACCATCCAGCATTGCCCCGCCCAGTATTATTGAATCACCTTTGCAGGCATAGCCTTCATTTATATGTTCCGAAAATTTCTCTTTTTTATCCATAACTTCAGTTTTTAAGCCCGTAACAGGGGAATGCAATTTAGCAGTTTGGCGGCAATTTTCAAAAATGTCGGATGTTTCATATTTAATTAAACGGATATTTACTTATTCCCAAATAATGCTATATTTGAAATAATTTGACTGTTTTCACTTTTAACATCCTTATTAACTAAATTTTATTGATATGGCAAAGTTTGAAGTTTACCAGAGTGGCAAAAACAATGAATTCCGCTTCCGTCTGAAAGCCGACAACGGTCAGACAATACTTAGCAGCGAAGGTTATTCAAGCAAAGCATCCTGCCTGAACGGGATCGAATCGGTAAAGAAAAATGCATCCGATCCGAAAAGGTTTACCAAAACCAAGACCCCGACCAATATGTTTCGTTTTACCATGACTGCAGCCAACAATCAGGTTATCGGTACGAGTCAGAACTATAAAAGTGAAAGCGGCCGCGATAATGGTATCGAATCGGTAATAAGAAATGCCGGTAAGGCTGAAATAAAAGAGGTTGAAAAATAAGACTGTCCTCCAGGGAAGGCAGATTATTCAACAGGAAGAAGATCGGTTTTCCTGCAATAACGCTTAGAATTCCGAGAGGGATTTTCCGTATTGACGCCAAAGGCCTTTACGCGTGCATCGTGTTGCCTGAATTATTGCTCATCCGGCCAGGATTGGCAGTGTGATATTCAGATCAGATTATTTCCACTAAATTCAATTGGCATGAGACATAAGTCAGTTTTAACCTTTTTGACCCTGATCTTTGTCTGCTCTCTTGCAGCCGGACAGGTCACCGATGCTGAAAAAAAGCTCAAGACGCTGAATACCGATACAACAATGGGTTGGAAGAGAGGCGGCGTTTTTGCACTCAATGTTGCCCAGACTTCGCTTTCAAACTGGGCGGCCGGAGGTCAGAACTCCCTGGCGGTTAACGGCATTTTCAGCGGATTTGCAAATTATAAGCAGGGAAAATCAGCCTGGGACAACACCCTCGATCTCGGTTATGGAATACTGAAACAGGGAAAGGATGGAATGGCAATGAAGACCGACGACAAGATCGACTTCCTTTCAAAATACGGGCATGAAGCATTTAAAAACTTCTATTATGCGGCCCTCCTGAATTTCAGGACGCAGATGCGGCCCGGGTATAAATATCCTGATACCGACAACAGGATATCGGATATCTTCTCTCCGGCTTATCTGCTTCTTGCTGCAGGTATAGATTATAAGCCAGATCCATACTTCACGACATTCATTGCTCCACTGACTGCAAAGTTCACATTTGTCAATGATGCGGCTTTATCTGCCGCAGGCGCCTTTGGTGTAACACCCGGAGAAAAATCAAGAAGCGAGCTTGGAGGATATATAAGAGCGGCATACAGCAGAAACGATTTCAAGGGGGAATTCCTTAAAAATGTCACCTTCACAACCAAAATAGATCTTTTCTCAAATTACAGGGATAAGCCCCAGAATATCGACGTCATCTGGGAAAATCTGGCAGCCCTTAAGGTAAACAAATACATCAATGTCAATTTCAATACGGTTCTTATCTATGATGATAACATAAAGGTGCCTGTCGACAGAAACGGGAACGGGGAATTTGAATCTGCCGAGGCTCCGGGTCCGCGGACACAATTCAAGGAAATCCTTGGTGTGGGATTTTCATATAACTTCTGATATTAACTGACTAAAACCTGAAAAAATGAAAATTTTAGACGAATTCAAGGCATTTGCCATGAAAGGCAATATGGTCGACATGGCCGTTGGTATCATCATCGGCGCTGCATTCGGGAAAATAGTTTCCTCGCTTGTCAATGATATCATAATGCCGCCAATAGGGCTCTTGCTGGGTGGCGTAAATTTCACCGACCTGAAATTAGTGCTGAAGGCTGCAAATGAAACAGTTCCGGCAGTTACCTGGAATTATGGTAATTTCATCCAGGTTGTCATTGATTTTCTGATTGTTGCCTGGGCAATATTCATGCTTGTCAAAGCCATGAACGCAGCCAAGAAGAAGGAAGAAGCCGCACCAGCAGCACCTCCCGCTCCGACAAAGGATCAGGCCCTCCTTACAGAGATCAGGGATCTTTTGAAGAAATGAGGACATACATGGGGTGCCAGTAAAGAACTTGCTGTGGAGACATTATAAAAGGACCATGCCGGGGCATGGTCGAAAATTCCCATGTCCCATCATAAAATACATTTAACATGAAATACCTGCCATCTCTTTTTCATATATTCTTTTTCACTGTTTTTTTTCCTGCCATCTCAACAGCAGCGGTAAACGATGAGCAGCCTTCAGGCATGAGAATATGGTTCACACGTCCGGCCGATTCATGGAACGAAGCCCTTCCTGTCGGTAACGGCAGGCTCGGGGCGATGATCTTCGGCGGTATCGAAAATGAAAGGATACAGCTTAATGAGGAATCGGTGTGGACAGGCAAGCCAAGGTGGGATGCAAATCCTGATGCCCTGAAGAACCTTCCTGAAGTGCGGAAACTCCTTTTCGCCGGCAAATATGCCGAAGCTGAAAGCCTTGCACAAAGCGGCATAATGGGACGCTTCAGGAGAGATGAGGCATCGAGTTATCAGACTCTGGGAGATCTTTTCCTGAACTTCGGGCCATTACGTTCAGTGTCGGGATACCATCGTGAACTCGACATAAACGAAGCTGTAGCAAAAGTCAGTTACATTTCGGGGCAGACAAAATTCACAAGGGAGATATTTTCCTCAGCCCCCGGCCAGGCTATTGTTATAAGATTAACAGCCGACAGGCCGGGAGCCGTTTCTTTCACTGCAAAACTTACACGGCCGGGTAACAGGGCTGCCATCAGCGCAAACGACAACGGCATAACAATGAGTGAACATTTGGGCGACGGAGTGGGAGTTAAAATGGAAACACGGTTAAAGATTATTGCCGACGGAGGGACTATAATATCAGGGGGCGACAGCCTCAAAGTATCTGAAGCAAATTCGGCAACCATATTCATCACAGCGGCAACTGACTACTCTGGAGAGGACCCGTCGCTTGTTTCAGAATCAAGGATGCAGAGCATCACGAAACTCACTTATCCTGAAATCAGGCTGGATCATATTAAAGATTACCAATCGTATTTTAAAAGGGTGTCGATCGATCTTGGTTCGGGTCCCGGAAGCTATTTCACGACCGATGCAAGGATTGCCGCGATGAAGAATGGCTACAAAGATCCTGACCTGATTGAGCTTTATTACCAGTTCGGACGATATCTCCTGATCAGCAGTTCCAGGCCCGGCGATCTTCCCGCCAATCTTCAGGGAATATGGGCCGACGGACTTAACCCGCCATGGAGCGCCGATTACCATATAAACATCAATATACAGATGAACTACTGGCCTGCAGAGATAACCAACCTGGGCGAGCTTGTGCTACCGTTCACTGATTTCATTGATGATTTGCGGCCCGGTGCCAGAAGAACTGCAAAAGAAGTGTACGGGTTAAAGGGGATTGTTGCACACTATACGACCGATGTCTGGCATTATACAGAACCCCTGGGTGCTATCGGATACGGCATGTGGCCGATGGGTATTGCCTGGAGCTGCCAGAACATCTGGGACCATTTTTTATTCAGCGGCGACACCTCTTACCTTAAAAATAAAGCCTACCCCATTATGAAGGAAGCCGCAGAATTCTGTACCGGATGGCTTGTTACTGATCCCTTGACCGGACTGCTTGTATCGGGGCCCTCAATCTCGCCCGAGAACAGTTTCATTATTCCCGGGGGAAGCGGCCGTGCCAGCATGGTAATGGGCCCGACAATGGACCATATGATAATCCGTGACCTGCTTCAGAATACAATTAAGGCTTCAGAGATTCTTGAAGCCGACAAAACATTCAGGAGAAAAATGGAGAAGACACTTGAAAAGCTCACTCCTGTGAGGGTCGGCTCAGACGGAAGGATTATGGAGTGGTCGCAGGAATTCGAGGAAGCCGAGCCGGGTCACCGTCATATATCACATCTTTACGGTCTCCATCCGGGAAATCAGATAACCTGGCAGAAGAATCCGGAACTGATGGAAGCCGCGAGAAAAACAATTGAATATCGTCTCTCACACGGAGGAGGGCATACGGGATGGAGCCGGGCCTGGATAATCAATTTCTATGCCCGGCTTAAGGATGGGGAAAAAGCATATGAGAATGTGCTTGAATTACTCAGGAAGTCAACTCTCAACAATCTCTTCGACAACCATCCCCCTTTCCAGATTGACGGGAATTTCGGGGGGACAGCGGGTATCACTGAGATGCTTCTTCAGAGCCATGCAGGCGAAGTCGAATTGCTTCCTGCCCTTCCTTCGGCCTGGGACAGGGGGCATGTTTACGGCCTTATGGCACGGGGAGGGTTTGAGGTGGATATCGACTGGGAAAACGGCCGCCTCATTCAGGCTAAAATATTGTCAAAACTTGGCTCTCCGCTCCGGTTAAGCTATCAAGGGAAAGTTGTAGAAATAAAATCAACTGAAATGGGCAAAGCTTATATTATCAGCGAAACAGATACAGGCAACCTCGATTTCAGGCAATATGACTGAGCATGTAAGCCTTTCTATATCTCCTCCCTTCCTCCTGTAAGGGTTTCCTGCCATTCCTTCAGCTCGTTCCATTTTCCGAGGGCAGCAAGTTCGCATTGTTTCGGCCATGTGTCGGGCTTATGGATCCTGTAACGTTCCCCGGCCTCATCGAGAATCTGCCGGCATCTCTCAACGCTTGTTGCAGCAAGGGCTCTCCATGTCCTGATCCCTGCGGCATGGAACAGTTCTTCTATCTTTGGACCTATACCTTCGACTATTTTCAGGTCGTCCTCAACAATTTTCCTTTTAAATACAGATGAGGCAAGCACCGGATCAAACGGAACATTTTCAGGCAAAGCGGCTTTGAAGTTCAGCCTGTAATCGTTAAACTCAGATTCAAGAATGCTGTACTTGTTTTTCAAGGCCTCAATATCATTTTTAAAAGAAGTGTTAAGTGTTAACAGGTCCTGTTTCTCACTGCCGCATGCAGCAAGATCATCATTAAGCTTGTTTATTATGGGCTTGTACTTCATTCCGGCCAGCATATAACCCAACAGGGCACATACAAGGCCAACAACAACAGGTATCAAAATGCAAAGGAAACACATATCTGTAAATTTTTAATTATTTGATCATTATAACTGCTCTTCTGTTTTTTGCCCTTCCTTCGGGGCTGTCATTTCCTGCCATAGGATCATCGGGCCCCCTTGAGGTGGTTATGATCACTGATTCCTGTATTCCCGATCTGACAAGGTGGTCTTTGGCAGACAGGGCTCGTTCGAGGCCCAGTTTCATGTTGACGCCATAAGGCCCAGTGTTATCGGTATGGCCTGTAATTTCGATTACCGCATTGCCTGCATTTTTCAGATAACCAGCAAGTTTTTCAATTTTTGCCCTTTGGCCATTGTCAGCATCGACAGTATTGCTTCCGGGGGAAAAATAGAAAATCAGCGGATCCGCATTCAGATTAGCCTTCTCTTCAACCAATCTCAATGTCGCGGAAGAATCGGGCACAGGGGCTGCCGGTGCAGGATTTTTGTCAGGTATTGCAACAACAGATTTGTCGGCAGTCAATTCACTGGATGACCCACCAGCGCAATCACAAACATATTTCCAATAGAGAATTGCACCTACAAGGATTGTCGCCAAAATACCCAGAATACAGAGTAGTTTTTTTGACATGATGCTTTGATTTGCAATTTCTTATAAATCTAGTAAATATTATCGTGATGTCCAAGTAACAGCTTGCAAAAATCAATAAATTACAGTTGTAAATTATCAAACTTTTGAGCGGACAACATGATTATTTACTTTTGCAGCAATAAACTCCTTAACGTCCGTAATAAAAGACATGGCAGATTATTATAACCAGGAGATTTCAGAAATAGCTGAGGCTCTTAAAGCCGACATTGGTTCGGGGCTGAGCGATAATGAAGCTGACAGCCGTCTTGGTGAATATGGCTACAATCAGCTCTTAACGGGAAGAAGAAAAAGCTTTTTAAAGATGTTTCTCGAACAGTTTAAAAGCTTCATGATAATTATTCTGCTTATTGCCGCGATCATTTCAGGTGTTACCGGAATGATTGAAGGAGAAGGTCTTCTCGATACGTTTGTAATTCTTGGCATTCTTGTCCTGAATGCTCTTATCGGAGCTTTTCAGGAAAGGAAAGCTGAGACCTCCCTTGAAGCACTCAGGAGCCTTGCCGCTCCTCTCACCAAAGTGTTGAGGGACGGCATCATAAAGGAAGTACCAACAAGGGAACTTGTCCCTGGCGACATTGTAATTCTTGAAACTGGGGCAGTCGTTCCGGCTGACCTGCGTCTTACCGAAGCAGTGAACCTCAAGATCCAGGAATCGTCGCTTACGGGCGAATCTGTCCCTGTTGAAAAAAACATATTTCCCCTTCAGGGAGATAATATAGCTCTTGGAGACAGGGTCAACATGGCATTTCTGACCGGTATGGTAACCTACGGACGTGGCCGCGGTATTGTGGTAAGAACCGGCATGAGGACCGAGGTCGGTAAGATCGCCTCCATGCTTCGGGAGACTTCCGACACTGAAACCCCGATGAGCCGGAGGCTTGAACAGCTTGGGAAGTTGCTGGGCATGGCTGCCCTTGTCATCTGTGCATTAATTTTTGCTGTCGGTGTCCTGTACGGCAATTCGGTCATGGATATGTTTATGACAGCAGTGAGCCTCGCCGTGGCAGCTATTCCTGAAGGCCTCCCTGCAGTGTCGACCGTGGTGCTTGCCATCGGTGTTCAAAGAATGGTAAGGAGAAATGCAATAATACGAACCCTGCCCTCAGTAGAGACCCTTGGAAGCGCAACGGTTATATGTTCTGACAAGACCGGAACGCTGACCCAGAATAAAATGACTGTGGTTGAGGCATATGTGAATCACAGGAAAGATGTCATAAACAGGGCATCTCCCGCCACCCTGCTTAATCAGGAGGAGGAAAGGCTCCTTTCCATATCTGTTTTGTGTGCCGATGCACAGATCAGTGCAAATGAGGACGGCAGGTATGAGTTTGCCGGAGATCCCACCGAAACTGCCCTTCTCGACTTAGGTACACTTTATAACATTCTCAAGGACGATGTCGAAAAGAAATATCCCAGAATTGCCGAAATCCCTTTCGATTCCGAAAGAAAAAGAATGACAACTGTCAACAGGATGTCGGAAAATACGGTCAGGATTAATGTCAAGGGCGGTCTTGATGAAGTTCTCAGCGTATGCGACAGAATAATCATCGAAGGCAATATCAGATCCATACAAGAGGATGATAAGGCAAAAATCCGTCAGGCAAACGAGTCGATGGCAAATGCAGCCCTGAGGGTTCTGGCCATGGCATACAAGGACATGCCTGAAGCCCCTCAGAAGATACATATAGGAGAAGTCGAGAATGGCCTGATTTTCACAGGAATGTTTGGCATGATTGACCCTGCCCGTCCGGAGGTGATCGACGCTGTCGGCAAATGCAGTACAGCAGGAATACGACCTGTTATGATAACCGGGGATCACAAAAGCACTGCCATTGCCATCGCCCGCGAAACAGGTATTTACCGGGAAGGAGATCTTGCAATAACCGGCACCGAACTTGAAAAGATGGATGAGGATGATTTCCGGCAAAATGTATCGAAATACTCAGTTTATGCAAGAGTCGCACCTGAACATAAGGTGCGGATCGTAAAAGCATGGCAGTCGCGCGGGGAGGTTGTGGCAATGACCGGCGACGGGGTAAATGATGCTCCTGCGCTGAAACAGGCTGATATTGGAGCTGCCATGGGTATAGTGGGTACTGATGTGGCCAAGGGCGCTTCAGACATGGTCCTTACAGATGACAATTTTGCAACAATAGTATCGGCAGTTGAGGAAGGCCGCAGGATCTACGACAACATATTAAAAGCCATTCAGTTCCTGCTTTCCACCAATGTCGGAGAAATATTCCTT
>Ga0208695_1000438_pt1 | contig 45917 bp, 39 predicted proteins | sample AD_UKC111_MetaG_FD_184449 | JGI IMG/M metagenome (GOLD analysis project Ga0208695, IMG submission 184449) | Active sludge microbial communities of municipal wastewater-treating anaerobic digesters from Hong Kong - AD_UKC111_MetaG (SPAdes)... | ecosystem: Engineered > Bioreactor > Anaerobic >... | reverse complement strand
AGATTCCATGCAGAACATAAATATGGGTGGTTAAGCTAAAATTTGCTCAAACACCCATATTAACAATCATTTTTGGTACCTTTATTCAACGTCAGGATTTTCTAACCCCAACAATTGACAAAGAGCCTTAAAACAAAAATCACTTAAAAGACATTTATAGTCTTTTAAGTGATTTTTTAAATTATTTTATTTATTTATCATTTTCATTCTGTGCCTTGTAATCAGCTATAACCTTTTCTGCCAGGTGGGCCGGCATTTCTTCGTATCTTAAGAATTCAACTTCGAAAGTACCCCTTGCCTGGGTCATGGACTTAAGCTCGATTGCATATGTGTACATTTCGGACATTGGGGCTTCTGCCCTAACAAGCTGGCTGCCGTCCGGCTGCTGTTCCATACCAAGGATTCTTCCTCTTCTCTTGTTCATATCGCCCATTATGTCTCCCAGGTACTCTTCGGGAATGTTGATTTCAACCTTTGCTATCGGCTCAAGCAAAACAGGTTTTGCTTCCATCATACCTTTCTTGAAGGCTAATGATGCAGCAATCTTAAATGCCATTTCATTTGAATCGACTTCGTGGTAGGAACCGTCATACAATGTTGCCTTAACGTTAACAACCTTGCAGCCTGCCAATACACCCTTTTCCAGAGATTCTCTGAGTCCCTTTTCTACTGCCGGGATATATTGTTTGGGTACGGATCCTCCGAATATTTCTTCCGTAAATTCAAATTCTTTATCAGAAGGTTCAAATCTGATGCGGACATCTCCATACTGGCCTGCGCCGCCTGATTGTTTCTTATGTTTACCCTGAACATCGGATTTACCCTTGATTGTTTCCCTGTAAGCAACCTTGGGCGGGCTGAGTACAACATCAATCTTGTAGTTATTCTTAAGCTTGCTTGCAATTACTTCCAGCTGAATGTTGCCCTGGCCTCCTATTACAAGCTCCTTGGTTTCAAAGTTTCTGTCTATTGAGAAGGTAGGATCCTCTTCATTTAACCTTTGAAGTCCTAATCCTATTTTCTCATCGCTGTCTTTGGTTAATCCCTTAATTGCCATGAAATAACAAGGTTTCGGAAAATCAATTTTTTCATAAGCAACAGGAGCAGTCTTTAAGGAAATAGTGTCACCGGTCTTGAAGTATTGAAGCTTGGAAGTAGCTCCTATATCACCTGCTTCTATTTCGGATACTTCAAGCTGCTCTTTTCCTCTCAGTGAAAATACGCTGCCTATTCTCTCCGAGTCGCCGGTATTTGCATTGAAAACATCCGTGTCTTTCTTCATAGTTCCCGACATTACCTTGAATATAGTAATTTTTCCTACAAAGGGGTCAACTATGGTTTTGAATACAAATGCCGATAAGGAATCTGCCGGGCTGCCTTTCAGTGATTTAGCATCCAAAGCGTTAGGCAAGTACTCTACTATCGTATTCATCAGCATATCAATGCCTAATCCTTTTATTGCTGAACCTACGATTACAGGAACCAATTCTCCTTGTAATACTGCGTTTTTTAATCCTTTTTGAATTTCTTCCTCGGTAAATTCTTCACCTTCAAAGTATTTTTCAAGCAAAGCTTCATCTGTTTCAGCAACTGCCTCCATAAGTACGGATTTTAATTCTTCTGCCTTTGCTGCCGTGTCAGGGAAGGTTTCAACAGGTTTTGAATCGATATAGCTCTGACCTTTCAATATATCCATATACCCGTCAACATTTTCTCCCTTGCCTATGGGCAGAGTAAATGGAACTACTTTCCTACCGAACTTATCCCTTATTTTTTCAAGTAATTCGTCGAATTTAATGTTTTCCTTGTCTAGTTTATTAATAAAAATAATACGAGGCATATTCCTTTGCTCTAAGTATTTCCAGCATTTTTCCGTACCTACCTCTATTCCGGAGCTGGCATCAATTACTAATACTGCACCGTCTGCAACTCTTAGGGCCCCATAAACTTCTCCTACGAAGTCAAAATATCCCGGAGTATCCAAGAAATTTATTTTTGTATCTTGGTATTCAATCGGTATAACGGATGTTCCAATTGAAACTTGGCGTTCCTTTTCTTCTTTATCGAAATCGGATACAGTATTTCCGTCTTCTACTTTACCCATTCTGTTCGTTACTTTCGTTTGAAACAAAAGAGCTTCAGTAATCGTAGTTTTGCCACAACTGCTGTGACCGAGTAAGGCAACGTTTCTAATTTTGTCAGCTTTATAAGTTCTCATCAACTCTATTCCTCCTAGGATTGTGCTTGTTTTATCTAATTTTACATTAAATTAAAACAATAATCAAGATTTATATTGTGAGTGAATATATAAAAGTTAGAGGTCAGCATGTCCATAAGCACGACGGCCTCTTACCTGAAAATACCATCCTTATTCATATACAGTGCACAAACACAACAAAAACATATGTGTAAAAAGGCAGCCAAATAAGCCGTTTCAATAATCCGTTATCTTTTAACTTATAAGTTGTTAAACAAAAAGCAAAGGTTATGGCAATTTTTATAAAAACAAAGAGGACAGGATCCACGAACCACAAACATCTCATAAGCGGATTAGCTTCCATGTAAGGATTTACGCCTATCCACCGGAGAGTACAAAGCAAATCAAAAATACTCATCAACCCTATTGCGGCTATAAGATAATCCGTTAATATACCCATGGGTTACCCCTTTTGCACTGATATTTTCTATTATTCCACCTGCAAACTTTTTTATTCGCTGCTGAGATAAAGAACAGATCTTCACAAAATCTTCATAATATTTTATTATAATTTTCTTAAATCTATTCTATGTGGAAAGGAACCTGATTATGAAAGCTAACAAGAGATCCGGAAAAAACAGTAATTTGATTTTAGGTATTTTAGCTCTTATAGTTATCAGCTTAGCGGCATTCTCCGTATTAGGCTCAAAAAAAGATGATGAAATCACAGGAGAAATGTCAAAACCTGCCGCAATATCTGCAACCGATGAAAAGGGAGACATGGTAATTCAAATTTCTGATGTAAGCGAAACTGCAAAATTCTATAGATATGATGAACTTGACACATATATTGAAGTATTGGCTGTTAAGGCATCAGACGGAACCATAAGAACCGCCTTCAACACCTGCCAGGTATGCTACGCTTCAGGCAGGGGCTATTATGTCCAGGAAGGGGATTATCTGATATGTCAAAACTGCGGTAACAGGTTCAGTCTGGATGATGTTGAAGTGACCAGGGGTGGGTGCAACCCGGTTCCCATAACTGAAGATATGAAGGAAGTAACCGATACGACCATTACAATTCCTAAAGAGTTATTTGCCGAAGCTGAATTTATCTTTAAAAATTGGAGATAAAGGGTTTTATTATGCAAAAGTCATTGGAGCATATAAGAGTAAATCTAGGCGGAGTAACTTGTAGAGCCTGTGAATATAAAATAGAAAAGGCATTAAAGGAATTGGACGGGATTGATTCCGTTAAAGTAAGCTTTGAATCATCCACGGCAGATATTATATATGACATTGAAAAGACAGATTTGAATACCATCTTTAAGACTATTGAAGAAACAGGATATGAAGTCATATATGACCGTGAATCAAGAGAACATGATTCATCCAACACCTCGACTTTTTTAGTTTTAATAATAATCACCGGCTTGTATATAATTGTTAAAAACACCGTCGGATTTAACTTTTTACCCCAAATCACTCAAAGCATGGGATACGGGATGCTTTTTGCAGCCGGCCTATTTACGTCAATACACTGCATAGCAATGTGCGGGGGTATTAGCTTGTCCCAATGTGCAGGATGCGGTGATTTGGAGAGTAATATATCAGGCAAATTAAAGCCAAGTTTCTTATATAATCTTGGAAGAATTGTATCCTATACCCTTCTTGGAGGATTGGCAGGTGGCCTTGGCTCTGTTTTCAGCTTGTCCCTTAAAGGTAAATCAATAATCTCAATATTTGCAGGTGCCTTCATGATCATCATGGGTATCAATATGCTGAATATCGCGCCCGGTTTAAGAAAACTTATGCCCCGCCTGCCCAAGAGTTTAACAGAAAGAATTTACAGCAGGAAAAGCGGCAAAGGAGCTTTTATAACAGGCTTGCTTAACGGATTCATGCCTTGCGGGCCCTTACAGGCCATGCAGCTCTATGCCCTTGGAACGGGAAGCTTCTTGACGGGTGCCCTGTCCATGTTTACCTTCTGTTTGGGTACCCTCCCCCTGATGTTTGCCTTTGGGGTCTTCAGCTCCTTGTTAAGCTCGAAATTTACCAGGCAGATGATGAAAGTTGCCTCGATTTTAGTCCTGGTATTGGGTTTGGTGATGGGTAACAGGGGCTTGCTGCTGGCGGGAATCAACGTGTCAGATGCTGTTTTATCAGTTGTAGGAATTAAGGCAGAGCAAGACAACAAGACCGCCAATGCCGTCATAAAAGATGGTTATCAGCTTGTAACCACAAATCTTGAGCCCGGCAGCTACCAGCCTGTTAGCGTATATGCAGGGGTTCCTTTAAGATGGACCATAGTTGCCGAAGAAGGAAAATTAAACGGCTGCAACAATGAAATTATCATCCCTGCCTACGGGAAACAGCAAAAACTTGAAGTCGGCGAGAATATAATAGAATTTACTCCCACCCAGCCGGGAACCATCACCTATACCTGCTGGATGGGTATGATAAGCAGCACGATAACAATAAAATAAAGAAGGATCTGATTTGAACACAAATCAGATCCTTCTTGTTATTTCTTATCACCGGTTTTGGGCTTATTTATATTACAGCAATCAAGCCTGCCTGTTCCGAAATCTTTTTCATTTTGCTTTGCCAGTCTTTCAAGCCAGTTTTTTATTAATTTAAACATAATACCACTCCTTATCATTGTTGTATTATTTTTTATGTCTTTTCTTCATATCAAAAAACTGCATATTTATAGCCTTCTAACTTTATGAGATCCTTCGGGCTAAAGCCCTCAGAATTGAATTATTACATCAGTCCCCTTCCCAACCTCACTGTCTATTTTTATGGTGCCTCCATGGGCTTCAGCCAGGGCCTTCGCAATTGTGAGCCCTATGCCCGTTCCTCCGGTTTGACGATTCCTTGATAAATCGCTCCTGTAAAATCTTTCAAAAATATGCTTTAAATCTTCCTGAGGGATACCGATACCCGTATCTTTAACAATTATTTTTATTTTATCATTCACTTGTTCCAAGGAAAGGCTGACTCTTCCCCTTTCATTGGTGTACTTTAGGGCATTGGAAAGAATATTGATGAAAATTCGTCTTAAATAATCCTCATCTCCCATCATGGCCACATCATTTTGGATCTTCTTGTCTAAAGTGATGTTTTTGTCTGTAAACATGGGCTCAAAGCTTTCTGCCACGTCATTTAAAATTCCGGATAAATCAAGAGGCTTTAATTTTAAGTTTATTTCATCACTCTCTATAATAGATAAGTTGGCTAATTCATTAATTAATTTGGTCAATCTTATCACCTCTCCGTGAATGACGGAAAGGCGCTCATAATCAGGCTCCCACACCCCGTCCATGAAAGCCTCGATGTGGCTTTGAACGGCAGCTAAGGGTGTTCTTAGCTCATGGGCTATATCCGTAGTCATTCTCCGCTTTAAGGTTTCCTGGTGGTCCAATCTTTGGGCAAGTTCTTTTATGGATAGCGACAATTCATGCAATTCGGATGTATTAGTTTCCACATCATCGATATTTTTGTATTTTCCTTCTTCTATCAGCTTGGCATTTTCCTGTATTTTGTATATAGGATTTAAAAACTTCTTTGACAAATGGTCGCTTGATCGCAATGCAATTATCAGGGTCAATAATGCTGCCACAGCAAATATGCCGTTTATGGTAATTACAAATTTTTCATCTTCCAAATTGGCGATTATACTTTTTGGACGACCAATATCAATGGTACCGATTTGTTCACCATCAACAACAAAAGGGTAGGTTCTGAAGGAAAATTTGTTTTCATTCCGGCTGTACTCATCGGCAATGCCCATATTTGTACTAAATGTGCTGCTGTTAAACATTATCCTCATATCCATGTCCTTAATCTGGATGACAACATCCTCGCTGAAGGCATAGTGCATCAAGTTCATAGAGGAATTAGGATTCAGTTCCCTGTAATCCCTATATACACTCTCAACGTAATCAACAATTTTTAAGTCATCCCTGGACCTTGAATCCCTGATGTAGCCGGAGAAGAAGATGTTTATGCTTATATTCAAAGTAATCGTGATAAAGGCTATTGATATTATTGAAATTATTATAAAATACTTGCGCAATTGCTCGCTTATTTTAACCATTTTATGCACCTTCAAATTTATATCCCACACCGTAGACCGTTACGATATACTTGGGCTCCTTGACATTATCTTCTATTTTCTGCCGTATATTTTTTATGTGGGTATCAACGGTGCGGTCAAAGCCTTCAAAATCATAACCGAAAGCCAGGCTGACCAGGTGGCTCCTGGTAAAAACCTTGTGGGGATTTTGGGCCAGAACCGACAATATTTTAAACTCATTGGGTGTGAGTTTTACAGGTTTTCCTGCCTTCCTGACCAGATGCTTAGGTATGTCTATATACAAATCCTTATCATTGAATTCCAAGACATCTGCAGAAATCCCCTTTGTCCTTCTGAGAATCGCCCTTACCCTGCCAACCAGTTCCCTTGGGCTGAAGGGCTTGGTCAAATAATCGTCCGCGCCGATATATAAGCCGGTGACCTTGTCATCCTCGCTGCTTTTGGCGGAAAGCATCAAGATGGGAACATTTGATTCCTTCCTGATATGTTTGCATATTTCCTCTCCCGAAATGTCGGGAAGCATCAAATCAAGGATAATGAAGTCAGGTTCAATTTTATGGAATAATTCAAGGGCCTTGTTGCCCCGGTCGGCCGTATATACCTGGTAAGATTCCCGCAAAAGATAATCCTTTATTACATTAAGCAGATTTTCCTCATCATCCACAAGCAAAATTTTTTCCTTCATGTTTTCACCTTTTAATTATCCCTTTTATTTAATGTTAATAATTCAAACAACACAGCACTTTTTATATTATACCTTTTAATCTTGGTCTTAAAACAAGGGGTTTATAAATTAATTTGTTTTTCTGCATCATTTCTGCATTTACTTATAAAATCCAAGCAATTTTTATGATTCTTATATTACTTGTCCTTTTTGTCATCCTGAGCGAAGCGAAGGATCTCATGTTTTCCTTCGTGCTAAAGCCCTCAGGCTGACAATTTAAGCTGCTTTAATAATAAGGCAGAATTGTGGAGAAACTGTGAAGTTTGCTAATGGGTATATCTAAAAATGTTTTTTGCATAATAATTTCTTAAGTGCTATAATCCCATTAATGGTTAAAATATGCTTAACTCAGGTGACCAAAATGAATGAAATGCTTCTTAATTACATAGTTCAGGCAATCCTTGGAGGAGCCTCCGGTTATATAACCAATGACTATGCCATAAACATGCTTTTCAAGGAATATACCCCTTTTAAATTAGGGGGTGTCATTAAGAAAACCCGCAATGAGTTTATAGAAAATCTAAGCTCCATGATTGAAAATGACATAGTTAATAAAGAAAAACTTAATGAGATTTTTGAAAGCGATGAATTCAAGGGTAAATTTGACAAGCTTACCCGTGATTTCTACGAAAACTGCCTATATGAAGCTGTGGGAAAGGGCAAATTCTCTGATGTTGACGGATTTGATACAACAATCGAGGGAACCGATGAGTACATTCAAAAAGTCCTCAATGAAAACCTTGAGACCTTAATCGGATTGATAGCCGATAATTTTGATGCCGGTATTTTCCTGACCCGGGTCCAGACCGGGAAAATTGCTGAGGCGGCATATGAATCCCTAAAAGAAACTATTTTAAACACTAACATTCTAGAAAATACAATAAGAAGTCTTTATGAAAAAAATAAGGAATTAAGACTATTGGATATTTTTGGTTCAAGCATACCCGGAATTGATAACCTGACAAGTAAATTGGTGGAAACTGCGGGAGCTAAAGCTGACCCTGAATCATTTTCAGCTTTTAATGCTGCTTTAGATGAAGCATTAAATGTTTTTTATGATAAGCAAGTAAAAGACATAGTCAAGATTGACAAGGAAGCCATATCCTCAATTTTTTCATGGATGAAAGACCGTGGTACCGGCCAAAAGCTCTACTTGTCTTTCTTGTCATATGGCAGAAACCTTGATAAAAGCTTGTATTCTATTATGGACCCGGCTTTTGAATCCATTCTTAAAACCTACATCAAGGATAACCTGCCCTATATAAGCGAGCTCCTGGTAAATTATGTTCAGAAAAACAGCCTCTTGATTGACCGGATTATCGAAGATTCCATTGACCAGGTTCTTAGCGAGGCTGACGGCATAAGGGCAAGGATCCTTAAAACTTTTAAAAATGCTTATTTAAATGATTTGAGCAAAAAATACCGTATAGTGGATAAGATTGTTGCCTATATAAGACAGTTTGCAGGGTCTGAGAAATTGAGCCTGCAAATAAGCAAAAACATTATTGACCGCCTGGACACAATAACCATAAGCGAAATAGTCAGGGCGGCAGAAGACAACTTTAATTTGGACAGGGGATATGACCTTGCAGCAGATTACATAAGCAAAAATGAAAATCTCATCATTGAAAACCTTGATAATTATATCTCCAAACTTAAAGTTAAAGATCTTTTACCTAAGTTTGATTTGACTGGGGAAAAAATTATGTCTTCGGGGACCGTGAGGAAGTTCTTGAAAAGCAAATCAAGAAATTACCTGAATTCTTTCTTGTCCGGGAAACTTAATGAGCTCCTCGATGAAGACATTTTGGATGCCTGCATTAAAAAAACCGCCGAATACCTGAAAGTAAATTATTGTGAAAATGAAAGCACTATAAAAACCTATATAAGTGAAAAGTTAAGGGATTTTGAGCCGGACAAAAACCAATTAAAAAGCAAGGATTTAACCAACCTTGTTTACAAGGGTGCCTATGACAAATATAAAAGTGAAACTCTCAAGTTAAAGGATGTTGACTTATCCTCAGCCCTGGACAGGTTAAATTCAATAGACAATATCTCTGAAAACAGTTCGGAAACCATTCGTAAATACTGTATTAACAATGCAGATATAATTTTGAAGGGGTCTATCAAGGGGATTGTTTCAGATAACCTTAACAAGCTCACCGATGACGAGCTGGTTAACCTTGCCAATAATTACATAGGCAGGGAATTAAAGCCCATAATGTTTTTCGGCGGTGTTTTAGGGGTAATTGCAGGCCTGATCTTGGCTGCATTTCAAAATTCTCCCCTTAATCCTCCCGAGATTAATATTGCAAATATGGTTACCTATGCCTTTGTAGGTTTTATTACAAACGTAATAGCTATAAACATGATATTCAGGCCCTACAGGGAAATCAAAATTTTGTCCAAAATCCCATTTTTAAGGAATTTCTCCCTGGGTTACATTATTAAAAACCAGAAAAGTTTTGCAAAATCCACTGCCTATTATATCGATAGGAATTTGTTGAACAAAAAAAGCATTAATGACCTGTTTGAAAGCCATGAAGACAAGATAAGGGAAGGCTTCATAAAAAACATCACCGATGATGACTTTTCCACCCTTACCGGCTTGCTCATTAAAAACAGGGAGGGCATAGTAAGGGGAAGTTTTAGTTTTATGAAAGGGGTCATCCTGAAGAATATTAAGGTCTTGAGTGAAAGTTTATATGGAATGGTTTCAGGAACAAGGCTTTCATCTGTTCTTAGGGACAAAAGCATAAGTAAAATTAGCGATTTTACCGGCGAAAGCCTAAATGCCCCTAGTATAAGCAAAGGAATTCATTCTCTGGTAAGGTCTCAAAGAAAATTAAAGAGTTTTGTATCAACCGCCTATATAAATGGAATTTTAAAGAATAAAATCGAAAAATCCTATGACGGATTAATTGATTCCATTAAGCCTGACAAGATAAAAACCCAAATTACCAGGTACAATGACAAGTATAAAGAGAAAACAAACAAAAATATGGGAGAAGTGATTAATGAAAATGATTTGTCACTTTTATCCGATAAGATAAATGATGCCCTTTTCTCGGAAACCTTTAAAAACAAGGCGACTTTAGCGATCACGGGCATCTATAACAGGTTGTTTGACAGGGATAAGACCTTCGAAGAATTGTTTGACGGCAAAATAAAGGTATATGTTGACAATAAGCTGCCTCAAATCCTTAACCTTGTTTTACAAAAAATAAAGGACACCCTTTTAGAGAGCAAGACGGCTGTCTCCACATCCCTGCGGGCTGAATTCAAGGCCAATTTAGGCTTCATTGAAAGCGGCTTGTATGCCATGATGGACGGCGACAAGCTCATTGATGATTTGGTAAGTAAAGTAATGACAGAAAAGCTGCCTGTCTTCATGGATGTGAAAAGGAATGAAATCAATGAAATAGTGGCTGACTTTATCAACAAGAGCTTTTACAAGGCAAGGGTTGAAGTTTTATATACTGGTTTAAACAAGCTGCAAATAAAAGAAGTAGTTGAAAGGTACCTGGCAGCAAACAAGGAAAAGCTCAAAAACAGGGTAAACACTCTATTGTTAGAGTTTTACGATAAAACAAAAAACAAAAACTTAAATGTCATATTAGACTTGTTTAATCTGAAGGACCCGGAAGGCTTCATCAAGTCCTATGAAGCAGAAATAAATGCATTTTTCGGTACCTTGTATTACAATTTATCTTACAATAAAGACAAGACCATAGAAGATATTTCTTCCCTTTTAAGTTCTGTGACAGAAGAAATCTTGGATATGAAAGTCTCCGATGTATTTTGTGATATAACACCGGATGACATAAGCAGGATAGGAAAAAATATAAGCCATATACTTTGTAAAGATGACGGTATAAGGATGATCTTTGAATCCTTGCTAAAAGAATACCTTGAATACAATAAAAATATTAATTTGGGCTATTATGTTGACAAGGATGAATTCAGTAGTTCCGTTGAATTATTTATAGAAAGACTCCTCTCCAATGAAAAGATCGTAAAAGAACTAAAGCAAATTCTTTATAATATATTAGACCGGGCAGTAAATTGCAATTTTGATTTCATTGATTCAAGGACCAAGGAATATGCCCTGAACATATTTGTGGAAGCCAGCATTGAAGCACTTAAAAGAAACCTGGATGATATCCTTAAGACTGTGGAATTTGACAAGATTGCAGAGGAAGAAATCGAAATAATGGAACCTGAGAAGATCCACCGGATGTTTAATTCTTTTGCCGGAAAGTATTTCAGGACCCTCATGCTTTACGGAGTAGGAGGTTTCGTCTTCGGCATAAACATGTATGTGGGATTTACCCTGACTGGTTTGAAAATATTGTCTGAAATGTTTAAAAAGGATTCTTAACTCATACTCATAACAGCTATAAGGCCGCTCAAAAGCGGCCTTTAATTATGGGATCCTTCGCTTCGCTCAGGATGACAAGGAAGACAAAGAACCATCCTTAGAATTCCTGTCCGGAGGATTCGGAAGTTTGGGGTGTGGTTGGGGAGTTTCCAAGTATATTTGATTTATCAAACATGAGTTTGTTTATATTGTAAGCAACCAATAACTGGTACCTTCCGATTTCAGCCTGGGCCAAGCCTGCATTGGCCTCCAATACTTCAAGGTTGGTAGCCATTCCGTTGTCGTAGAGTAGCTGGTTTATCCTGGATGCCTCTTTTGCCAGTTCCAGGGTTTTTTCCATGTTGATGAGGGCCCTTTCGGCCTTTATCAAGTTCAAGTATGACTTTCTGACATCCAATTCAACATCCTTGTAAGCCTGGGGCACATTCAGCTCAGCATCCTTGAGTTTTTCCTTTGCTGCCTTGTACTGCCTTAAGTTTGGAGTATAGTAAGCAGTGTAGGCATGGGTTTCTATTTCCTGAAGCTTTAAGTTGTTTTGAGCTGCCAGTGTTTCAGGTCTTTCCGCCTTTGCCTTTTCTATGGCCTCAGTTAAATTGATTTCTTCCGTCGGCACATAAGCAAGGGTTTTATCAGTCAGTATAAGCTTAGTATCAAAAGGAAGCTGCAACTTGTTGAGTAAATCCAATTCTGCTATGTTGTAATCATCCACTGCCGAATCCAGGTCCGTTTTGGCTTTTTGAACGGCCATTTCGGCATTTAAGACTTCTGCCTTAGTAGCAGACCCGTTATTGAATTTTAAATTAACAACCCTCAGCTGCTCTTCCGCACTGCTTAAGTTTATCTTGTTGATTTCGATTGTTTTTTCCGCCAAAAGCACTTTGTAATACAGGGACTTTACTTCTATTTCAATACCTGCCAAAAGCACTTCCCTGCTTTTTTCCAGTTGTGCCTGCTGGGCATCCGCATATATAATGTAATAATCATTTTTAGCCAGTATTCTTTCAACCTGGTTGCTTGTCACATCAAAATCCGGGCCGAATACCGCTTCAAGTTCAGGCAGGGACATTTCCGATATCATCTTTGCCAGGTTCTTGGCATCCTTGGCATCTTTCCTTGCTTCTTTAACTTGCGCAAGAGCGTCGTCTATTTTCCACATCTCCCTGCTGTTTTCGGTTGCCATTCTCACCGCGTCCTCGATTGACAGCATTAAGGGCTCGTTTTCTGCCAAAAGCTCAGCTGATGTGGTCTCAACCAAAGCAGTTTCTTCCGCCCCAGCTAAGTTTGTTATGGTACATAATACCAGCATCATCACCAATAATAAAGATATTTTTCTTTTCATTTTATCCTCCCTTGTCGGTTATTTTACTGCAAATCCCTTGTAAAGCAAATCAAAAATAACATCGTCTTCCTTTATTTCTTTTTCCTTCATATTTGACTTCAGCCTTATATATTGACTCATGGTCCCGACAAGCATGCATGCTATTATTTCGGACCGGATGTTATTTAAGACAACGCCTTCTTCCTTGCCCTGGTCAATGATACCGCATATTAAATCGTACATTTCAAAAATTTTACCGATTATAGCCTTTATGGTATCTTCAGATATTATATTTTTGCTTGACAAGATATTGTCCAGGGTGATGTCTGATTCCATCCTAAGGTTTTCATTGAATAAAATCAACAATTTATTGTGAAAAGTATCATTTAATTCAGAAATATTTTTTATTTTGTCAATTATTTGATTCACATATTCAATACATGTTTCATCAAATATGTCTTGTTTGTTTTCAAAATACTCGTAGAGGGTTCCCTTACCCACACCGGCACCTAAGGCAATTTCCTCCACTTTTGTATTGTGAAAGCCTTTATCCTTGAATAAAGCCATGGCTGATTTCAATATATCCTGGCGCTTATGCTTTTTATCTTCCATGATTCCTCCCCCTCTCTCAGCCTGTTATTTCGGTAATTCTGTCTTTCTTAATCTTTCTTTTGAAAAACTCCGTCATATCATCAAATATGGTATACATGACAGGAACTATCACCAATGTCAGGACCGTGGATAATGACAAGCCTCCGATTACGACTACACCCATGGATTGGGACAGTTCAGCCCCTTCCCCTAAGCCCAAGGACATGGGCACCAGGCCTAAGATAGTGGTCAGGGCAGTCATCATAATGGGTCTTATTCTGATAGGCCCAGCCTTCATTATGGCAAGATTCCTGTCTTCTCCTCTTCTTCGCCTCTTGTTAATATAATCAACCAGGACAATGGCATTGTTAACAACTATCCCTACCAGGATTATCAATCCTATTATGCCTATTACGTTGAGAGGAAGTCCCGTGACAAACAGGGCGATAAAGCCTCCGGACAAGGCAAGCGGCACGGAAAACATGATTGACAAAGGCTGGATCAAGGATTCAAACTGGGCTGCAATTATCATGTAAACCAGGGCTATTGCCAACAGCATCACTAAGAATAAGTCCCTGAAGGTTTCTTCTATCTGCTCTATTTCTCCGCCAAACACGTAGCTGTAGCCCAAAGGCATTTCATAGTCTTTTAAAAGCTCTTCTATTTCATTGGAAGCAGATTGGATATCCCTGCCCACAACGCTGCCTGATACGGTCAAAACCCTTACCTGGTTTTCCCTTTGTATGCTTATGGGCCCTTTTTCAACTTTTATGTCGGCAACTTCAGTCAGGGGTACGGTACTTCCCATGGGAGTCTGAATAGGGAGCATTTCCAAGTATGAAATGCTTTCTCCATAAACATTATCTGCTTTTAACACAACGTCTATTTCATCACCGTTAATCTTATAGGTTGTAACCTTTGAGCCGGACAGGGCATTTGCTATGGAACTTCCGATTTGGGCGGTAGTTAAGCCGTATTGGGATGCTATGGCCCTGTCTGTAATAATCTGAACCTGGGGGATTCCGTCTTCGTAGCTTGTAGTAACTTCCCTAGTTCCTTCAACCCTTTCGATTATTCTTTTAAAATCATCTCCTATGGTCTTAAGGGTATCCATATCATCACCCTTGATGGTGATGCTTATTGCTCCTGTTGTCATCCCCATCATCATAGTCGAAGATTCCGAGACACTTATCTCCGCACCGGGTATATCCCTTGTCAAGGACCTTATTTCGTCGCTTATTTCTTTTGCACTCCTGTCCCTTTCATCCAGGCTCTTTAACAAAACAACCACAGACCCGGAGGAAGAGCTTCCCAAACCATACATTTGTCCTCCTCCTGCAGAGGAAAACACTGTTTCGATTTCCGGAATTCCTGAAATTGCTTCCTTAATTTCTTCCAGGAGGGCATCTATATCTTCAATTTCAGACCCTGCCGGCAAATCGGCGCTTATATTTATCATACCTTCATCGGTTGCGGGAAAGAATTCCGCTCCCACCGTGTATACCATCAGAACGCTTACTACAAACAAGGCAATACTAAGCACTATTGTAAGAAAACGGTGCCTTAAACTGTAACCCAGGATTTTTTTATAGAAAACAACTATAGGCCCATGTTTTTTCTCCTGTTCTTCTTCTGATTCCAAATTTCTCACTGAAATCAGTTTTGATGAAAGCATGGGCACAAGGGTGAGAGCAATAACCAAGGAACTTAACAAAGCAATTGTTATTGTGAGGGCAAATTCTTTAAATAAAATTGCAGCCAAGCCTCCGGTGAATACTATGGGTAAGAATACCGCTATAGTAGTCAAAGTAGAGGCCGTGACCGCCATGGCCACTTCGTTTGTTCCGTCAACGGAGGCTGTAATCCTGTCTAAACCTAAGCTTCTGTTCCTGTAGATATTTTCAAGAACAACAATGGAGTTGTCTACCAGCATTCCAACCGCTAAGGCGAAAGCTCCCAGGGTCATCATATTCAAGGTTATACCTGCGAAAAACAGCATTACAAAGGTTGTTATAATGGAAAAAGGTATTGAAATAGCTATTACCAGGGTGGTTTTGAAGCTTCTCAGGAAAACCAAAAGTATGAGTATGGCTAATATACCTCCCTGGGTGGCAGTTTTTATCAGGTTATCTATGGCTAAATTTATATAGTCCGCCTGGTTAAATACGGTAACCAATTCCAAATCAGGGTATTCGGCCTTCAATTTTTCTATTTCCTTATCGATAGATCTCGCAACATTTACCGTATTGGCATCGGACTGCTTCATAACGGATATCTGAACAACTTCCTTGCCGTTTAACTTGGTTATTGAGGATTGGTCCTTATTTCTTAAGCTGACATCGGCAATATCTTTAAGCCTTATGGTTCCACCCGTAGGTAGGGGTATGGGCAAACTCTTTATTTCTTCCAGGGATTTAAATTCTCCCGTGGTCCTTACCGTAAGCTCATTAGTCCCCTTTTTTACCGTTCCTCCCGGCATATTCAGGTTTTCGGCAGCCAGTATCTGGGCCACATAAGAAGAAGATAAATTGTACCCTTTAATCATTTCTTCCTTTAAGACTATTTCAACTTCCTGTTCCAGGCCGCCGGTCACCGAAGCCGAAGCAGTACCTTCTATTCGCTCGAAGCGGGGAGCTATTACATCCTCAGCTATCTTTTGAGTGGTATAGAGGTCTCCCTTGCTCGAAACTGCCAGTTGAACTATGGGAATGGCATTAGGGTCTAACTTCAAGGCAAGGGGAGATGATGTCCCTTCAGGCAAATAACCTTTGATTATATCGATTCTTTCTCTTATTTGAAGCATTATTTCATCCATATCGGTATTAAAGGCAAACTGCATCAATATTAGGGAAGATCCTTCACTGGAAATCGAAATTATATCTTCGATGTTTTCAACCGTGGACAAGGTTTGTTCCAGGGGTCTGGATATAATGTTTTCTATTTCCTCAGGTCCTGCTCCCTGGTAGCTTGTCTGTACCATTACATAGGGCAGGTCCATTTGAGGAAGCAAATCTATCTGAAGCTTGCTGTAAGATACCGCTCCTATGACAATCATCATGAGGATTATCATAGTGATTGTAACAGGTTTTTTGACCGAAAATTTTGCAAGCATTCTTATTCACCCCTTACAACCTTGATTTTGCTGCCATGGCTTATGTAATCCTGGCCCTTCACTATCACCTTTTCTCCCTGTGAGAGACCTGACTTTATTTCTACGTAAGCTCCGGTATCAAGTCCCGTCGTAACTTCCTTTTGAAGGGCACTGTCACCATCCGCTACAAACACAAATTGCTTGCCGTCACGCTCTTTAACGGCTTCTGCCCTGACGGCAAGAGCATTGTCTGTCTTATCGGTCTGCAAATAAACCTTGGCGAACATGCCCGGTTTAATGGTACCGTCATTTTCCAGGACTATGCTTACGGTATAAAGGTTTGTCATAATATCTGCCGATGAGCTTACACTGGTTATCACAGCCTCATTCCTATAATTTGCAGAACTTATTTCAACAAGGGCCTTATCCCCTGCCTTGACCTTGTTTACCAGGCTTGATGCTATTCCGAATTCAATGGTTACACTGTTTGAATCAACTATTGTAATGGGTGGATTAGCTGATGTTGCATATTGGCCTTCGACAATGTTGACACTTGAAACCACCCCTGATATGGGAGCCTTGACCTCTGCATTTTCAAGAGTGGATGCTGCGTTTTTATATGCCACCTCAGCCTGGTCCAGATTTTTTCTTGCAGCTTCCAGGGTTTCATCAGAAGCAGCCAATTTGGCCTGTTCATACTGGGTTTCCGGAACAACTCCCTCTTCATAGAGCTTCTTAATACGGTCAAAATTGTCCTTTGCGCTTTGCAGCTGAGCCGAGGTCACATCAAAGCCGGCCTTAGCCGCCTGGTAAGCGGCGTAAGCTTGATTCACCTGCTTTTGGATATCATCCTTATCCATGACAAAAAGCACGTCATCCTTTTCAACTTTGTCGCCGACTTTTACATTCACCTTTTCAACTTTTCCGGCTATTAAAGGAATTACATACACATCCTTATCGGCATATACTTTTCCCGTCACAAGGTTTTCTATGTATAAATTCATAGGCTTCAGGGTTTCCACTTCCACCGGTGTGTAAGCCTCTTCTTCATTAACTTTTGTTTCCTGGCCTGATGAACAGGCAGTAAAAATTAATGTCGTTATTAATAATAATGCTGCTAGTCTTTTCAAGTTTACCTCCAGATTTTCCGACCGACCGGTCAGTTTTTATAAAATTATAACATCCCCATATTTTACTGTCAATTATGGAATCTTGAGAAAGAGACATGATTTTATAGACTATTCATTGCTATGAATCCCAATCTGACAAGCTGGGGGCTTTAGCCCGAAGAATCTCTTGGGATCCTTCGCTTACGCTCAGGATGACTCCGTAACTTGTCATTCTGAGGGCTTTGGCCCGAAGAATCCCATGAGAGCCTTCTCTGCTTTCAGGATAACAATAGGACCTCTCGCTTCGCTCAGGATGACAAAGATGCGATTTTTTCTGAAATATGACAATGGGATGATTCTTTCTGCAGGAAAACAAATGGACGATTCCTTCTACAGGATAAAAAAAGACGGTTCATTTTGGTATCAAAAAGAACCGTCTCTGAAATTAATATGCTCTTGCTGCGTAAATCATGTGTTTTGCAGGCTTGCCGCAAATGTGGCACTTGTCTCCCAAGTTTTCCTGCTCGAAAGGAATACACCTTATGGTTGCCCCGGTTTCTTCCTTCAGCTTGTCTTCGCAAGCCCTTTCACCGCACCACATCATTTTTGCAAATCCCGGCCTGTTGGGCAAGTCTTTTTTGTATTGTTCATAATCTTCTACTATATAAGTGTTGGCTTCCCTGTGGGCTTTAGCTTTTTCAAACAGCTCTTTCTGCATATTGTCAAGCATTTGAGCAATGGTGTCTTCGATGGTATCAAGTGATAAGGTTTCTTTCTCCAACTTATCCCTTCGGACGGCAACCGCCTGGTTGTATTCAATGTCCCTGGGACCTATTTCAATACGGATGGGGTAGCCCTTCATTTCGTATTGATTGAATTTCCATCCGGGTGAATATTCCGTGTTGTCATCAAGCTCTACCCTTATTCCTCTTGCTTTTAATCTTTCAAATAATTCATTTGCCTTCTCCAGGACCCCTTCCTTCTTTTGGGCTATAGGAATTATAACCACCTGCACGGGTGCCATTTTGGGAGGTAGTACCAGGCCCCTGTTATCGGAATGAACCATAATCAAACCGCCTATCAACCTGGTTGAGATACCCCAGGAGGTTGAATAAGGATATTGCTCCTGGCCGTTCCTGCCCTGGAACTTAATATCAAAAGCTTTGGCGAAATGCTGGCCTAAGTTGTGGGATGTCCCGGCCTGCAAAGCCTGACCGTCATGCATCAGGGCCTCCATGGTATATGTGGCATAGGCACCGGCAAATTTTTCTTTTTCGCTTTTTTGGCCGACTACTACCGGCATAGCCATCAAGTCTTCCGCAACCTGCCTGTATATATCAAGCATCTGCAAGGTTTCTGCCTGGGCCTCCTCAGCTGTTTCGTGAAGGGTGTGGCCCTCCTGCCACAAAAATTCCGATGTTCTCAAAAATGGCCTGGTTGTTTTTTCCCATCTTACAACACTGCACCACTGGTTATACAAAAAGGGCAGGTCCCTGTATGAGTTAAGCCATTTTGCATACATGTGGCAAATAATTGTTTCCGATGTGGGCCTTATGACAAGCCTTTCCGTAAGGTCCTGGTTTCCTCCCCTTGTAACCCAGGCAACCTCGGGAGCAAAACCTTCCACATGTTCCTTTTCCTTATTTAGCAAACTTTCAGGAATCAGTAAAGGAAAATACATGTTTTTATGGCCGGTTTCTTTAAATTTTGCATCGGCATATGCCTGAATCTTCTCCCACAAGGCATATCCGTAGGGTCTTATTACCATGAAGCCCTTAACCGGTGAATAGTCAACCAATTCATTTTTCATTATTACATCCGTATACCACCTGCTGAAGTCTTCCTCCATGGGGGTAATTTCTTTTACAAATTCCTTTTCCTTCTTAGACATTATTTCTCCCTTCCTTCATAGATATATCCATATTTTGATGCTCTAGCTTCCAAAAAAAACCGCCTCTTGACAAAGAGGCGGATATCCGCGGTACCACTCTAATTACTGTCAACAGAAAGACTATCGACAGCGCTCATTTACATAAGGGGGTGACCCTTTGAGTTGCTACCCTCAAATACTCCGAGGCGGGTTCGAATTACATTGGGCCGAAAACCTTCCACCGGTGATTTTCTCTCTATAGACCGTATAAATCTACTATTCCTCTTCACAGTAACTATTAAGTTGTATACATAATATAAAAATTTATTGTCATTGTCAACAACTTTAAATACTTTTTCAATCCGGAAAACATGAAAATTATGTGAAAGTTGTCTTGAAGTTCCAAGTATTTGATTGTATAATAAATGTGTCTTTATTATTAAATGAGGAGGAGAAGTCAATGAAAAAAACATTAAGTTTAGTATTGGTTGTATTGCTGATTCTAAGCAGTTTCAGCTTTGCTTTTGGACAAGATGCTGAAACCGTAAAGATTACTGTTATTCACACAAATGATACTCATTCAAGATTGGAAGGATCAAGCTCCGAAATAGGTTTTGCCAAAATAGCAACTCTTATTAAGGAAGCAAAAGCTGCAAATCCAAACACATTGGTTCTTGATGCAGGAGATACCCTCCACGGTATGCCCATCGTAAACATCTCCAAGGGCTTAAATGCAATCAAGGTTTTGGAAGCAGCAGGTTATGATTACATGACTTTAGGAAACCATGACTTTAACTACGGAAAGGACAGGCTGTTTGAATTAAGAGATTTGTCCAAGGTAGGAATGTTGAGTGCAAATATTGTTGATGAAAAAGGTGAATATGTTTTTACTCCTTATGTTATTAAAGAAGTAGGCGGTGTAAAGGTTGGTATTTTCGGTCTTTCAACACCTGATACTGTAATAGTGACCCATCCCAAGAATGTAGAAGGATTAACATTCAAGGATCCCGTTGAAGTATCAAAAGAAATGGTAAAAGAACTTGAAGGCAAGGCTGATGTAATAATTGCACTGGCGCATGTGGGTCTCGATGAAAGTTCAACTGTAACATCAAAGGCTATAGCCGAAGAAGTTGATGGAATCGACCTGATTATAGACGGCCACAGCCATACCCTGTTAGAAAACGGCCTCTTGGTAAATGGTACCTTGATTGTTCAGACAAAGAATTACGGTGCAAACTTAGGTTATGTTGATTTAGAAGTTGCAAACGGCCAAGTAACCAATATGTCTGCAAGACTTCTGCCTGTTGAAAGCACTGCAGAAGTTGTTCCCGACCCTGATTTAGCTGCCTATATTGAATCAATCAATCCGAAAAATGACCCGGCCTTCCAGGTGGTAGTAGCAAAAACCGATGTATACTTGGACGGTGTCAGAGAAAATGTAAGAACCAGGGAAACTAACTTAGGTAACCTGTCAGCCGATGCGGCAAGAGCTGCAACAGGCGCTGACGTTGCCTTTGTAAACGGCGGCGGCATCAGGGAAGATGTTCCTGTTGGCGATATTTCTAAAGGCAAGATAGCAGCCATATTCCCCTTTGGTAACCTGATTGTTGTAAAGAAAATCACAGGGGAAGACCTTAAAGCAATGCTTGAATGGTCAGTAAGCGATTATCCTGCAGCAAAGGGTGCCTTCCTCCAGGTAAGCGGACTTGAATTTTCATTCGATCCGGCAAAAGAAGCAGGTTCCAAGGTTCTGGAAGTAAAAGTCGGCGGCCAGCCATTAGACTTAACCAAGGAATATACTGTTGCGGTAAATGACTTTATGGCAGCCGGAGGAGACGGCTACGAAATGCTTGCTAAATATAAGGTTGAAGCCGAATACGGAACTTATGAAGAAATCGTAATAGATTACCTGACAACAAACGGAACAAAGGGCAGTGAAGTTTCAGGAAGAATTAAGGTTGTAGAAACTGTTGCTGAAGAGCCTGAACCGGTTGAACCCGCACCTGCAGAGCCAGCTCCGGTTGAACCTGCACCTGCTGAAGAAGTTATCTACATAGTTGTTCCCGGTGACGTTCTGTGGAAAATAGCAGCAAAATACGGACTTACTTATCAGGAATTGGCTGAATACAACAAAATAGCAAATCCTCATTTAATTTTCCCTGACCAGGTAATAAGAATTCCAAACAAATAATATAACAAGTTTAATACAAGAATGAGGCTTTGAAAAACAAAGCCTCATTTTTTTACAATCCCTATGTCATTCTGCCCTATGCCATCCTGAGCGTAAGCGAAGGATCTGTCAATTGTCATCCTGAACGTAAGCGAAAGATCTCATACTTAATCTATTTCTTCCCATTTATTGTTATAACCGTCAGTTCAGGTATTGCCATAAAACGCAAGGGCAGGGTTGAAGTTCCCAGGCCTACATTTACGTATACCTTGGTCTGCCTGTAATTATTCAGGTCATACATACCCCTTATGTATTTTTGCGCCAAAGGGGGTGTGTAGCTGATGACAGGCAGGTTCACCTGGCCTCCGTGGCTGTGGCCGGTTAAAAACAAGTCTGCGGCATATTCCAGAAAAAGGTCAGCCACATCCGGCTCATGGCTTAAGATTATGTTATAGGTACCTTCATCCAGGAAGCTTATGATTGTTTCCTTGTCAAGAGTGCCAAAAATTGAATCGTCCATTCCTATTATATTGACGGGATAGCTTGATATGTTTGCCTTTTCATTTTGAAGTATTTGAAAGCCGCCCTTTTCCATTATCTCCCTGAATGCCCTCTCGGCGCCGCCTCCGTAATCATGGTTTCCATAAACAGCATACTTTCCTAAAGGTGCATTAATTTCATTCAATGCTTCCCATATTTCATATATCTTGTCTTTATTGTCGTATTTATTGTATCTCTCAATCAAATCACCGGTAAAAACAACTATATCCGGTTTTTCTGCATTTATTTTATCGACTGCCTTTTTCAGATGTTCAGCATCATAGTATTTGGATATATGGGTATCCGAAAACTGGACTATTTTAAGGCTATCCTTGTCATAAACATAAGGGCTGTAAATGTTCTCATATTTAACCGTTAATAAGTTGGGTTCAACTATCCTTGCATAGGAATAAAGAATAAGAGCCAATATAACCATAATACCAAAAATTTTTAAAATCTTCTTCACTTCTACTCCCCATGATTTGCTTTTATTATAACGCTATGCGGGGCATAACTGAAATATACGTTTTGTCCTGAGATACAGCAATTTGTCTTTCTGAGTGATGCGAAGGACCTCATTGTCATCCTGAACGTAAACACTCCGATATGTCATCCTGAGCGAAGCGAAGGATCTCAAGAGATCCTTCGGGCTAAAGCCCTCAGGATGACACTATGGGATATTAATAGCAATGACAATTCACGGAATATTTATAGCGATAACATGCCATATGCATATGGAGTATATCAAATTTTTGCAAAAAAACATAGCGAAACTTCTTTAATAATTTATTAATTCAGTTTCGCTATCACTTTCTAACCTATCCTGGTCTCTGCATCATCACATACGTAAAATTCAACATTATTGGTTAGAATGTCAATATAATTAAAGGACACGATCCTGTTATGACCGCATTTTTCAACAAAGACCGTAAAAATAGAAGGGTAAGTATCTAAAATTACTCCTTCGCTGAACTGAGACCTGCTTTTACCTTTTTTTATCTTGAATTTTACTTTTTTCCCCACACATTCTTCAACTGCCCCCTTAACTTTTTTGACAGGACTTTTGGGCAAACAATCACCTTCTATGCTAAATTTAATGAAAGATTAAAGCTATTCATTAATTTATATTTTTCCCATTAATTAAATAATTATGTACATTATCTTTGAATGACACATAGGATTTTCCCCAATGCAAAAAATGAATAACACCCGATTTTCATCAATTACACACCAGAAAACCGGGTGTTATTCATTCATTGCTTCAATTTCTGTTTTTGGGGGAATCACCTCTTCCTCAGACACTATGATTTATTAAATTTATACCCAATAACATAAATTTTAATCATAAAAACCGAAAATATTTTTAATCAAATATATTTTGCCTTGTTAATCAAATTATTATGTAATATAATGTTGAAAAACTCAGGACGGTTCTTATGAAACTAAAATCGTACGGAAAAATCAATTTATTCCTGGATATTAAAGGAAAACTTCCAAATGGTTATCACGATATTGTGACTGTTATGCAGTCCATTGATATTTATGATGAGATAACCCTTGAACCCATAAAGGAGGACAAGATTATCATCCGGTGCTCCGATTCATCGATACCGGTCAATGACAGCAATACATGTTATAAGGCTGCAAAACTGTTAAAGGATGCATACCATATAGATTCAGGCATATATATTCATATATTAAAGAATATCCCTTCAGGTGCAGGCATGGGGGGAGGCAGTTCCAATGCCGCCGCCGTTATAAAGGGGTTAAATGCCTTATGGAAACTTAATTTATCTAAGGAAGAATTATCAGGTATAGGAGCAAGGGTAGGTGCAGACGTGCCCTTCTGCCTGGTGGGAGGTACCTGCCTGGCGGAAGGGATTGGTGACAAGGTCACTGTATTAAATGATTTCGTATGGAATGATATATTAGTGGTTAAGCCTGAATTTTCAATTTCAACCGCCTTTGTTTATCAAAACCTGAAGGCCGAATACTATAACTCAAATGATTCAGGGCAAATTCTTAAAAGCATTGGTTTGCATGATCATGAATCAACTGCAGGATGTGCTTCAAATACACTGGAAAAGGTTGCGGAAGCCTTTTATCCCCAAATCAGGGACATTAAGCAACTCTTGATTGATGCGGGAGCAATATCTTCCATTATGACCGGTTCAGGTTCAGCGGTGTTCGCCTTGTTCAAGGACAGGGATTCCCTTAACAAGGCATATGACCTTGCATCCGGGACTTATCCCTTCACCTGTAAGACAAAGACATACAGGCATGGAGTTAAATTTATTGATTGAAGATATCTATATCGGGTATCATGTAATCCATAAAGGAGAGGACTATGAAAAAGATATTTATAATACTGACTATTATATTATCCCTGATTTTAATGGCAGGATGCGTGAATAATTCTTCCTTTGAAGCTCCTGAAGATGAAGGAGAAGATATTCCCGAAGAGCCCCTCATGGCACCGGACTTTGAATTGGAAACCCTGGACGGGTCTTTGATCAAATTGAGTAAACTAAGAGGTAAGAACGTAATCTTAAACTTCTGGTATACGGGATGCACTTTTTGCGTAATCGAGATGCCGGATTTACAAAAGCTGCAGGAGACTTATAAAGATGATCTTTTGCTCTTGACAATCAACGTAGGTGAAAGCAAGGAAGTTGTTGAAGAATTTTTGGAAGAAAACAAGCTTAATCTTACGGTTTTACTGGACCAAAAGATGAATGTCGCTTACGATTACGGCATCCGATCCTTCCCTACCACCATTGCCGTCAATAAAAAAGGTGAAGTCATAGGGGGCTATGTGGGCATGCTCAGCTATGAACAAATGGAAAAGTTATATAGTTTTTTTGAATAAATTATGCCTGTTATGAGATTCTTCGGGCTGAAGCCCTCAGAATGACACGATTGTCATACTGAGCGGATTGAAGGATCATATGAGAATCTGCTAAACATCTCTGAAAATAATAAAAATATCAAGCGAACATTTGCAGGACACGACCATAATTCTTAGCGAATGAAGGTTAAAAATCCGTTAAACAGCTTGCACTGTTTGAGCACAGCGAGTTTGCAAGCTGTAGGATTTTTAGCCGGAATGAGCTTTAGAATTATTCGTGTCCGAAACCGTGAGCGGATATTTTTATTATTTTTTCGTATGCAAAGGATCTTATAGGATTCTTCGGGCTGAAGCCCTCAGAATGACACGATTGTCATCCTGAGCAAAGCGAAGGATCTCATGCCTTTTTTGCTTGTTTTATTTTTTCGGTCAGAAGCGGGAGAAATTCTTTAACATCCGCCACAATGCCATAGTTTGCAACCTTAAATATGGGTGCCTCCGGGTCTTGATTTATGGCTATTATGGTATCAATATCAGCAAGCCCTGCCAAGTGCTGGATTGCTCCTGAGATGCCGCAGGCTATATAAATTCTGGGAGCAACTGTCTTTCCCGTCTGCCCCACCTGGCGGCTGTAGGGCATCCAACCCATGTCAACCAAGGGTCTTGATGAGGCTAAAACTCCCCCCAGGGCATCAGCCAATTCCCCGGCCAGCCGGATGTTTGCCGCACTTCCAATACCTCTTCCTACGCTTACTATTATTTCAGCATCGGTCAAGCTTTGTCCCTCTGCATTGTCTATATTTCTTATTAATTTAACCAACCCTTCTATGGGCTCTTTTTGTATCCTGGTAATTATGCCCCTTTTTTCGTAATCAGGCTCTAAGGGCTTAAAAACCTTTGGCCTTACCGTTGCCATCTGGGGGCGGTTATGGGGACAGACTATTTCAGCCATTAAATTTCCTCCGAAGGCAGGCCTGGTCTGGACCAGGAGTCCCTCGTCATCGATGCTAAGTCCCGTACAGTCAGCCGTAAGACCTGTTTTTAAGGAGGAAGAAATATAAGGAGCCAAAGACCGGCCTTTTGATGTTGCCCCAACCAATACTATTTCAGGCTTGTGTTCCTTTACAAGATTCGTAATTAACTCTCCGTAAATCCGGTCATTAAAATCACCCAGCCATTCTTCATCCATCATAAGGACTTGGTCAGCCCCGTAAGCAATAAGGTCACGAGCCAAAAACCCGATATTATATCCGAATAAGACCGATGTAACCTTGGCATTAAGACGAGCTGCCAGTTCCCTTGCCTTCCCCAGAAGCTCCAAGGAAACAGGCTTCAATTTGCCGTATCTTTGCTCGGCAAATACCCACATCCCCTCATATCGACTTAAATCCGAGCCTTGTCTATAGTCCATTTCAGATACAATGGCAGAAAACCTGCAGCTTTCTTTGCAGGCCCCGCACAAGGTGCATTTGTCTGTAATTACGGCCTTTTTTTCAACAAACTCTATGGCTCCATAGGGGCAGGCAACAAAGCATGCTTTGCAACCCACACATTTATCCTTAATAATATCAATACCGTCCATTACTTCACTTCCATTCCCATACTCAAAAGCAATTCAGACAGTTTTTGTGCTTTTTCTTCAAGGGTTCCTTCAATCATCGAAGTCTCAACTTGGTGAACAGGGACAAATACTTTTCTTACCCGGGTAGGTGACCCCTTAAGACCCGTCCTGTTTTCATCGGCCTTTATATCATCAAATCTTACTATATCAATCTCAGCTCTTCGGGCAAGCTTCATACCTTTAATTGACGGAAGCCTGGGCATATTGATTTCTTTTACCACAGTGATCAATGCCGGAAGTTTTACTAAAATTTCTTCATATCCGTCATCGGTAATTTTAAGGCAGTGCATTTCCTTATTCTTGATTTCAATTATCCTGCTGATATCCGTGGCACAGGTAATGTTTAAGGTCCTTGCAAGGCTTGGTCCCACCTGGGCAGTATCACCGTCCGTTGCCTGCCTGCCGCAAATAATAAGATCGAAATCCCCAATTCTTTCAATCCCCTTGCTGAGGGTATAGGCCGTTGCCAGGGTGTCGGCACCGGCAAATTTTCTGTCTGTCATGAGTATCCCCTTGTCAATTCCCAGGGCAAGAGCTTCCCTCAGCACCTCACGGGCAGCAGGAATACCCATGCTTATGCCATATATGAAAGCCCCCCGTCTTTCCTTGATGCGGACAGCCTCCTCTATGGCATAGGCATCAAAGGGGTTTAAGATTGCCGGGATGTTTTCTCTTATGATGGTGTTTGTCACCGGATCGGTTTTCACTTCATTGGTTCCGGGAACCTGCTTTATGCATACAATAATCTTCATCATTGACCCTCCACATATTCAAAAATGGTGCCCCTGTTTAAAATCTGGGCAGGGTCGAATATTTTCTTCAACCTTCTCATTTCGTTGATTTCTTCTTCCGAATACATCTTCTTAAGGAAGGGAACCTTTAATTTTCCCACTCCGTGCTCGGCAGATACGGCTCCTCCCATGGCTGCAACCTTTTCCGCCCAAAGTAGAAAAAGGTCTTTTCCTTTTTCATATTCGTCCATATTCCTTGGAATTATATTGACATGGAGGTGATTGTTGCCTATATGGCCGAAAATTACCCCATCAAGCTTGTTTTCTTCAATACCTTCATTGTACATGATCATGACATCCTTTAATTTATCATCGGGGACTGACATATCGGTACCTAATTTGGTTATCCCGGGGTTTGATTTTTTTATTATATCTATTTGCAGGTTTACGCATTCCGGGCAGGCATGCCTGAAATCATGGAGTTTTTCAAGGTTTACGGAATTATATGCAAGCCAGGTTTCTCCTTCGTCTCCTCCAAGAGCATTTATGACATCCCCTAACTTTTCAACTTCTTTCCAGGCTTCATCATCTAAGCTGCATTCTATTTCAACATAAATTGCTGTGTGGTAAGTGTCTTTGAGCTCCTGTATGTTTGAGAAGGCAGAGGTTTTTTGCCGTTCCCTCAGCAGCTTAAGGGCCTTGTGGGAGAAAAATTCTACAGCTGAAGGATTAAGGTTTAAATCGATACCTGCCACCTTGATTTCTCGTCTCAGGGCTCTTACCAAATCCAGGGCCTTGTCTTCATCGGGCATAAAAATTGTGATTCCCCAATTGACAGGTGAGGTTTTGCTCAGCTCTATTTCAATTTCGCTTATAATCCCCAAAGTGCCGTCAGACCCTATGAATAAATCAATCATGTCCATGCCGGGCTTATTGTAATAACCGGAAGTGTTCTTCCTTACATCAGGCATTTTGTATTTAGGAAGTCTACCTTTAATCTCCCTTCCCTTTTCGGTAATCAGGGAGAATTCATCTCCCGAAGCAAGGCATTTACCTCTTTTTAGTGCCAATACGTCACCGTCTGCCAAAACTACTCTTAGACCTGTAATATGGTCACGGGCCGAACCGTACTTATAGCTTCTGGCACCGGATGCATTGCATGAAGCTATGCCCCCCATTGATGCGGAGCTTTCCGTAGGGTCGGTGGAATAAAACCATTTTCCTTTTTCCATGAATTTTAACGCATGCAGGGATTCTATATCCCAACCGGTCACATCGAAGGATTTGTTGGCTATATATTTTCTCAGGTCGGACAGGAGGACCCCCGGTTGAAGGGTTAGGAAAAACCTGTCTTCCTTTTCATCATACCTGGCCCCTGTAACCTTGTTCATCTTGCTTAAATTAATAATATAACCCCCGTATGGAACCGCCGAGGCAGCAAGTCCTGTTCTTGCCCCCTGGGAAGTGACGGGGATCTTTTTACGGGACATTTCTTTAAGGTTAGAGATTATTTCAGCCTCGGTTCTTGGGAAGGCGATGCTTTCAGCCCATCCAACCTGCCTTGATTCATCTCTTAAGTATTCACCATAAACTTGCTTGAAATCTCCGTCCATATTAAACCTCACTATATACAACCGGTTACTGCCTTTTAAGGAATAAATTATCACATATCATGATTATATTCAATATATGAAAAAGAGGACCTAGTCCTCAGTTTATTTGTAATGTGTCATCCTGAGAGCTTTAACGCGAAGACACTCAAGAGATCCTTCGCTTACCCCCAGGATGAAAAAACTCATATACTTGATTATTTCATTATCAGTTCTTTCATGCAGGCTATGACGTAGTCGATATCTTCCCTGGATACTCCTATATGGGTTACAAAGCGGTATTCCCCGCCTTCGGACCCGTTTATCTTGATATTCTTTTCATAAAGCTTTTTAACAAGAACGCTTTCTTTTATGATATCTTCTCCTAATTCAAAGAAGACCATGTCAATATCCAACCTGTCTCTTTTTACCTCAATACCGGGAAGCTTTGAAAGTTCATCAGCCAGATATTTGGCATTTTCGTGGTCTTCAATCAGCCTGCCGGTCATCTTCTCCAATGCTATTATTCCTGCGGCAGCTAATATACCTATTTGCCTCATGCCTCCGCCCATGAGCTTCCTGTTCTTTCTTGCCCTTTCAATGAATTTCCTGGTCCCTGCAAGCATGGAGCCGGCTGGTGCCGCCAAGCCCTTTGACAAGCAGAACATTACTGAATCGCAGCAGGCAGCGATTTCTTTTGCATCAACTCCCAAGGCAAGGGCTGCATTAAATATTCTTGCTCCGTCCATGTGGACCGGAATGGAATGTTCTTCTGCAATTTCTTTTATTTCTTTCATTATTTCAAGTGGTACCACTGCTCCGCAGCCATGGGCATTTTCAACACATATGAGTCCCGTTTCCGGTTCATGGATATCATCAACCCTTATGGCTTTCAAGACATCCCGGGGAGGCATGGCTCCGTTTACGGTTTCCAATGTCCTTAACTGGACTCCCGAAATAACTGCTGAAGCTCCTACCTCATGGAGGACTATGTGATTGTTTTTCCCTACTATTACTTCGTTTCCCCTTCTTGTATGGGTCATTATGGCCAGCTGGTTTCCGAAAGTACCGCTGGGTACGAATAAGGCTGCTTCCTTGCCCACTTTTTGGGCTGCAAGTTCTTCCAACCTGTTGACGGTTGGGTCATCCCCGTAAACATCATCTCCCACCTGGGCATTTGCCATTGCCTGTCTCATCTCATCAGTCGGCATTGTTACGGTATCGCTTCTTAAGTCAATAAATCTCATTTTTACCACCCTCTGTTTTTTGTATTTTTTGTGTTGAAAAATTGATTAAAACTGTCTTCATATATTGCAAAATGCACATGATCTTCCCATTTTCCGTTGATTTCCAGGTACCTTCTTGAATAGCCTTCCTCTTCGAAATTCAGTTTTTTCATTACTTTCAGGGACCTGATGTTTCTGGGCATCACATTCACTTCAATCCTGTGAAGTCCGTATTCATTGAACATGATGTCCAGGACTTTTTTGATTGCTTCAGTCATGTATCCCTTGTTGATTTCATCACAATCCAATTTATAACCCATATAGCAGGACCTGAAGTTCCCCATGATAATATTGCTTAAACAAATATTGCCTATCAGTTTATTATCTTCCTTTTTTAAAATCCAAAACCTTATGAGCTTTCTTTCTTTAAACATCCGGTATTCATAGCTCAGCTGCCTTTTTTGATAGGATAAGGTATAGAAATCCTTGGGTCTTTGGGGCTCCCATTCTTGCAAAAAATCATGATTCCTTTTGTAGTAATCCAAGACTTGCCTGCAATAATTAGGTTTCAGAATTTTTAACCAGAGCCTGTCTGTCTCGTATACGGTTTGTCTGAACATAGCATATCCCTTTCTTAGCTTTCATTTAATTTTATTACCCATCAGGTATTTAGTCAACTGCTTTCACTTTACCTCAAATCTTTTTTGTGATAGTATGATTATTATCCTTAATTGAAAGGACAGGCTTTTTAAGGAGAGATATGGCTTGAAGCTCAAAAAAAATATTTTCTTGATATTTACTTTATTTTACATATATTTTATAATAGCGCTTTTTGAAAGCTCCAGGGGAAACTTTGTGCCCTTTTTCCTGGAAGAATTCAGCATTAACAATGCTCAAATGAGCCTGGTGCTGACATTTAACACGATAGGCGCAATAATAGGAGGCTTTTTTAGCGGACACTTCTGTGAAAAATACGGACATAAGATTGTTTTTTTCTTAGGAGCCCTGGTTTCAACCGCAGCTGTTTTAATTGCACCCTTTGCTTCCAATATATTTTTGCTGGGCCTGTTTAATTTCTTGTTTGGAGCAGGGAGGCAGTTATGGGCCGTTTCCGTTGATTCTGTAATCCCGGTCCTGTCTTTAGGTTTTGAATCGATTTTGATGAATTTAACCCATTTCATGTACGGCCTGGGAAGCTTAACCGGCCAGAACCTGTATGGAAGCCTTCTTGAATACGGCCTGCACTGGAGAAAAATCTATCTTTATTTGGGTGTTTTCTTCATTGTATCTGCAGTCCTCACCTTGCTGGCAAGGGTACCGGGGATTACCGTCACGGTAAACAGGGAGGAAAAGAGGAGAGAATTGTTAAAAAACCCCATAGTTTACTTGTTTGTAGGGGCCGTAACATTTTCATTCTTAGGCGAATCAGTTTTATACACCTGGTTTATAAGTTATATGAGGACTTCCTACGGTTTTAGCCCGGCCCTTGCGGCAAAATATGCCGGCGTTTATTATTTGCTTTTCGCCCTGGGCAGGCTTACGGGAGGCTTCATAATCAACAAAACAGGCAATGTAAAAGGTCTTAAACTTTATTTGCTGTCGGGTGCCCTCTGCATAATAACAGGCCTTTTGCTTAGGGACAAGGGGCTGCTGGTGATAGCCGGGTCAGGATTCTTTATTTCTGTTGTTTTTCCCACCCTTATGGTTGTTACAAATACTGTATTCAAAGAATCCGCTTCATTCGCTATCGGACTGATAACAACATTAGGCAATATTTTGTTTGTCGCCTTCTTCAATATAACCGGTGTCCTTAATGATTTGGCAGGAACCTATGCTGCCTTTTTCACGGCACCTGTCTCACTTATTATAAGCTGGGCATTTATTGCACTGATAGACAAAAAGGCTGCAAAAGCATAATAATATAAGGAATGCCCCTAAATTCAGGGGCAATTTTCTTACACGTGCAGCCTTCTTTTTATCTCGGCTATGAGCCTCTTGTCTTCAAAAATTATGATAGTTGACAATGAAATGATACTTACCGAAATACATATGATTGACGGGTACAAAACATCCAAAAGCCCTGAGATGATAAAAATTATGGGGACTACACCAAACAAGCCGTCAATTATTATGTAAAGGATATAGTCTTCAATATATAGCTTTCTGATTTTTGTAATAAGAGCCATGGACAACATGGCAGCCACACATACCAGGGGGATTACATAGTTTATGGACCATCCCCTCCATCCGGTCAATATGTCCCATAAAAGAACAGTAACTGATATGGTCATAACCTGGTATACTATGTTTTTGGGTATATTTTTGTGCTTGTTTATGAGGTTTATCAAGCTTGCCCAGGCTGAACCAAGACCTCCCAGGACAAACAAGGACCAGGCCCCCCTGCCGGGCAGGAGAATGTTCAAGGCTACAGAAAGGGTGGCAATTATTATGGATATCAAGAGCATGATCTTCAAAAACCAGGAATGCTCCTTATAAACAAATGAGATTTTTGGAAAAACTTCTTCCTGGTAATCATCCCCTATAAGCCTATCCTGGCAGAGGGGACAGAGTTTTCTTTTTCCAACCACGCTCACCTTGCAGCTTTTACAGTATTTCATCACAAGGCCTCCTCTTCATCAACCAGATTAGATTCTATTACAAGGGGGATTCCCATGTCGGTCAGGCTTCTGAAAAACCTTCGTTGGATTTCGGTACTGACAAAAGCAGAAGTAAAACTTATTCTCAACTTGTTTTCATAGGTGCATAAACAAGCCTGGAGCTTGTTGGTACTTACAAATACGTCAAAGGAATTGATATAAGGTTTTATATCATCAGGCACATTCACTATCCCAACATTGGATAAGGTTGAAGTATGGCTTCTGTCTGAAATTATGTATGCAATTCTCAGGGCCAGATTTTTTAAAGCCAAAGGGATAACCCTCAAAAAAGCATTGTGCTCTAAGGAAGCCAACCTGTTTATTCTTCTTGCCAGGGCTTCGGGAGTTAAATTTTCCTTGAATCTTTTCTTTAAAACCTCTATTACATCCTTTAAGTCACCGCTTCCCTTGGAAAAATCATAATCAACATTTATAACTCCGTAAAAATTACGGGCTGTCTGGGAAGAAAAGTAATTCCTCAAATTTACCGGGATGCTTAACACAACGGGCTTTCTTTTATGCCTTGCAGGAATTTCTTCGTTTATGGCACACATTAAAAGGGCAGCCAAAAAAATTGTCAATGATGCCTTGTATTCTTTAACCTTGGGCAGTATTTCATCCAGGGGAATCACCCCTTCTATCACGCTGAAACGGTACTCGGGTATTTTCGCCCCTCTTAGTTTATATGCCTTTACAGGCTTCTTTTTTGGAAATATTTTTTCTTCCTTAAAATATTTTTGAAAGCTGTCATCTGACTTCTGAGTCTTGGAAGCATCAATATCCAAAAGGGGTGTCTTGTCCTTAAAGGCATCCTTGTATTTAATGGTTATGTAATGAAAAACCAGTGTCCTTAAAAACTGAAGAGCCCCTGCCCCGTCAGACAAGGCATGATATACTTCAAGGTTTATTCGCTTCCTGTAATACATAACCCTGAAAAGGAGGGTTTTATGATTTTTATCATATAAGGTGGAGCAGGGAGGAAGGTTTTCTTCCGTCACAAGGGCCGGAAACCTGCTTTTTTCAAAATAATACCAAAAAAGGCCGGACTTCATTACTGACCGGTAGAAGGGAAAGGCTTCAAGAGTTATGTCAAGGGCTTCCTGGAGGACCTTGGGATCTACCGTATCATGCAGTTCGCATGCAAATCTGAATACCTTGGTATCACTTTTTTTGCTGTTGGCAGGAAAAATTTTGGCCGCATTATCCAACTTGCTCCATTCGGATATTCTTTTGTTTTTCAACTAATTCACCTCATAAATGAAATGGTTTATAATGTCATAACACAGTTTAACCTGGGGGAACCTTGGGGGCAAAGAGAAAAATCCGTGAAGACCATCCTTTATCCTGTATATTTCAACATAATTCCCGGCTTCCCTCAACTTTTTGCCGTATTCTTCCCCTTCATCCCGCAGGGGGTCGTATTCGGCAGTTATAATCAGGGTCTTAGGCTGCATTGACAAGTCCTTTGAGAGCAAGGGGGCAAAATAAGGGCTGTAGAAATCTTCTTTTTTTGATATATAAAGGTCCATGTAATCCCTTATTCTCTTTGAAGTAAGCAAATAATCCCTTCCGTTTTCCACAAGAGACCTGAATGGTGAATTCTCGCTATGGTCGTTGTAGGTTGCAGGATAAATCAATATTTGCTTCTTAACCTTGAATTCTTTTCTTTCCCTTGCCAGGAGAGACACGGCAGCCGCCAAATTGCCTCCGGCACTGTCTCCGATCAGGATCACTTCTTTATCATTAATTACCTTGTTTGTAACAAAGGCTTTGGCTGCTTCATAGCAGTCCTCCAGGCCTGCCGGAAAGGGATTTTCCGGTGCCAGCCTGTAATCCACGGACGCCACCTTGCATTTCGTAAGTTTAGCCATATTTGTGCAAACCTTGTTATAGGTTTCAATGTTGCCGGTTACCCATCCTCCCCCGTGAAAAAACAAGAGAACCGGAAAGTCTCCATGGACATGGGGAGAAAATACTCGAACAGGAATATTATGATCTTTCGACCTTAGCTTATAGTCCCATGTTTTGTACAGGGGTTTTAAAAAGTGCTTCCTGGTCATGTTTACAAGATTCCTGTGCATCCGGAGATTTTCCTTAATATCATATTCAGTGTAAGACAGAGCCTTGAGCGCCGCCCTCACAACCTTGTTAATAGCCATAATACCCTCGTATCTTTTAGTTTACACTATTATATATATAATTATTATGGGTGTCCACAGAATATTGAGGAGAACCGTCCCTTAAACCGGAAGCGGTAATTTATTTGTTGACATTCGGATAATATAGATTAGAATAATATGTAAGGTAGATATATTTTAAGGAGGATAACTATGCAAAAATACGTTTGTGATGCATGCGGTTACGTTTACGATCCTGCGGAAGGTGATCCGGATAACGGTATAGCTCCAGGTACTGCTTTTGAAGACCTTCCGGATGATTGGGTATGCCCGTTGTGCGGGGCTGGAAAGGACGAGTTTTCACCTGAATAAAAGGCTTAAAAAAAAATGGCGGGTCCGCCATTTTTTTTGTTTTATTATGCAGATGCTTACTCCTCTTTTGAAGCTGTAATTGTTGCAGTTTTACCACCCTTTTCATAGGATACCATTATGCTTATGCCCTCTTGGCTTTTTCCCATATAAGTTATGGAATCGGCGCTTTTGGCTTCGTAGGATTCCTGGTTAAAGTCCCCTTTTATTCCATTGTAATAATCCATAAAATCATCTTCTTCAACTTCTTCGATTATTACGAGCATGTATGCTTCACTGTTCATGGCGCTGGATATTTTCCCCTTTTTTAACTCCGGAATCCTGCCGCACAACTGAGAATCGGGCCATTCAGTCAGACCGAAGGTAATCTCCCCCTCTTCGGTCTTTATTTTCATCTCATCCCCGTCTATGTCAATATCTGCTGCATTTCCTATAGCCTGCTCCATAACTTTTTCGGCAATCTTTTCTTCCATTTTTTGTTTTGCTCCACAAGCAGTGAGTAAAGATGACAAGACAAGAATTATTAAAATGTAAGCAAATTTTTTCATCTATCTACCCCCCTTTGAATTTGTTGTTATTATTATATATTAGCCTATAATAATTGTAATCACCCTGAGGGTGATATTGCTTAAAAAAAGCTAACGAAAATGGATTTATTTGTCGGGATTTATACTTGGAAAGAGTATTATTTTATGGTATAATCAAATAAAATCGTTTTCATTGGGGTGCAGAAATGAAAAAAATCATGTTATCTTTAATTATTTTAACCTTATTGTTTTCAGGCTGCAAAAGCAATGAACCCCTAAGCGCAAAAAACACCGTAACAATTAATTTATGGCATAATTACGGGGGGGACATGAAGGATACCATGGATGCCCTCATAGACGAATTCAATGAGACGATTGGAAGAGAAAAAGGTATCATCATAAATGTCACCTCCATAACAGGTTCTGCTACCATTCATGAAAAATTGAAAATGGCTGTCAATGACGAGCCCGGTGCACCTGACCTGCCCGATATTACAACCTTGTACCCCAATACTGCCTACATGCTGGCCGGAAAAGGCCTTTTGGCAGACCTTGAATCTCATTTTTCCAAAGAAGACCTGGCCTTGTTTATTCCGGAATTCATAGAAGAAGGAAGGCTTCCCGACGGCAGGCTTTATGTTCTCCCCATAGGGAAATCAACCGAAGTCATGTTTTTAAACACTTCAATATTTAACAGGTTTATGAAGGAAACCGGAGTTAGTTATGATGATTTACATACATTTGAAGGAATTCTTGACCTGGCTGAAAAGTATTACAAATGGACTGACGACCAAACACCGGACCTTGAAAACGACGGCAAGACCTTCATAAATTATGATTCCCTTTTTAACCTGGCCCAAACCATATTCAAGCAATCCAAGGACGACTTTATTGTTGACGGGACCTTGAATTTATCCTCCCCTGCCTTTGAAAAGGTATGGAAAAATTATTTTGAGCCTGCCGTTAAAGGTTATATTGCCATTTATGAGGGGTATGGGTCAGACCTCATTAAGACCGGCAGAGTTGTGGCTAATGTGGGCTCAACCGCAGGAGTGCTCTTCTATTCGGATATTGTTACCTATGAAGACAATACCACTGAACCTGCCGAGTTTTTGATCCTCCCCTACCCTGTCATGGAGAAGGGTGAAAAGATTGCTATACAAAGAGGCGGGGGTATGTGCATCATAAAATCCGATGAGGCAAGAGAAAATGCAGCGGGAATATTCCTCAAGTGGTTTACTTCCCCTGAGCAAAACATAAGATTCGTATCATCCACGGGATATATACCGGTAACTCAAAAGGCAGTTAACATGGACGGTGAGGAGGCAGGCAACCCGGACGGCAAAACGAGCAGTTTAAAGGATGCCATCAAAGAAATGGCTGAAAAATACAGCTTCTTTTACACTCCTGTGATTGAAAACTTCGAAGAATTGGAAGAAGGCTTCAATAAGAGTTTAAAAGGATGGACCATGCTTTGCAGAAGCGAGTATTTACAACATTTGAAAGACATGGATGAAAATGAAGCCTTTGTTAAAGTGACCGGAAACAGATATGAAGAATTTGTCAACCAGAGGTGATAGGCTTGACTGTTAGAGACAAAATTAAATACACCCTGCGGGTCAGGATGTTTATATTTTTGATAATTCTAGTCATAACTCTTTTATCGGGTGTTATGATAGTTCTTTTTGTTTCAGGCAACATTACGGCAGGCTTAAAGGAAAGCCAAGAGTTTATTCTTTTTGAACATGCAAGAATTTTCAAGAATACCGACAGTTTCTATGATAATCTTGCTGCCGAAGCCGTAAGTTTTTCCAGGTCCTTATCCTTAAGGATCGAAAACCACATGAGGGAAAAGAATTTAAATATCGGTGACCTCAATGACAAGCCTGAGCTTTTGAATGAAATATTATCTGAAGAACTTTACCAGTTAGTCCTTTACCTGCAGAAATCAAAAAGCAGCGGTGCTTTTATGATACTGGATGCGACATCAAACACAAAGCTACCCGGTTGGGAGCATTCAAAAGCGGGATTATATCTTACAAACATGGAGCCAAACATAATAAGCTCCTCAAGTCCCACAATTTATGTAATCAGGGGGAATGCCCACATTGCCTATAAGAATTCCCTGCCCCTTCACCCCCGGTGGAGGATGGAGTTCAATGTGGAAAATGCGCCTTATTTTCGTCTGCCAATGGAAAAGGCACTTGAAAATACATCTTTATCAAACCTTTATTATTGGAGCCGGGCATTCTACTTCCCCAATACCAACGAAAAAATAATGATATGTTCCGCACCTTTAATTGACAGTGAGGGGAATGTTTTAGGGGTCTGTGGTTTTGACGTTAGCTACATGCTTTTTAAGCTTCTGAACATACCTGATACCACCATGTACACTAAGATTTTTTGTTTATTGGCCCCTGTTGAAAACAATACATTAAAGGTTGACGGTTCCTTATTCTCGGGAGGATATTCGGCAAGAAGCTTTATTAATGACAGTGACCTGAAATTCTCAACAGGAAAAAAACCCCTCTACAAATATGAGAATAACGAGAATACTTTTTTGGGATACCATGAATTTATCAAACTCTATCCCGAAAATTCAGCTTTTGCCGATAATGAATGGGCTTTGGCTTTAATGATTCCTCAGGAGGACATAAACTCTTATGTGGTCAAAACAAATTTAAAATTCATCTACTTGAGCTCCTTGATAATGGTTCTTGGAATCATCGTATCCTTTATTTTGAGCAAATTTTATATATTGCCCATTACAAGAGGAATCGACATGTTTAAAAACAATCCGAAAAACAATAAAAGAACCAATATCGTTGAAATTGACGAGTTAATAGAATTCCTGTCAAACAGGCCCGACAAAGTAAGCTCTGACCCTAATTCAGCAATCTTAAATGAGTTCCTGAACAACATAAAAACTCTCACACCTGCTGAACGGTCTGTTTTTAATCTATACGCCCAGCAGTACACCGCAAGGGAAATCGCAGAAAGCCTTTATTTAAGCATCAATACGGTTAAAACCCATACAAAGCACTTGTATTCCAAATTAAACATCACTTCCAAGGAAGAGCTTATACTCTACGTAGAAATGCTGAAAGAATCAGGAAAAGATATAAATAAAATGCTACATTAAAAAATACCCTTGCTGCTTACTATGCAACAAGGGTATTTATCAACTTACGATGGTTCCCCCGCCTACTACAATGTCTCCGTCGTAAAAAACCACAGCCTGGCCGGGTGTGATTGCCCGTTGTTTGTGGGCAAATTCCACAACAATTAAGTCCTCACCTTCAGGATATATTGTTGCTTCCGTCTCTTTCTGGCTGTACCTGGTCTTAGCCGTAACCTTCATGGGAGCGGTAAGTTTTTCAAGGGCTATCATATTTATATCTGAGGCCTTCAGGGTTTTTGAATAAAGGTCTTCTTCTCTTCCCAAGGTAACCGTGTTGTAATCCTTATTCTTGCTGATCACATAGGCAGGTTTGCCTAAGGCAATACCAAGTCCCTTTCTCTGCCCTACGGTGTAATGGATGATTCCTTTGTGCTCACCCAATACCCTGCCTTCCCTATCGACAAAATAACCCTTTTTCGATTGGACCCCCATCATGTTCTCCAGAAAACCTGCGTAGTCACCGTCTTTGACAAAGCAAATGTCCTGGCTGTCAGGCTTTCTTGCGTTTATGAGGTCTCTTTCTTCAGCTATCTTTCTGACTTGGGATTTGAACATGCCGCCCAGGGGCAAAAGGGTTTTTGACAAATCATGCTGGGAAAGGACATAAAGAACATAACTTTGGTCCTTTGACAAATCCACGGCTCTTTTTAACAGGTACCTGCCGCTTATATCGTCATACTCTATCCTGGCATAGTGACCGGTGGCAATGTAATCCTTACCCATTAACAGGGCCCGTTGAATCAATTTGCTGAATTTGACATACCTGTTGCAATCAATGCAAGGATTTGGTGTCATACCTTCTTCGTAGCTTCTTTTAAATTTTTGTATCACTTCGTTCTGAAATGTTTCCTTGAAGTTAAAGACGAAATGGTCTATACCTAATTTATGGCAAACGCTCCTTGCATCTTCTACATCCTCCAGGGAACAGCATGTCCTTGTCCTGCTGCAGGATGTCAATACATCCTCATCGCTGAACAACTTTAAAGTTGCCCCGCATACATCATATCCCTGGTCTCTGAGCAGGACAGCAGCAACTGATGAGTCAACTCCCCCGCTCATGGCAACCATAACTTTCTTCTTCATATTTCTTTTATACAAACTCCTTGTAAGTATATTCCCTTCCTTCCATTTATTCAGTACTGTATTATATAATTACAGTATATCCATTGTCAATGATTTAGATACTTTTAACAGAAACCCTTCATGACACTAAATGTCATTGTTATGAATACCCCGTAGGGTGTCATTGTATAAATAACCTATAGAGTCACTTGTGTGCTGCATGTTTTAACTTAAAAAATATACAAAATTTGTTTTTTTGATTTAAGTCAAAGATAATTGGTATATTAGTAATATAATAAAGACAAATAATTAAAAACAATAAAAAACAGAGGAGGAAAAAATGTTTAAAATAACTGATACGGTAAGCTGGGTAGGTAAAATCGACTGGGAGCTTAACAAATTTCACGGAGAGGAATACTCCACACATAAGGGTTCGTCCTACAACTCATACTTGATTAGAGATGAGAAAACAGTATTGATTGACACCGTCTGGGCACCCTTTTCAAAGGAATTCGTAGAAAACCTAAAAAAAGTGATTGATTTAAAGGAAATTGACTACATAGTGGTTAACCACTCTGAAATCGACCATTCGGGCGCCTTAGCCGATATTATGGAGGAAATTCCAGATACCCCCATTTATTGCACCAAGAATGGTGCTAAAATAATCAAAGGCCACCATCATAAGGATTGGAATTTTGTTGAGGTTAAAACGGGAGACACCCTGGACATAGGTAAAAACAAGCTCATATTTGTTGAAGCCAGGATGCTTCATTGGCCGGATTCAATGATGACATACATGTCGGGAGAGAATATTTTGTTCAGCAATGATGCTTTCGGCCAGCACTATGCTTCGGAGCTCATGTATAATGACAAGGTTGACCAGGATGAACTGTATAACGAAGCAATAAAATATTATGCCAACATTTTAACTCCTTTCAGCAAATTTGTGGTAAGCAAAATTGAAGAAGTTGTTGCTTTGAACATACCCATAAACATGATTTGCCCCAGCCACGGAATAATTTGGAGAGACAACCCCCTGCAAATAGTAAACAAGTATATGGAGTGGGCAAAGAGCTACCAGGAGAATCAAATAACCATCATCTATGACACCATGTGGAACGGAACAAAAAGGATGGCTGAAGCTATTGCAGAAGGCATAAAATCCAAGGACAAGGATGTTAACATAAAATTATATAACTGCGCAAGAAGAGATAAGAATGACATAATAACGGAAATCTTCAAGTCAAAAATGATCCTTGTAGGCTCATCCACAATCAACAACGGTATCCTTTCGGCAGCCGCAGGAATCCTTGAAATGATTAAGGGACTGAAATTCACAAATAAAAAGGCTGCAGCATTCGGAAGCTACGGCTGGAGCGGTGAAGCCGTAAAAATAATTACCGAGCAGTTAAAGGAAGCCAAGTTCGATGTTGTTAATGAGGGTATAAGGGAACTTTGGAACCCTGATGAAGAAGCCCTGGAAAGGTGCAGGGAGTTTGGAAGAAGTTTAGTATAACTTTAGTACCATTGTTGTGAATAACCCCTAAGGTGTCATTGCTATGAATATCCCATAGTGTCATCCTGAGGGCTTTAGCCCGAAGGATCTCATGAGATCCTTCGCTATCGCTCAGGATGACACAAATTTACGCTTTGTGACAAGGGGACATATCTCTTTTGAGACATGTCCCCTGCTTTTATTGTAAATCTCTTAATCCTTCCAAATCGGTAATTATGATCTTTCTTTGCCCTTCAAGCCTTATGAAGCCTTCATCCTGCAGGAGGGACAGCTTGCGGCTTAGAGTCTCCTTGCTTGTCCCCAGCATTGACGCCAAAACGCTCTTGGTCACGGGAAGGTTTATTATGTATTCCTTGTTTTTAATTGAAATATTGTTTTTTTCGACTTCAGATACTAAGTAATTGGCAATCCTCTGCTCAACTTCCCTTAAGCCTATCTGCTCAATGAGGTCTTCAGACCGGTGGATTCTCTCCGTGTATTTTTCCAGGAATTTCAGTGCAATTTCCGGTCTTTCCATGATTATTTCATGGATTTTTTGCTTTTTTATTATGCAGATTTCGGTTTTTTCCATGGCCTCGGCAAAATTGGTCAGTACCGTATCCTTAAAAAGGGCCAGTTCACCTGCAAAATCTCCGACTTCAAGGATTTTCAGAATTTGCTCCTTGCCCATGGCAGAAATTTTGGATAGTTTAACCTTCCCCTTATTAACGACAAACAAGTAGTCAACCCTATCTCCCGGACTGAATATTATTTGGCCTTTATCGTAAACCTTATGGTCGGATGATTCCATGATGCCTTCTTTTACTTCCATGGGCAGGTCCTTAAAAACAGGAACATTATCAATGCAGTATCCATGGCTGCAGTTATGGCATGTACAAGAACAACTTTTCATATACTCCTCCTCAGCGGGATATGGTAAAAACCCCTCCATGTTATCCCTATCGTATTCAAAAATAATTAAAATATCCACTCACGGTTTCGGCAGTTGCACCCGGCTCCTTATAGTGCTCTTTGTCATCCTGAGCGAAGCGAAGGATCTCATGAGATTCTTCGAGCTAAAGCTCTCAGAATGACATGCAGCGAGGTTGCATTGGAAACTTTTCTTCCTTGCCTCCTCAGCTCCTTTCAGGAAGTCTGTAAATCCTGCTTCTTTCCTCATCCGGCTTTTCATACTTAATGCCTGTTTCACTCAAAAGTCCTTTTATAAATTCATCCCTTAGCTTGTAATAATTCTTGATATTTCCTCCGACCTCATCCCAATACTCCCGGTGCACGCATATATTTCTCTTCCAGATAATTTCATTTTCTTTGCTTAAGGTAACCGAATTTGCCCTATCGCAAGGCATCCCGTCCAGAAGGGTATCGTTTATTCCCCTATATGCTTCTTCCAGGCTTGAATTCATATCAAGGGTTGAAACCTCTGCCCCCTTGCTTTTGAATATATCCTTTATGACATCACAATTATCAGGATTCTTGTCAACCAATTTTGTCACCAAATAAGCAAGCTTCCTTTCAACCTGGGTTACCCTTTCCTGAAGCCACCCGTGAATGTTTGTGACATCTATTACTTCATCAAGGGGCTTTAAAACTCCGTCACCAAACCTGCCGTAAAGGTCACTTCTCAGATTAATGTTGTCTTTTTCCGCATAATCCAATATTTCTTCAACTATTTCGTTTTGAATCTTAATCTTATCGTATAACCAAAAATGTATTGGTCCTAAAAATGCACTCATATTCTTTCCTCCTGTCATAATTATGAGGACACTTTTCATGTCCTCATCTGCCTTTAACAAGAGAGCACTATAAATGCTCTCCTGTCATATATATTTATTTTTCTGAGCTTAAGTAGGCATTTATTTTCTTTACAAGCTCATCTGCGTTAAAACCATGTACAAAGGCTGCGTCTTCAAGTGATTCCATTTGTGATGACGGACATCCCAGGCAGTGCATGCCGGCTTCCATCAGCAGTCCTGCCAGGCCTGGATCAATTTGCAATACTTCACCTATATACATATCTTTTGTAACTTCCTTTGCCATATGAACCTCCTCTATTATTCTATGGTTTCCTATTCGGGGCATCTTATCCCAAGAATATTTTCAAATCGTCTTCCACCGTGCCCATTCCGGATATTCCAAATTTTTCAACCAATACTTTTGCAACATTGGTAGAAAGGAAAGCCGGAAGGGTTGGTCCCAAATGAATATTCTTTACTCCCAGGTACAAAAGGGCTAAAAGTACTATTACCGCTTTCTGCTCATACCAGGCAATATTGAATGCCAATGGTAATTCGTTTATATCATTTAATTCAAATACTTCTTTCAGCTTCAGAGCGATCAGGGCAAGTGAGTATGAGTCATTGCACTGGCCTGCGTCAAGTACTCTCGGAATTCCTCCTATATCTCCCAAGTCAAGCTTATTGTACCTGTATTTTGCGCAGCCTGCCGTTAAAATAACCGTATCCTTCGGCAAGGCCTTTGCAAATTCCGTGTAATAGTCCCTGGCCTTGGCTCTTCCGTCACAGCCGGCCATTACAAAGAATTTCTTGATGGCTCCCGACTTAACGGCTTCAACAACCTTGTCTGCCAGGGCAAATACCTGCTCATGAGCAAATCCACCCACGATTTCGCCTGTTTCGATTTCTTTCGGCGGCTGACATTTTTTAGCCAATTCTATTATTTCAGAGAAGTCCTTTTCTGAACCTGCGGCTCCCGGTATGTGCCTGCAGCCCGGATAGCCTGCCGAACCTGTCGTAAAAAGCCTGTCCTTATAGGTATCTTTTGGAGGAACCAGGCAGTTGGTGGTCAGCAGAATAGGTCCGTTGAAGGCTTCAAATTCTTCTTTTTGTTTCCACCAGGCATTGCCGTAATTGCCAACCAAGTGTTTATATTTCTTCAGGTGTGGATAATAGTGGGCCGGCAGCATTTCTGAGTGTGTGTATACATCCACCCCGGTACCTTCGGTTTGTTTTAACAACTGCTCTAAGTCGCCCAAATCATGGCCTGAAACTAAAATACCGGGATTCTTTCCAACTCCTATGTTAACCTTTGTTATTTGAGGATTCCCGTAAGTGCTTGTATTAGCCTTATCCAGGAGGGCCATTCCGCTTACCCCGTATTTACCCGTCTCTAAGGTTAAGGCCACCAATTCGTCAACCGTCAATGAATCATCGAGCAATTTAGCCAAAGTGCTTTGCATGAAAATATTAATTTCTTTGTCGTCAAAGCCCAGCACATTGGCATGCTTCATGTAAGCTGCCAGACCCTTCAAACCGTATGTTATAAGTTCTCTTAAGCTTCTTATGTCTTCATTTGCCGTGGATAAAATTCCGACTTCCGGAGACTTTGCCTTTTCTTCAAATTCGCTCCTGTCGGCCGTCCACAAGGCTGCTTTCGACAAGCCTTCTTTATCTGTTAATTGGTATATTAAATCGGATTTAACTTTTAAGGTCATCTCAATCTTGTCACAAAAAACATCATTGTCAAAGTTTGCGTTAGTAATTGTAGTAAATAAATTCAAAGTAATTAAATAATCAATATCTGCCGGAATCTCTTTCCCTTCATTTCTTAATTTGGTGGTAACTTCCGACAAACCCTTTGATGCATAGATCAATAAGTCCTGTAATCTGGCAGTTTCGGGTTTTTTCCCGCACACGCCGCCCCTGGTACAGCCTTTGTTGCCTGCCGCCTCCTGACATTGATAACAAAACATCAAGTGTTCATGTGTACTCATTTTTCTTCCCCTTTCAATTATCTTTATATCTGTTGATTTAAGCATAAAGTATATCAAAAGGAATTTCTGTAACATTTGTTACAAATTTTGAAATATTAAATATTCTTTTATCACACCCTTTATACCCCCTTTGTCTGTTTATAAACCATTAATAACATGTGTATTGAAAGAATTAAAAAAATAAGTTATTATCTTTAAAATACGGGGTATCATAATTTTAATAAAAATTGACAAACAGGAGCTAAGTATGGAATTTAAATACGAAAAAGACAGGATATATCTGGAGAACGAAAAAGGACAATGCCTTGCGGAGGTTACTTTTCCACAAATATCCAATAAGGAAGTTAATATCAATCATACATATGTAACCCCCTCCTTAAGAGGTCAGGGTATTGCAGATAATCTGGTCAGGGAATTGGCCCTTCATTTGAGGAAAAATAATATAAGAGCTTTGGCAACCTGCTCTTATGCCATAGACTGGTTTGAAAAGCATCCCGAATTTAAAGATGTCCGCAGATAAAATGGTGAATTGACAAAGTAAGTGCAACTTTTTTAGTAAAAAAGATGGGGGATAGCATTTAGTAGGTAAAACTTTGCATCAAAAACTGACAAATTAGTGATTTAGAGTGTTTAATTTCAAAAAAACTGTG
>Ga0208695_1000434_pt1 | contig 46123 bp, 45 predicted proteins | sample AD_UKC111_MetaG_FD_184449 | JGI IMG/M metagenome (GOLD analysis project Ga0208695, IMG submission 184449) | Active sludge microbial communities of municipal wastewater-treating anaerobic digesters from Hong Kong - AD_UKC111_MetaG (SPAdes)... | ecosystem: Engineered > Bioreactor > Anaerobic >... | reverse complement strand
TCTTGTAATCTTTTGTATACTGTCTTGTAGTTCTTTTTTCTTTTCCTGACATGATTGACCTCCGTTTTTTCTTATTTTTAGACTATTTGTTCGAGGCCTTCGTGTCAAGTATTATTATACAACATCAAAAGTAAAAGATGTTCTGAGAAAAGATTTCTGTAAAAGCATACTCCAAGCAGTTATGAAAGACATTGACCTTGATAATTCTTTTCTATACAAACAAGAAGTCATCAGCAAAATTAAAAAGGAGTTCAGTAAGGTAAAGGCTAGAAACTTAATAGAATTTGCCATTGATTACAACGAAAAACCAGAACATTTCATTAATGCAAAATATTCAAAAAGAACACAAGGTAATTATCTAAGAATACTAAAAGAAAGGAATATTAATCCTGTATTCCTTCCAAATAAAGTAAACAAGAAGATTGATTTTACTGATTTCGAAGAACAAACTAAACCAAGCCTCAAATTTACTATTTTAAAAATAATTTTACTATCAGCCCTTTTAAGAATGTATAATACAACACATAAAAAATATTATATCAAGCCTGAAGCCTTGACCTCGATATTTACTGCAGAAGCATATTTTCATGAAGATGGAGGCGGGTAGCGCTAATATAGGCTGTATATATCATAGGGAAAATTAATCCCTTTTTCCAAATAACCACAACTACGAACTGTCATCTAATAACCATATAAAAACTTTAACACGTGTTAAATTCAAATTTATACGCAAGTAAGGTCATTATGTATTTTTGAAATACACAATGGCCTATTTGTGCTTGTATTTCTATACAAGCATACTTTGCTTTTCTAATTTCTTCAGCATATTTTTTTGCTGCTGAGTCGTAAATTGAAAATAGCATAAAGTAGAGTTTACAGATTTATGTCCTAGCCAAAATTGAACTTCTTTTATATCTAAGTCAGATTCTGCTAGATGTACTGCAGCAGAGTGCTTCAAACAGTGAAAATGCCATTTGTTTTCATCTTTTATTTCCACAATCTGGCAGTATCGCTTCATTAAATAGTCTAACATTTTCCGGGATATAGGTTTCTGTTCTTGGCTTTCAAAAAGCATTTTCGATTCTTCTTTAATTCCATATTCTTTTATGTACTGATTTAGAATTTTAATAGTTTGTTTATCTAAGGCAATGGTATTATTCCAACTACCTTTTAATCGCTTGCAGTATAATTCTCCTTTGGATTTATTATAGTTTTCCAATTTTAATAATCCGACTTCCGATGCTCGAAGCCCGCACCGATATGCTATTCTGAAGATGCACAAGTTGCGGAGTGCATGTCTATCATTGGAATTTTGTATTGTTTTAAATAGCCTTTTTAACTCATCCTGGGTAAAATATTTTATTGTAGTATCCATAAAATCCTCCTCAAACTTGGACAATATATTTATAATGTCCAACTCCAAATAACTCTATTAACCTTGGTAATTCTACGTTTACAAGAATCATTACTAAAACCAAACAGAATGTTGGACATTACTTAGCAATTTATAAGCAATACAAGTAGCCAATGTTTTCTTTTTTAATAATTGCTTCATAAATAAAATATAGCGCATAGTGTCCAAGTTGTAAGGTCCTTTTCTTCAAAAATTTCTATTCTTCAAAATAAACTTAGCAAAAGACTTCCGGGCTTACCCGAAAGTCTTTTTGCTATGCTTACTTAAATGCTTCCTGCAAAACCGATTGCAGTAACAACTCGCTGTCTTTTTTTGATTGTTCAATATTCTTTTCAAGTTCATCACATAAAGTCATTAATTGGTCTACTTTTTCTACAATGCGTTTTTGTTCTTCAAATGGTGGTAAGGCGAATAAATAATTTCTAAGTATATTTAAAGATACAAACGGCTGTGCTCCTCCTTTGGATAATGTCTTAATATTATTTATATTTGCCTTCAAAAAGTAAAATAGATACTTATTATCAACAGAACCTTCATAATATTTTTTAAAAAGTGCTACATTTTTTATAGCAATTTCTATATCTTCCTCAAAAATAACCATACTACCTATATTACCCCCAATCATTGAGAATAATATATCTCCTCTATCTACTTTAGAACGCAAGATAATCTTTTCGTAATCTTCTTTGCTTATATATTTAGTTTGCGAGAATTCTAGTTTACCGCTATAAAAATCTTTTCCCGTAACTAACGGGTATCCTCCGCTTTCAACATATTTTGGGGTATCGTGGGTTCCATCTCTTACATCTATTGCTTCTTGTAGCCTGCACCACTCCCAACCTTCCGGCAATTCATAGGGAATTTCACCTTCTGTAATAGGTGGCAGAGGCTTTTCTTTTTTAATTTTGCCTTCCTTAATAAGCCTTTCTTTTTCCTCTTTTATTCTTTCTAAAAGAACACTTGCTGGCTCATCATTAGGGTTTTGCGGTACAAGTTTACCCTGTACGGCTTCTTGAAGGATGTTTTGGCGAAGTCTAGTTATGTAATCTAAGTTTTTTTCAAAAATTAAATTTAACTCATTAATCCTTGGCTCAACTTCTTCTATTTTTTCTCTCGCTAGTTTTTGATATTCTATGCTTGGTAAAGGTATACAATAATTTATAAAATTCCTCATATTTATAGCCAACTTTGAGGTTCCAGTAGCAGTACTTTTAACTATAGTATCTTTATTTAAGTTGAAATAATAAAAATAAAACTTCAAATCAACCTTATCAATTAATTTATCTTTTGGAGTTAAGACAAAGCATAAATCACTGGCTATAAACTTACCATTTACATAATGAGTTCTACCTAAAGAACCTGCGGCACCTGCTGCAAAAACCAATGCTTCACAGTCATGCGAATACTCATTATGTGTTTTCCATTCTGCACTTGCAGTTATAAAATCAAATTGTCCCTCAACATTTTTAGAACTTTGGACTAATCCTTTTTCAACATTAAAAACGTCCCCTATTTTAAAGAATTTACTATCCATTGTTCAATACTCCTTTTAATTCCTGAAGCAAACTCTTACTCTTTTCTAAATTCTTATCTATTCTATCTATTAATTCCTCAGTTGAGAGAGCAAATTCTTCAGTTTGTTTATTAGGATTCTTTATATCCAAATTATAATTCCTGCTCTTTATCTCCTCTATACTAACCTTCCAAGCATATTCATTTTCTTCTCTGTTATTCCACCACTGTTTTTCCAGTTCGAATTCTTCATTTCTTATTGGTTTAGTCTTTGTATACTTCTTATATCCCTCTGGCAATGGATGCTCAAAGAACCAAATTTCTTTTGTCGGTTTTCCCTTTTCAAGGAACAAAAGATTAGTATTAATATCTGTATAAGGTGCAAATACGCCGTTAGGAAGTCTTACTATTGTATGGAGATTAAACTCCTCAAGCAACTTCTCTTTTATGGTAGTCTTTACACCTTCTCCAAAGAGAAATCCATCAGGCAGTACAATTGCTGCTCTTCCAGTATCCTTTAATAAATACATCAAAAGCACCATGAAAAGGTCCGCAGTTTCCTTTGTCTGGAATTGCTGTGGGAAATTAACCTGGATTCCATCTTCTTCAATGCCCCCAAAAGGTGGATTGGTCACGATAATATCAACCTTGTCTACAGGCTTATAATCCCTTACATTGCGAGTTAAAGAGTTATCATGCCTTATCTTTGGGCTATCTATATCATGTAAAATCAAATTGGTTACTGCTAACATATGGGGTAAGGGTTTCTTTTCAATACCCAGTATGGTTTCCTGTAATGTTTTTTCATCCTCTATATTCTTTACTTGTTTTTTCAAATGCTCTAAGGCGCATACTAAAAATCCACCTGTCCCGCAAGCAAAATCTAAAACCTTTTCCCCCAATAGTGGATTAACCATATCAACCATAAATTGGGTTACGGCCCTTGGTGTATAATATTCTCCTGCGTTTCCTGCGCTTTGCAAATCCCTTAATATGCTTTCATAAATGTCATTAAATAAATGCCTGTCCTTTTGAGTGGTAAAATCTATTTCATTTAACTTATTGATTACCTGCCTCATTAAGGTTCCAGATTTCATATAGTTATAGGAATCCTCAAAAACAGCCTTTACAATAAAGGCCTTTGGATTGCTGTTTTCATCCAATTCCATTTCTTTTAACTCTTTAAAAAGTTTGTTGTTTACAAAATCTAAAAGTTCATCGCCTGTAATACCTTCATCATCTGCAGCCCAATCTCTCCAGCGCAATCCTTCTGGAATAATTGTGGTATAATCGTCATCCATTAGTTCCCATTCTTCTTCTTTTGCATCAAATACTTTTAAAAATATCATCCAAACAAGTTGGGAAATCCTTTGAGCATCTCCATCTACCCCAGCATCCTGGCGCATAATATCCTGAACTGCTTTTATAATTGCTGATATTGACATCTGTGCATCACCTTCCTAATCTATGCAGTGTATATTTCCTTTTCTAATTCTTTAATGGCTTCTAAATACTTTTTCTTTCCACCAAAGCGTTTAACTATTTCAATAGGAGAACCAAATCTTTTAAAATCAGGAACCTTGAGTATCTCTAAATTCTCAAGATTTTCAATTCCTTCGTCAGCATACTTTTCCAGAAGCGCTTCTAATACTTCCCTTGCACTTTCTCCGTATTTTGTAAAGTAGTTTCTCTTCTTTACATTATTAGCCCTCTCTTTTCTTGTGAGAGGAGGCATGTCAAAGGCTACATGGCAAATCAAATCAAATGGGTCTAAATCCTTTCCAACTTCATCTTTCAGTTCTTCAAGGAGTACTCCTCTTTCTTCTAATTCTTTTAAGATGGCTTCCTTTCTCTCTGATTCATTCCATTTTATGAGGAACTCATCAAGGGTTTTAAATTCATTCTTTATATTTTTTCTGGTATAAGATATTAATGACTCTGTTATAAGTTTGCCATCCTTGTCATAGTAATAAACTCTTTCATGTATTACCTTTACAGGAACATCATTTACATAATACTTGGCTGGGATTTCATTAATATCTCCGCCATCTATAATTTCAGGAGGAATATCCCCTCCGTAATCTCCTTCAGATTCCTGGTCTCCGCCTAATTCCCCTTGACCATCTACAGTTTCTTCTTCCTCCGTAGGAATTTCTCCTGTAGTCGTTTTAACGCTTACAGGGTCTCCATCAAAATCTGGGTCTGCAAATAATTTAGTGACTCCTCTGAAGTCTATTATGGTAAAATATTGTTTGCCATAATCCTCTCTTATTCTTGTGCCTCTGCCAATAATTTGTTTGAACTCAATCATACTATTGATATTTGCATCTAAAACGATGAACTGACAAGTCTGGGCATCTACTCCTGTAGTCATAAGTTTACTCGTTGTAACCAAAACAGGGTATTTACTGGCTGGGTCTATAAAATTATCCAGTTCAGCCTTGCCTTCTTCGTTATCACCTGTGATTCTCATAATATATTTAGGGTTTTCTGTTACTAAGTCTCCATTTTCATTGACAAGCGCCTGCCTCATTCTCTCAGCATGCTCAATATCTACACAGAAGAAAATTGTCTTGGCAAATCTGGAATTATTCTTTTTTAAGTAATCAGATACTTTTTGGGCAACAATCTCTGTTCGGTTTTCGATGACTAAGTTTTTATCAAAATCTTTCATATTATATTCTCTATCTTCAATTTCAAAGCCATACTTGTCTCTTTTCCCTTTTTCCGGTCTATACCCTTCTACATCTCTATCCAGCAATACTCTTATAACTTTATATGGGGCGAGGAAACCGTCTTCGATTCCCTGTTTTAGTGAGTAGGTGTAAATAGGTTCACCAAAATATTCTATGTTTGACACATCCTTTGTTTCTTTTGGAGTAGCAGTAAGCCCTATTTGAGTGGCAGGATGAAAGTATTCTAATATCTCTCTCCATGCAGAATCTTCTTTAGCGCTTCCCCTATGGCACTCGTCAGCCTGTGTCAAGTAAAAACTAAAAAATTTTTAAATTTTTCACATAAAAAAATAGAACCGAGCGATTTCTTCAACGAAACCACCCGGTTTAAGATTATTAAGAATCATCCGTCCTTTGCTTTGGTTTATTGATATTTCTATAATTCATCTGCCGTAAGCAATTCAATACCTTGCTCCTTCCAATCTCTTAAAAGGGAAAGAACATCAAAAACATTTCTGCCAATCCTGCTCATATCTTTTACAATAACAGCATCAATCGCATTTACAGATATGGCATTCTCAATTTCCTTGAGTCCTTTCCTATTGAGATTCAGCCCACTGCCAATATCTCTTGAATATCCGCCTATGTTAAAACAATGTTGCTCGACCAATTCCTTTAACGATTTTTCTTGATCAATCAGATAAGCATCATTAAAATTTTCAGCATTAGCAATCCTGCTGTAGATCCATACTTTCTTCATTGTATCATCTCCAATATTTTTTCATAATCATCAGCAAAGTTCCACACAATCTCAATCTGATTTTCACCGAACACATATATAGAATCAACAAGTTTATTTACTAAATCCCTGCTTAGTTCTTCGATTTCCTGTTTTTTTTTGAAGTGTTCGACAAATTGGTTTTCCGACTCCTTATTCTTTAGTTTCTGAAGTTCGTAATCGGCTTCCAGTTTACTAATCTGTGAGGATGTTTGTTCAATCTCTTGATTGTATATTTCTCTCTGTTTCAGGTAGTCATCTTTGCTGATCTTCTCATCTAAATATTTCTCATACTCTTCAATTTTTAAAGCATTTAGCCTTTCAAGATGTTGCTGAGCTTTCCTTGCAGATTGTAATAAATCAGCCACTTCACTTTCTGATTTTTCTTTTTCCTTAAGTACAAGCTTTTCTGCTTTGTTGGCTATTTGAGCCTGTTGCCGTATTGCTTCCAATAGCACTTCCAGAATCATTGGCTCCTCTGTTCTTCCATGATAGCAAAGGCTGTTTTCATCAAAATAGTTGCTCTTACAAATATAATAAGGCACCTTTGTATGTGAGCGTTGAAGGTTCTTCTTACAAATACCGCATTTTACTTTACCATAAAGAACTCTTGTATTATCAACCTTGTACTCTTTACGTTTGGATATCTTACGAATCACCTTCTGAGCTTCCATATACAATTCTTCGCTTATTATAGCCTCATGCGTATCTGGAACCACTATCCATTGTTCTCTCGGAACAGCCACCGTACTCATGCTATTTACGTCAGGCTTTTCCCTCTTATGGTTGATTGTCTTTCCTGTGTAAGTTTCATCTTTAAGGATTTTTAAGACAGCCATAGTTTGCCAAACCAAATCTCCTTTGGCTTTTCTCCACTTTTTGTTATTATGATTTTTTTGGTAGTGCCTTGCAGGTGAAGGTACTCCATCTGCATTGAGTATTTTAGCGATCGCACTTGTATTGTTCCCCTCGGCTGCCAATTGAAAGATTCGCTTAACAACAACTGCAGCTTCCTCATCAACAACAATTGCATTTTTCTTATCCTTCGCTTTGAGATACCCAAATGGAGCGAAAGAACCAATATACTCGCCCTTTTTCATTTTAGCTGTTTTAGCTGTCTTTACTTTCTTTGATAGGTCTTTACTGTAAATGTCGTAGATAAGGTTCTTCAACCCAATATCAAGGCCTGCCGTTATACCATTATCTTTTGCACTGTCATATCCGTCATTTACAGATATAAATCGAACTCCTAAAAACGGAAATACTTGCTCCAGATAATCCCCTAACTCCAAGTAGTTTCTGCCAAATCGTGAAAAATCTTTTACCACAATACAGTTAATTTCTCCTTGCCTTACTTTGGTTAACAACTGCTGTACTGCCGGACGTTCAAAATTCGTACCGCTGTAGCCGTCATCGCAAAACTCCAAGATGTTTGAATCTGCCAAATCAGGATGGCGACTTATAAAATCCATCAACAGATCACGCTGATTACTAACGCTGTTGCTTTCAATTTTTGCATCATTTTTTGAAATGTCCGCATCCTCATTGGAAAGCCTAATGTACATAGCTACTGAGACATTCTTGTTCATCAGGCTTCACCTCATCTTCTATAGTGTTAAGATAATCAAGTAATTCCTCATATTCGTCTTTAAACTTAAAATTGATCTGTATACTCCTATCGGCATACAGTTCCACAGTTTCTATGAGGGCTGCAACCATTTCTTTAGTTAATTCTTTTTCATCTCGGAATGCTCTAAAAGAAGATAACCACTGGTTTTCATAGGAATATGTTTGATCATACTTCTTCTGTTGTAACAACAATTCATTTAGTCTGTCTTTTAATGCAACTTCATCTTTCTCATACTTGATTTTTGCATATAGATACTCCTGTTCAGTAAGCAGTTGTTCAATATAATCATCATAAAGAGAACTTCGCAAGGAAGTCAGCCTTTCAATTTGTGCTTTAACCTTTCTGATTTCATTAGCCAAGTTGTCTTTCCTATTCTCATAACTCGCATCGGAATTTACTTTTCTCAGAATATCATCCACCGATGCAACCATATCTATTTGACTGCGAATAGCAGCATATACTGCTTTAATCATATCAGTTTCTACTATATGCTTTCTCGTGCATTTATAACCACTATTTGTTTCGTAAGTAGTGCATGAAAAATAATAATAAAGCTCATCATTTTTAATCCTTCTCCTGCGAACAAGTTTACATTTGCAATCTCCGCAAATAGCAATATCCTTAAAAATATTCTCAGTATTTTCAAAATGCTTGTTTTGCTCTAAGCGTTCAGTAAATTCTTTATATACTTCCAATCGTCTGGCATGGACAATATCAAAAGTTTCTTGATCGATAATCGGTTCATGGTCGTTTTCAATAATTGTCCATTCATCTCTTGGCACTCTTGATTTTCGCTTGCCTTCATAAAGGGATGCCTGAATTTTGCCATATATCTTGTGTCCTAAATATACTTCATTCTCTGTTATAGCTTTAATTGCCTGACGCTGCCAGATATTGTTATTATAACGGGCATTTTTCCACTCGCCCTTTAAATATTTGTACTTGCTTGGAGAAGGTATTCCCATATCATTTAAGCGACGAGCTATTGCAGTATCGCTCAGCCCTTCTACTTTCCACTGGTAGATTTGCCGAATGACTAAAGCAGCTTCCTCGTCAACTACAAGTTTATAAGTGCCGTCATCCGGCCTGCTGTATCCATAAGGCACGTGTGCACCTAAAAATTCACCCTTCGACTGTCTTTCTCTGAAGGTAGAGATGATTTTCTTGGATATGTCCTTTGTATAAACATCATTCAAAAGATTTTTCAAAGAAATAATCAAGCCTTCATTACTGTTTTCAGGGTTAAAGCTGTCATAATTATCATTGATAGATATAAAACGGACTCCAAGAAACGGAAAAATCTTTTCAAGATAGTTTCCGGTTTCAAGATAATCTCTGCCAAAGCGCGAGAGGTCTTTTACCACAATGCAGTTCACTCTGCCTGCTTTAACATCGTCCATAAGCCTGTTAAATTCAGGACGGTCAAAATTCGTTCCTTTTTCTCCGTTGTCCGTATATATTGAGTAAATCTGCAAAAATGGCCTTTCCTCAACGAATTGTTTCAACAAATATGTCTGATTTTCAATGGAATCACTGTCTTTTCTGTCACGCACATCCTCAATAGAAAGGCGGACATACAGTCCTGTTTTAAAGACCTTCTCCTGTGTTACCGTTTCTTTTTGTGCGATCAGAGACTGTCTTCTGCTTTTTCTTGCCATGATTAAATCGCCTCCTTAAACGCAACACTCGCATCAAAGGAGTCCGATTTGCTGGCGCTTTCTATAAAACGAATAGCACTTTCATATTCCGCTTGATGTTTAAAATGAATATCGATTTTTCCATTTTCATATACATATATTTTCTCCATCAATGACACGACTACTTTTCGGGTAAGCTGCTCAATGTTTTGGTACTGCTTAAAATGCTCAATCCATAAGTTAGTTGGCGTCTTATTGTTTATAATATCTTCAATCTCTTGTTTACGCTTTAGTATAAGCTTTTCTGCCTTTTGAATTTTAGCATTATATCTGTTGACATGGTTTCGGTATTCTTCTTTGGTGATTACTTTATCTACAAAGTGTTCGTATGATGTCAGCTTATACTTTTGAATCTTTTCTATTTCCTCTTGTGCCTTGACAATTTGAGCATCCAATTTCAATATTTCTTCTTGCTTGTAAGGTAGTGTATCGATATATGTTAGAATACGTTCAATATCAAGAATACTGCGTATATGTACATTTAAAGCCGCTAAAACAGCTTCTTCAAATGCCTTTTCACTGATATTATGGGTAGTGCAACTATTTTTATCATTTCGGTTGGTAGAACAAGTGTAGTAGTAATATTTTTTCCCATTAGCAGGAACCGTCTTGCGGATCATATTTTCTTTACAATCCCCGCAGGCAATAATACCTGAAAAAAGATATACGGTTTCCTCAGCAGGGGCAATCCGAGTGTCATGGAGCAATAAACCATTTACTGTGGTAAATAGCTCTTTTGATATTATAGGCTCATGTGCATTTTCCACTCGCACCCACTCTTCTTTGGGACGTTCAACTCTCGTCTTTATTTTGTAATTCGGAGTGGTTCTTTTACCCTGCTCCAACACACCGATATACAATTCATTGGTTAAGATGCGTCTGACTGCAACGGCAGACCAGAGAGCCTGCTGTTTTACTTTAAAGGTTGTTTTGTACCTTTCTCCCAATGAGCGTTTATATTCCATAGGAGACAGGATGCCCATTTCATTTAGTCGGTTGGCTATCCCCTGCTGACTCATCCCCTCAAGCTTCCACTTAAAAATATCACGGACAACTTGAGCTGCATATTCGTCTATTTCCAGCTTATTCTTATTATTCTCAGCTTTCTTATAGCCGTAAGCAGCAAAAGAGCCGATGAAATCACCCTTTTTTCGTTTGATTTCAAGTTGGCTCCTTATTTTAATTGAGGAATCTCTGCAATACGAGTCGTTTATTAAGTTTTTAAATGGAATCATGATGTTATCGGTAATATTTGAACCTTCCGCACTATCATAATTATCATTGATCGCAATGAAACGTACACCAAGAAAAGGAAATATCTTTTGAATATATTTCCCTGACTCAATATAGTTTCTGCCAAAACGTGAAAGGTCTTTTACGACAACACAGTTTACCTTCCCTGCCTTAATCTCTTCCATCATTTCTAAAAAGGCAGGCCGATTAAAGTCAACGCCACTATATCCATCATCTACGTGCACAGAAGCAATTTGGATTTCTGACTTTGACCTTAAATATTCACGAATTAGTTCCTTTTGGTTTGAAATGCTGTCACTTTCTTCTTTATCTCCATCATCTCTTGAGAGTCTTACATAAATAGCAGCATTATAGGTTTTGTTATCTTTTAAAAATTCCATGAGTAAAGCCTCCTGTTTGTTTAAAGTATTAGCAAAACTTTAAACACATTAGGCTTCACTGATTATAGTCCAATAAAAGCTTAGCATAAAATTAACTGCGCGTCCAGATTTCCGAAGCGCCAATTTGTAAAGTTTTGCCTTCTACTGTTCTATAAGCTTCTAAAGTAATTCTCCAACCTGTCTTCTAATGTTGCTGTTGTATCGGCGAAACTCATCTTAACCACAACCTTGCCACATCTGAAGCAGTAAGGATTTTTCACTTGTCTGATAAAATCTTTCTTTCGTTCTTCCACCGGTAAATCCGTACTGACTTTGACTGTTTTAATATCTACTAAGGTGGATGGATCAACTGTACGTATATCTATATTTTTCATGTCCGTTATGGTCATGGCTGTATTCATGAAACCGCTCCTTTCAAAAAAAGCGAGCAGCTATTCCCATAACCGCTCACTCAATCTTGATAAAAATATTCTTTTCTTTTTACTTTACGGAAAAATGCTTTTACCTCATCAAGAGAATCTGTCACCCTATAGTCTGATAGGGCACCAAGCACCCTCTTGCGGTACTTTCCTTTTTTACTGATCCTGAAATCTAAAATGGCAATGAGACCGGTATCAGTTTCACATCGAATCAAGCGCCCCATACCTTGCTTTAGCTTAATGAGCATTTCAGGAAAAATAATAAATTCTATAAACTCTTTCAACTCCGCATACTGTTTCTTCCTATGTTCCAAAATCGGTGTCGGTGTTGGAAACGGCAAGTTGACGATAATAAGTGAAGATAGAATATCTCCGGGACAGTCAACACCTTCCCAAAATGAGCCTGTAGCAAAAAGAACACTGTTTCCGCTGTTTTTAAAAGCTTCAACAATGTTCTTCTCACTTTTATCCATTTTCAGGACCGGATATTTGATTCTGTGTCTCGCCAATTCATATACTCTTGATAATAAAGAGTAGGAAGTAAACAAAATCACTGTATGCCCATAGGCTGCATCCACAATCCTTATAATTTCATCAGCTAAAGCCTCAATATACTCATTGCATTGTTTATCAGGAAATGGTACGTTTTCACTGACATAAAGCAATGCATTATTTTTATAGTCAAATGGAGAACGACAGCTCATCTCACTGATAAAATTTTTATTGACCTTATCTATTCCCGCATTGCTTTTGAAGTAGGTAAAGCCTCTATCATCTGATAATGTTCCGGAAGTCAAAATCTTTGGGATTCCGTTTTTCCATAGTACTTTGTGCAATTGATCCTCTAAATCTGTTGGGATGCAGCAGATAGAAACCAATTTGTCGCTCAAAGGGTTTTCAAGCCAATAAATGATATTCTCTGTCCGGAAAAAAGTTTCAATCTGTTCTTTTGCTTCCAAAAACATAATCTCTAATGTCCTGCTCTTTGAAATATCCACCGCACAATATCCCTGAATATTTTCAATGATTTTTAACATCTCCAAGAGCAGCATTTTTTCAAAGTGCCCTATGAATATACCAATTTGTGATGTTTCATCATCTACAGCATCCAGGTTAATTTTTGAAACTAGGCTTCTAAAAAATCTCGTCCTCAGAACAGATAAACTGTCTAACTTCATTTTTGCTATCTGTAAATATGCCTTATTACCTTTTAGATTGCTTTTTAGCACATTGGTCATGATCGTTATATCTTCACTTGAAAATCTCTTCCCAAATATTTGCATAGCTGCATCCGGCAATTTATGAGCCTCATCAATAATTGCTACTGAGTGTTCTGGAATAAGCGTATGCTTCCCTTTGGCACGTTTCATTGTATCTGCCAAGTAATAATTATGGTTACATACCTGAAAGTCATGAATTGATGATCTCGCATAATCCATATGCTTGATATATTGGCATTCCTTATAGTAAGGGCAGGAAATTTCACAGGCTTTGGGCACATTGATTTTTTGAACTATATGGTTTTTCAACCCTTTGTATTCATCCAAATCAATTCCGTAATCCGGTATCTTTAATGCGGACAATTTATAAAGCAGTTCTCTGTCCACAGCTTTTTGACTACTCTTTAAATAACTCGTTAACCGGTCGTATCGCATCTGACAAAAGTAATGTTCTTTCCCCTTTCTTAAAACTGCACTTAAAGGACGATCAATCACCTTATTCTTCAGCAATATATCAGATAAGATTGGGACATAAGTGCGGACAATGGCATTTTGCAAATCAATACTGGATGTTGATATAACACAAGGGACAGAGCAGTATTCATTGTCCAAATATGTAAGTATACCTGCTTTGCTACGCTTTTGTCTTTCATAAAGAGCATAAACAACACAAGCAACTATGTAAGCATAGGTTTTTCCCGTTCCAACCTCTGCTTCGCAAATAGCAATATGATTCTGCTTAATTCCTTCATACATCATTTTAGATAGCTCAATTTGATTTTCCCTGATTGTAAATCCGCTTGCTGCCATCAGTTTTTTGAAGATAAATTCAATCATGGCATTCGGGTTTTCAGGAAGTGTGACTTGATAAGCAGGTGTAGCAATAAACTTCTCTATTAGTTTCTTTTTTATATCATCAGAATAAACTTGCTTGCTTTTAGCAATAGCAACCATACAATTTCTCATCAAGCAAATTACATAGTAGGTATTTATGCTTCTATTTTCTTTCACCATGAAAATGTAGTTTTTATCAAATGTAAAAAGATAACGAAATTCGTTTCTGTTTCCATGCTTTTTGAGATATTGTTGCATTATCGATTCGTCTGTCGTTTTTATCTCAAACATAATTTTCCTCTCCTTCGTATTATGTGGGATACTTGACAGCACAATGATACGGTGGCCTGTACTACTATTTGAGCGATTTTGAATAATCAGCTTTCGTACAGGCCACCGCATAGTTTCTGCTGTCAAGCAATTCGTTTGAACAGTAGAATTGGTGTGTATCATATTTGTTCTCAACGCCCCTGATACAACTGAGGGGATATATCAGTTTGTCTTTGGAAAACATCATATAAGCTGACATGGCTATAAGTTCTCAAGCCAAATGAGCGTTATCCCGTCATTCGTTGCGGGCTGCCCAATGCGGTGAGGCGTTCAAGGCAGAAGTATCATTATTTATCCCTTTGCCGGTCATCGCAATTAGCCATTCCACTGGCTATTTCAAGCCGGAGGTGTTCGCTCGCGTCCAGGACGGTCATGGCGCTCCGCTTTCGTTGCTTGCCATTTCTGGCTGCAAAGGTGGTTTTCCTGATATACCGTATGTTCAGTTTTCAAGGAGCATAAGGAGAGTAAAAAATTACCCCCTCACTTCTAAGCCGGAAAAGTGAGGGGGGTGTACGGAATTATTTTTTATTTTCCATATATTTTTTTAGCTTCTTTAGGATTCTGTTCTTTCGATCACTTATGGTCATTACTGGTATGCCACTTTCCTCTGATAGCTGTCGCTGACTTTTTTCTTCATAAAATAACTGGGTGATTAAATTCAGTTCATCATCAGACAAAAGGGATAAACATTCCTTTAATTTTTCAATCATGATTTTGGTGACAATGGAATCACAAATATCCTCTGTAAGCCTATCCACGAGCATTTCTTCTCCCAGAATATCCTCATAGGCATTATCAAACTGTGAATACAAGAACCTGCCATGTGCCAAATCCCGTTCTTCCAAATAGCGCTCTCTTCTGAGCATTTTGAAATACTCTCTGTAAATTTCTTCTGTTACCTGTTCAACGTGATTTCCAATGCGTATAAAAAACTTCTTTTCCTTATCCATTTTCTTAACCTCCAAATTTCGTTTTGATGAATGTTCAAGCGAAATTTGAAAGTCATGGATAACGGGCGATGCTTGTTTCCCACCGATTTGTGCTATAGATACAGGTCTTCATAAAGGCACCTCCAAAATTCCTGAAGTATGCCTTTAATACAAAAACGTCTAAAAATACGTCGTTTTGTTTTAAGGAATGTTCATGCTTAATATGAAAACGAGAGCTGTAAGTTCCCCGCCTTTTCATACAACTTTCTCCTGTTTCCGGGCATAAAAAAAGGCCGGAAGTGAACTAATCACCTCCGGCCTTAATCGCCGCCATATTTACTGATAAAACAGGGCATTAAAAAAGCCCCAAAATCCTATTTGGATATTGAGGCTGTAAGCTTCTATATTCAAGTTAATTTATGCCATAATTCACCAGCATAGACAGTGTAACATGTTGGAAGTCGGAAAGCAGTAGGGAATTAATCGGGACTTTGTCGGGATTAAGTCGGGGTTGTCCAAACAGCAAAAAAGCTCGGTATCTCACTTTCTCCTTCGATTGCAGCAAAAATTCCTCTCATTGATGGAATTGTATAGCCCCAAAGGCAAATAGCGAATAAATCAATCGCTTCCCGTTTTTTATCGTAATATGTACTACGCTCCATATTTAATAATTCAAGCATTTCCTGCTCTGAGTATTTGGAAACCGTTAGATATTGCTTACTTAATATTTCATGATACAGCTTCCCGTTATCAGGATATTCATAAATTTTATTCATTGTGGAATCAATCAATGAAATGAGCCATTGTGTTTCAAATAAAGACCTTACATTGTCTGAAAACTTATCTTGTTCTGTTTCAGGCGCAAAATTAGCTAGGTACTCCAACGCATTCTCCAAGTTTTTGCTGTAATAACACTCGGCACTCTCACATATTTGAAAAACTCTATTTGATGTTGACCACACGACCGGACGATATATTTTAAGAAGCAGTTTTGTTTTATGTAGAACCGTAGTGCGCTCTATATTCAATCCTTTATACATTAGTGCGCATTGTTTCATTACTTTGCTCTCTTTACGCATAGCATCTGTCCTTCCTTAATTTTCATATTGACATCTGTTTCAATCAAGTGTAACATATATAACGAACGAAGTTGCATGTTGTATATCCAAATTATACACGAACATATTTTCGTTTGTCAATAGAATTATTGTGTACGATGTTGCATATCGAGCATATAAAAACGCATTGCTTAGGAAGGAGCCAATATCATGTTGTTTGGTGATAAAATTAAAGAACTGAGAACTTCGGCAGGAATGAGTCAACAAGAATTAGCAAATAAAGCAGGGCTTTCCTTACGATCTATTCAAAATTATGAGAGCAACCAAAGATACCCAAAAGATGTAGCAATTTTAAACAAGCTCTGCAAGGCATTGAATACAACAATAGAAGAACTGATGAAGGAAGAAGATAATTTCATTCAGGAAGCATCTGAAAAATACGGCACCCGTGGCAAAAAAGATGCTCAAAAATTAGTTGATGAGTTAGGCGGCCTTTTTGCCGGTGGGGAATTAAATGAAGAGGATAAAGACAAAGTTTTTAGAGCTATCACTGAGATGTACTGGAAGGCCAAGGACAATAATAAGAAATATACCCCTAAGAAATACAGGAAAGAGTCTGATGAGTAGACTGCTGTCCGTTTTATAGTACACATTATTTGGTATAATGGGAATACTAAGGGGGTGAATCACGTATGCCGAACAAAGACTATATACAATCGGTTGCTTCCGGGTTAATCAAGCGGTATGATACGAGAGATCCTTTTGAACTATGTAAAGCTACTGGAGTTGAAGTTTTTTATGCTGATTTAGGTCATCTCAAAGGAATGTACAAATATCTTAAACGGAACCGTTTTGCAGTCATCAATGAAAACATTGATGATTACATAAAAAAGTTGGTTTGTGCTCATGAGTTAGGGCACGACTTATTACATAGGGATTTGGCTAGGAGGGTGTGTTTGCAGGAATTCATGCTGTATGATATGAAAAGCCGTCCTGAATATGAAGCTAATCTATTCGCATCAGAGATTCTTCTACCGGATGATGCTATTTTTTCTTATGCACATGAAGGTTACGATATTGAACAAATAGCACGGATACTTTATACCGACATAAATTTAATCGCCCTAAAAATGGCTTCTATGAATGCCCGGGGATACCAATTTAGAACAGTTTATGATCCGAAATCCGATTTTTTAAAGAAATAAACAGAGCATTTTCTTCATCGAAAAGCTCTGTTTTATTTTATTGTATATTTTAGAACAATAGTTTTATTACAGTTGTTTGATGTACTATGCAATATTTATGATTTCTTCCGCTATTCTTTTGGCTTCATTGATTGTTTCTATTAGCACATTTTTTTCATCTTGATTGATATCCGCCATGCGAGCTGCAGAAGCAAGCCTTCCATAAAATTCATATTTATTATTGTAATCAATGTACTCTTGAAAAATATCTTTAAGCTCATAAAAAATATAGCTTAATTCTTTGGCAAGCTTTGTGCATACCACCTGTCTCCCTGCAAACTCAACCTTCTGTTACTGGCAAGTACTTTTGGAGAAATTTCGGCAAACAATTTTCCTGAATTATTACCAATTTGCAGGTACGGATTACTACCGGCAGTGGTCACCCTTTACATGGAGCCTCCGGAGCCATGTTCCTGTAGGGTAGAGGGCAGCAATTTAAAAACTGTACCCTCCTGCCGAGATAGGCTAACATGGCTCCATCTCCATATAAAGGGTCTTCGCTTACGCTTCGATAAATGCCACTGCTTGGTACAACAATTCAGTAACTTTAAAAACAGTTCTCTAAAAGTACGGCTTCCTATTTTCAAGCCTGTAACTCTTGCCGGACATATTAAACAACTCACACCTATAAGAGATTCTATCAAGTATTGCAGTTGTAAGTGCTGGGTCTCCTAAAAGTTCTGTCCAATCCTCAAATCCCTTGTTTGAAGTGATAATCAAAGATGCCTGTTCATGAAGTGCTGATATTAACTGAAAGAACATATTGGCTTCCTCACGTGTTATTGGAAGGTATCCGAGTTCGTCTATTATTACAAGATTTGAGGACAGTATCCTGTTTATCTTACTCTTGCTTTTCCTTGATATATCTTGGGTCTTTAGGACCTTCATAAGGTTATCCATAGAGACAAAGCTAACCTTATACCCGGCTAAAACTGCCTTATATCCTAATGAAATTGATAGATGGGGCTTCCCAACCCCAGGAGGGCCAAGAAAAATCAGGTTGTACATCCTGTCTATCCAGTCCATCTCGAGGAGTCTGTTTATCTGCTTTTGAGTTATTGACCTTTGAAAATTCAGGTCAAATTCCTCTATGGTTTTCATTACAGGAAATCCGGCATTTTTAAGCCTTCTCTCCTGTGCCTTTTTATCTTTTTGGTCTATTTCATTTTTTAGTATGGTTATCAATAAATCATGGTATGATAGATCTTTAAGATTAGCATCTTCAATGATCTTACCGGCGTTTACCTTTAAATAACTTAAATTCAGCTCCTTTGCATAGTCTTTTATTACCTCTAATTTTTCCATTTCGTGTTATCCTCCTTCAAAGCATTTATATAGTCGTTTATACTCCTAATTTCTGGTTTAACACCGTAATACTTTGAAGAGATGGATATTTGGCTTAATATATTTTTTCTATCTTTTTGATTTTCTATTTCAAGTTTAAGGTACTCAACAGTATCTTTAAAAAGTACGGCGCTCCAAAGCTCCCTGTTTACGCAGTAATTGACCGCATACTTTACTATATCAGAGTTTACTTTTTCTACTGCATCAATTATCAGTTTGAACTGGTCTTTTGCATATCTTGACTTTTCTTTTCTTATATTATCTAAAAGAATCCTGGCATTGTCATCTTCACCAAGCACTTCAAGGGCTCTTTTATATACTTCATCTATACTTTTGCTTCTATCCCTCTCGGGATGACTTATCTTGACTAACTCCCCCTTCTTTGTACTCAATTTATGGTGGACAATAACTTCCCCTGTACCAGCATCAACTATGTCAATTTCATTACCATTTAATATCAGCTCAACGGTCTTACCTGGAGTATATGTCCCTTTAGGGACCTGGTATCTGTTCTGTTTATACAAAACTGTATTGTTTTTTCTGACAGTATAGGTTAAACTATCTTTATTGTTTGTATTATCAAATATTTGCGGTGCCGGCCTTAAGTGTTGTCTCTCAAATTCAAACACTTCTGCCGGTATCTTTTTTGTCACCTCATGGACTTTAGCATTGCCTGTCCTCTCAAGCCACTTTATACAGTCATCACTAAATGAATCAATATCATAGAATGTCCTGTGGTCTGCAAAACCGTATTTTAAATATTTAACAACAGCCTCTACTTTGCCTTTGGTCTCCGGGTCCCCCTTACGACACATGTATACCTTGAATTTCATTATATCTATGAAGTATTGAAACCCTTCTGTATAGATTATATCTCCATAGTTTTCATCAACTGCAGCAAGCTTATCCTGATCATAGACTATCTCAACTGGCATACCTCCAAAGTATTCAAAGGCTTTATTGTGAGCATCTATGAAAGTTTGTGTGGTAAAGGGCTTGTCTGACCATATTGCATACTTATATCTTGAATGAGATAGAACCATTGCAAAGCAGTAAACCTTAACCCTTGTTTTATCAGGCCTTAGAAGCCATATTTCCCCCATATCAACCTGGGCTTGGTATCCCATAGGTGTCTCCGGCACTTCTTCATACTGTCTTACTTCTAGTACCTTTGGAAGATTATATTCATTCCTTAGTTTATTCACATAGAGTCTGAGTGTCCGGTCTTTAAAGTCAAGTTTACCGTATCGCTCCTTAAGCCAGTCATATATTTGAGAGGAGGACATATCCCTGAATTCCTTTATCCACTCAAGTATCTGCTCCTTATATTTGTCTATTTTCTTTGTCCTGCTTTCTGCCTCCTTTAAAAGTTCTGCATATTCTGAAGGGGTTATATCCCAGTACTTAGTTACTGTCTTGTAATCCACCCCTAAATTTCTTGCTGCCTGTGCTTTGTTAAGTCCTAAAGCCTTAAGTTCCTTGATTTTGCCAAACATTTGCCATCCCTTCAATTCTGTCTCTCCTTCTGATGAATTTGATTCTTTAATTCTATCAGACGAGAGTGTTATACTATTACTGGAAATATTTCTCCCTTTTTGTTTGCCAAAATCTCTCCATTATATTTTACCAGTCACACCTTCCCAGCCCCAATAACAATAGGCGGATTTCCCTGCCATAATTCAAGGTCTTTTGTCATAGCATCAGTAATGACAACATCTGCTCCACCCCACAAATGAACATTTTCACTCACTTTGAAGTTATTTGCCAAAACTTTTGCCTGCAAGTTCTCAATCTGTTTTCATCAGCATATAATAATACCTCCGGCTTAGATAATTTTTTCATGAAATGTCCTTTTTCCATATTTTAATAATGTCATCTGGAATAACATCATGTTTTACACACATTTCACATTTAAGACTGTAAGCATTTTTAAAAACAAATTTATGTATTCCATAATTAATCATTTCCTTGCATATATTGATAACCTGAAAGTCCATTGCGTCCGATATATTCAAGCCGCATTCAATAACAGTTGGAATACCTATTTTTTCTAATATCGGATATACAATATCCTTTACAGGCCATACAGCTCTTCTTGTTACCTCTCCACCAAAAAATTTAAAGAATTCTTCACATCCTTTATATTCTGTCAATTCTTTAGTTAATACGAACCAGAGTAACCCTTCCCTTTCAACAAAGGACCTATTTTTTTCAAATGTGGCAAAGCTGTCTTTTATCTTTTCAAGTATAACTCTATCAATTCCAATGCTTTTGAGTTCATCAATAAGAGTGCTCAGAAATTCCTGTGGCATTAAAACAGTTAGGCCTTTTCTCTGAATGTCATTCCAATTTATGATTTTAGTACAGTGATATCCCCGAATTTTATGCTTAATGAGTATATTCTTTAGCTCTTCAACGCTTTGATCATATACACGACAATAAACCGGGTTCAATATGTATGAGCCATCACATAAGGACTGTTCTTCACGTTCCTTCTCATCTTTAATATAGGAAGCCCTATTTTCTAAAATCTCTAATATTTGTACAGGTCAAGTATCGACCTGATCTAATTCAATCATCAACTAAATATTCCTTTCACTTATCATTTTCATAGGTAAAATTCCGAAAACCTATTGAATGTCTTGATAATAGAAAATAATATCATAAAGCCCCACAGCATTTTTTATATTTCAATCCACTTCCGCAAAAGCAGGGGTCATTTCGTCCAAATTTACTATTCAGGCCATTTAAATAGCCCAACAATTCCTTTTTCCTTGAGAGCAAGATTCTTAAAGCTTTGATATCATTTTTTTCTACTGCTGAAAATACTTGTTCAGCAGTTTTTAGAAATTCAATTATATTCGGATCATTCCTTAGAGATATGCACACATTATCAACTCTTTGACCAGTAAAAGTCTTATCTCTATCAGGTAAAAACAATATTTTATTAACTCCATAGTCATTCGGTGTAATATCAACGAATTCCCCGGAAGGGCTTACCCAAATTGCATGAAATTCAGCCTCAATATATATCGTAGGCCACTCCCAGATAACCCACCCATGTTGAATAGAGCCTCCCTGTTTTTGAACCCTTAAATTCACATTTTCAAAGCACTCATGAGGTATAGCGTTTTTATCCGGTTTCACTTCTATGTAAAAGGGCTTATACTCAGGATCAAGTTTTTCACACAGGTCTCTTATTTGTTTTGATATTATCACTGGAGTAGTTGTTTTCATTAATAACAGCCCTCCATTTCCCCATAAGTTATAATTCCATGGCTCCTTTTACTCATTGTAAGTAATTTGAACCTTAATGTGAAAACTATTAAAGCAGGGACCATACCTTTTCTTTCCTTTTGGAGAGCCTTCATAACCTTGGCACCTTCTATCGGTTTCAAATTCAGTACGTTTGCTTTCAACCATATTTCGTATAATAGAACCAATGTTAAAACCGCCATTATAGCATCGTGAATTACTGCAATTAATAAATTCACCCATATTTTCTTTTGAATAAACCTGTTTTTTACTGAGTTCATATACTCCTTCCCCATCCTCTTCAACTTCAACTCTGATATTTTTAATCTGCGGAAATGCCTCAGAGAAGCTTACTTTACTACAAAATGCATAATCTGTGCTGTTAAAAACATCTGAAGCTTTATCTCTCTTGTTTGCCGGCATGCTGGTAACCCCCTTCTCTTTCACTACTATCATAATTTGTTTTCTTTTGACTCCTCTTTTTTAATACCCCTAATTGACTGCATTTTGAAAATTATAATTCGATCAATAAAAGTTCAGAAACGTAGTTCCTATTGAAATTAAATCCATTTCTTAGAAAACACTAAGAAATTCATTTTTTCATACCATTAAGCAATTCATGTATGTATGCATCAAAATTTGAAGCAATTACCTCAATTTTAGGAAGTTTGCTTCCATGAACACAGGTTACGATCTTGCCATCCATTATTGCAATTGGATCGCTTTCCCGGGTTGCAAAAACAAAATATTTATCACCGAGGTTATATTCATTTTGCAAAGACTTTAATCTATTTGTAGGATAAAGTTTAACTGAAGTCAGATCATTTAAGACAATTTCCACATCAACTGGAACATACTGTGAGTAAAATGGAACAAGCTCTCTTGGTATTTCTAAATTGATATCTCCAGATCTCTCAAAAGTATTCCTTGCATCTTGCATTATAATAGCATTAATAAATTCTGTATAATCCAAATTACACACCTCCGTAAAACACAGGTTCGCATTTTTGTATGGTATATATGTGTACTTGTTCAGAAATCAAATTTCTATATTTACTTTCGGAAATCTTATATACCAATACGATTACACCAATGCTTATTGAAACCACTACACCAGCATATCCACCCCATAAACCTTGTGCAATAAGCGCTATCAGTAAAACTGTAGTGGAAAACGCTGCAGATTTCCCAACTCTCAGCAAGCACTCTTTGGTACTGTATCCTTTAAGTTTAAGCTTAATAAATTGGTAGACAGAAAAAATAATAATTGTCATACCTCCCATTACTGCCATATTACACATTTTTGCAATATTCTCCGTAACAGTCATGCCTAAATTTCCAACAATGCCCTGCAAAGCATTTGTTGATATTTCACCTATTCCTCTTGTTACAAGATGAGTTACTACACCCAATGCTGCACTCTCAACACCTGTTTTACCTCCAACGATTGCAGCATGTCTTATACTTTCAGAAGAAACACCAGATTGTGCTAATGTAACAATAAAACCCAAGGTAAACCCAATACCTAAGCCAATTGCGGCAGCAGCACCGATTCCTGCAAGTTCATTTTTGAACACCCTAGTATGATTGGCTTTTTCTAAGCGTTCATTTCTGTCAATCAAATCACCACTTGTTTGATTTCTGAAATCTCCATCATGCATCTCCAAATGCTCAGCCCGGTCTTTAGCAAACTTAATATTGTCTGGATTTGCTTGTTGCGAAGGGTTATCAGCCACATTATTGATGTGATGCCCTTCAGCACCTCTTACTTTACCCGAATCAAATATTTCTTGCTTTTGTGATGATGACCAATCAGTTGTACCCTTTCCACCCATTTGTAATTCAGCATGCTCATATTTCCATGCCAATTCCACACCTTTATTCCGAAGAATATCATTAGTACCAGAGCCACTTGCAATCATTTCATTTACACGTTGCTGATAATCTCGCCTAATATCATTCAGATTGGTAAAAATATCATTAAACTGAGTATTGAATTCATTTGTTGTTGACATTGTTCCAAAAGTGTTAACTGATTGAATTCCAACTGTGAACATTCCCGGATTAATGCCACTAAGATTTGTTAAATTTGACGAGCTATAGGTTGTTTGGCTGAAGGTCAGGCTCATTTTCTTAGACTGCATAACAATACCTCACCTTCATCTCTTTATTTTTTCTGTATCGATAGAAATTTGTGTTAGTCTGAATTTACCCTCATCATCCAACTTGCTAAATACAAACGAATAGACATGGTTGTAATATATTAGCGTTTCGTTAAACAGTTTTGCAGGATCATATGAGAATAATCGCTTTGATACAAGTGTAAAAAGCTGAGATTGGCTATTTTTGTATTTAGCTTCGTTTTCTCTGAATTCATCAAATACATGCTTAAAATCTTTTACTGCCGTTCTATTATATTCTGTATTACTTAGCAAATTAAGTTCCATCATCTTATCGCTTATTATGACAGAGTATTCCTTTGTTAACGTGTCATATAAAGCCTTTTGTTCATTAGTGAGAGCGTCCTTTATAAGAGTATTTTCCTTCTCATTTATCTTAATAAGAAGAGCGTCAAAATCCTCTTGTTTCTTTGCTGATAACAGCTTGTTTTTATAATCTACCAATTCTGTAAGTAATTCATTATTGTCTGCAACAAGCTTGTCATTGTGCTTTGAGATGATTTCCTGCTCCAATTCCATAATTGCATTCGAAGTCTTTATAAGCTTGTCCCTGCAGGCTTTAATGAACAATAATTGTTCAGTGCTCATTTCGGCATTTTCAGAGTAAAATACGAGCGCTGTTTCAGCTTCACTGATAAAGTATTTCCTTGTTTTAATTTCTATTGGATAATTTGCGATAGTACATGTAAAATCAAAATATTTACTAAAAATATCTTTGTTGCCAAGGTCTTTGCTATAGAGGTTTTTGCCTACCGTGTGTGCATCCCAAATATTATTGGCTGCTATAAGGTCTTCAAATAATCTCAGTTGTTCCATTTTTATCCTTCCTCTCGTTATTCAAGGCATCCCACTTATTTATCATCTCAAACCAGTTCTTTATAGCGGAATGCCTGCAAGAAAATTTTTAAATTCCTCCGCCGCTTTAATCTTGTGTTGGATGTCTCGAATGTTATATGAGGACACCATTTCTTCAAGATTACGAATATAGTCCTTCCATTCTTTATCCAAAGCATCAGCAGCTATATTAAACGCATTTACAGTATCTGTCCAAAACTGTTCAATACTCTCTTTATATTTCATCAAGCAATTTTTTGCATCATACTCCTTAACAATCTTCTTAGCCAAACTTTTTTCCCAGCCACCAGATAATAGTGCAAATACTGAAATTGCCGCAATAATAGCCAGTGCGATACCTATCACAATTGGTCCACCTATTGCAGATACAGCAGCCGCCGCTCCAGCTGTCCCCCCTGCAACCGAAATACCAAGCGCAGATAGCAAACTTACCCCCTTAGCTACAAGGATATACGCACCTAAATTCCCGAGTGAAGCCGCCCAAAATGCCAATCCACCAAACGTAACCGCCCCTGCTAATCCGGAAGCAAAAGCCTTCGTCACATCAAAGGAAAACTTAATATCTCCAACATCCACAGAGAAATTATTACTATTGATGCTACCTTCAAAGTCCGCAAGATATTTATCAATTTTTTCTTTTAATTCATCAGAGTGGTCTTTTAAGATATCCTGCATTTTATTTTGTAAGGTTGAATTAATATAGCTTACCAATGACTGAATATCTTCCTTTTTTTTCTTAAATCCTTTTTCTTTAATAATAGAAACAATTTTATCCGTAGATATAACACGACCATATTCATCCGCAAATTTATCTACAGAGGAGAAAGACATTTTTTTAATATCAGAGACCAAATCCATTCTACGATTTTGGTTTTCGTTTGCTCTCTTAGGTTCATTCTTTTTAATTTCTTTTAATAAAAGTTCATATTTATCACGTTCAGCAATAATGTTACTATATTCAGCTATTTCGTTATCCAGATTAACGCCAGTTTCTTTGATATACTGTCTTACAAAATCCTTAGCTTTTTCATTGATTATTTGTGGTAGTTTTTCTACTAAAATTTTTATTTCTTTTTCGAATTCTACTCTCAATCGTTCAATATCAGTTGTATATGTAAAAAAGCGGCTTCTGATAATACCGTAGTTATAATCGTACCCGGATATTTCCTTTTTATTGCTCCAGAACCCTATTGGCATTGTTTGAAGCAATCTGGCACAACCATTATCAAGTATAGTGGCTAGTGATTTAGGATTACCTCCATCGACAGTATGAGCATGTGATGCAATCACAAACAGATTTGAAAGTGGCTTGAGTTCATTTTCTTTTTTATTTTCAATAACATTCAAAGAGTTAATAGCTTCTTTCAGATATTCTATGCTTCCACCTTGCATAAACTGTCCAGCATGTGACATGTAAATCAAAACATCAGCAAATTCCTTTGCTTTTAAAGTCATTGTATCATCTTCAACACGATCACCTGTTCCAAATCCCGGTAAATCAATAACATCACAATTTTTCAGAATTTCACTGTCAACAAAGATTATAGCAGAACCAGCCTCGTTCGTTCCGTACATTTCCCCTTGTCGGGTACCATAATCCTTCAGAATATCAGCACTTCCTCCAGCTAACTTCCAAGACCTGCAATATTCTTCATTATTTAATTTTTTTTCATCCCAACCAACAACGCCATCAAATGATGCTTTAAAAATCCAAGCCTCCTCCTCAATATAATTTGGTCTATCTTTTATATGCTTAATATAAACAGTTATTGATGTTGTTGGCGTCCATGAAGTAGGCATTTTTTCTGCACCAATAACTGAGTTTATCAATCTGCTCTTACCTACATCAGAATGTCCAACAATTGCAACTTTGGGCTTTGCAATCACTCTTTCCACCTTTTCTCTGAGTTCGCTTATATACTTATCATAATTCTCACCCCACTGGCTACGATAACTTGCTCCACAATCAATTATGTAATCAACTATCGTACGTTTAGTGAAATCAGCACTACGCCAAGTATCATCTACCTCTAAAGGCTTTGGGGTCGGGCGTTTATATTTGATTAGTTCATCAAGGGTTGTTCCTGTAACATTAGCTATTTTCACCAATACTTCAAGAGGGATTTGTTCTGTAGATTGCTCTAACCTTGAAATATAATCTTGACGGACCCCAATAAGATTTGCAAATTCTGCCTGTGTCATTTTAAGAGTATTTTCTCGAAAGCTCTTTAAGTCAAACATTTTTTCCTCCTTCAATTTCTGCACAATATTCATTTTTTACTCCATAAATTTATTTACATTCCATATCTTAGCAAATAGATTTGCATTAGTCAATATGTTTTATGCAAAATTGCATATTTTATATTTAAATAATGTTAATGTGCATATTAATAAAAAATCCGGCCATGGCTTTTTCAGCCTCAACCGGCGATGCAATTTTGCAAATACTTTTTATAATTAAACCGCTATCTCAACCTTCGAAGGGTCTGCTGCAACCAATACCGAACATGGATATTTCTTCATTTCGTATCGTCCGCGCACATACAAATTTCAGAAAGTTTACCTATCTTTTACTCGCGATCGCTCTACCCCTGCCTATAAAGGGCTTGATATTTCGGGAGTTGTCGTACATATTGCATCTATACATACATTTATAAAACGATATAGCTACTCCTGTTCCTAAAGACTCGCTGCTACGTTCCTTCTAAATTTACCATACGAATCCCCCGTTATTCCGTAGTACATAAAGTACCTGCAAGCCATTATTATTCCATTCTTCCCATTAAGGTAAATAAATGTACTCATCGGGATCAAAAATTATTCATTGTATTGAGTTTTAATCAATTCTACTAACTCCTTATTTGATGTCTGTGCTATATCTTCATATCGGTCACGATATCTGAAATAAAATCTATCCGGTATCAGAGGACTCGCTGATCGATTTTCAAAAATCATATCTTGTAAACATCTAATATCATTTTGCAATTTTTCATCTGGATACAACTCTTTCGCTCTTAGTCTTTCAATAATACTATCAAGTTTATTTTTCATATCATTCAAATTTTGAATTGCTTTTTTATTATCACGGTCAATTTTATAAACAAGAACGCCTCCAGGTAAAATTGGTGAAATAACAGACATAATAAATCCACTGAGCGTGATGCCATTAAATAATGCTATTAATAACAAAAAGATAAAAATGGTCGCTGTGCTAAGAATTAGAAAATTAGAGTATTTTTCTCTTAATTTTTGATTCCACCAGCAATTAGTGCTTTGGCAAATAATTCTGCCATATTTTAGATCTGCCATATCCATTCCAGGATACCAATTTACTAACAAGTCAAAGTTTTTATTTTTTGAAAGATACTTCTTACTATTTTCTTGTATAGTTTCTAACATAGTTCCATGGCTATTTTTTATATAATTAAAGGGGATTTGTAGTACGTCACAGTCAAAATCTTCTTGAATAATTGCAGCATTGAGTCTAAGATTTTCAATCCTTTTCGTCAAGAACAACTCATCAAATAGTACACAGAGAATCGACAAAACTGTTATGTAAACTGCATATTCTTTGCTTATGATATTGCCAATTATTGCAAAGACTATAACAGCCATTCCACTTATAGCAAACTGAATGTGCATCATTTTCTTGGCATCAGAATATAGTTGTCTCTGAGCAGCCAGTCTCTTTAAATTTAATTCACTATTCTGCCTTTCATTAATGCTCATAAAATACCCCCTACTCATATTTAGGAAAAGAATCCCCAAAAATTTCACGCCATTTATTGATGGAGCCTTTCATATCTTTGTCTTGTTCTAATTGCCTGGCCTCCATGGCTTTATAATAGTCAGAATAAGCTTTATTCTTAATTTTGGTTTTTTCATCATAAGTAAGTTTATTGATATTGCCTTGAATATTTTTCGGATCGTTTACATCATACATAATATTATTGTGAATATAAGCAATAACATCCGGCAATTCAATATCTACATATTGACTGGCAGTTGTCGTTTTAGCTTCATAATAATTTAGTATCATTGTTTCTAACAAATATGATGACATTGTCGGCATAGTGGGTCTTCTATTCCAATACTTCATAACTCTAATCACTTGCAATACATTACCATCATGAGTTTGGTTAATTCTTGATATTCTTTCCTTATCTATCCTGGGATCGGTTTTCTTCCAATGTCCATTCCCATCCGGTATGAGATAATAACTAACACCATAAATATTTGTTGTTGTCATAAAGCACGGCACGATATCAAAATTCCAGGTATACGATGATAACTGCAATGTAGCTGCTTCCTGATTTCTTTTAATATCTGCATTACTATATTGAGGTACATTGGAACATGCAGATACAAATTTGTTAATAACTTTTTTTGAATTTAACTTATTTGTGTAGTCATGACACAAATTTAATAAGTCTTTGGCATCATCAGCTACATTTATCTCAATCTTATCCGTATATTCGGTATATGTTGATCCCTGACCTGTTAAACCAATCATTAAGTCGATATCATCAAGCTCTCTAATTTTTGTCTTTCTTGCGAAAGAACCAAAATGTATATTGATGTCAGAGTATAATTTAGGAAAGGTATTGTCCTTTTCATTAAATTTGGAAATTTGACCTAATAGCCAATCTCTACTGCTTCTTGCAGTTTTACTTATATCAGAATCCAAGTTAACAATATCTTTTAAAAATTCATTAAATGCCTGAATCACTGTTGTTGCCATATTTTTTCAAACCTCCTTATCCCCCAATACAAACATTTAGTCACCTGCTCCATCAATTTCTTTTACTCCACCGCCAAATGACCAATAATTATTTTCAATGAAATCGATAAACTTATGTAGAAAATCATCCTCTGAACAACTTTGAGGAACTAAAACGCAACCGTTTATTTCAATCTCCTTAGAGACTCTATACTCATTGTCATTCTCAAAATCCATAGTTTCAAATATCCGTTCTGATGCTTTACGATATTTTTCTGCTCTTTGATAATCTTCTTGGATAGGGTTTGAAATACGGGACAAATCCATATTGTCGCTTAAATCAGCCAACTTTACTTTACAGGCTGTTTTATTCTCAATAACCCTGCCAATAAAATCATCATAGTTTTCATTTTCGCGCTTTGTCAGAGCATTTAATGCACTCAAAACTTCTTCCGAAAAACCTTCTCTTCTCAAATATTCAATAGTAATATCTGAATCCTCAATAGTATCATGTAACACTGCACAAATTCTTTCCGTTTCATTCCTTCGCATAAACATGACCCGCAGCGGGTGAAGTATATATGGCTGCCCAGCCTTGTCCAACTGTCCTTCATGCGCCTTAGCTGCGATACGAATAGCTTTATCAAGCATTTAGTACACCCCATTTCATGTTTCCGGTATAAACTAAACAGCAAACTATATCTATAGTTTTTTAAACTCCTTATACTCCTTTAAAATCTGTTCAGGTTTTTCAAACTGCATTCTTCCAGGCTGAGCGTCAAACATATTCTGGATATCTACAAACGCACCCAAAACATTCAACGCAAGTGTAAGTTCTTCAACAGCCCTTTCTTTATCCTGAGCATTAATCGATTCTATAGCACTTTTTATAAGATACCTTACATCATCTGCCCATATGGCATATCTTGAAAAGGTAGCAACATTGTTCCCATCGCGCTGGTCAAAGGCTGCTCTTTCCAGTCGGGAATAAATATATTCCTCGATATTACCATTGTAGTGTTTTAATTCACAGAAGGCTTGATGATTACCGAGAGAAGAATAGAATTCAAGAACAGCCCGTATATTATCTGTTAGTTCCATCTGGTATCTCACCCTCTCCCATGCCAATTTTAAAGCTCTTTTAGCGGTTTAATGATCTTTTCAATTAATGCTTCGTCGTCTGTAATACTAATAAGTGGCAAACTGAAAACATATGCTTCATCAATATGTTTGCATTCTTCGGATCGGAAATTATTAACTTTGCCATCCAATTCATAGTTATTGTCTTCACTTGCACCAGACCAATAAAACCAGATATTCCATAAATCCCAATGATCCCTTTTATCAATATCAGAGTATACAATTTTCCCGGCAGTAATAATTGGTTGTTCCACTTCATCTCCCCAAAAAGTGATTGTAATGCATTTATTAACCAGTTTATCTTTATTGTTTTGATAAACACGGAAAATTGCTTCAACAATCCATCTGTCAGCCTCCTGCAAGCTTGCGCTTACATCCTTTGTTATTCTATTACCATATAAGTTTCCCCATTCAGGAGCCAATTGGTTGTCAATCTTGAATATTAATCGCTGACATTCTTTAAATACTTGTTGAATATATTGAAAAGCTAATGTTATTTGATGGCCCTTTTGAATATCACTCACACTGATTCACCCCTATAAAAAATATTTTTTTCTATTGTAATGTCTAAGTTGTTCAATTGGTCAAAATAAGTTTTCTTCTCAGCAGAACTATTTCCATCATTATAAAAAATCGGGTACGGCAATGAAAAAGCCGAATTCAACGACTTATCCGGTAGAGATATCCCTGAAAAATCTCTCAACCCGAGCTTTTCCATATACTTCATCAAGTCGTCTACGATAATCTTTTCAAATGATGAATAAAATGGATACATTTTCTCAAGTATTTTGTACAATTGATGCCATCTCAGATGAAATACATTTTCTTTTATTTGATTATATCTGCTTTGTATTATTTTGGTAGTTGCCATTATGTCTGAGTAAGCTTCGGCTTCTGTTAAATAAACAATATATCCCTTTTTGCCTTTAAAGCTTGACACAGATGATTCAGTAAAATTCTCTATATCATTATTTATTGCTTCAAAATAGCGGACTAATTGATCATTTTCGTCTGTTCCACTTTTCCCTGATTTGAATTTAGCTTCAACAATAAGAAGCAAATCATCAAAACCATGTACATGGTCTCTAAATATAAGGATTAAGTCCGGCTCTCCATAATTCTGATTCCAAGTCCAGAATACATACTCTACTTCCCGGTAACATCTCAGCTCAATTCCTTCTGAATTTAGCTTTTCCCAAAAAGTTGTTCTTTCCTCGTTATATAAAAACGCAGACTCAATAAAAGGAATCAATATCATGTCTGGCCTTAGATATTTTAGAGTGCCAAAAACTGTTGAAGTAAGGATATCCTCCGTATACTCATAACCTAACGATTTGCCTTCAAGTACGGCTTGTATCAAATAATCACCCCCAATGGATACTCAGATATGCAAAAGAAAAAGCTCAAAATAGGTTTTATTATTTAAAAAACTTAAAAATATCAAATATACTAAATGTGGTTTTACGGTAGACCTTGTTATATAGGGCTTTTTTAGGGTTTGAAATCCAACCCCATCCTCTTGGAGCTTTCACCCCTAAGCTGTGGCGTATATATCTTTTTACACTCGTTCTTGCCGCAATACTCTTTTTAATACTTGGTTTTCTCATACCGAACTTCATTATTATCACCCTCTTTTTTCACTGTCAGGAGTTTTCAAAAATTCTTAAATTTTTTTCTTAAAAACTCTTGACTTTTATTAGCTGGTCTTTTATTTCTCAATTACAAACCCACTCCAGCTATCGGCATACTGCAAAAGCAGCGTGAGCCGTTCCTCATGGGTAGCGCAGGAACGGTTATCCTCCACATATTGTCCATCGTGATAGACAATTGCCTGCACTTCTTCCTCTGTAAGGTTGATGTGCTGAAGCACCAAATATATACTTCTAACCGGTACACTCAAATATGTAAGTTCAGAATTAAAACGGTATGGATAATCCGGTTTGTATCCATGCTTCTGTTGTTTTTCCGATGGCTCATTAACAAGATACTGTGGATTCCCCGGCATACCCACTTTACCTAAATCATGTAATAACGCTACTATAACGCAGCTCTCATCACTTATTTCCGGTGCAATTGCAGATTTGATCTTTAGCATAGTTTCAGCAACATTGACCGAGTGCTCCAAAAGTCCGCCCTCTTTGCATAGATGATATTTTGTGCTTGCAGGTGCAGTTAGCCAGGCAGTTTCTTTTTCCATAAAACTAATCAATCTGTCAAATTGCTCCTTACGGTCCTTTACTAGAGATTTAAGAAAACTATATCTTTCAAAAATACTTTTATTCATCTCAATTATCCTTTTATTAAATTTTGTATTTGTTTTCATCAATTCTGATTTTATATAAAATCTTTACATATAAATGCGCTTTGCCTGTAAAGCCAACTCAAATACATCTAATATCAGACTTTCTTTTATACTGTTTGATGGATGTGGAACAGCTATAACTTTAAGCGGCTTTTTAAAATGCTTAGTATAATACAGCTTCGCATCCGAATTTACATTAATTTCAGAAATATCTCCATCCAAAACATTGTTTTTAAGATAATTGATATTATCCCCTACTCCTAATACCAACAAGTAATCTGGTGTCAGCAATTCAATCTCATGTTTTAAAACATGTGCACCGCAATTCTTCCACATTGATGTTGTAGGATTACTCCGATCTCGCTTTGGAGAGCATTTAACATGATTTAAAAATGAATTATTTTCGTACTCTGCAGCAATTTTTCTGTTATCCTTAATCTTATCTTCCAGGTTCAAGACTCCATAAATATCATCCGAATCACTGCATATAGCTTCTCGTATAGCCATAGTATAGCAGGCTATACGGTGCCAAAGAAAAGTTCCAGCATACCTTTTACCGTCAGGGAAAACATATCCAAAGTTAATGCGTTTTTTTCCTTCTTCAAGTTCTCTTCTTGCCTCAATTATAATTTGAGTGTTATATTCAAAACCTCCACCCTCATACGTGTTTATTCCCAGTATTAAAATCCTGTTTTTGTAGTATCTTTCACCTATCCAAGGAAATGACAAATATGACCACTTTACTTCCTCATTGTCAGGCTTTCTCTCATCTATTCCAGTCCAACATTCATCTGCAAATTTACACCCTTTGTATAAAGAGACAGGTTCACCAGTATCAGTAATAAAGCCGGATTCATAATACAATTTTTCAAGCAAGAAGGGCAGATTTATGGAACTTTGGTATTTTGCTAAATCAATGTCCCATTGTTTATGCCCAAATTCCACTCCATGCGGTTGGACTACTCTATATGTTTCACTAAGTTCAAAATCAATAACATTTTGTCTATAAAAGCTCCAACCCTGTTTTTTCATATATTCAATGAAATGATCGAGTCCAAAAGCAATTTTTTTTGGCACTTCAAGGTTTATCCCTGTTTGATTTAATGAAAAAAACGTTGGGAACTCATTTATCTCTGTTTCTTGAAACAGCTTATAGTAACTCTGACGTGCTTTAAACGTTGAATTATTTGCATCCTCATATATAATGTTTTTAATGACATTCTCAAAGTTTTCTTTTACATCTGACATTTTTCTTCTCCCATTACCAAATGATCCTATTTTACTTTTTAACAATAACCTCTGTCCGCCGGTCAATTTTATATTCAAATTCTACCTTTATCTCACTGTCAGCCAGTACATTAACAGAGAATTCAATAAGCCCTGATGTTTTCTTTGAATACTCATGTGTTGCGTAAACCATTTCCCATATACCCCAGACATAATGTTCAAAATGAACTTCTGCGGCTTCTTCCTTATGGTTCCTAATAATGCACTCAAATTTGTAATGCTCAAATCCATTTAATTTCTTCCTATCAACTTCTGTAAAATCAAAGGTGATGTCAAACGCATTACCGATGGTGAGCTTAATATCTTCATCCTTGGGGGTATGCCCTATACTGTCCTCACCAATAAATTCAAGGGAATTGTCTGCTTCATCAGCTTTATAAAGCTTGATTTTCCCTTTTGGCATGGCGTAACCCAAGCCACATTCTTTCTTATTTGTAAACTCAACAATTACATTTGCCCTTTCTTCATTCATATTGAGCTTGTAGTACTTTTTATAAGGTATATTTAGACCATTTAAAATATTGATTTGTTTGGTCTGATTATCTTTCAGTGTTGTGGGGTTTAATAATGTATACATGTGGTAATCAAAGAAAGCTTTTTCCTCTGCCTGTGGTGCTACAGAGGACTCACAATTATACATTCGATCTTCCATAACATATCTATCATCATCTTGAATTCTATTGACATCTCCAGCAATAAGTTTTATTTTAACGTTTTCAAATGTTGTACCACTTTGATTTTCAATTTCTGCCCATCCTGCAATGTTTAAAGTTTTTTCCAAAATCTCTATAACATAGTTTGCATTCCAAATGAAGCCCTTACTAAGATAGGAAACCTTAACATCTTCAGATGTTGACTTCCCAATTTTCCATACAAGAGCAGGCTTTACTATAAGTCCTGATGGTAGGGACGGAAGAACAATCTCCGCCTGAGTATCAATATATATCTCCTTTGTATCATTATCCTCTAATACACATCTTCCAGCACCCTCAACCGATAAAAGACGGCAGCTTTTCTTCTCGCCTGTTTTCCTGTCCTTTAAATAGACTTCTTTATCAATATACTTTTTGAGGAGCTTATCCCTATCAACCAAGTCATAATCATAATTGAACTCTATAATATTCAAACCTTCTACCAGGAGAGAATCCGTTTCAATCTGCTGTGCAACATCAGCAAAAATCACTTCTGTTTCACTTCCTGATAGGTTTACTTTGCGTATTTCTTTTACAGCCCCAAAACCGCCGTTATAAATGGTCAATGATATTTCTTTAGTATCAGCAGCATTTGATAACTTTTTCATTACCTGCACCTCCCTTTATAGTAAATTGTATCAAATAATATGTACAATAAAACGGACAGTCGTTTTAATTCATAAAACAACTTATCCGCTTTACTCTGCATAAACCATCTGCATCAATATTCCCTTATCATCCATCATTGGCTTTTCCGGAATAGTTTTAAGGCCTTTTTCAAGGATTACTCTCCCCATCACTGCCAGACATAAGGCATCTACCACATCGTCAATTTTCTTTCTGTATGGAACATCGGCTAAAAACTTCTCTATAACTTGATCTGCTTTAGGATAATATTTTCTAAGTATTCCAAGACGTTTTTGCTGACCTTCAGCAGATGTTTTATGCTCAAGAATTGGTTGATTGTTATTAAGCTTTGAAAAACAAAATTCCGGATGGCTTTCAAGAAGCCTGTTTTTCCACTGAGGTTTGCTTTGCAAGAATTCATCAACCTGCTTTATTGCTTTGGCTATACCCAAGGTTTGTTCAGAGAGGCTTTTTCCTAAAATAGCAATGTTTCGCTCCCTTGCAACTTTCTTATCTTCTGCATATACAGCCTGCCTGCAAGGAACTTCAAATATGCTTGAGCCTTTCTTACCAAGCTCCTTTTTCACAATCAGATCTGGGCGTAGCTGACTTTTGTTTTCAGCAAGGCCTATTGGTATATCTATTATGTAACTATCAGAATCAAGGTATCGGCTACATATGTCATTTATGGTTTTCAATTTTTCAACCTCAAATGCATTTTCAGTTATGCAAACTACAACCCATTTACCCTTACATCCATCGATTCCAACACAACTATAGCTATTATTTTTCATCTTTATTTTCCTTCAACCCATTTAGTCATAAAATTCCAATCCCTTACCTTTCCGTTATCATGTAGGATTTCAAGATATACTCCATCCCCTTTTCCTACTTGCCATATGGCTTGAGCAGAATTACCATTATCTGAAATGCCGGCATTTTTAACGTATTTAAAAAACTCATCTTTGCCAACTCCATTAGTTTCGGCTACATATGCAACCAGATATATGTCAATTACACTTGCACCAAAATCAGATGGTCTCTTTGATAAAATATGCTCCCGGACAATATCCTTCCAGGCATATTGCGGGGAGGTCATTATCCTGTTTTTTATTTCTTCAATCCGGTATGCTTTATAGCTTCTTTTCTCCCACTGTTTAAGCTGCGCAAAATCCCCGTTGACTTGTACAAGTTTTTGAAGCATATTCTCTAAATTACATACCGTTGGTATTACTTTGGCATGAATACTCCTGCCCCTTAAATTATCCGGTAATATGTATCCATTGGGTCTTATCGAACTCTTAGAGTCTTCCATCTTCTTACACCACCCTCTTATTTGTATTGTTCTAAAATCTCCTGAATGCAGTGCTTATATTTTTCAATAACACTCTCCGGAGATAATATCTTTACTTTATTTCCAAACTGTGCTAACCATGCAAAAAAGGTTGAACTAATTGCAATGTTTATCCTAACTGAAAAGCTATTGTCATCAACTTTATCTAAAGAAACATCTTTCCCAAAACGGTCTATAACAGCATTAACAAGTGAATTGTCAAACCTCAGTTTTACCGTCTCTTCTTCTCCTCCGAACATGTTGAATACTTTTTTGGTATATTCAGCAATATTAAATTTTTCATTGTCTGGCAGCATCGCTCTGGGCTGATCTACGATTTCAATATTCGACATTCTGTCAACTCGATAATGGGTAAAGTCATTATATTTTTCCGAGAAGGTAATAAGATAATAATTTTCATCATCCCAGGATAATGCATAAGGACTTACAAAATAAAGCTCTCCATTCTTTCGATATTTCTTTTCTTTTTTGATATCATAATCAAAATACTTGAAAGATACCTGCTTATTTTCTGCAATTGCAACATGAAGCCTGTCCACATTATAATAAATGTTTTCATTAATAGCCTTAACCCTATTTGCCACATAAACTTGGCGGTGAAGCGACATGGCCTGACGGGAACTTGCCAGGCTCTCTATCTTTTTTATTAGTTCGTTACTTTTCTTATGCGTAATGAATTTTGAGCATTGGACAGCATCAACCAATAGTTTCAATTCCGGTAATTCAAAGACACGGCTTGCTACAAAATAATCCATAGTTTTGCTTTTTCGAGTAGCAATATCAATTCCGTAATGACGCAAGGCCTCTATATCGTCATATATGGATTTTCGCTCAGCAGTAATGCCGTAGCGTTCAAGTTCTGCAATCATATCAATGATTGTCATTGTATTTTCTTCATCCGTTTTTTCAAGAAGCATTTTCATTAAGTATAGAATTTTCAACTTCTGGTTAGAGCTTTTTGCCATAACTGCACCCCTATAATTGCAACATTATTCCAAATAATTACACCTCTAATGATACCATAATATCACAAGAGGTGTCCAATAAAACGGATTGTGTTTTTGTATCATACTTCTATCAGACTAATATTTTTACCGATATAAATTTGGTCGTTCAAAAAATGGGCTCTATGAATGCCAAGGGGTATCATTTCAGAACATAAGTGTGATTCTAAATCTCATATTTTTCTTTAAACTCTTGAACTATTCGTTTAAAAACTTCTGGCATCTCACTATTTAATTGATATGCCTCTTGTGCCACTTTACTGAAAGCAGATAATCCTTCTGTTCCTTTGGTCTCTATGTAACGAATATTCTCCAATTGCATAATGATCCCATTAACATTTCTGAATTTATCATCAATGGGAATTTGTAGAATTTTTGCTCTCTTATTTAGTAAAAAAGACAGTTTTTCTATTTCTTGTTGACGAGTATTAGCATCTAATTCTTCAACTCGCCTGTATAGATCTACCAGCATGACAGCTTCTTCTAAATGCCATTTTACTTTCATTAATATTATAAACCCCCTCTTCAATTATCTGTTATATTGTAAAACCAATTTTTTGAAATCATTTTATCAATTTTTTATTTTAATCATACTACATAATTTTAGAAAGTTATATAAAAACTTCATTCTTACTACTTGGCCTGCCTCTTTTTTCGTGATATAATTACATTGTTTTTAATAAAATAAACTTCCAAATTAAATATCAACACTTCCATTTGTTGATTTTAATGCTACTTAATGTTTAAAGAGGTGAAACTATGAGAACAGCACAATTTATATTTCCTGCTGTAAAAGGTATTCAGGCTGGTATGGAATACTATATTAGTATGGTTCCACTAGAAACGATTCCCAAGCTATTTTTATTTAGTGAAGAAGAATTGCCAATTGAAATACGTGCCCAGCGAACTTTAAACAAATCCAGAATTCCCGAAATTAGGGACTACATAATTAACAATAAGGATTCATATGTATTTTCATCTCTGACTGCTTCAGTAGATGGAGAAATAGAATTTTCTCCAATAAACGAGTCAAATGCTACAATTGGATACATATCAATCCCTATGTCTGCACGCTTTTTGATAAATGATGGGCAGCATCGAAGAGCAGCAATTGAAGCCGCCTTGAGAAAATGTCAAGAACTGAAATATGAACATATTTCAGTAGTACTTTATCATGACTTAGGCTTAAAGCGATCCCAACAGATTTTTTCAGATTTAAACAGATACGCTATTCGTCCAACAAAATCTCTTAATATCCTTTTTGATAATCGAGATGACTTTTCCATTTTGGTGAAGAAAGTGGTTGATACCATACCTGTTTTTGGTAGTCTGGTGGACAAAGAACGTACGACAATACCTAACCGTTCCAAAGCACTTTTTACACTTAGTTCTATATTTTATAGTACCGAGGCTTTACTTAAAGACCTAAATATTCCTAAAAACAAACAGCTAAAGATAGCTTTAGATTTCTGGAATGAAATAGCTAACTATATTCCGGAATGGTCTGAGGTAAAAAACGGAATACGCAAATCCTCTGATTTGCGTAAGAACTCAATCTGTTCCTTAAGTATCACAATTATTGCTTTTGGGCAGGCGGGAAATGTACTATTAAAAGAACACCCTGATGATTGGAAGAACCATATACAAAAGATTAAAGCGATAAACTGGGACAAAAATAATCCAGAATGGGAAAATTGTATTGTTGTTAATGGTAGCGTAGTAGCATCTCGTTCCACTCAACAGTGGTTAACAGATTATATTAAAAAAATTTTTCAGGTCTAACTAAGGAGTCGAAACTATGATTTTATCAAAACAAGAAGTAGATAATGTGATAGAAATTATTCAAGAACTTTATTTATCAGATAAAATACCGTGGATTTGTGGCTACAGCGGTGGTAAAGATTCAACTGCTGTTGTTCAGTTGGTTTGGAACGCATTAAAACAATTACCAGAAGAACAAAGGAAGCATAAAGTAGTACATATAATTAGTACCGATACTTTGGTTGAATCACCTGTAGTTGTTTCTTGGGCAGAAAACTCTTTACAAAAAATGAGAATACAGGCTGAAAAAGATAAGTTGCCTATTATTCCTCATCGCTTAACTCCAAAGATTTCAAATACCTATTGGGTTAATTTAATCGGACGAGGTTATCCTTACCCACGTCAAAATTTCAGATGGTGTACCGATCGCATGAAAATTGAACCATCAAACACGTTTATTAAGGAAATCCTTGATGCAGAAAGTGAGGCAATATTAGTATTAGGTTCACGAAAGGCAGAAAGTGCAACAAGAAGGGCCGTTATGGAAGGATATGAGAAAAAACGTTATCGCGACCATCTTAGTCCCAATGGTTCTTTCCCAAATTCATATATTTTTACTCCTATTGAAGAATGGACCAATGATAATGTTTGGCAATATTTAATGCAACATGAAAATCCTTGGGGACATTCAAACAAGGATCTTCTTGCAATGTATAGTGGTGCATCCGCCGATGGAGAATGCCCTCTCGTTCTGGATACTGCAACCCCAAGTTGTGGTAACAGCAGGTTTGGTTGCTGGGTTTGCACTTTAGTTACAGAAGACCGTTCAATGGCCGCAATGATTCAAAATGATGAAGAAAAAGCATGGATGCTGCCGCTCTTGGATTTTCGTAACTATATTGCAGGACATGGAGATAATGACATTGATAGAAATAGGCGTGATTTCAGAAGAATGAACGGTCGATTAACTTGGCACAATGGTCGTTTAGTACATGGCCCGTATAAAAAAGAAGTACGGGAGGATTTTTTAAGAAAATTATTAGAAGTAGAAAAATTTATCCAGGAAAACGGTCCGGAAGAAGTGAAAAATGTTACTCTAATTACAATTGATGAACTAAAATTTATACGCAGGCTGTGGTTAGATGAAAAGCATGAGTTTGATGATGCTCTACCACAAATATACGAAGAAGTCACAGGTAAAACTTTTGAAGATGACTTAATTCTTCACAACAAGTATTATAAAAAAGAAGAATGGATGCTTTTAAAAGAAGTATGTGAAAAACTTTATCCTGATGAGGAACTCCTGCTTGAGATGCAAAGTTCACTTCTTGACATTGAGGCAAAAGCTGTATCAATGTCAAAAAGACACAATATTATGAGCACATTAGAAAATAAAATTAAACGTGCTTCATTTAAAAATGAAGCTGATGCGTTAATGCAAGAAAATAAAAGAAGATTACTATTAGGTTTGGAAACTGACATTTCAGATGATGAAGAACCTATGGACGAGGAGGGATAAAATGTACTTTACAAGAATTGAATTACATAATTATGGCATTTATAAAGGCACCCATATTATCTCTCTTCAAAATAAGGTTGGAAACAGAAATATAACCCTTATCGGTGGGATGAATGGTAGAGGAAAAACAACAATTTTAGATGCAATTTTTATTGCTTTCTTTGGTGCCAGATGTTTAAAAATTATTCAGGATAAAAATATCAATTATTCAAAATTTTTATACAATCGCATCAATAAGTCAGCAATAGATGATACAACTTATATTGCAGTTACATGTGCTATGGATAACTCAAATGAAAGTGAATTAAAAATTAAACGCATATGGAAGCGTGAAGAAAAAGGAAAAAAAATAATCGATACTTTAGAAGTTTGGAAAGATGGACAAAAGGATACGTATTTATCACAAAACTGGAACTACTACGTAGAAGAGATACTTCCTTTGGGTATTGCTCGTTTTTTCTTTTTTGACAATGAGAAAATTAGCCAAATTGCAGATGATGATTCTTTTGAACAAATCAAAGAATCCATAAAATCCATTATTGGAGTAACTACAATTGACAAATTAATAGAAGATATGAAAAAACTAATCAAAGACAAATCTTCTATAATTCGCTCCGAAGAAAACCTCCAGTTAAAGCATGAGCAAGAAGAGAATGAATCACAAATAGAAAAATTAGAACGTGAGATTGCAGCAAAAAACTTTGATGCTGCACATATAAAACCAAAGCTCGAAAAAAACATTGCCGATCTCGAAATTGCAGAACAAAACTTTTGGAAGCATGGAGGACTACTTGGCCTAAATAAAGATGAGATTGAAAAGCACAGAGAAAAACTACAAGTAAAAGATAATGAGTTAAAGCAGCAAATTTTAGATCTTTCAGTTAGCGCCGCTACTCCATTAACATTATGTAAAAGCCTTGTTATTGAGGCATATAATGAATCGAAGAATAATGAGGTTCATCTTGCTCGTCAATATTCCGAACCTATTATTTCTGACATACATGAAAGAATAGTGCAAAAAATCAAGCAAGTTTTCTCCAAAGATAGTATATATGAAATGCTTCTAAAAATAATTGACACTGAGTTTTCAGCATATCGGTCAAACCAAAGTATTAACCCGGTGGAATCTTTAAGTCCATCTACAATGATGCTGTTTGAGAAGCTAATAAATGGAGGTTTTGAAGAAATCTATAATAAGTGTGCTTATTTAAAAAAAGCAACTATGGATAATGAAAACGCTCTGCTTCAAATTGATGCACATTTAAACAACAATGCAGAACAGAATGGTGCTCTCGAACTTTATAATACTATTAAAGAACTTGAAGCAGCCAAAGCTGAAAATGCTTTACGTCTTGAAAACATAAGAAATGAAATAGAGAATTTAAGGCTGCAAAAAGAATTTCTTGAAAAGAAAAGGTATCAAATAATTAAGAAGATGGTTGAATATGAAAGTGAAAATGCTGATGATGCAAAAATAATTAAATATGCTGCCATAACAATAGAAGTCATGCAAGAATTCAAACTTCGTCTTCAGCAAGAAAAGGTTCATAAACTTGAAACTAATATAACAAGATGTTTCAACTATTTAGCACAAAAAGAAAGGATGGTTTCATCTGTAGAAATTAATCCTGATACATTAAATATTACTTTGCGTGATTATGCCGGTGGTGAACTTCTTAAAAGTCAATTATCTGCTGGCGAAAAGCAAATGTTTGCTATTTCAATATTGTGGGGACTTGCGTTAAGCTCAGGCTATCAACTTCCTGTTGTAATTGATACTCCAATGGCTCGCTTGGATTCTGCTCATCGAAACAATTTTATAAATAAATATCTCCCTAATGCAAGTACTCAAGTAATCGTACTATCTACAGATGAAGAAATCTATGGTAAATACTTAGACGATATTCAATCGTATGTTAATACTTACTATACCCTTATATACAATGAATCGGAACAATGCTCTTCTATTGTTCCAGGATACTTTGGGGAGGGAATTTAGATGATTGTAAAACAATTCAAATTATCACAACCTGAAAAGGATAAGCTTATAAGAATCAAGTCCAGAACGGGTATCCAAAACTGGAATGTCCTCTGTCGCTGGGCATTATGTTGGTCTTTATCTGAACCCACAATCCCCGGAGGCATTGACCCTGCATCAGACAGTAATGTTGAGATGACTTGGCATACATTTGCCGGTGAATATGATGAAATATACGAAGCAATTATTCGCCAAAGATGCATCAAAGATGGATTGGGCGATTCACCAGAAACACTGGTTAAATACTTTAGATTACATTTGAATCGTGGCATTAACCATTTTAGCACTCGTGATGTTCTAAGTTCTTGTCAAGATTTGCTCAATTGCATTCATAGTGAGATGTAAATGTAAACGAAAGGTGATGTAAATGATAGCCTATTTAGATTTTAATGCTTCAGCCCCAATTGATAAAAAAGTCTTAGAGTATATGGTTGAGATTTATCAAAATAATTTTGGAAATGCAAATAGTCGTACTCATATTTTTGGTACAACTGCTAAGGGAATCGTTGAGTCTTCACGCCAAACAATAGCAGATATTTTATCAATTGATAAGACTGATATAATTTTTACAAGTGGTTCAACAGAAAGTAATAATATGTCTGTTCTTGGAATGTTAGATTATGCAAAAACTTCAGGCAGAAATCACTTTATCACAACTTCAATAGAACACAAAGCAATCCTTGAACCGATGAAATACCTGCAAACAAACGGATGCAAAGTTGATTTTATCTCGCCAAATGAATCTGGACGAATTAAGGCAGATGATGTTTTAAGTAAAATATCTGATAAAACAGCTATGGTCTCAGTCATGCATGTCAATAGTGAAACGGGAATAATTCAGCCAGTCCATGAAATAGGCGAAGCTTTATGCAAGACTTCAATCTATTTTCACGTAGATGCAACTCAGTCATTTGGCAAGTTAAATAATGACTTGCGAAACTTAAAGTATGATATGCTAAGCATTACCGCTCACAAAATTCGAGGTCCACAAGGCATTGGTGCATTAATTCTTAGAAGAAAAAACTATAAACGTCCTCCAATTAAGCCTTTATTGCTGGGTGGTCCTCAAGAACGTGGTTTTCGCCCCGGTACAACTCCTGTTGCTTTAGTTGCTGGCTTTGCTTTGGCTGCTCAGCTCTGTGAAGAAAACCATTTAAAGTATGTTTCAGGGTGCAAAAAAATAAAAGATAGCTTTCTCAATGCAATTCAAGAATTATCATATCAATTGAATGGTGATCCTAATTATTGTATGCCAAATACGATTAATCTAAGTTTTAAAGGAATTGATGCAGAAAGCGTTTTTCTTGCGTTAAAAAATACATATGCTTTCTCAAACGGTTCTGCATGTACATCTGGAAGTTTCACACCAAGTTACGTTTTAACAGCTATGGGGTTAGATGAAGAACGTATTCGAAGTGCACTTCGTCTTTCTTGGGATCATGATACAGAAGTTGATTTTACAGAATTTGTACAATTTATAAAAAGCCAGGTATAATAACAAAGAATGCTTCCCTCTGGGGAGGCATTCTTTGCCATACTAATTGTTCTAAGATATCAAAAAGTAACCTTAATTCTACTTTGGAGCTTATGCTTTGTTATCCAATCTAATACCGATTGATTTAAGTCTAAAATTGTAGCAGTTTTAGAAGATACTTTAATCAAGAAGTTGCGAATTTGGTCATCTACCTGTAATAAATCAACTATAGCTTTAGCATCGTGAACCGCTTGTGCAAAAATAGCAACTTCATCTTTAGATTTTGGAGCATCCGTTGTTTGCATTTTTATAGTTTGTTTTAATTGCCTAGCCTTTTGAGGATCATCCACAAGATTATCGACTATTCCTAAATACTCAACTATTCCACTTGCATATATACCTGAATATATCTTCCATTGGTAGTCAATATTCTGCACAAGATTATTTACTTTTTCTTGGAAGTAAGCAACACTGTCCTTTGTAAGAGAATAATCAGCTACTTTCGAGCCACAATCATCTATTGCTGATAAGATAGACTGCTTTATTTCTTCTGTAACTAATGAATTGCTACAAATGTTATATGCCTTTATTTCATCAATAATAGAAATAGTCTTATCTAATTTTTCAGTTGCTACGCTCAGTTTTGCGATATTTTCATTAAATTTCGTAGCGTTTAGTAGCTGTTCTTTAGATTTTTTATAATTCTCGATATCGCTTATTGTTTGATTGATAGTCTCAATTAGCATTATTACTCACCTCCAAATTCTCAATTTTATTATATAAATCTTGCATTTTTCCTATAGCTACTTGAACTAAATCATGATTGATATCCCCTGATATTGCTGTCATATTCTGTTTTGCATCTTTTTGAGCGTTTAAAGCAATTCTTTCAATCTCATTAAATAGCTTTATCAGTTCATATAATTGTTCAGCAGGATCAGAAGAATAAAAGATTAACAATTGAATAATATCACTATTGTCCAATGAATCCTTAAGTTTACTGCATAGCGAGTTAATGTCTCTTACTCTATTGCTATCCAGTTTGTCACATGCAATTTTGGTTTCAGTTTTGAATCCAATATTACAAGCACTAAAAGTGCTAAATAGATTTCTAATTGCATTGGTCGTATCCAGAAGCAAATCAAAAGTAATTTCTCCTCCTAATAATCTCGACAGTTCATCTAATGCCTTTTGTAC